>SDBU01000310.1_pt1 | contig 69098 bp, 79 predicted proteins | sample 2277071 | NCBI WGS metagenome assembly SDBU01 (sample SAMN10397929, study PRJNA504765) | marine sediment metagenome | isolation source: marine sediment core GS08_GC12, 126 cmbsf | place: Arctic Ocean: Gakkel Ridge, Loki's castle | collected 2008 | reverse complement strand
AAAAGATAAGCTAAAAAATAATTTAGAGCTGTGATTAATACCTACCCCTGTCGATAATAGTTAAAAGGGGGTGGGTAATAATGGATTTTCACAGTCGGAAGCAATATTTAATGGGGTTAAGAGAAGATTATCTTAAGGCGACAAAAAAGGAGAAGACCAGAATTTTGAACGAATACACAAAAAACACCAGGCATAATCGCAAGTATGTGATCACCATGTTGAATGCTGATGATGTTTGGACAAATGACGGCGCGCGTAATCTCAGACCGAAACGTTATGGTCCGGAAATCAATGCTCCTTTGGTTAAACTTTGGGGCATTTTCGATTTCCCTTGCGGCCAAAGGCTTAAGCCCTGTATCACGGAAGAGCTGGAGCGCATAGATATCCTGAGGGGCCTGCGTTTGGGCAAGTTTGATGTGCTGGTGGGAAGGTGAAGCGATCATGGGCAAAGGGCAAAAAGTTACGCTCGAAGCTCTTAAGCTAATGAAACAGCGAACTCCTTTTAAATGGCTGGGCTTGGACTCCGACAATGGCGGCGAATTTATCAATTACCCCCTGAGTGACTACTGCCACGATGAAAAACTCATCTTTACCAGGAGCCGGGAGAATAAAAAGAACGATAACGCCTACGTTGAGCAAAAGAACTGGACGCACGTGCGCAAGATCTTGGGCTACTTCCGCTACAATACCTCTATGGATCAGACAATTATTAATTCCTTAAACCACAACGAACTCCGCTTCTACAAGAATTTCTTCCAGCCGATCATAAAACTGGCCGAAAAGACTCGCATTGGGTCCAAAAGGCACAGAAAATATGAACCAGCCAAAACACCTTTTAAAAGATTGATCGAATCAAACCAGATCGATGAGGCAACCAAGATGGAACTCAAAGCCATCTACCGGAAACTTAATCCCGCCACCTTAAAAAGGGCTATCGAGAAGAAAACATTATTATTGTACCGGGCCCATCAAGCCAAAAAGCAAGGCAAATCCCGGCCAACGCCGGGACTGGAAAAGGAGGTCGTGCATGGTTAGATTTATGTGATAGAACGATATCCCGTTTCGGTCAGGTTATTAGTTGATTTGACACGTTTTTTGGCCTATTGACGCCTCGTTACATTATAATATAGTATACTTATAGATTAGCATGGACATAAAACATATCTTAACTCAGCTAAAAAACAAAAAAATAAGCATTGAAGAGGCTTATTCCCAGCTAAAACACCTGCCTTATGAGGATTTGGGCTTTGCCAAGATCGATCACCACCGCAGTCTGCGCAAAGGTTTTCCTGAAGTTATTTTCTGTGAAGGCAAAACGCCATCTCAAATAGCAAAAATTGCTAAAACATTAGCTAAAAAGAAGCACAATGTACTCGCAACTCGAGCTGACAAGAAAGATTATCTAGCAATAAAGAAATCATTGAAAAAGGCAAAGTATCATGAGGAAGCGAGAATAGTAAGCTTAAGAAGGCAGCGATCAGTGGACAGCGGACAGCAGAACGGGGGAATGATTGCAATTGTCACGGCTGGTACAGCAGACATCCCCATTGCAGAAGAAGCCGCAGTCACGGCTGAATTTCTTGGTCATAAGATTAACAAATTTTATGATGTTGGAGTAGCCGGTATTCACCGATTGTTAAAAAATATAAAGGAAATTGCCCAGGCAGATGTTCTAATAGTTATCGCTGGCATGGAAGGCGCCCTGCCCTCTGTTATTGGCGGCATTGTAGATAAACCAATTATTGCTGTGCCAACCAGTGTTGGTTATGGTTCAAATTTTAAAGGATTGTCGGCCCTCTTAACAATGCTTAACAGCTGCGCTCCAGGAGTTGCAGTTGTAAACATTGATAATGGCTTTGGCGCAGCAATTATGGCACATACGATAATAAAACTTGCCCCGAGCACGGTCGAGGGGCTTCAAACCGAGAAAGATGAAATAATTCAAATTGAAACAAATATTGATGATATGTCGCCTAAACTTTATTCACAAGCCATTAAAAAAATCATGAAAGCTGGGGCCCTGGATGTTTACATCACCCCTATCTTAATGAAAAAAAATAGACAGGCAATCAATCTTATTGTCCTCTGTGAACCTAATAAGCGCGAGCAAATCCTTGAAGCAATCTTTGACCAAACAACTACACTAGGTGTTCGCATCCAAACAATTCCTCGAGAAAAATTATCCAAAAAAATAGTTAAAGTTAAAACCAAATACGGCAAAGCCAGAGTCAAGCTCGGTTACTTAGGCAATAAACTAAAAACCATTGCCCCAGAATACGAAGATTATAAACGAATTGCCAAAAAACATTCTATCCCACTTCAATCCGCCTATAAAGCAGTAAAGGGTATGTTATAATAATTTTATGTTCATTGATACTCATGCCCATCTAACCTTTCCAGAATTTAAAATTGACCTACCAGACGTAATTAAACGCGCTAAAGAAGTCAATCTTGAAGCAATCATCAATATTGCCTTGGACAATGAAGCCCTAGCTGCTTCCTTAAAAATAGCAGAAGAATATCCTGGCTACGTTTTCAATGCTTACGGTCTCCACCCCCACGACGCTTCTACCTGGAATGAAGATATTGCTAAAAAGATGAGAGAACTGGCTAAGGATAAGAAAATTATAGCCATTGGTGAAATGGGACTTGATTATCATTACAAACTATCGCCTATTGAAGTGCAAAAAGAAGTTTTTAGAAAGTCACTCCAAATAGCTCAAGAACTTGACCTTCCAGCAGTAATCCACTCTCGTGAAGCCTCAAAAGACACCATGCTGCTTATTCACGAAGAGAATCAAGGCAAATTAAAGGGTGTGCTGCACTGTTTTGGCGGGGATATGGATTTAGCCAGGGAAGCGCTTGATCTTGGTCTTCTAATTTCATTCACAGGAAATATTACTTTTCCCAAAGCTGACATAATCAGAGCTGCAGCCAAAGAAATCCCTTTGGATAGAATAATGATTGAAACCGACTGCCCTTTCTTAGCCCCTCAAGCCTTTCGTGGCAAAAGGAATGAACCTGCTTATGTAGTTAAGGTCGCGGAACAAATTGCAGAAATTAAAGGTTTGACGATTGAAGATATCGCTGCTGAAACTACAAAAAACGCGAAGCAACTATTTAAAATCTAGCCCTCAAAAGTATAATTCGTCTCAATCTGCTTTAGCAGAGGATGTTTTTGGTCTTTTTCAGATAAAATGACTTTGCCCCCTACTTCATCCAACGGCCATTTAATCCCAACTTCAGGATCATTCCAAATCATTGCCCGCTCATTTTCAGGACTGTACATACCAGTACATTTGTAATAAACATGGCTGTCATCAGCTAAGCATAAAAACCCATGAGCAAAACCCGGGGGAAAATAGATCATTTTCATATTATCGCCAGAAAGAATCTCTCCATACCATTTACCAAAGGTTGGGGATCCTTTGCGAATATCAACGCCAACATCAAAAATTTTACCTTTGAGGCAACTAACAAGCTTTCCCATGGGAGAAGGTTTAATCTGATAATGCAGCCCCCTGAGAACCCCCTTACTTGATTGACTGTGATTATCTTGAACAAATTTTTCTTTAAAACCATTTTCCTCAAATTGTTTCTTATTATATGTTTCCCTAAAGAAACCGCGACTATCATGGAAAGCCTTGGCTTCGATAACTAAGACACTTGGAATATCAGTTTTTGAAAATATAAATTGACCCATTATTTTTAGTATACCTTTCGCACATTTAGAACACAACCCCACAATAAATTGTGGGGAATATTCCCCACCTGCCTGCCGCAAGGCACGGCATTTCAATATGGGGTGGCAGAGGTCTCACCCCTAAATACCCTTATATCCAGTAACTTCGATTAACCAGACTGAAATAGTTTGGAGGTAATTTGTAATCAAAAGGATGCCAATAATAACCAGAAACAAGCCAGAAATAAAATGGATCATACCTAAATATTTTTCAATCTTCTTTAATAATGAAAGCGAATAATTAACAGCTAAAGAAGCCAAAAATAGCGGCAGACCAAGCCCTAAGGAAAAAGCAATCAACATTAAAATCCCCTGCCCCACAGTCTCTGCCTGGCTGGCATAGACTAAAATCCCAGCCAAGATCGGGCCAACACATGGCGACCAGCCAATGGCAAAAACCATACCCACAAACAATGTTCCCAAATAACCAGCTGGCTTTTCTGATATAGTTAATCTCTTTTCCACATTAAGAAATTGAAACTTAATAATCCCAGCCAAATAAAGGCCCAAGAAAATGATCAAACCACCACCAAGAATTCTGATAATGTCACGGAACTGAAACAAGATATTGCCAACTAAACTGGCAGCAATACCTAAAAAAGTAAAAACAATGGTAAATCCTAAAATAAACAATAAGGAATGAATGATGGTTTTAAAGCGCACATTTTTTATTTCGTCAAAAGATAAACCAGTAATATAAATTAAATAGGCAGGAACTAAAGGTAAAAAACAAGGGGATAAAAAGGCAAAGATCCCAGCAGTAAAGGCAATAAATAAGTTAAGATTTGGATTCATCTGTTGTTGTGTTGATAAAGTTATTAAACTCTTCCCAGTTCCATTCCCTGGCTCCAACTATCTTATCCGCAACATTGCCATCTGGATCAATAATAAAAGTGGTTGGAAAAGCCCGCAACCCGTATTGGGCAGCAATCCTGCCGTTTAAATCTAACAATACCGGGAAAGTATAATCTTTGTCTTCTAGAAAATCAGTCACCACACTTTTCTGCTGGCCAACATTGACTGCCAGCATCTCAAAAATATCTTTATCCGCCTGATCATACATTTTCTGCATGGACAGCATCTCTGCCCGGCATGGCGGGCACCAGGAAGCCCAAAAGTTTAAGAAAACCCATTTGCCTTTATAATCAGACAATGAATGGGCTTCTCCGCTAATATCGTTTAAAGTAAATTCCATAGCCGCTACTTTTTCTGGTGGTTTATCTTTAGGCGTGCGGCTCATGGCAACAGAGTAAACAATAAAACCAACTACCAGAAGAAGAACAAAGATTATAATTTTACGATACATTTTGTTGGGCATTTTACTATAGCTGGCTGAGCCGCCTGATCCCCCTTGTCATACTTAACCTTAGCCAGGTTATCCTCAAGTATATACCCTTCGGCAGAATTTTTCACACACAGGTTGCAGGCAATACAGCCAACTTTGCAGGCTTTCCTGACCACTGCGCCTTTATCCTTGGAATTACAGCTGACAACAATTCGATTGTTGCAGGGAACCAATTCAATTATCTGTCTAGGACAAGCTTCAACACATAAACCACAAGCCGTACATCTTGCCTCATCAATTTTTGGCAACCCATCTTGCCCCATCACCATCGCATCAAACGGACAAACTTTAACGCAATCGCCATGGCCAAGACAACCGTACGCGCAAATCTTATGGCCGCCGCCTACTAACTCTTCCGCAGCACAGGATTTAATACCACTGTATTGGCCGCGATCACCAGCTAATTCTTTTGTGCCCCCGCATTTGACCACAGCGCGCTCTTTCATGCCAACATCAGCAGCTACCCCTAGTATATCCGCAATTTCTTCAGTCACCTCTGATCCACCCGGCGGACAACTTAAGCCATCCATATTACCCTGGCTAGCAATTTTTTCTGCTAAATCATGGCAGCCAGCCTGGCCGCAGGCACCACAATTTAAGCCTGGCAAGGCTTCGTTGATCTGGAGCACACGGGGGTCTTCTTTAACTTTTAATTTTTCTGAAGCAATGGCTAAGACTATGGCAAAAAACAAGCCTAATCCACCCATTGCTAATATTGATATAATTATTAAATCATTCATTTCCAATCCACCTATCTACCTAACCACCTATCCCGATATTAATCCCGCAAATCCCATAAAAGCCAAAGCCAAAAGACCCGCAATAATCAAAGTTATTGGAGCACCCTTAAAATGCTCTGGCACTGGAGCTAAATCGAGTTCTTCCCGAATCCCGGCCATAACACACAAGGCTAAGGTAAAACCAAGCCCAGCTGCCAGGCCAAAAACAACACTTTGAATAAAATTATATTCACGCAAAGCAGTTAGTAAAGCCAAACCCAAAATCGCACAATTAGTAGTAATTAACGGCAGGAAAATACCTAAGGACCGATATAAAGTTGGAGAAGTCTTGCGAATAAACATTTCCACAAACTGAACCAATGAAGCAATAACGATAATAAAAGAAACATATTGTAAGAAAGGCAGATTAAACGGTATCAGGATCAGGTTATTAATCAACCAGGTAACAATCGCGGCCAGCACCATGACAAAAGTCGTGGCCAAGCCCATGCTAAAGGCTTTTTCCAGCTTATTAGACACTCCAAGGAAGGGACAAATGCCTAAGAAGTAAATTAATACAAAGTTATTAATAACTGCAGCTGATATAAAAATTATTAATAAATCCATATTACTTCACCTCACTCGCCCCGGCACCGGCTGGCCCTGCACCGGCTGGCCCTGCACCGTCTGGTGCACGGGCTGGCCCTGCACCGTCTGGTGCACGGGCTGGTGCCAGGGCTGGTGCGGGGCAGGCTGGCGCTGCTTGCTCTTTTTTAGTTTTATCCTTAATAAGATTAATTAAAGCAATTAATAATCCCAAAGTGATAAAAGCTCCGCCCGGCAAAATCATGATGACCATTGGTTCAAACTTTAAAAACCCAAAAATTGTCCCACTACCCAAAATTTCACGGATCGTGCCCAAAACAGTCAAAGCAATTGTAAAGCCAAGTCCCATGCCCATGGCATCAACAAAAGCCGGCACAACTGAATGGCGTGAGGCATAAACCTCTGCCCTGCCCAGGATTAAACAGTTGACCACGATCAAAGGCACAAAGGGACCTAAGGCTTTTGAGATGTCAGGAAAATTTCCCTTTAAAAATAAATCCGCCATGGTCACAAAAGTGGCAATTACTACTATATAAGAAGCTATCCTGACCTGGCTGGGAATTAACTTACGGACAATTGAAATAATTGTGCTGGAACAGATTAAAACAAAGGATGTTGCCATGCCCATGGAAAAGCCGTTGATCGCACTGGTAGTTACAGCAAGTGTGGGACACATACCCAGCAATTGGCGAAAGACAGGGGACTCGTCCCACAGCCCTTTAACAAATTCAAAAAATAAAGTGTGTTTTACCTTAGTTTTAGCCATTGTTTCACCGTTTTGTTAATAATATCAACCACTGCTTTTGAAGAAATTGTTGCCCCTGTAATAGCTTCAATCTCACTCGCTCCCCTGGCAGACCTGCCTTTAACATACTCAATTGGCGGCCTGGTTGCCAGATTGTTAAACTGAGCCTGGAACTTGGCCTCAGCAATCTTAGCCCCCAAACCAGGTGTTTCCAATTGCTCTAAAATAGTCATGCCAGTAAATTTAGTTAAATCAGCACTAACTCCAACCATTAATTTAATTTCCCCCTGGTAGCCGTTGCCAGAGCACAAAATAGCTGTGCCAAGCCTTGCTCCCCCACTGCCAAAACAATCAAAATAAACCAAGTCTTCAATTGAATTCTTTTTATAATTCTTTGTTCCCGGCACAACTTTAAAAACCGCAGCATCTAGTTCTTTAGCTTGATTAGCAATGATTTTTGGCAATGACCATTGATACATCACCGCCAAAACTCCGCCAGAGATCAAACCAATCACTGTTAAAACAATTATCATTTTAAAAATTTTATTCATGGCCAAAAATCCTCGGGCGCGTATATCTATTTATTAAAGGCACTAACGCATTCATAATTAAAATTGAATACATCACACCTTCTGGCAAGCCTGAAAAAAGACGAATTATAACTACGAGCAAACCTGCGCCAATGCCAAAAATCCACATACCTTTTCTTGTTAAAGGCGAAGTAACCAGATCCGTTGCCATAAACCAGGCGCCCAGCATTAGTCCGCCGGCTAACAAATGAAATAATGGATCAGGGTATTTAGTAGGATCAATTAACCAGAAAACACCACCAATCACAGCCACAGAACCCAAATAACTAGCTGGAATACGCCAGTTAATTAAACCACGCAGAGTTAAAAGCAAGCCTGGAATTAAAATTAACAAGGCCGATGTTTCGCCAATCGTGCCGCCAACATTGCCGTAAAGCAGGTCCATATATGGTGTTAGCTGATGTTGAAATTTCATTACAGCTAATGGCGTGGCTGAAGAAACAGCCTCCACCCCTTTGTAAGCAAAAGGCACAATCCAATTAGTCATCTGCACAGGAAAAGAAGCTACCAGAAAAGCCCGGCCAACTAAAGCCGGGTTAAAAATATTAAAACCTAATCCGCCAAACAACTGTTTGCCAATTAGCACAGCAAAAGCAGCGCCTAAAATTGCGCCGTAAAATGGGAAAGTTGGAGTCAAACAAAGTGCTAACAACAACCCCGTCACTACGGCACTTCCGTCACTAATGGTTTGTTCTTTCTTCATCAATCTATTAACTAAATATTCCGTGACTACAGCAGTCACAACACAAGTAAGGATTAAAGCTAAAGCACGCGGACCAAAATAATAAACACCAGCAACAGTAGCCGGCAGTAGGCCAATTAATACTATATACATCATAATTGGCACTGTAATTTTAAACCTTTGATGCGGCGCGGGATTGACTGAATAGCTCACTTAAGCTGCCTCAATTTTAATTTAGCAAATTTAATCCACTGCACCAAAGGAATATTAGCGGGACAAATAAAACTGCAACAACCACACTCAATACAATCTACCCCACCCGTATCATCAAATTCACTGTAATTGCCATACTCAGCATAAGCAGCCAGGCGGGTTGGTATTAAATATATAGGACAATGATCAACACATTTGGCACACTTAACGCAGGGATAAGTTTTTGGCTCAACTGAATCCTCATTATTTAAAACAAGTATACAGCTGGTTGCCTTAACAACCGGAACTTCCAGGGAATACTGGGCAACCCCCATCATTGGCCCACCCATCACAACCTTGGCAGCATCTTCAGTCATGCCGCCAGCCTTTTCAATTACATCCTTAAAAGAGGTACCAATCCTTACCAGCAGATTTTTTGGCGCTTTAACCCCAGAGCCGGTTAAAGTTATGATCCTCCTGGTTAACGGCCTTTTTAACTTAATTGCTTCGCTCACTGCCACAGCTGTGCCAACATTGACAACAACCACGCCAACATCAAGCGGCAAGCCCTTGGTGGGAACTTCGCGATTGAGTATCGCTTTGATCAGCATCTTTTCCCCACCCTGGGGATACTTGGTTTCAAGAACATCAATATCAACATCTTTTAAGCCCAACAGATTAATCTCAGAGTTAAGCCGCTCAATTGCATCTTCCTTGTTGCCTTCAATACCAATAATAATCCTCTTGGCCCCAACTGCTTTGGCCATCAAGCGGCTGCCAAAAAGAATATCTTCCGGCCGCTCCAACATTAGTCGGTGATCGGCGGTGATATATGGTTCACATTCACAGCCATTTACAACAAGCGTATCAATTGGCTTGTCCTGTCGAGGAGTAAGTTTTACATGTGTGGGAAAGGCCGCCCCACCCAAACCAACAATGCCCGCTTCCTTAACTGTTTTTCTAATTTCATTTACCGAGGTGTTCTTAAGTAGTTCAACCGTCCCGGGTACATGGTGATGATTGGCCACAGGGAGGTGATGTCCAGCAATTGGCACGTCTTCTGCCGCAGCAGATTCATTCTCTATCACAATCGAGAGGATATTGACCCCGCAAGGGTGCGGCATTTTATCTATTTTTTTGACTCTGCCAGAGATTGAAGCATGAACAGGGGCTGAGATGAATTTTGAGCTGTCGCCGATTTTTTGCCCTTCTACAACCTCGTCACCAACCTTAACTAACGGCTCGCAGGTGGCGCCTGTGTGCTGGTGCAGCGGAATAACAACCTGCGCAGGAGCCGGAACTTCCAGAATTGTCCCCTGCTCCGTTATACCTTTGTGATATTGAGGATGGATGCCTTGAGCAAATGTTTTCATAACAAAACAAAACCAAGCAATTATAACATAATCTTGTTAGTTGGAAAAGATAGTGCGTATTTCAGCCTGAAACAGGTCGTTCTTCTTTAGTTTCTCGTCAAACAATCTAATAACAAAAAAACTAACAGCAAAAAAAGCAAAAGCTGTTAATATCCCAGTTTTTTCTGCCATAGGGGCGTTGCCCAAGACAAGCATAAGGTAAAAGCCTAAAAAATAACCCACAATCAAAAAAACAATCGGCAGGACAAAAACAAGCAAAGAGCCAAAGACTAAACCTTTGGTTGCAATTTCAACCTCCACCTTATCCCCAAGTTGAGCCCCAAGCTTGTTTGTCGCTGTAATTGAAACCTTTCCCTCACCTGCCAACCTGCAGGCCCCGCATTTTTCACAGGCAGAGTTTTTGGGAAAGGTTATTTCAACCTCATGCAGAGAAATAATTTTAGTGACTTTGCCGTTCTCTTTCATAATCCATGACCCGTCTGGCGTGCATAAAGGCATTCCAGGCAGAAATTGAAACTGCAAAAACACCTATCGCATTCCAGTTTGCCGCAGTGCTCGGTTTAATCTGCCGCTCAAAAATATGTCCCCAAAGAAAAGCAAACGGCAGGCTCTGCCAAAAAGTTAAATCAAACTCCTGCCAGTAGTCTAACTTTATAGCTTTAGGCGCAGCAGGAAGAATAATTGAAGCCAGTTCTGCTGTCATAGATGGTCTTGTCTCCACCTCAGTTGTTACTTCTGAAGTAACAATAATTTGCTGCTCATCAGCCCACAAAGGCGTTACTAGAATTATTAATAGCAATAAAAAAGCGATTATTCTCATAATACTATTTAATTATAACATAAGCTACAGCAGGCGCGCCTTTGAAACGTTGAAATCCCCTTATTTTTGGGCTATAATAGCCCAGTAATGCTTATTTCGATCCTCAAATCCAAGATAAATATGGCCACTATTACTGATATTCAACCCTATTATGAAGGCAGTATCGGCGTCGACAAAAAATTAATGCAAGCCTCAGGCCTGGTTCCCGGCGAAAAAGTGCATGTTCTCAATTTTAACAACTCTCACCGCTTTATCACCTACGTCATTGAAGGCAAAGAAGGCGAAATATCATTAAAAGGCCCGGCTTCAAAACTTGGCAAAAAAGGCGACAACGTTATTATCTTGTCCTATGGCCTTGTGGAACAAGAAAAAGCTGGAGAAGCTAACGCTAAAGTTGTTCACGTTAATGAAAGGAATCAGATAAAATGAGATTAATAATTTATCTTTTAAGTTTTACAATACTATTTAGCTCAGCAGTTTTTGCTACTGGCGAACCCCCACCCCAAAAATCAAAATATAAACTTGAAGTCATTAAAATGGAGCTCGTCCCTGCCAAGCAAGCACAAACACTAGCAGCAAAAAAAGTTTTAATGATTATCCCGCCCCAGGCTTTTCATGACAAAGAATTTTCAGTGCCAAAAGAAATGCTGGAAGCCAAGGGAGCCACAGTTATAATCGCTTCATCAACCACTAAACCAGCCAAAGGTATGTATGGTTTAATCGTTACCCCAGAAGTTACAATAAAAGAAGCAAAAGTAGCTGACTACAATGCAGTTATTTTTGTTGGCGGCACAGGCACAGTTAATTTTCTAAAGGATCCTCAAGCCCCAGTTATTGCCAGGGAAGCCAGTTTGACTGGTAAAATTGTTGGCGCCATCTGTATTGCCCCTTCTATCCTGGCCAAGGCGCATATCATAGATGAAAAAAGGGTAACCGGCTCAAGTTATTGCCTGAAGGACTTTAAAAATGCTGCTGCGGAGTATACTGGAAAACTTGTTGAAAAAGCAGGCAAAATAATTACTGCTAGAGGACCAAACGCTTCCAAGGTATTTGGCCAGGCAATTGTTGAGGCGCTTGAGAAAATTTAATCGACTGGCATTCTTCCCCTAATATGTTATAATATTTTCAAATTTTTACAAAGCCAAACCAGGAGGAAAAATTATGTCTAAAAAGCTAAAAATTGGACTTCCCAAGGGTAGTCTTCAAGAATCAACCTTTGAACTTTTTAAAAAGGCCGGCTGGGCAATAAAAGCAAATTCAAGGTCATACTATCCAGCGGTTGATGACCCGGAACTGGAAATTATGCTTATCCGCGCCCAGGAAATGGCCCGCTATGTGGAAAGTGAAGTGCTGGATTGTGGTTTAACCGGGATTGATTGGGTTATGGAATCCGGGGCTAAAGTTAAAAAAGTAGCAGATTTAGTTTACGCCAAACAAGGCTTGCGCAAAGTCCGCTGGATCCTGGCTGTGCCAGAGGATTCAAATATCAAATCAGTCAAGGCCCTTAAAGGCAAAAGAATAGCCACTGAATTAGTAAAAGTCACTGAAAAATATTTAAAAACCAACAAAGTTAAAGCCAAAGTTGAATTCTCCTGGGGAGCAACTGAAGCCAAGCCCCCGGAACTGGCTGACGCAATTGTTGAACTGACTGAAACCGGCTCATCTTTGCGCGCTAATAAATTAAAAATCATTGATACTGTTTTAGAATCAAACACAGTGGTTATTGCCAATCAAGCCTGCCAAAAAGACACCTGGAAAAATGATAAATTAAACAATATTATTCTTTTATTAAAAGGCGCACTGGTGGCAGAAACCAAAGTTGGCTTAAAGATGAATGTTATCAAAAGCCGCTTGAGAAACATCTTAAAGCTGCTCCCTGCCCTGCAAACACCAACCATTTCTGAACTGTCAAACTCTGCCTGGGTAGATGTTGACACAGTAGTTGATGAACAAATAGTTAGGACATTAATTCCCAAACTAAAGTCAGCTGGGGCAAAAGGGATTATTGAGTATCCATTGAATAAGGTTATTGACTAAGAGCTAAAATCCTATTTTTTAATTCGTCGGTCACTTCTTTGTAAACGTCATAGGCTTGGACTGTTTTCTTCTTCTCAATGTATTGGTCCATCAAAATTGGTTTGCCAAAGGAAACTGAAACAGGAAAAGGTCGCGGGAAAATCCAGCCCGTGGGCAGGGCTTTCCAAGTATTAGCAAGATAAACTGGAACCAAAGGAACGCCTGTTTCAACTGCCAAAACCCCTACCCCAGGACGAAAAGGCAAAAGATTCCCATCAGTAGTTCGCAATCCCTCAGGATTAATGTAAACCGCTCCCCCAGCTCTCAATACTTTTGCTGCAGCGCGCAAAGCAGGCAGATAATCTTCTACCGTATCAATCCTCACCGCATTGGCCGCAACCTTGATCCAAAACCTGGCCCAGGGATTATCAAAGAATAACTTAGTGGTTATCGGGTAGAGCTCCTCTTTTCTTTTTTTCATGGCCCAGGCCACTGCAACATAGTCCATGGACGAACCGTGATTAGCTGCAATGATATAAGGTGTTTTAGCAGGTAAATTTTCAAGACCAAATACTTTTTCAGGACAATAAAAACGAAGGGGAAGAGTTGCTGCCCCATAAAACAAAGGACGAAAAATTCGGTGCCATGCTTTGTAATTACTTAAGATATCTGGGGAGAGTGATTTATCTAGCTCTAAAAGTTTACGCCAATAAGTTGATGTATCTTGGTCATTCATTTAAGATTTTTTAGATAATTGCTCCTCGACCAATTGGATAATATCGTTGAGCGTATTAACATTCTTCAATCTTTCTTCCGGCACATCAATCCCGTACTTTTTATCCAAAGCAGCAAAAATCTCAACTCCCAACAGCGAATCCACGCCTAAATCAGTAAAAAGATTAGCTGATGGATCAATTTTCTCCTCTGGAATCTTTATTACTTTTGAAACCAAGTCTTTAATTTCTTTAGATAGTTTTCCTTCATTCGTCATTGGTAATTCGGCATTCGTCATTTTATCCCCAACTCCTTCCTCAATTCAAATCTTTTTATCTTCTTCAACCTGGTCTTAGGCAACTCTTCCTTACGCAGCATAAAGCGCGCTATCCGCTTAAAATCCACCATTCGTTTATTTAACTCTTTAACTTCTTTATCAATCTCCTGTTTAACTGATTCGTCATCCGTCTTGCCGATTTTTTCAAAATGCTCCATATCCGGCACAATTAATGCCGCAACTTGTTCTGTCCCGCGCCTTACCCCCTCTTTAACTTTATCTCCAAACACACAAGATTCCTTTATTGCCTCAAGCTTGTTCAAAGCAAATTCAATTTCATCCGGGTAAACATTGACGCCAGAGGCAGTCACAATTACATCCTTGGATCGGCCGGTAATAAAAAGATAGCCTTCTTCATCAAGATAGCCAACATCACCAGTGTGCAGCCAGCCGTTAATCAAAATCCTTGAAGATAATTCTTTTTGTTTGTAATAACCCTTCATAATGTTCGGTCCAAAGGCTAAAATTTCCCCCACAGTATCTGTACCAGCAATTTTGATTTCTACACCTGGAATTACTTTGCCAACTGAACCCATCTTATTATTTTTTAAGGTATTACAAGTCAAAATTGGCGCAGATTCTGTCATGCCGTAACCCTGCAGGATTTTAAACCCCATTGAATCAAAATTAATTGCCAGCTCAGGATCAAGCGGAGCTCCACCTGAGACAAAAAAGCGGATTTTTCCGCCAAATTTTTTGTGAATAATTTTAAAGAGGACTTTACCAATATTGACTCCAACAAAATGCTTGATAAATTTAGACAGCATAAAAAGCAGGGAAAATAACTTGCCTAACTTTTTTTCTTCGACCTCACGCATAATACCATCATAAAACAATTGATAAAGCAGCGGCACACCGCACATTATAGTTACATCTGTTTTCTGCATATTATTCAAAATAGCGTAAGATTTTAAACTCTCGGCATAAGTAATTTTGCAGCCCTGTGAAAATGGGCCAAAAAATCCAGCTGTTGTTTCAAACGTGTGGTGAAGGGGCAGAACTGATAGAAAATTATCTTTGGGCCCAAAATTAAACAAAGAAGCAACTGAAACAACATTGGTAACAATATTTTTATGGGTTAAGACTATTCCCTTGGGCACGCCTGTTGTGCCGGAAGTATAAACAATTGCTGCAACATCATCAGAACAAACGTCTGTTTCTTCCTGGGCTTTAGCCTCAGGTAATTGCCCAAAATCTTCCATCACAATCTTTTGGTTGGCAATATTTGCAGCGGTTAAAGACTCATTATATTTTTGAGAAACAATGCCTGCCGCCACGCCAGCATTATCCATCAAAGGCAAAATATCTTCTTTCTTAAGCATGGCATCAAGGGGAACAACAATAGCTCCCATGGAAGTGATAGCAAGATAGGCAATTGGCCACTCGGGACGATTTTCAGAAATTAGCGCTACCCGATCGCCCTTGACCACACCTAAAGCTTTTAATTGGGTTTGGACTCTTTTAACAAGGGAGGCAACATCATTAAAGGTTAATTTGCGATAACCTGCTTCAGCCTTTATCTGGAAGGCAACGTGTTCACCAAATCTTGCAACACTTTGTTCAAGGAGTTCTTTTATAGTTGTTGTTTGCATGCAATATTAGCTGGCCATCATACGCATGAACATTGGGCCATAAAATAATCCAACCGTCAGCACAGACAACACAGCAGTAAGCAAAAATGAAACCAAAAGCACAGAAATCGTATACAGGGCAACCTTTTTTGGAGGGGTATCTACTATCGTGCCTAAACCTAAGGAGAGCAAATAAATCCCATATAAACCAAGAATAGATAAAAGACTCAAACCAGGAGCAAGAGAAAAAAGACCCACCACCCAGACAGGGGTCATAGAAAAGACAACAACTTTTAAGGCCAAATTAAGATCAGCTTTAGCTTGAAAAAGCGGGGCCAACATCTTAACCACCCAGGCACCAAGAAAAAGCGCAACCAGATGCAGGGCATAACCAGCCACCCCACCAATCAACGCTTCGATAAATGGCGCCCTAATAACTGCTCCATCAGGCAATCTTATACCAATAAGGGTTAAACTAATTAATGAAACAACAGCCGGGATCAAAGCCAGCGGCGCAGCATAATTGACAAATAAATTCTTATTAGTAACGGTTTCATCCTTAATAACCTGCCAGGTTTCTCTAGGATGAATGATAATGTCGCGGGCACGATTAAAAATACTCATTTTTTTCAACACCTCGAATAGATTTTAACATTCAAGCCTTGTAATAACAAGTATATTTTGCTAAGATTTCCCCAAATTACAAGGAGATTTAAAATGAAAAAAGTTTTAGGCTTATTAATAATTTTAGCCATCACTGCCAACAGTGCTTTTGCTATTTTTGCCCCCCGCGCCATGGGCATGGGAGGCGCTTTCACCGCCATTGCTGATGATGCCTTTGCTGCTTACTGGAACCCGGCTGGATTGGCTTTAAACCCTGGCATTGATTTGGCAGGCAGCTATCAGCTGACAAACCGCAACACTCAGATAGGAGATAATTCCTTTGCCTTAAAAGGCTGCTTTGAAGTTGGCATGAATCCTTTTGCCTGGATACTTGGCGTTGGCATGGCCTCAATGTTTGCTTATGAAGGCGCCAAATACCTGGCTGACAGCGGTGTGGTTAAAAAAGGCTGGGGCCGCAGCGGCGAAACAGTTGCTAAAGATGAATCCATGGCAGAAAGCGTTAAAGCAGAAACTGAAGCCAAGGAAGCTGCAGGACAAGACGTCACCAGAACGCCTATCTCAAAAAGGGAAATAGCTAAAAAAGCTATTAAAGAAACCGGCAAAGCAACAATTAAGGTGGCCGAAGGTTTAGCTGGCGCTGCAGTTAAAGAAGCTACCAGGCAAACCAGCAATTATTACTACTCCCCACCCTGGTACCGCCCCCATTATTACCGACCAAATTATTGGGATAACCGTTATGCTTACCAGGAAAAAGATTTAACACCTTCAGGCAAAGCCCAATTCGGCGGGGCAATAACTGTGATGAGCGACCGCAATGATCTCTTAAGCCAAAACACTAATTTCTATGCTGTTTCCGTTGCTTCAGGCTATGAAGAAACAGTTGCTTTAGGCGGCACCTTAAATATTTATGACCTCGAACTGACTAACTTCACCCCAAAGATGAGGGGACTGGGCGCAGGTCTTGACCTGGGGGGATTGCTTCGCCTTTCTGACAAACTCTTCTTCGGCATGACAGTCAAAGATGTCTTAACTACTGACATCAAATTTGAAAACGGTGTTATCCGACGTTACCAAATGACAGTTAATGCCGGCGCAGCTATCAAACCCATCAGCCAAATGACAATCGCGGCTGACGCCCATAATATTTTTGAACAGGGCGGCGATAAAATGACCATGCACTATGGCGTTGAATTTAGACCAATCTATGGCATGGCAGTACGCGCTGGCTTGTCTGATGAAAATAAAACTGCAGGGATAAGCCTTGGGGTTGGCCCAGCTATCATTGATTACGCATATTTAGGAGGGAGCTATAATCGCACCCAGATGATCGGCGTAACCTGGGCGCTTTAAGCTATGCATCAAGACATTCTTGATGTACAAAGACCTAATACCTGGCATAACCTTCAACGGATTAATTACCACATACGAACCGAGTGGATAAAGAAAAACATCAAGGAAATAATAAAAACCCTGCAAAAACTGCCGGCTGATAACCCCGCTCCCTGGAATATTTTAGGCTACATTTGTATTGACGATACGCTCTACCAAGAAGCTGAGATGATTTATGATAACCTGTTTAAAAAAACCCAAAAAGAGCACGGCGACATAAGTATTTCCGCATACCTGCGCGGTATTGCCCATTTCTTGCAGGGCCGCTTTCAAGAAGCCTCCCAGGATTTTAAAATTTCCAGGCAACATGACATGCAGATTAAAAGAGCCAATGGCGCGGCTGCTAGAGCCATTGCTTACATGGAAGAAACCCTCTTTCCAACCCGGGATATAATCAAGAAGAACCAAAAGAAATTAATCAAAGACTTAAATATCCCCAGGGCTTTAGACCGCGCTATTGGATCCAACATGCTGCGCACCATCCACAAATGGAACTCTGCCACCCCTCTATTTTCACATGGGATATCACAGGGCGGCGGTTATTTTTTAACCTTAAAAAACACTCATGGTCAAACAAAGGGAATTGCTATTGACCCGGGTTATGATTTTTTTGATATTTTTCGCGACATAGGTTTAAGCATTGTTGATATTGACGCCATAATCATCACCCATGACCATGATGACCATACTGAATCAGTCGAAGGCATCCTTTCGCTCCTGGCCAAATACAATGACCACAATGAACAGAGGAAAAGCAAGGTACTTGATATTTTTGGCTCAGCTGGTGTGTTATTAAAATTCCACGGCCTGCTGTCTGCCACAGATTTGTTTGGCAATCGTGAAATAAATTTTAAATTGTTAGTACCTGGCGCAGAAATCGCTGAAGTTGAAAGCGGATCCCTGATGGAAAAACATGGTTTTACATTATCTGTTAAACCAGCCTATCACACCGAGCGCTGGACCAACCAGGAATCTTCCGTTGGCGTTATTATCCACACCAATTTGCCTGACCCAAAAAATGGAGGGAAGCTAAAAATTGGTATTACTGGTGACACACGCTATGAAGTTGGTTTGGGCCGGGAATATAAAGACGTGCAGGTCCTGCTGCTTAACATCGGTTCAGTAGAAAAAGAAGAAGGCAAACTCCTTGATCAGCACCTGGGCATGATTGGCTCAATTAATATGATAAAAGAAGGGCGCTTAGGCAAACCGCTTATGGCAATTTTGACTGAATTTGGTGAGGAATTTTCCGGCAAGCGCGAAATCATCAGCCGCATTATTGAAAACTGGGCCCAACCCATGGCTGGTTCAAAAAGCAAAGATCTCAAAGTAATCCCAGCAGATGTTCATCTTGAGGTTAGACTTACTGATCTAAATATCCGAGAATCTGATACAGATATCTTTTTCCCTTATACCATGATAAAGATTGATGAGTCTGATCCGGAGATACTGAGGTATCGGTTTAGGGATTAGCTTTTTCATCTCGCAAGGAAGCTATCACCAACCGCCTCTTCAAGAATTGAAAAAGCACGCATGATTTGGATTGAGCGTTGGATAGCAACAGGAGATTTCAAAACAGTACAAACCATATTGGCCCCATTTCGAGTAAATACATAAGGTAAAGATCTAACTTTCTGAGCACTTTTATTTGCGGTAACAAATTGTGACCGCAAAAAGCCCCATTCATCATGGTTTAATTGAAACATAAAATCTTTGGGGAACCAAACTTTATTTCTCCTTATTGCTTGATTTAAAGCTTTAGTCGGAACCTGATATAAGAGCGCCAAATCCCTGTCCAAAATCACCTTCTGCCCTCTCAATTCTATGATTTTACTCTGAACCCATGGTATTTTTATCATTTTTGACATTTTAATTCCTCCTTTTAATTTAAGGTCGCAAACTGCGGCCTTTAACTATGCAGCAATGTTATTACCAGCAGCAGTGTCGAAATTACGACAGTTGTGAGGTTAAAATATGTCTAGCAACGTCCCTATCATCCAATGCAACTTTCTTCCCATTAAAATCCTGAAACTTTTCATGCCCCCTGCCAGCTATTAGCACCGTGTCCCCCTTCTTGGCCATCTTAAGCGCCTTCTCAATCGCCTTTTTCCTATCAATTAGACTGGTGACAGGAGACTGGCTTGCCCTGAGCTCTGTCGAAGGGAGACTGGAGACAATTTCCTCGATAATCCCCTTCGCATCTTCCCCATGCGGATCATCAGTAGTTACAATTACTTCATCAGCTAATTCCACCGCAATCTTCCCCATAATCGGCCGCTTTTCTTTATCTCGATCGCCTGGACAGCCAAAAAGCAAAATAATTTTCCCTTCAGTTAAAGGCCGATAAGTTTCAATTAACTTTTGCAAACTATCCGGCGAATGGGCAAAATCAACAACCACTGTAAAAGCTTGGCCGCAATCAATTAACTCAAACCTGCCAGGTACAGCTTTTAAGCCTTCTATCCCCTTCTTAATTGTTCTTTGATCAATACCAAAAGTTAAACCACACTGATATGCCGCAACAATATTGTAAGCATTGGGAACCCCAATTAAAGGAGTTCTTATCTCAAATGAGTTGATAGTCAATGACATTTCGTCCGGCTTTACAAAAATATTTTCAACATTGGTTTCGAATTCATTTTGCTTGGTGCTGCGCAGTTCCCGCTTTGCCTGGGTCAGGCCGTAAGTGATGATTTCGCCCTTAACAGTTTCCATTATCAAATGACTGGCAGGATCATCAACATTAATAATGGCAACCCCTTCGGGTTTTAGGTTGGCAAAAAGTTTTTTCTTAGCCTCAAGATAGCCTTTCATATCTTTATGGAAATCAAGGTGGTCATGAGTTAAATTAGTAAAAATCGCCATATCAAAATCACAATCATAAACACGATCTAAAGCCAAAGCATGCGAAGAAACTTCCATCACCACATGAGTAACATTTTGTTCCACCATTTGAGCCAGCATGGCTTGCAGCTCAAGTGATTCAGGCGTGGTTAACTCGCTGGGGATTTGCCTGCCATCAATCCTTGCGCCAACTGTGCCAATCAAACCAACCTTAAAACCAGCTGTTTTTAAAATTGATTCAATCAGATAGGCAATTGTGGTTTTACCATTGGTTCCAGTTATGCCAATTAGTTTAACTTTTTTAGAAGGATGGCCATAAAATTGGTCAGCTAAATGAGCCAGAGCCTTTCTGGCTGAAGGCACCTTTTGAAATTCTACTCCTTCAGGAACTTTCACTTCTTTTTCGGCAACAACAACCCCGGCTCCATTCTTAATTGCTTGAGGAATGAACTTTGCGCCATCAACTTTTAACCCGGGGATAGCCACAAAAGCATCCCCTGGTTTAACTTTGCGAGAATCATATGCAAGACCAGAGTATTTCATGTTAATGACTAATGTCTAATGACGAATGACTAATTAATGTCCGCCTTCGGCGGGTTATTTAAATTTTTTCTTGCCTTATGCATAATTGCTGCCAAAACCTTTATAATTTCTTGACACTCAACCATTATAGCATCCAGTTCCCTTACATTTTCCTGGTTATTAATAAATCCAGCCCCTTTTAAAACTTCCAACCAATATTCAGTTTCTTGGGCTTCCTTTTTAGATATTATAACCTTATTAATAAAATCCTTCTTAGAGCTAGCAGAATCTGCTTCCCTCATGTTTGCCCCGATTGAAGTCGCACTCCTAACTACTTGCTTCAAAAGAACATCAAAGGATATTTCCCGAGTAATCTTTCTAACAAACTTTACTGTTCTTATCGCAAATTTCAGAGTTCTATCTTGAATTTCCATTTAAATAACGTCCGCCTATGGCGGACACCTTCATTAGTCATTAAAAATTAGTCATTAGTCATTCAGATAAGGAGTCTTGAATTTTTCCCTTTTTAATCATGCGCCTCAAGGTACGCCACCACTCTACTCCATATTCAAAAATATTGTAAAAAAGAGGGCTGTAAGGAAAATTAAGCGCGCCAATGTATTTGACTAGCTTACCATTAAACCCTTTTTTAAAGCGATACACGCCCCACAAAGGATGACCTTCTTTAGGATTGGCTGGAATACCCCAGAGGTCATACTTTTTATATTTCTTTTCCCTGGCCCATTCAATCACCCGCCAGTGCAGCAGATGATTGGGCATAACATTGCGGTGTTCAGATGACGACGCCCCATACATATACCAGACCCTCTGGCCAAAACAAAAAATAATCACTGCTGCGATTGGCTTATCATTGTAATAGGCAACAAAATTAGTACCAAGACCTTTGCTAAAAAGGATATCTCTCATTAATTGGTAATATCTTAAAGGATGGATTAAAAACTTATCGCGGTTAGCTGTTTCTTGATATAGTTGGTAGAAAACATTAATTCCTTTTTCGCTTGGGTCTTCTTGAACTACTACCCCTTTTCTTTGCGACAGCCTGATGTTATATCTAGTTTTTTCCTCAAAGCTAGCCAGGATTGTCTCATTGCTGCGGCGCAGGTTGACTATAAAAGTTGCCCGAGGTTGAATCTGTTTGGGTGCTTTTTCAAAACCCAAAGTATTGAGCAAGTCCAGTTCTTCAATTTGTTTTTCAGAAACCGCAGGATCAATTTTAAGATAGATCGCACGGTGTTCTTCAGCTTCCTTTTCAACTTCCCCCAATAAGAATTCAATTACCCGCCTGACAGCTGCTCTGTCTGGGAGTTTTTTATAATCGATGACCGGTCCGCGCGGAGCATAAAGGATAGAATGCTTAATATAAGGCACTGGCCTTTTTAAAATCTGGATGCCGCCGATTATTTCTCCAGCATCTTCAACCGCAAATCTCAAGGGCTGCCAGTCAAATTTAGACTTAAATTCACCCCATTCAAAGGACTGCAGGATGGGGCATTCCGGCGTCTGGGACACAAAATTATTCCAAATTTCCCTCTCCGGGAAAGTTATTTGCCTGACTTTCATTTGTGATATAATTATAACATGATTTTAATGATCGATAACTACGATTCCTTTACCTATAATCTTGTCCAATATCTCGGCGAGCTGGGCGAAGAACTGCAGGTTTATCGCAACGATAAAATAACTGTTTCTGAAATTGAAAAACTCAAACCAAACAAAATCGTAATTTCCCCTGGCCCAGGCACGCCAAAGGATTCCGGCATCTCCCCCGAAGTGATCAAGGCTTTTGCCGGCAAAATTCCTATTTTAGGGGTCTGCTTAGGCGAACAAGCAATCGCAGAAGTCTATGGTGGCAAGGTCATTCGCGCAGAAAGATTAATGCATGGTAAAACATCAGAAATCCTTCATGACGACAAGACTATTTTTAAAGGTCTACCCAACCCTTTCACAGCTACCCGCTATCACTCTCTAATTGTTGAAAAAAAATCACTGCCGGACTGCTTTGAAATCAGCGCCTGGACAGATCAAGACGAAATTATGGGGATTAGACATAAGGAATTTAAATTAGAAGGTGTGCAATTTCATCCAGAATCTATTTTGACTGAGTCGGGGAAGAGTCTTTTGCAGAACTTTTTGTCTCTTTAGGTTTACTTTCCTTCTTGTCTGATTTTTTCTTTTCTACTTTTTGTTTTTTGCCGTAATCTGTCACATGAAAACCCGATCCCTTAAAAACAATCCCTGCAGCAGAAATTAATCGGTGTACCCTGCCTCCACACTTAGGACATTCCTGTAAAGGTTTTTCTGTTATCCTCTGCTTAACTTCAAAAATATGTTCGCACGTTGTGCATTTGTAGTCGTATAAAGGCATATAAAAAATTATACCACGAAGACACCAAGACACGAAGGGCCACGAAGGATTATTTTAAACTATAGGTTTATTTGGGGCTTTAGAGATATTGATATTATTTACAAAATTCACAGTCGGGGTATTAACAGCGTAGACACCTAGCAGGCCAGGGATTTTGTTTAACTTACCAGTCATTTCCTTAAATTTATCCTTGAGCACATTCATAAAAGTTGTTTTTGAATCACTGACTTGAGGTTTTGGTTTAGGGGAAATATTTATATTTAAACCGGTTATTCTAACTTCCATTAATATATTCCTTTAAAAATGGGGACATTAATATTATCGTGTTAAATAAGGAAAAACTTGTGTTTGGGAAGGTTGATTGGTGGTTAGGTGGACCTGCCTCGCCGGCAGGCAGGTAGGTTGATGGGTGGTTAGGATATCTTGTCTAAATTATTGAGATACGGTCGCAAGACTTCCGGAATAATTACCGAACCATCATTTTGCTGGTAGTTTTCTAAGATTGCGGCAAAGGTGCGGCCAACTGCTAAGCCTGAACCATTTAATGTGTGAAGAAATTCCGGTTTAGCCTTGGGCGAAGGACGAAAACGGATCCCCGCCCTTCTGGATTGAAAGGACTCAAAGTTAGAACAAGACGAAATTTCGCGATATTGATTTTCTGATGGAAACCAAACTTCAATGTCATATGTCTTAGCCGCAGAAAAACCCAAGTCGCCGGTGCATAATTCAATAATCCGATATGGCAGCCCTAACTTCTGTAATATTGCTTCAGCATTCTTAGTCAAACTTTCTAATTCATCATACGACTTATCCGGCTCACTAAATTTAACCATCTCAACTTTGTTAAATTGATGTTGACGAATTATTCCTTTAACATCTTTACCATAAGAGCCTGCTTCCCTTCTAAAACAAGGTGAATAGCAAACATATTTAATCGGCAATTTTTCAACTGGAACAATTTCTTCACGATGGAGGTTTGTAACAGATACTTCAGCCGTTGGAATTAAATAAAATTCATCATCACGGCAGCGAAACATTTCTTCTTCAAACTTGGGCAGCTGACCTGTTCCTATCATACTCTTGGCATTAACCAAAGCCGGAGGAAAGACTTCCATATATTGATGTTCTTTGGTGTGAACATCTAACATAAAGTTGATCAAGGCTCTTTCAAGCGCAGCCCCTTTATCTCGGTACACCACAAAGCGCGCCCCAGATATTTTGGCGGCTTGTTCAAAATTGAGAATACCAAGATTTTTGCCAATCTCATCATGCGCCTTAGGTTTAAAATCAAGTTTCTTTTTTTCACCCCAGGAGCGAACTTCAATATTATCGCGGGAATCAACACCTATTGGCACTGACAAATGAGGCAAATTAGGCATTTCATAAGCTATTAAGTCTAATTTTTGGTCAATCCCCCTCACTTGCTCATCCATCTGCTTTATTCTATCTGAAACATCCTTCATTTCCGCAATAACTTTATCTGCATTCTCCTTTTTTTTCTTCATTTCAGCAATTTGACTAGAAACTTTATTGCGCTCGGCTTTTAATTCTTCAACTTTTACTAAAATCTTGCGCCTTTCTTCATCAACTGCCAAAAACTTATCAACAAGAGAAGCATCAGCTTTCCGGTTTTTTAAGCCTTTTTTAACGCCATCTGGATTATTTCTGATTAGTTTTGGGTCAAGCATTTCTTATACGCCTCGTCCGGTAGGACGTATCTTCTATAGTAATCATTCCAAGCAGGATTTAAAAATTCCCACCAGATCCCTATCTGTAGACAATTGATTAAACTCTTTTAACCATTTTCTTATGTAGGCATTATTCATCTTGGGATTTTTCAATAAAATGCTTCTTACATCTTCAATATCTCTCGGCCTGCCCGCAAAAATCTTGTGAATAATCACGTCTTCTGCCGAGGCAAATTTAATTTTTATTTTGCCCATCACCACGGATTTCGCTCTTTTTATGGCTTCCCGCTCAAAAGGAGTGAAAGAAAAAATAAAATCTACTCGTATTTTTGTTTTTTGATCCTCACTCGGTAGAACCCAGGTCTCTTTAACAAACTTTGCAGGATCCTCGGTTAAAGGACATAATTTCAGTTTTTTTAGAAGCTCAAGCATCTGAGGCAGCTTATCAATGCCAATTCCCAAAGTAACATCAATATCTCTGGTCAGCCGGGGTTCTCCATATAACAATACTGCCTGTCCCCCAATAATCATATAGGGAATTTTATTGTTATTTAAAACCTGAGCGAGCTTTTTTAAGAGGTCTTCAAACATGAATTAAGTATCCTTGCAATTCGCACATCAACCTCTATTCCTTCAAGCGGATCTTTTGCCGGTAAGACCTTTAAATTAACAGCCTCTTGCCATAAAGCCTCAAAAATCTTGAGCGCTGCCTTATAATTCAACTTTTCTTTATTTAGACCCTTTAATAATTTTGAATTCTTAATCATTTTTTTATTATAACACATTAACTCCACCTGGTCCCATAAGGCGTGTCTTCGATTTCAATGCCCATCTTTTTTAATTTATCTCTTATTTCATCAGCTTTTTTAAAGTCTTTATTCTTGCGGGCTGCTTCTCTTTCTGCAATAAGCTTTTCAATTTCAATACTTCCTACGCTCTCCGCTCTACTCTCTACGCTCAACCCCAAAACTTCACACAACCCCAAAACAGACTGCTTCATAACCTCTAAACACTCTTTCTCAATCTCCCCTTCATCCATAGCCTTATTACAAAAATGAACCATGCCAAAAATCGCGGCAATAGCGCCGGCAGTATTAAAATCATCATCCATTGATTCAGTAAATTTATCTTTATATTCCTGCAGCTGCTCTTCAAGATCTTCCAGCTCAACTGTTGGCGCGGTTTCTTTGGCTTTGCTCTGCAAAAATTCAATATCTTTAACAAATTTACAAATTTTCCCATAAGCTTCTTTGGCGCTTGCCAGCTCTTGGTCACTATAATTAATAGGACTGCGGTAATGAGTTGAAAGCAGGAAGAAACGCACGACCATTGGCTCAAATTTCTTAAAAATATCTTTTAATGTAAAGAAATTACCTAAGGATTTAGACATTTTCTGTTTATTAATATTAACAAAACCATTGTGCATCCAGTATTTAACAAATGGTTTGCCAGTTAATGCCTCAGCCTGGGCAATCTCATTTTCATGATGAGGGAAGATTAAATCCCGGCCGCCGCCATGGATATCAAAGGTTTCCCCTAACAACTTGTTAGACATAGTCGAACATTCAACGTGCCAACCCGGCCGGCCCCTGCCCCAGGGACTTTCCCAATACGGCTCATCTTCTTTAGCCTTTTTCCAGAGCGCAAAATCCATGGGATCTTTTTTGCGCTCATCAATCTTTACCCTGGCGCCAGCCATCATATCTTTTTTCTTTCTTTTGGAAAGCTTACCGTATTCTTTAAATTTTGATACCTGAAAATACACGTCACCATCTACCTCATAAGCAAAACCCAAACTTATAAGCCCCCTGATAACCTTAACCATATCCGGAATTATTTCTGTTGCCTTGGGATAATGAGTTGCTCGTTTTACATTTAACTTGTCCATCACTTCAAAATAAGCCTGTGTGTACTTTTCCGCTATCTCATCACTTGTTACCCACAACTCTTTGCTTTTCTTAATAATCTTGTCATCAATGTCTGTTATGTTCTGGACATAAGTGACTTGATAATCTGATTGCTCCAAATAACGACGGACAATATCAAAGGTTACATAAGCCCGGCCGTGGCCAAGGTGAGTTTCGTCATACGGGGTTATGCCGCAAACATACATCTTAACTTGTGAAGGCTTAAGCGGTTGAAATTCTTCTTTTTGCTGGGTTAAGGTGTTATATATTCTGAGGGACATCTATTTCAGCTTCTCTTCTAATTTCTTTATCCTGGTATTAAGTTCATCAATAGCCTTATGCACGGGATCTGGCAGCGCCCCATGCTCTAGCGGCCCTAATTTTCTGCCTTCTTTGCGCACAACCCATGATGGGTTGCCAACTACAGTTGTATCCGCGGGGATTGACTTGGTCACCACAGCCCCTGCCCCAATGCGGGCATTAGCACCAATATGAATTGCGCCTAAAACTATGGCTCCAGCGCCAATTACTACGCCATTGCCAACAGTGGGATGCCTTTTTTCATGCTGCTTGCCAGTACCACCAAGAGTAACACCCTGAAAAATAGTAACATCATCACCGATTTCAGCTGTTTCGCCGATTACCACACCTATCCCATGGTCAATAAAAAAACGTTTACCAATTTTGGCGCCTGGATGGATTTCTATTTTTGTTAAGCACCTGGCAAATTGAGAAATGCACCTTGGTATAATAGGAATTCTTAAGCGATAAAATAAATTTGCCCAGCGGTGAAAAAGTATGGCCCAAAGTCCCTGATATATCAGCACTTCAAATATATTACCCGCTGCCGGGTCTTTTTCAAAAATAACTTTAATGTCACTAAACATTTTATTTCCCTCACTTCCTGTCAAAAAACGGGTTCTTGCCTGTGGCAGACAAGGGAATACCATGCGCAATCACCACGTCCTTATCCAGCAAGCCCAAACTAATAGCTGCTTTACCAACAGTGTACATGATGCGGTTATCAAGGCGATGGTCCATGGCCACGGAAACTGCTGAGCCAATTGCAATGCCCAGATCGCCGGTATTCAAAGCGCAAACAGAACCAGCTTTATCATTGGCCATGCAATCAGGAAACCCGCATAAACTGCAGAATTTTAAACCAAGGGTTTTCTTTTTAGTTCCAATTATCACAATAGCGGATGCATTTAGGATATTTTCGCCGTCACGCAAAAATGTTTTATGATCATGCTCCTTGCCAATCTTAAGCATTTCTGTTGATATTTTTTGAATCGTATCGTCTTTGGCAATAGCCATATCTAACAAATCCCAACCTTTTGCCTTGGGCGCGGTGCGAGCAGCTACACACATCTCTTCCGCGATCTGCTCAACCATCTTTTTATTAAAATCCTTATCTTTAATCAACATGCTTATCCAACCATCTTGCCTAGTATCTCTAATTGCTCCTGAGTGCCTATAACTATCAGGATATCGCCCTTTTCAATTTTAGACAGCGCCAATGGCTGCAAATTAAAAGCCCCGTCTAATTTGCGGATAGCTAAAACAGTTGCCCCGGATTTTTGCCTTATCTGGGCCGCTTCCAAAGATTTATCAAGCAAATGCGACCTTTCTGGAATAGGAATTTCGCGCAGGCTAAATTCAAGGTGCTCGCCATGCATCACAGTATCCAAGAAATCACTGGCCACTGGCCTGATTGCCAGGGCTGCCATCCTGCGTCCGGAAATAAAATAAGGCGAAATTACGCGATTGGCGCCAGCCATTTTTAATTTTTCTTCTGCATCCTTGCCGCTGGCTCGGCCAACTATGTAAATATCACGATTAGCAGCACGGGCAGAAAGCGTCACAAAAACATTTTCCATATCAGAGTCAGCACAGGCCACCAAGCCCTTGGCCTTTTTTACTCCAGCTTCTTCAAGTTTACCGTTAGAGGTTGTCTCTCCAACAATATAATGAATCCCCTTTGGATCAAGCTCTTCAGCCGTCTCTTTTTTAACATCAACCACAACATAAGGAATTTTGGCCGCCTCAAATTCATCTGCCACTTTATGCCCCACCCGGCCAAAACCGCAAATAATATAATGGTTCTTCATGTCTTTAATCTTCTTTTGCATGCGCCTTTTCCTCCTGTAGCCAAAGATTTGCCCTTCAATAATCATTTCACCAAGCTGACCTGCAGAATAAATAGCAGTGCCAACACCAGAAATAATGATCAACATGGTTAATATCCGCCCAGCATCAGAAAGCTCGTGGACCTCTTTAAAACCAATGGTAAACAGCGTGATAACTAACATGTAGATTGATTCCAGCAGTGTCCAACCTTCGATCTGTGTATAACCAAGAATACCTGCAGTCACTATGATAAAAAGTATTATTGCCGGCGGTATTAATCGTCTAAATGGATTCATGCCAACCTCATTTTAACAAATAAATAGTAAAGTCGCCCGGATGATAATCATGCCTCAATATATAGCGGCCGCAGATAGAGCGGCAAAAATTAAGCACTTCATCCGGATCAAAATAATAATATCGCCCAGAGTTTAAGTCATCTGCTTTGGTAATTGACCTCGCCCCTTGGCTTAAAAAATTAACTGCCACCCCAATCTTAGCTAATTCGCACATGCGTTGCAACATACTTTTTGCATATTCCAGATGCGAGGCTAAATCCATGGTGCGGATATTTAAAACTCCTGAGGAAAAAACATAATCAAATTGCGGCACCTGCTTGTTTTCTAGAATATCGACTAACTCAAAACAAGCCTGGGGATATTTTCTTTTTGCTACTTCTATGACTTTGGCAGAAATATCATAACCAACATAGTCAATCTTATGCCGGTCAATCAAACCTTCCTTTTCAAAAAAACCATAAAGGTCGCCAAAACCACAACCCAGGTCTAAAACAGAAATCCTGGCTGATTTTCTGCCATAAATTAAAATTTCCTGCAGAATCTTGTATCTTAAGCGCTGACTTTCTGAACTATTCCAGTCAAGCGCAAGGTAATTTTCTCCGTGTTTATCAAGAAGTCCTTCAAAATATTCTATCTGTTTTTGCTTGCCACTCACGGTAATTTAAATAATAAATTCCTCAGCAATCAAGACAGCATTAAGCGCAGCTCCCCGGCGCAGATTATCTGAAACAATCCACATTTCAATGCCGTTTTCCTGAGAGATATCTTCGCGAATTCTCCCTACAAAAGTTTCATTTTTACCAGCGCAGTCAATTGGCGTTGGGTACTCCCCTTTGGCTGGATTATCAAGTACTTTGCAGGTGGGAAAAGCAGCAATCAATTTTCTAACTTCTTCTACAGAAATTTTCTTTTTGGTTTTGATATTAACAGCTTCAGAGTGGCCAATGGCAACAGGCACACGAACACACGTAGCCGTTATCTTAATGCTGTCGTCCTCAAATATCTTTTGGGTCTCGTTGACCATTTTCATCTCTTCTTTGGTATAACCATTGTCCACAAAAGAGTCGATCTGAGGCACCACATTAAAGGCTATTTGTTTGAAAATATATTTGGCTTCTACTTTGGCCTTGGCATCAGCTAATAACTTTTTTGTCTGCTCATACATCTCGGCAATAGCTTCTTTGCCCCAGCCTGAAGTTGACTGATAAGTAGAAATTACAAGCCGTTCAATGCCAACTGCGTCATAGATTGGTTTCAATGGCAAAACCATCTGCGCGGTAGAACAATTTGGATTAGCAATAATGCCCTTATGCCTTTTTATGGCATGACCATTAACCTCCGGCACAACCAGGGGAACTTCTGGGTCCATACGAAAAGCACTGGTGTTATCAATAATTACGCAGCCCCTTTTCACGGCTTCTGGTGCAAAAAGTTTTGACACCTTGGCGCCAGCAGAAAATAAGCCAATATCCATTCCTTCAAATGAATCAGGTTTGGCTTCTTCAACCGTGTATTCTTCGCCCCTAAATTTTACTTTTTGGCCAGCAGTGCGCTCTGAAGCCAGGGGCAAAAAGCGGTTGACTGGGAAGTCCCTTTCCTCCAAAACTTTTATCATTTCGCGGCCTACCATGCCGGTAGCGCCTAAGACACAAACATCATGTTTTCTAGCCATAACTTTTCTCCTCTATTAATACAAAATTATATCATATCATGGTATAATAATAAATATGCAGAAAAACATAAAGTCTCGTCTTAAAGAAAGCATTGCCGTAAAAAATAAAGTTATTGAGCAGCTCGTTCCGCAAATTGAAATAGCTGCTCAATGGATGATTGAGGCGCTGAAAAACGGTAATAAAATCCTCTTTTTTGGCAATGGCGGCTCTGCTTCAGATGCCCAGCATTTAGCCGCAGAATTTATCGGCCGCTTTAAAAAGAATCGCCGTGCCCTGTCGGCTATTGCCTTAAATACAGACACTTCTATACTCACCTGCCTGTCAAATGATTTTGGCTATGAAACTATTTTTGCCAGACAGATTGAAGGCCTGGCTAAAAAAGGTGATGTAGCAGTTGGAATATCAACCTCTGGTAATTCAGAAAATGTCTGGCTGGGAATTGAAAAAGCCAAGGAGCTGGGCTGCAAGACGATTGGACTGCTTGGCTGCGGCGGAGGAAAAATCGCTGATGTGGTTGACCTTGATTTGACCGTGCCAAGCGACAATACACCCCGCATCCAAGAAAGCCACATTACTATTGGCCACATTATCTGCGGTCTAGTAGAAGAGGAGCTATTCAAACAGTGAACAAGGCAGTTTTTCTTGACCGCGACGGCACCATTATTGAAGACGTTGGCTATCTAAACTCACCCGAGCAAATAAAATTTATCCCTGGCTCAATTGAAGCCATAAAAAAACTTAATGAAAACGGCTACAAAGTTGTCGTTATAACCAACCAATCGGGCGTTGCCCGCAGTTTGATCTCTGAAGACATGCTGCAAACCATTGATAAAACTATTCAGAAAAAAATATTAAATGGTGATGCTTATTTAGACATGATTTACTATTGCCCCCACCACCCCGAAGCCGGCCACTACCCCTACAAACAAGAATGCGACTGCCGCAAACCTGCGCCTGGCATGATCAACAAAGCACAAAAGGACCTAAACATTGACCTGACTAAATCTTTTATGATTGGCGACAAAACAAGTGATATTGAAGCAGGTCAACGCGTAGGCATAAAAAATATTTTAGTCTTATCTGGCCGCGGTCAAGGTGAAAAAGATAAAATTAAAACCCAACCTGATTTAATTGCTAAAACCCTCAAAGAAGCAGCTGACTGGATACTGGCTAATCAATAATTATTTTAAGTACTTGCATAATTTCACCGTTTAGCTAAAATATGCCCTAGCGACACAAAAAATCAGCTATCTTTCTGGAAAAGAATTGATAAATAGGTTATAATTTTAGTATGGAAAGTTTGAAGAAAATTATCCCCAAGATCGCCGGCAAAAAGATCCTGGTATTTGGCGATCTAATGCTGGATGAACACATCTGGAGCAAGGTCACACGCATTTCACCCGAAGCCCCGGTGCCCATTGCCAGTGTGACAAAAATAAGCCATGTGCCTGGCGGCTGCGGCAACGTGGCTGTTAATATTGCTACCCTGGGCGGAATCCCCTATCTTTTAGGTATCATTGGCAAGGATAGTTCGGCAGACAAACTGCGCAAGGCCTTGAGCCTTGCCCGAGTTTCTGATAAAAATATTATAGTTGATAGTAAACGGCCCACTATTTTGAAATCACGAATTATTGCCGGCTCCCAGCAATTGGTCCGCGTAGATAGAGAAGGCCAGACTGACCTTTCCCCTACCCTCAAAAATAAGGTATTGAAAACCCTTAAAAAACTGGTTCCCCAGGTTGATGCAGTAATAATTTCTGATTATGGCAAAGGTCTGGTTAACAATGAAACCGCCCAATTTTTAATCAGTTTGGCCAGAAAAAACAAAAAATTCGTGGCTGTTGACCCTAAAGGCACTGATTATTCTAAATACAAAAACTGTTCAATCATCACGCCAAATTTAAATGAAGCGGCACTGGCAACAAAAATAAACATTGCCAGCACGAAAAGTCTGGCCCGTGCTGGAAAAACATTGCTGCAAAAAACAAACCCCCAGTACGTTTTAATCACCCGCGGCAAAGACGGCCTGTCCCTATTTTCAAACAAAGAAATCGTCCACATCCCAGTAATTCCTCGTGAAGTCTTTGATATTACAGGCGCCGGGGATACAGTTATTGCAACTTTATCACTAGCCGTTGCTGCCGGCCAGGCACCATACGGTGCTCTGGCCGGTGAAAAGGTCAAAAAAGCAGCTATGCTCGCTAACCTGGCTGCCTCAGTTGTTGTGGCAAAAATCGGCACTGCCCCGTGTTATCGCGAAGAGCTGGAAGAAGCGCTGGAAGGCCATGAGCCAGTCGGCAAAAAAATTAAGCTGCGTAAGGAACTCAAAGCCATTGCCCAGGGTCTAAGAAATAACGGGGCCAGAATTGTTTTTACCAATGGATGCTTTGATCTCCTGCACTTAGGTCATGTACGTTATTTAAGGGAGGCCAAAAAATTGGGCGATATCTTGATCCTTGGTTTAAATAGCGATACTTCGGTTAAACAATTAAAAGGTAAGGATCGGCCCTATGTTTCAGAGTTAGAACGGGCAGAGATATTGGCTTCGCTTGAATGTGTTGATTATGTGACTATTTTTAAAGAAGACAGGCCTGATAATTTAATTAAGATAGTTAAGCCGCATGTTCATGTTAAGGGAGGGGACTATAAATTAAATAAACTCCCGGAAAAAAAGCTAGTCGAAAGCTTGGGCGGTAAAGTAGTTGTGATTCCCCCTATTGCCGGCAGGTCAACAACAAATCTAATAGAAAGGATATTGGCAAACAAATGAAAAATAAATTAAGATTGAAAGATGGAAAGATGGGAAGATGGAGAGATCAAAAGTCCCCTATCACTCCATCTCTCTATCTCACAATCTCTTTAGTACTTCTCCTTTTAACTTTGGGATTTAGCCTTTCTGCGGACGCCTGGCGTATTACTGAAGAATTAAAACAAGAAATCAAGGTTAAAAAGGAAGCTGTAAAGAAAAACCCGGACGATGCCCATTCTAACTTTGATTTGGCAATTACTTACGCTTATACCAACCATATTATTGACGGCTGGGCCAAGCTTAAAAAAGTGGTTGAAGTTGACCCATCATTTAAGAAAACCGGCCTGCGCATGTATATTAAAAAAGTCACTGCCGAGCCAAATGACTGGCGTCTGCGTTTTCGCCTGGCCTTTGCTTACTATTTTAATGATAAAAAGAAGTCTGCCATTCGTGAATTAAACAATGTCATCCTAATTGATCCATATAACGTTTGGGCTTATGGCTATATCGCCTTAATTTACGGGGAAATGGACGAAGCAGACAAAGCCATGGAATATTGTAAAAAAGGGCTGGCCGTTGACAGCAATGTGGCTGCCCTGCACCTGCTTCTGGCAGAAGGCTATTATAAAAAAGGAGACAGTTGGATGGGCTTTAAGGAAAGGATAGAAGCCTTGCGCTTGCGAGCCCTGGGATATTAAATGCGTCTTTCTTATCAAATAATTTTATTTGTTTTTGTTGCTTTTATCGTTGGCATTTTTGCCTGGGCAGTTTTCTCTCCCAAAGATGATGTTTCTACACGCATCTATGAAACCATTAAAGAACAACAAAAACGAGCTGATTTAACCTTTAAAGAAGTTTCGTTTGAAGAGGTTATGGCTGGGGTAAAATACTGGCAGCTGGAGGCCAAGAGCGCCATGGTCAATAAATCTACTCAGGTAGCCACACTCAAGGACTCCAAAGGAACCTTCTTTAAAAAAGGCAAAGCTGTACTCCGCTTTATCGCCCCTGCTGCCCTTTGGGATATGAAGAAAAAAGAAATTTATCTAGACAAGCCGATTGGCTATGATGCAATCCTGGAAAGAAAAATATCCTCTCTGCTGCAGTCAATCAAAAAAAGCCGGTTCTCAATCTTAAACCTGCCGCGGCTGTACCAAAAAGGAACTGGCTACTGGTTCCAAGCCAAAAATCTTAGCTGGAAATTATCTGACCAAGAGTTAGTTTGCACTGGCGGCATTATGCTCAACAAGGGTGAAGTCACAGGTTTTGCCGAAAGGTTTACAGGAGACGTTGCCCTAGAGCGGGTGCTGTTAGAAGGCAACCCAAAAATAATAATTGATATTAAGGACTCCTTCCCGATTACCATGGAAGCTGATGCTTTTGAAGTTGTTAGCCAGCAAAATCTAATCATTGCCCGCGATAATCCTATTATTTACTGGGGCAAGGCAAAAATAACCTGCGATAACTTAAAATATCAACAGGCAAAGGAAACTTTGATATTAATAGGAAATGTGAAAATTGATTACCAGGATATCAAAGCGGAAGGCGCCAAGGCCGAGTATTTAACGCTCGAGCAAAAAATAATTATTAAAGGCAATGCCCACGCCATACAAGGTGACAATAAATTAAGCGGCAGAGAAGTGATTGTTTCGCTCAAAGATCAGAAAATTTCAGTCTCTGGTAAAGGTCGCGTCGTGATTACCGAAGAGGAGCTAAAATAATATGACATTAAAAACCCAAGCTAAACCAAAGATCAAACCAGCTAAAAAGAAAGACACTTCCTTTGATCTAATTATAATTGGCGGTGGTCCGGCAGGGTTAACAGCTGCGCTTTATGCGGTACGCGCCAGGGTCAAAGTCCTGCTGGTTGAAAAAATGATTTTGGGCGGGATGGTTTCAACCACTTTTAGCATTGAGAACTACCCTGGATTTCCTGAAGGCATTTCGGGCATGGAACTGAGCAATCGTCTCCAGGACCAAGTTAGGAGATTAGGCCTGGACATTGTCTGGGGCAATGCCATTGAAATAAATAACAAAAAATCAATTAAAGAAGTTACAGTTGACGACAAAACATTAACAGCTAAAGCCTTGATCGTTGCCACGGGAACTGAAGCTGCGAAAATTGGCGTGCCTGGGGAAGATGAATTCCGCGGCCGAGGAGTATCTTACTGCGCCACCTGTGACGGGGCTTTTTACAAAGATAAAAAGGTTATGGTGGTTGGCGGCGGCAATTCTGCTATTGAAGAAGCGCTCTTCTTAACTCGTTACGCTAAGAAAATTTCTGTCATCCACCGCCGCGATGAGCTGCGGGCAGATAAGATTATTGCCGAACGCGCCATGCAGGACCCGAAAATTTATTTCTTTTGGCATTCTTTAGTTGAAAAGATATCAGGCAAACAAAAAGTAGAAGAAGTAACTCTCAAAGATGCCCATAGCGGCAAAAAGCTAAACATCCCGGTTGATGGGATATTTATTTACATCGGCAGCAAACCAAACAACGAAATAGTTAACGATATCGTCAAACTTGATAACCAGGGCTTTATTATTACTGATGAAAACATGAAAACCTCAGTTAATGGCATCTATGCTGCTGGTGATATTCGCGCAAAGTTTTTAAGGCAAGTTGTCACAGCTGTCTCTGATGGTGCGATTGCTGCTGAATCAGCCAGGAAATTCATCGAAGGAAACCACAAATAGTTATGCCTTTAGTAGAAATAATTGGAGTTATCACCCCAATCTTTTTAATTGCTGCTATCGGTTTTATTGTTGGCAAAATTAAGCATCTCAGCCTAAAAACCATGGCAGACTTAATAATTTATATTTGCAGCCCTGCCCTGGCCTTTGTCCTGCTGTCACAACAACAAATTGATGTGCGTGAGATCAGCTCCATTGCCCTGGCTGCTTTATTGATAATTTTGGGCACTGGCGCAATTTGCTTTTTATTATTAAAACTCTCGCGTAAAACTGTGCCAACAGCTTTTTATCTACCTGTCATGTTCATGAACTCCGGCTTTATTGGCTACCCCATTACCCTTTTTGCTTTTGGCGAGCTTGGTTTGAGCAAGGCAATAATTTTTGACATCATCAACGCAATTTTAATTTTTACCCTGGGTATCTACATGATCAGCCAAAAAAAGGATCCCTGGCAGGTTTTAAAAATACCGTTTCTCTATGCTGCTGTTGCCGGATTATTTGTTTCGCTGCTCAACCTGCAAATTCCTGACCCTATTTTCACCCCAATTAACCTGCTGGGGCAAATAACCGTGCCCCTGGCGCTTTTTATGCTGGGCTATCGCCTGGCCAATACAAAGATAACTTCGTTGAAGCTTCCTTTGGCAGCCAGCTTGCTGCGGCTGACTCTTGGCCTGGGTTTAGGAATATTAGTAGTTTACCTGCTTAAACTTGACGGGGTTACTGCCAAGGTTGTTGTACTAATTGCTTCAACCTCTTCAGCTATCTCAACTATTGCCATATCTGAGGAGTACAACAGCTCACCAAACCTGGTGGCATCAACCATCGCCCTAAGTACCCTGATTTGGGCGTTGGGCATTGGTTTTATTCTCAACTGGATGACTTATATTCCTTGACAACAACAAAACATGAGCTATACTTTGAATTGGATGACCAAAAAAATACTTGTCATAGCGCTGCTTGCCTTACTAATAGTGCCTGTTTGGGCAAAACCTGCTGTAAAAGTAGGCTCTGAGTGCCCTTCTTTTAGCCTGCCAACGCTTTCCGGAAAAACTATTAATATTGATAAATACGTGGGTAAAAATGTAATTCTCCTTTCCTTTTTTACTAGTTGGAGCAAATCCTGTGTAAAGGAAACCCTATTTTTACAGGAGCTGCACAAAAAATACAGCAAGAAAGGCCTAAAAGTCGTTGGTATTTCATTTGACCGTAAAAGTAGTAAACTGGCTTCTTTTATAAGCAAAAATGGTTTAAAGTATCCTATTCTCCATGACAAGAAACTTAAGACCTTGAAGAAATTCAGGATCCTTATCATCCCTACCCTTTTAATAATTGATAAAAAAGGCAATATTAAGAGTATTTATGTAGATTTTGATAAAAATGTTAAGAAAGCTGTTTCAAAAGAAGTTCAAAAACTTATATCCCCATCAAAAAAATCTTAGAGCCTTTGAGTCCCTCGACTATGCTCGGGACAAGCCTTAGAGGCAAAAAATCAAATAGCCTCAAAGACTCTAAGACTCAAAGAAATTACTCATAACGCAGTGCTTCCACCGGATCAAGTTTTGCTGCGCGCATTGCTGGATAAACACCAGAGACAACCCCAACAAAGATAGCAACAAAAGTAGCAAGTAAGATTGCCCAAACAGAGATCACTAGCGGCATACCAATCACGATCATTATCAAAGAAGCAAGCCCAACCCCAGAAATAATACCAATCACACCCCCCATCAAGCTGATGATCACGGACTCGGTTAAAAACTGGACCAGGATATCATGTTTTTTTGCACCGATTGCCTTGCGCACGCCGATCTCCCGGATGCGTTCGTTGACCGCCACCAGCATGATATTCATAATCCCGATTCCGCCGACCAACAAAGATATCGCCGCAATACCTGTAACAATAGCGGTTAACGCATTCATGATCGTATCCATCATTGCCAAGGATTCATCCATAGTATCAATGCGGAAATCCTTGCTACCGTGCCGCTCAATCAGCACCTCGGTTATTTCAGCCTCAGCCTGGGGCACCAGCTCTTCAGATCGCGCTGTCACGCCGATCTCAGCCAGGCGATCTGTTTCAAAAACATCCTCAGCCGTGGTAACCGGAATAACAACATACTCGTCCATATTGAATCCCATGATCGAGCCTTTTTTCCTAAGGAGGCCGATCACTAAAAACTTAGTGCCTTTGATCCTGACCTTTTCTCCCACTGCCGCAAAACTGCCGAACAATTTCTTGGCAAGATCTTGACCAAGCACTACAACTTTCTTTCTAGCATCCACATCAACATTGGAAATAAATCTACCCTGGGAAACACCCCAGTTCATCTGCTCCATCAGCGCTGGAGTTGCCCCTGAAATCATGGGAGAAGTATACGACTTGTTGAGATAGGAAATTTTGCCAGCCTGGATATTGCGTGGATCGACCAGTTCGCAGGACGGGCATTTCTCTTCAATCGCCTTGGCGTCAGCATAGGTTATTTTGACCGTGGCCATAGCCGCCAGCTGGCCTTCCTTGCCGCCATGCACCTCCATGTAGGTCGGTCCAGTGCCGAATTTGTCGAGCTGCTCGTACATAAACCCTTTCATACCCTCACCCAACGTGACCAGACTGATGACTGAAAAGATGCCAATGATTACACCCAGCATGGTCAGGAAGCTGCGCATTTTTGCTCGCATAATATCTTTCCAAGCCATAATAATTGCTTCTAGAAAAGTCATCTTTATCCTCTTAAAGCCTCCACTGGATCAAGCCGCGCTGCTCGCATGGCCGGATAAACACCCGAGATGATCCCGACCGTAATCGCGACAGTAACCGCCATAATAACCGCGTTAAGGGATGGGACCAACCTTAACCCAGCGTAGTTTCCCATCAGAAATAAAACCAAGGCCGAAAACAAAATCCCGATCACTCCACCAAAAAAACTGATTGTGACAGCCTCTATCAGGAATTGCAGAAAAATATCATTTTTTCTGGCGCCGACCGATTTACGGATGCCAATCTCTGTGATCCGCTCTGAAACTGACACCAGCATGATGTTCATGATGCCGATACTGCCCACCAAGAGAGAGATGGCAGCAATGGCCGCAACCACCGCGGTTAACACGCTCATAATCATATCGAGCTGGTTCAACATGTCGGTCGCCATTCTCAATTGAAAATCCTCTTCGCCGTGACGCGAAAGCAGTAGATTGTAAATGGCTTCCCTCGCCTTTGGGATCGAGGCGTCCTTTCGTACCGTTGCCCAAGTTTCCATTATCTCGGTCTTATCAAAGAGGTTTTCCGCCGTGGTAATAGGAATAGCGGCCTGGTCATCCATGTTTACACCGAATGACGAACCCATTGTTTTCATAATGCCAATCACTTTAAAGGGAACACCGTTGAGCCGGACGGTTTCACCAAGCGCGGGAAAATCTCCGAACAATCCTTTGGCAACCTGCTGGCCTAGAAAAACCACCCGCTTGCGATAAGCAATATCCAGGGGAGTAAAAAACCTTCCCTCTTTAACAATACCATCGACCATTACAGCATAGTCTTCGGTTGTGCCATACACAAAAGGAGTCTCATAGGTCTTTTTTCCGTATTTAAATTCACCACTGCCCATGATCACGGGCACGACCGCTTTAATCCCTGACACCCGTTCCTTGATCGCATCAATATCGCGCCGGGTGATCGAAGACTTCATAAAAGCTGCTGTCATCATGCCTAAGCCTCCTGATTCCGTCTCCGGCGCGCCGTATATGCCAATGCTATTAGCGCCCACCCCATATGATGACATCTGATCATAGATGTAATTCTTGGCGCCCTGCCCCATGCTAACTGTAGTAATAACAATAAATACCCCGATGATCACACCTAACATAGTAAGAGTACTGCGCAGGGGATTGGCCCTTAAGGCACGCATGGCAATGGGGAAAACCTGAAAAATCCTCACAACTACCCTCCGATTATAGTCTGTTTAACAGACTTATCAGAAAGCACTTGACCGTCCTTTAAATGAATATTTCTCTTGGTGCAGCTAGCAATATCATGTTCGTGAGTTACCATAATGATGGTTGCACCTTCTTTATTAAGCTTCTGAAAAATAACCATTATTTCTTCACTGGATTTTGAATCGAGATTGCCTGTTGGCTCGTCAGCCAAAATAATTGAAGGACCAATGACTAATGCCCGGGCTATAGCCACCCGCTGTCTTTCTCCTCCAGAAAGTTCCGGCGGCCGGTGCTCTGCCCGATGCGCTAAGCCAACCTTTTCCAGCATGGCCATTGATCTTTCTTTCATCTCTTTTGGGGAAAAAGAGCCATAGATCAAAGGCAGCTCAACATTTTCCAGCGCGGAGAGCCTTGGCAAGAGATTAAATGTTTGAAACACAAATCCAATCTTTTTATTCCGTATTTCTGCAAGTTGATTGTCATTGAGCTTAGAAACATTGGTTCCATCAAGATAAACTGTACCTGAATTGGGATGATCGAGACAGCCGATCAAATGCAGCAAAGTTGATTTGCCGCAGCCAGAAGGGCCGGTAATCGAAACAAATTCGTTTTTATTGATCTCAAAAGAAAGTCCGCGCAGAGCTGGAACTTTGACTGTCCCCAGTACATAAGTTTTATGCAGATCTTCAACTTTAACTACTCTACTCATTAATTTTAACTTTCGTCTTGTCCTTTAAATTATCCAGATTTGAAATCGCTACCACCTCTCCCACACTTAGCCCCTTAATAATCTCCACCTTTTCTGCATCCTTTATCCCCAGTTCAACTTCCTTTAGCCTTGTTCTATCGTTCTTGACCACAAAAACAATCCTTTTACCCACGCGCATAGTAATAGCTTCACGTGGTGCTGCCACTACATCCTTTTTCTCTCCGGTGATTATTTCCGCGTATACAGTCATACCTGGTTTTAAAACTCCTCTGCCATCTTCAAACTTAACTTTGGCCCTAAAAACCAGATCTTCCTCATCAAATCTTACCCTACCGCCAACTTTCTTAAGCTCAGCATTTTTATTGATCCAGGTTATTCGGCCAAAGAATTCTTTGTCAGGGAAAGCATCAGTCGTAAACCTTACCTGCTGCCTCATCTTAACTTCGGCAATATCAACCTCATCTACCTGTATTTCAATCCAGGGGTGATCAACATCAATCACAGTTACAACTGGAACCCCGGGGGAAACAGCTTCTCCCCGTACAACTGCCTTTTCAGTCACTATACCTGAAAAAGGAGCAATAATTTGAGTGTTATCCAATACTGTTTCAGCCCTTTCTAATTCCAGATCACTAACAAAACCTTTATTATGCAAAACCTTCAAACGTTTGTATTCTCTTTTTGCCTGGTCATATCCATCAAGTTTGACCAGAACTTGGTTCTTTCTTACCCGCTGCCCTTCTTCTGCCCCTACCCAATCGACCCTGCCAGCCATCTGAGCCACGCCCAGCTTAACAGTATTGGCCCTAACAATGCCGGAAGAAGAAATGGTTGAAAGTATATTACTCTTTTCAACACTGGCTACTTTTACTTCAACGCTCCGCCCCCTGGCGCGGATAACAACAAAGGCAATGATAATAACAAGTACAACTCCAATGCCTATGAGTATTTTTTTATTCTTAAACATGGATAACCCTCCTAATATATTTCCTTGCCCACAACTTTATTTAATTTCGCCCTGGCTAACAACAAGTCATATTGCGCTGTTAGTTGGTCAATGCCAGCCTGAGTTAAAGCAACTTGGGCATCAATCACTTCAAGGTTTGTGCCAACTCCTGAATCATAGCGCAATTCCGCGATATTATGGTTTTCTTCCGCCAACTCCTGGGCTTTGTTGGCGCCTCTTAAGCCCTCAAGGCTGCTCTTGATGGCAAAATTAGCGTCCTTAACTTCTAAAGCAACACCCCTTTTAACATTAGTTTCATCAGCCTGGCCTGCCTCAACCTTGGCCTTCGCCTCATTAATCTTATGCCAGGTGGATGTACCGTCAAAAACATTCCAGGTACCAGACAGCATGGCAGTCCAACTAGTGCTGTCACTTTGATAAGAAGGATATTTTGTCGAATTAACATCGTAGTTGCCAACTAAAGAAAGCATCGGCCAAAGCCCGCTGTAAGCCAGGCCAACTTCGTCTTTAGTTATCTTTTTGCTCAGGACATATTGGATCCAATCCGGTCGATTATCATAAGCAATTACCAAAACTTCCTTATAAGAATAAGGCTCTATTTTGGCTGGATCATATTCAATTTTCTTAAGCACAACAAGAGTTTCTAAGTCCCTACCTATTGTGTTATTAAAACTATTTTGCGCAATATCTAGCCCCTGTTTAGCCCGGGTTAGAGCAAGCTCTGCCTGGGCAACCTGGACTTCCCCCCTTAGCACATCCGCTCGAGTGGTCATGCCAGCCTTAAGCAGCGCGTTGATGCGGGCTAGATGATTCTGCGCCATCTTTACTGACTGCTCACTTAGTTTAACTAAGCCCTGGGCCTTTAGAACACCATAGTAAGCACTAATAACATTGTATTTAACTTCCTGGGTAATACGGCGCAGTTCCTGTCTAGCAATATCCAGCCCCTTATTTGCCATGGACACACTGCTCATCAGTTTTCCGCCAGTGAACACTGCTTGGCTAAGTGAAGCAGAATAATTAGTAACATCCCCTTCTTCATTAGTTCCGTAGGAAAAAACACTAGGCGAGCCCAGCATAGTTATTTCTACATTCATTGGTTCAGCATGATATTTGCCAACGCCAGCACTGAGAGATAATTGAGGTAAAAATCCAGCCACTGCCTGGCCTGCTACTGCTTCCGCAGCTTTAATATCTGCTTTGGTTTTTAAGATAACCGGGCTTTGGTCAAAAGCAATTTGGACACTTTTATCTAAGGTAAGCTTGTCCGCCGTAATTTCAATGGAGGCGGGGTTTTCTTGGGAAAGACCTATTGAGGCAACGCAGCAAATCAACAGAATGGCAATTAGAACGCTCTTCATAAACTCCTCCAGAGAAGTTAGGGATATTCAGGAGTATTTTATATCAAATTAAGGGGATATCCAAGCTAAATTAACACGTCGCGGTAGAATTGAACGAATTTATCTTTATCTTTGCTAGCACGGAAGGCCATTGCTGTCCGTGGATGTTGATTTAAAATCCCAGTTATCATATATGGAATAATATAGCCCCACTCTATCTTCTTACGCAGGGGCACTAATTCTTTTTCAATCACTTCAAGGATTGGTTCAAGTTTAAACTTTGGGTTTTTAAGGAATGACAAGAGTAATTCAGTTGGACAATTACCAGCTGCACGACCAATACCAAAAATTGTACTATCAAGATAATTAGCCCCTTTGCGAATAGCCTCAATAGTATTGCCAAAGCCTAACTGCTGGTTATTATGAGCATGCATGCCTACTTCTTTTTTCTTCGGCCACAAATACTTACCATATAACTTTGTTAAAAAATGGATTTGCTCAGAATACATCGAGCCAAAGCTATCAACCACATAAACAACATTAACCGGACTTTCTGCTAATTGTGCTAATCCCTCTTCAACATCCGGCTGAAGTGCAGTTGAGATAGCCATGATATTACAAGTTGTTTCATAACCTTTATTATGGAAGAAATTAATCAGGTCCATTGCCTTATCTACATCTTTGATATAACAGGCAACACGGACTAAATCGACCACACTATCTTTTTTTTCTGGAATTTGAGCTAAATCTACGCGGCCAATATCTACCATAGTGGAAATTTTGGGTTTATTTTCTACGTCATCGGTTACCCTGCGTATAAAATCTTCATCACAAAACTTGCATTCTCCATATTTGTCCGGGGAAAAAGCTTTTTTTGACGCACGATAACCTAATTCAACATAGTCAATTCCCGCCATAGCCGTAGCCCGAAAAACAGCTTTAACAAAACTTTCGTCAAAGCAGTGATCATTAATCAACCCGCCGTCACGCAGGGTACAATCTAATACTTTAATTTCTGGTCGGTACATTATAATATATTATACATTATTTTCCGACGGATTTCATTATTTTTTTCGCGAGGTTGACCGCCCCTACCGCATCAAGGCTATAGTTTGCACCGATCCTATCAGCATAGCCTTTGGTCACCACTGCCCCACCAACTAAGAGGGGTATATTAAGTTTAGCTTTTAATAACGCTTCTTTAACCAAACCCATTTCAACCATAGTAGTTGTTAAAAGAGCAGACAGCGCAATAACATCTGGTTTTTCTTTTTTAGCTGCCTCGATTATTTTTTCAGGCGGCACATCTTTGCCTAAATCTAAAACTTTAAACCCATGATTTTCGAGCAGCATTTTAACAATATTCTTCCCAACATCGTGAATGTCACCTTTGACTGTGGCTAAAGCAACCTTACCAACAGCTTTTGTTTTTTCTTTTGGGATCTTTTCTTTGCAAAGTTCAAAACCCTTTTTCATTGCCTCAGCAGCCTCAATTACCTGGGGAAGAAAAAACTCTTTACGATTAAATTTCCTGCCAACTATTTCCATACCAGGAACTAATCCCTGGTCAATAATCTTCTGCGGATTCTTTTTCTTGGCCAGGGCCTGGCTAACCAACAGACTGACTCCTTCAAGATTCCCAGCGATTACTGCCTTCTCAATATCTTTAAAGCTCTTAAATTTTAATTCTTCAACATTCGCTTCACGTTTCTTTTCCGCCGGCTTGCCAGAGCGTTTCGCCTCTGCCACTGCATCTTTAAAACTCTGCAGCAGTTTTTCCCGCGTAGCGGGTTTTGCTTTTAGTGCTTTCTTAATCCCTTCATCAGTTGGGTCAACGATTGCAGCATCTAAGCCATAAGATATGGCCAAGCGCAAATAAAGGGCGTTTAATTTTGACCGGTTCGGCATGCCATGGGAAACATTACTGATGCCAAGAATGGTTTTAACCCCCAAACTCTCCTTTACCATTGGAATTGCTTTTAGGGCTTCTAAACAATCATGAATCCCAACGCCAGATGTCATGACCAGGTTATCAACAAAAATATCTTCGCTTTTTATCCCGGCATCATGGGCAGCCCGAACAATTTGCTCTGCGATGCGCACGCGATTAGCCGCGGATTTTGGCAAACCGTGCTCATCCAGCACAAGAGCAATAATTGCCGCGCCATATTTTTTAGCCAATGGCAGGATTTTTGCCAGGGTCTCTTTCTTGCCATTAACTGAATTGAGCAGTCCCCTGCCACAAAAGGTTCTTAATCCAGCTTCGATAGAAGCCGCACTTGGACTGTCAATTGAAAAAGGCAAATCTGACACAGATTGGACAATTTTAACTGTTGAATGCATAACATCTGGTTCATGTATATCAGAAACTGAGATATTTACATCTAATAAATCTGCCCCAGCCTTTGCCTGTTCCGTAGCTTCTGTGCGAATAATTTGCGACTTCCCCGCCCGAATTTCTTCCTGAAAAACCTTTCTCCCGGTCGGGTTAATCCGCTCACCTACGAGAAAAGGTTTCCCTTCAACAACTTCAACAATTTTTGTCCTACTAGCAAATTTCGTTTTTGAATTTTGGGATTTAGAAATTGTTTCGGATTTCGAGTTTCGGATTTCGGATTTCACAGCACGTATGTGCTGTGGCCCCGTTCCACAACACCCACCAATAATCCTGACCCCTAACTTAGCAAACCTTTTAGCAAATTCACCAAATTTTTTCGGTGTCATTTTATAAACTGCTTTATTACCAACTAATTCCGGCATGCCAGCATTGGGCATAACCATAATCAACTTGCTCCGAGCACAGTCGAGGAGCTTACGACACACCTTTAGCATACCTTCGGGACCAGTAGAGCAGTTCGCAGCAATTACATCTACCCCCAAAGATTCCAAAACCACAACCGCCACCTCAGCTGGAGTTCCATAGATAGTCTTTTCTCCATCATCGTAGGTTAAACTGGCAATTACAGGAAGATTCGTCACGGTTTTAGCAGCAATCACTCCTGCCCTCATTTCCTGAAGGTCAGAAATCGTCTCAATACAGATAACATCTACTCCGCCATCAGCCAAGGCCTTTGCCTGCTCAGCAAAAACTTCGTAGGCTTGGTCAAAAGTAACTTCACCCAATGGGTCCAGCATTTTACCCAGAGGACCAATTGACCCGCAGACAAAACCTTTGCTGCCAACTGCTTTTCTGGCCAATTTGGCTGCTGCAACATTAATTTCATAAACTTTATTGTCTAGCTTATAATCAGCCAGCTTAATCCTGTTTGCCCCAAAGGTATTAGTTTCAATAATGTCCGCTCCAGCTTGGACATATGCTTTATGAACTGATAAAACAGTTTCTGGATTAGTCAGATTCTGGGCATCAAAGCAATCTTCCGGCCGCACCCCTCTTTCCATCAGCTGGGTTCCCATGGCCCCATCCATTACCAAAATTCTCTTGTTTAATTCATTTAAAAAATTGTTCATTAATTCGGCATTAGGCATTCGTCATTTCCCAGCCTCTCTCTTCATAATAATCGCGTCTTCATTGTTATCTTGATAATAACTTTTTCTCAAACCCACGCCTTTGAATTCGTATTTACCATAAAGTTCCTGGGCAATAAAATTAGAGGCCCGAACCTCTAAAAAGAAAACATCCTTTTTATTAAGAATCTTTTCAACTAATTTTTTACCAATACCCTGCCTGCGGAAATCGGGCTGAACAGCCATATTAATGATGTGCTTTTCTTCTGAGATATCCTCTACCCCAATATATCCAAGCACTTCATTTTTTTGTTTTGCAATCCAATACTTATGTTGATCACTCTTAAAAACTGCTTCACTTTTGGGCAGGGCAAAACATGCCTTTTCAATTTCAAACACAGCATGAACATCTTTATCTTTTAAAGGCACTATCTCAACCATGACAGAATTATATCATAATCATAAAGAATAATGAGAAGCTGAAAACTAGGAAATTCCGATATCCCGCACAATTATTTTGCCGCAATATTTTTTAGCTAATGGTTTGTTAAAACCTTTTTTCAAAGCTACAAAAGTCACGGTTTTTTTTGCTTTAACTGCAACACCTAAAACTTTCCCTGTATCAGCATCTAAACCAGAAGGAACATCAACAGCCAGAACAGGCTTTTTACTCTTGTTTATTTGCTCAATAACTTCAGCAAAAGGGCTTCTGACTTCTGATTTTAAACCTATACCAAAAAGCGCGTCTATGATTAAATGGAAACCTGCGAATGAACTTCGCGGTTTCCAAATCTTGACCCTTTGTCCCATTTTCTTGAGAATTTTTAGGTTGATTTTAGGATCAGCTTTTAATTTTGAGGTTTTCCCAACAATGTAAACACTGACTTTCGCGCCAGCGTTTAAAAGATGCCTGGCTGCCACCAACCCATCTCCCCCATTATTACCCACCCCACAAACAATCGCGACTCTTCCCTCCCCATCTCTCCATCTCCCCATCTCGATGGCTTCTTTTGCTACACCCCTCCCCGCATTTTCCATGAGGATAATTGAGGGGATGCCAAACTTTTCCTGCGCAGCTTGGTCAAAAGCCTGTGCTTGTTTAACTGAGATGGATTTCATTAAAACTTCAGAATTCTACTTTGGGCGTTTCTTTGGCCTTTTCTGATTCCACTTTAAAGAAGGGTTTTTCAGTGTCAAAGCCAAATATTCTTACGAAGAAAACAGTTGGAATTCTTTTAGCTCGAGTGTTATATGCCTGGACCATTTGATTATAACGCATCCTGGCCACAGCAATCCTGTTTTCTGTGCCTGCCAATTCATCTTGGAGCGCGATAAAATTTGCTGAGGCTTTTAAAGCTGGATAATTTTCTGCAATCGCAAAAAGCCTACCTAAAACACTTTCCATGGCATTAGCTGCCTTAACTTTTTGATTAACAGTCGTTGCCCCAGCTAATTTAGTACGAGCTTCGGCAACTTGAATAAAAATTTCTTTTTCATGCTTGGCATAACCCTTTACAGTTGAAACCAAATTAGGAATTAAGTCGTAGCGCCTTTGCAGCATATTTTCGATCTGTGCCCAGGATTGTTTAACACCCTGATCAAGCCCAACTAAACCATTATAGGTTCCCATCAAGAATAAAACTAAAACAACAATTACACCAACAACAATCCACCAAGTTTTCATGATATGTTCCTCCCTTTACTATATTATATCACTTACCAACCGCGTCCCGCACCACCACCACCTGATCTACCACCACCAAAACCCCTGCCCATGCCCCCACCTCCTCTACCCATAAACATCAACCCCCAGAAACCAAAAAACAAACCAAGCAACCCGCCAATAATAGCTCCAGCAATGCCAGCACTTTCACTGCCCCAAACCGCGCCTAACACCCCCAGTATTATTGATCCCGTTCGCCTAAAAACAATGCCTAAAACAATTACGCCAATAATAATGTATATTAGAAAAACCCCTGCAGATTTGGGGGCTGGTTGTGTTTGTTGTGGAGCCACTAACGCAAGCTCTTCTTTGGCCACTGCCTTGGACAAGGCTTTAGCTGTTTCAATTAATCCCTGACCAAAATTACCTTCTTTAAAATAAGGAATAGCATATGTATCAAGGATCCTGCCGGCTAAGGCATCGGGAACATCTCCTTCTAACCCATAGCCAACTTCAATTTCTATCCGTTTTTCATCTACGGCCAAGAGGATCAGTAATCCATTATCTTTATCCTTCTGCCCTATTGCCCACTTTTCAAAAAGTTTGACTGCATACAGTTTGGAATCAAGCGGCTCGACTGTTTTGACTGTTACAACTGCAAGCTCGGCCCCAGTATTCATTTTAAGAGAATCGACAATAGAATTTAACTGCTGCTTTTGAGGAGCGGACAAAATGCCGGCAAAATCATTTACAAATCCACTTGGAGATGGGAATTTAACCTCAGCCTGAGCAAAGCCTGCTAACGTACAAAATAATAGAATTAGGACAATAAGCTTAAAGGATTTCATTTATAGTTTAATTATAACAAAGAAATTAGTTTTAACCAATTAGCTGGTGAGCTAAATTTCAGTCAAATACTTGCCCAAATGACAAAATTGACTCTCCTCATCATAAATGCTAGACTCCAATATCATGACTGCCCCAAAACCCGCGATATTAGCCGTAGACGACGAAGCCGACATGCGGCAAACTTACAAGTCAATCCTGCAGAAAAAATATACGGTAACTACTGCTTCATCCGGCAAAGACGCAGTTAAAACCATGCAATCCGAAGCAATTTCATTGGTCCTACTTGATATTCGCATGCCAGGCCAGGATGGGATTGAAACACTTAAACAAATTAAAGAACAAGACCCAAATATTGAAGTTGTTATGGTAAGCGCGTCAAAAGACATTGCCTCAGCAGTGGAGGCCATGAAACTGGGAGCTTTTGATTATGTGACAAAACCTTTTGATGTAAAAGAACTTTTTATCTTAATTAATAAAGCTTTGGAAAAGATATCACTGGTCAAAGAAAACTTATATCTGCGTGACTCTTTAGCTCAGGCAACGACCTATTGCGATTTAATTGGCCAAACACCACAGATGCAAAATCTTTTCCAAACCATTGAAAAGGTTGCGCCAACAGACAGCACAGTCCTAATCCACGGTGAATCAGGCACTGGCAAAGAGTTAGTTGCTCGAGCAATTCATATGAAAAGCAAAAGGGCGACTAAACCATTTGTGGCTATTAACTGTGGGGCAATCCCGGAAAACCTATTTGAATCTGAGCTATTTGGTCATGAACGGGGTTCTTTTACCGGTGCCTTTGAGCGCAAACTGGGTAAGTTTGAGCTGGCTGATGGCGGCAGCTTATTTTTGGATGAAATCGGCTGCATGCCCCCTGCTATGCAGGCTAAACTGCTGCGCGTGCTGGAAGCCAGGGTAATTGAACGAGTTGGCGGGGAAAAAATCATTCCCATCAATGTTAGGATTATTTCTGCAACCAACATAGATTTTAAAAAGTATATTGAAGAAAACAAATTCAGGCATGATCTTTATTATCGTCTAAATGTTATCCCAATCAACATCTTCCCCTTAAGAGAGCGGCTGGAAGATTTGCCCCTGTTTGTTGAATATTTCACTAATAAGTTCAATAAAGTACTTAACAGGCAAGTCAAAGGCCTGTCAAATGATGCCATAGCCACACTAAAAAATTACAATTGGCCTGGCAATATTAGGGAACTGCAAAATGTTATTGAGCGTGCAGTTGTTTTGTCTCAGGATGAAATTATTGCGGCTCAAGATCTTTTCATGAATATCCCTACCCCTCCTGCCAAGACAGCTGACACTGGGTTAAAAGAAATACTTGAAGAACACGAAAGCCAGATGATCATTAAAACATTAAATGAATACCAGGGAAATATCAGCCAGGCTGCTAAAGCCTTAAAAACCGCTAGAACCTCGTTGATCGCCAGGATAAAAAATTTAGATATTAAACTCTAGCTATCAGGATGTCATTCCCGCCCCCGCTTAAGCGAGGGTAAACTCCAGCGGGAATCAATGAGTCATTCCCACCTACCTGCCGGTTTACCCGCCGAAGGAGGGCAGGCAGGCGGGAATGACAATTGAAAACCTCTGGAGTCTAGTCCATGTTAAACTCTAGCCGCTCGTTTGATTTTGGAAATCACTTTGCCTGCTGCTGCTTCACCGGCAGCAATTAAACGCTTGGCTTTGTGCAGGTCCAGATGCCAGATATCCTCATCAAACTCAGGCTCAATTAGAATATTAGCTTTCTTTCTCTGCTCCAAACTCAATTTATGCAAAACAATATCAAACGCCCGGCCGTACATGTGGAAGGGATCCTGCGGCAGCTTGCGAATGGGTTTTGAAGGCACAACATCAACTGCCACAGTATAATTGGCGCCCATACTTTTAACAATATCAACCGGCAAGTTTTGGCCAAGCCCGCCATCTGCTAAAAATTTGTCATCTACTTTTTCCGGCGCAAAAACACCGGGAATAGACATGCTGGCTGCCACTGCTTTGGCTACTTTTCCTTTTTTAAGGACCACAGCTTCACCGCTTTTAATATCAGTTGCTACTATATTTAATGGGATCTTAAGGTCAGAAAAATTAATGTCCCCAGCGTATTTTATTATCAAGTCTTCAACTGCCTCAGCTGTAACAAACCCGGGCCTAAAAAAAGCTATTTTGATAATCTTGCCCCAGCTAATCCTTAAGGCAATCTCTTCAATCACCCTGATATCCAAGCCAGCAGCATAAGCAGCGCCAACAATTGCACCAGACGAAGTCGCAGCAATGTATTCAATCGGGATTTTAAACTTATCAAGGACCTTTAAGACACCAATATGGGCAATACCGCGCGCCACTCCCCCGCTTAAGGCCAACCCCAACTTTTTTTTACCAAAAAGATGCCAAAACATAGCTTCATCTTAGCAAACTAGAAAAACGTTTGCAACGCCAAGTAATTCTTGCTATAATCTGCCCGTATGAAGCAGTACCCGCCTGATAAGATCCGCAATATCGGAGTTATTGGTTCAGGAACCACGGGAAAAACCTCGCTTTGTGAAGCCCTGCTCTTTGCCGCTGGCGCAATTACCAGACAAGGATCAATTACAGAAGGTACCACTGCTTCAGATTACGATCCAGAAGAAATTAAAAGACAAATTAGTATCCACTCCACGCTTTTGCCCTTTGAATACAAAGACCACAAGATAAATTTAATTGATACCCCTGGTTTTATTGATTTTGCAGGTGAAGCGATTTCAACCATTCGCGTTGTTGACGGCTTAATTATTGTTGTTGACGCTGTTAGCGGCCATGGCACAGCCCTGGAAAACCTGTGGAAAATTGCAGATAAGTATAATGTTCCCAGGATGATCGTCATCAACCGCCTGGACCGCTCCCAGGCTGATTTTGACAAGGTCTTGGAAAACATGCGCAAAAAATTTACCAATGAAATCGTACCTGTGCAAATTCCCAATGCTAATGAAGCTAATTTTGCCTCTGTCCACAGTCTGCTAAAAGTTGATATGCCGGCAGAATTAAAAGATTCCGCTGAGATGCATAAAGAAATGTTAATTGAAGGTGTGGCAGAAATAGATGATACTATCCTGACTGAGTATTTGGAAAATCAGGAAATTACAGAGCAGGAATTAACCGAACATTTAGTCACCGCAATAAACGAAGACAAAGTCTTTCCTGCCTTCTGCGCTTCATCTACTAAAAACATCGGTATTGAGGAAATTCTTAATGGTATTGTTGATTGGATGCCGCCAGCTAATGAAAAAGAAGTGTCAGCTAAAACAGCCAAGGGCGAAGATACTAAAATAAAGGTTGATGCCAAAGAACCTTTTTCAGCTTTTGTTTTCAAAACTGTTAGTGAAGCCCACGTAGGTAATTTGGCTTATATCAGGGTTTATTCTGGAACAATCAACCCCTCATCCCCTGTTCATAATGTATCAAAGGGCAAAGATGAACGGGTTGGTCAAATTATCAGCATGCGCGGTAAAACTAAGGTTGATATGCCATCTCTGTCTGCTGGAGACATTGCAGTCTTGCCTAAATTAAAGATTACTGCCGTCAATGACAGCTTATCAGACAAGAACCGTCAACTAGTCTTTGAACCGCCACAATATCCTGAACCAGCCATGTCTTTTGCTGTTAAACCAAAAACAAAATCTGACCAGGAAAAAATGGGCCTAGGTTTAAGCAGTTTTGCGCACGAAGATCCGACCTTTAAAATGAGCTACAATGCCGAAACCAAAGAAACTGTTATTTCCGGTATGGGTGATGTGCACCTTGAAGTTATCTTAAAACGTATCAAAGAAAGATACGGCATTGAGATTGAAATTGGCGAACCAAGGATACCGTACAAAGAAGCCATTGTTGGCAAAGCCAAGGGCCAGGGCAAATATAAGAAGCAAACCGGCGGCCGCGGCCAGTACGGCGACACCTGGCTGGAAATTGAACCCCTACCCCGGAGCAGGGGATTTGAATTTGTTAATAAAATTGTTGGCGGAGCAATCCCCAAGAATTACATTCCTGCAGTTGAAAAAGGCGTTAAAGAAGCCATGTTAGCCGGGGTTGTGGCCGGTTATCCAGTGGTCGATCTCAAGATTACTCTATTTGACGGATCATACCACGAGGTTGACTCATCAGATATGGCCTTTAAGATTGCCGCGTCCATGGGTTTTAAAAAGATTTTCCAGGATGCCAAGCCCATTCTGCTTGAACCAATTGTGGAAATAACTGTCAGTGTTCCTCCAGAATTTGTGGGGGAAGTTACAGGCGATCTTAATAAACGACGCGGACGAGTTTCTAATATTGAAGCTGATAAGGTTGTGGCTGCTGTACCTCAAGGAGAAATTTCCAAATACGCCACTGACCTACGTTCATTTACCCATGGACAAGGAACTTTTACCACAAAATTCTCACATTACGAACAGGTGCCGCCGCAAACCCAGCAAAAACTTGTTGCTATCTACCAAAAAATGAAAGAAGAAGGGGGTGTTGAGAGAAAAACGTAAAATTTAAAATATAAAACTCAAAATGAATGAATTTATTATTTAAATAATTTTACATTAGTTTTAAGTTTTCAGTTTTCAGTTTTAAACTTCCATAGGGGGTGGTTCCAATGCACACAAGTGAATGTTCCGTGATTAAAGAATTACCCAGCACCGTAAACCTCGCCAGCGCTAAAGAAAGAAAACAGTTAGATGAACTCGGCAAAAAGATAGCCTCTCAAGAAAATTTACATTACGAAGGATATGTGGCGTTTACCGACACGCCGTATTCCGTAGATCACGCTAAGACAACTTTGTTTTTTGATTAAAATATCAGAATTAATTAAAGCTTGACCAGGGTTGCGTCTGAGATACCTTCTATCTTGGCCAACTCTTTTAAGACTTTGTCTGAGACCGCAGTGTCGACATTAAGCACCATTACGGCCTTTTCCCCTACTTTGATGCGGCCCACATCCATTGAAGCTACGTTTATGTCATGTTTACCAAGGAAGGTCCCGACCTTGCCAATCATACCCGGCTTATCAATATTTGATAGTATCAATATATAGCCTGATGGATCAGCATCTACGCGAAAGCCATCAATTAATACTAAACGATCACCCACCCCTTCAAATACCGTGCCCCCGACCTGACGATCCCCCTTATCTGTTTTTACTGTGACTGAAATTAAATTGGCAAAATCCTTGGCTTCATTGTTCTTACTTTCAACAATTTCTATGCCGCGCTCCTTGGCGATTAAAGGCGCGTTAACAAAATTTACCACCACATCCATGGCTGGCGTCAGCAGGCCTTTTAAGAAAGTGGTAGTTAAAGGAGAGATATTTTTCCCTGCAATTTCACCAGAATACTCAACCACAACTTTAGAAATCGCTCCAGGCACAATCTGAGCTGCTAAGGCACCGATTTTCTCAGCAATGTCCATAAACGGTTTGACCGGAGCAATAGTCTCCGGCTTCATTGAAGGGATATTAACTGCTGAGCGGGCTGAGCCGCCCTTTAGAACTTCAATAATCTGTTCAACAACATCTACAGCTACGTTAACCTGGGCTTCAACAGTTGAAGCGCCAAGGTGCGGCGTTACCACAACATTATCCAGGGTTAAAAGCGGACTGTCAGCTGGCAGGGGTTCTTTTTCAAATACGTCTAAAGCTGCTGCCGCAACATGGCCGCTTTTTAAGGCATCATAGAGATCTTTTTCATTGATAATACCCCCGCGGGCCACGTTAACTATGCGCACACCCTTTTTCATTTTGGCAATGGATTTAGCATTTATCATATTAGCTGTTTCTTTGGTCCTAGGTATGTGAAAGGTTAAGAAATCAGCTGATTTAAGAACTTCTTCAAGGCTTTTAATTTCAACACCTAAACTTTTAGCATACTCTTCTGTTACAAATGGATCGTAGGCAATAACCTTCATACCCATACCTAAAGCATAAGAAGCTACACGGCGGCCGATCTTGCCAAGGCCCACAACACCCAAGGTTTTATTTAGAACTTCAATGCCTTTGAATGATTTCCTGTCCCAATTGCCGGCTTTTAACTTAGCATAAGCCTGGGGAATAGAGCGAGCCATGGTTAAAAGCATAGCCCAGGTATGTTCTGCCGCAGCAACTGTGTTGCCTTCTGGGGAGTTAACAACAATAACACCATTTTTTGTCGCGGTAGGCAGGTCAACATTATCAACTCCTACCCCAGCGCGACCGATGATTTTTAATTTTTTTCCAGCTTCAATAATTTTTGGGGTAACTTTCGTGCCGGACCGAACAACTAAAGCATCATATTGAGGAATAATTTTGACCAATTCATCTTCAGACAAGCCAGTATTCATGTCCGCCTCAATACCAGCGTCCTTTAGCATTTTTAAACCAATTTCAGCAATTTTATCAGAAGCTAAGACTTTCATTATAACCCTCCTCTTACAATTGAATTATATCATCAAAATTAATATTGGGAAAGTCCTGCCCTCTTAGAGTCTTAGAGACTTGGAGGCGATTTTTTTGCCTCTAAGGCTTGCCCTGAGCTTGTCGAAGGGCTCGAAGGCTCAAAGAAATCAATAATTGATTTTAACCAAACAAAGCCCTTGTGCTGGAGCTGTTCTACCGGCTTTTCGTCGATCCTTGGCCTTGAGAATTCGTTTCATATCATTAACAGACGTTTTTCCCAAGCCAACATCAATTAAAGTTCCTACCATGTTTCTTACCATTTTATATAGGAACCCATTACCGATTAACTTACAACTAACAACTTCCAACTTGCAACTATCCCAAATTATTAAAGTCCGCTTCGTAATAGTGATTTTAAAAAGTTTCCGAACGAAATTTTTATCATCTCCGCCAGCAGCGCAGAAAGAAGAAAAATCATGTTTACCGACTAGAACCTTTGCTGCCTTGCGCATGACGGTTAAATTTAACTTTAGCTTAACATGCCAAACAAAATTCCTATAAAAAGGAGGCAGTATCTGGCCATTAACAATTAAATACTCGTATTCTTTACTCTTTGTATGGTATCTGGCATGAAACCCCCGACCTTGCTTGTCCCGAGCGGAGTCGAGGGAGGCTTTTATTATCCTTATTCCCTCAGGCAGAACACTATTTATAGCAGTGACAAGCCGGGAGGTTGGGATAGAATGTTTAATTTTGAAGTTAACAACCTGACACAGCGCATGTACGCCAGAATCAGTTCGTGAAGCAGTAATAACCTTAATGCGGGTTTTAAAAAGTTTAAAAAGTGCCTTTTCTAGCTCACCGCGGATAGTTTTCTTACCCGGCTGAAGCTCAAGGCCAACAAAGCCTGAGCCATCATATTGGAGGGTTAGTTTGATGTTGCGCATAGCTGATTTTAACATCAATTTTTTCGCTAAATCAAGTGAAATTTTGCCCAAAAGTTGACGATATATATATAGAATGCCAAGAGCCATCAATTTTCATAATTTAGGTTACCATGTCCAAAAGAGACGGCCGCCTGTTACTCAGGCTGCAAGGAATAATACCGCCTTCTTTTTAAACCCCTATGCTACTGAGAGCAAACTGATCTCGCCAAGAAAAACTCAAGCATTGTATGCAAAATGCAACGACATACTTTATCCTCTTTTAGATGCAGCTGGTATTGCCAGGAGCAGAATAAAACTCTGGATCGTTGAAGAAAAACAACCAAATGCCTGGATTTTCAAAGGCACCGGAGACATATGTGTTACAACTTCTCTCCTTGAGAAAGAAGATTTGACCCAAGGGGAACTAGCTTCTGTCCTCGCCCACGAGCTCGGTCACTATTTAAAATCTAAGCCTGGTAGGAAAATGCCCAAAAGATTCAAAAATCCTCTCTTTAGGGACTATGCGCTGGGCACCGCATTTGCCCAAAAACAAAATGAAGAATTTGAAGGAGATGAATTAGGCATTCTAATCATGGACAGAGCTGGCTTCTCTGTAGATGAAGTAATGACTATGGCAGAATGGCTGGCTGGAAGCAATGGCAGAAACGGGCACACTTCCAGAGAAGGAACCAACGTCTTAAGGCCGGGCTCCTCACACCCTTCCCTGGTCAGCAGAATCGCAACCATCCGCGCGCTTATCAACCACCCCAAATTTGTATGGAAAAACAAAAACGCCCCCAAAGAGAAACTACTTAATCAGGATGCTGCCCAACAAATAAAAAATAAAAAATTAAGAGATCTGCTTGGTGATTTTGAGCGTGCGGTACTACCTGGATTACCTACAACATTGAAAACCTTAGATCTTCTGAATATGGATACTGTAAATGATATAGCGTTAAGAAGACAATTAAAAGAATCATCGATAGTTTTGGATTTCTATAAATTATTAGCGCATAAAGACCTCGGCTCACGCAATAAAATTAAAGATTTTATTTTAAAAATAAAGAAACAGATCCAAGAAGGAGACTTAGTGTCCAGCGCCTATTTAAAAGCGCTTTTATGTAAATTGTACTTTGAAACAGTAAAAAACGGGCGCGCTCCTAAAATGCTTGCCTGGCTGAAAAAAGACTGCGGCATAAAAACCGAAGAGGTCATGCTTGCCTTATTGGCTCTTATTGAAAGTGTTCGATCTGAATATTTTAATTATTTAAAAGCATCTTTAAAGGATAAAGTTGTCGTTTTCTCTTCTAGCGAAGAAATTTATTACGATTGCACTTTTGAAGAAATCGTTATGCCTTTTTCGCATTCAAGCTTAAGAGACAAACTCATTTTTGGCCTTCTGAGGACGCCCCACATTATTACTGATACAGACAATTATTTTGATATAGTTTTTTCTTCAGCTTATTCTTTATATACATCATCAAATACAGCCATATTATTTGCGTTGAGATGGAAACAATTGAAAAAAATCTTACAATTGTTGCATGGAGCCTCTTTTGATTATACAGAAATTTTGAGGGGAGATGAGGTTTCTGCTTTAATAAGCCGAATAAATGATGAAGCTCAAAATGCTGGATACTTCGATTTAGATCGAACAGTTGATCATTCAGGTCCATATTCATCTTCACATTCATATTCATATTCCCTGCTTGAGGTTGCAAGTATCGTGCTTGGTTTGGCAGCCCCTTACGACAGGGCAAGACTGGAATCACTTTTAGAAGAAAACGTTTCTATGCATATCTTGTATCCAAAAGACACATATAAATTTCAATATCTAGTTCGGCAAGCTTACCTTCATATGAAGGAAAAGGCTGATAACTTCAAAGAAACATATTTAAGAAAAAGAATCTTAAAATTCTGCAGAATTGTATTACTAAAACACCTTGAGGCAATCCCGGCTGAAGAATGGGATAAAGAGACCATAGCAATTGTTGAATCCCTCCCCCCATCTTCAGAAAAGAATCACCTTCTCATACCCTTGCACAAATCCGGAAGACGAAAATTAAGCGATTCAGAGCTGGTTTTTGAAGAAATACCTCGCCCGGATGAAATTGACGCCTACGGAGAAAACCTGACCCTGCTCAACTCCTTTGGATTTATTGATCCGTATGCTGCGGAAGCGGTCTACCCTTCTGGGCAAAGGATCTTGGATAAATTTAAAGCGGAACGCCTGCCTCAAGAAGGCCGGCTTACTGTGAACCAGGTGCGCAAAACCATTCCAAGGCCAAGCCCGGGCAGGGACGAACTTCTGGACAGAATTCCAGTAAAAGGAATCAAACAAGCTAAAACTTTGCTTGATTCTTATTGGAGCCCGGCTGCAGCTTATGCCAAAGCTTATCAGATTGCTAGATCCTGGATAGATAACCTCAAAGAAGGAGACCAAAAAGTATTTAGAGCAATTTGCCGGATCACAGAGGAGTTTCCATCTTTAAGAAGAAGAATGGTAAGGGAATGGACAGATCGCTTTGGGATATTAAAGGATGACTATCGCCAAATCTTAAAATCCAGCTCGGATGTAGACGCCATAGATGTTTATAAAGGTGGGACACTTGAAACAACCAGGGAAGGATCAATCTTGGCAAAATTATCCATTTGTCTGGCAAGCTTTGCTTCAGCTCTATCTCGAAAAGATTCCTCTCTCATGAGCATCCAGGAGCTTGATACAAAAGGCACTTCTCAGGTTGAACAATTTCTAACAAGAAATGAAAGTGAAGACAAACCTCCAGAGAAAGTATTTGATAGGACAGAAAGAGAAAAGGATGCACATACAGCGATATTTGAAGATTATAGCCCTTTTCTGCCAGAAAATGCGGCTGCTATTGCCCGACTACTTTTGGAAGAATCTCCCTTCTTGGTTCATTCTATTCCGTTTATTGACAATAAACCATCTCCCAATCCCCGTTTTGAGAGGAACGTCCTGACGTCAGAGACATTAACCGAAATGAAAAAGTGGGAAGGAGGCAAGCTCTTCTCAAACTTTATTCAGGCCATGGGATGGGAAGAAGCCATCGCTTTTTATGAAGAATTATTTATAGGAAGAGAGGGGATCGCGCACGATCCTGATCTTTTCCAAAACCTTGAAAATATTTTTATACAAGGAATTGGACTGCTTTTGCAAGAAAAAAAGGTTCCCCTGGCACGGGTAGATACAGTTAAAAAAGGTATTCAGAGTTTGCTTGCAAACCAGCCCGTAGATATTCGCGTGCAGGTCTGGACACGTATTCTGGCGGGGATCGCGCAAAAGCAGTCTCTTGGAGAAATAACCCGGGAAGCCGTAAGGCCGCTTAAGGCAGCCGGAGGAAAACTCATGCAGTCTATCCACTCTCTAACCACGGGTATCGATCCTACTCTTGAAGAAGCCACACGCTTGGCCCTGGATCAAACTGCCAGTTTCTCGCTTTTGGATGGAATTCAGTTTCTAGCTTTCCGGCAATCAGGAAATCCCTTTAATCAACACACGAAATATACTCTCCTTGGTCAGGGAACAGTCAGAGTAGCACTCGGTGGACTTGAAGGCCCTTCCCCTGAAGAAGCCTTCTTACTGGTACATGCTGGACAATCTGACCCAAGAGTTATCAATGGAATTTCTAAATTTATCAACCAAACCACCAGCGAAGGGCACTATTTCCCGTTGACTGCCAGACAGTTTAAAGGATTGGTTGAACAAACCGAAGAGGAGCGCAGAAGAGGATTTGATAATCACATAGGATACGGAGAATTATTTAACTGGAAACTCGGACAGGTCTCAATTCCCAGAGTGCTTGAACACAATGGTGATTGGGCAAGGGTAGAGCTTGTGGCTGGTGTCCCCTACACTGCATTGGAACCCAAAAGGAAAAAGGCAGTTGCAAAACCGATCATTGATGCTGCTTTTGCTCAGCTTCAAAGCACGACTCCAGAGGGAACTTTAAAAATAAATCCGGAATTCCACCCTGGCAATTTAATCATTGGAAGAGATCAAAGTATATGGCTGGTAGATTGCGGCCTGATTGGAGAAGCGACTCCGCAAGATTCGCTTTCTTTATTCAGCACCCTCGCGTCATTTCGCAGTCAGGGACTGGCTGGTGCTGCTGCTTCACTGCTGCAGCAAGGGGACATTACATCACTAGCTGGAATTAAAGAAGATGTCAGAAAACAATTCACTGCTTCTCTAAGAACTATGTCCGGCCAGGCAGAGGCTGGAACCTCTCCTGAGCTTTTGCTTCCGTCTCTTTCCGGCGTAGTTCATAAAGCCGGAGGCCCTGAAGTCACCCCGGGTATTGAAACTCTGTTTCGAGCAGTGCAGCATTTAGCCCCCTATATCCGGGACCTTGGCAAAATACCAACTCGATTTACATCCATGCTTGCTCAACCACAACCATCTGCTTTGGCATCTGAAATTCAGAAAGCCATGACCGGAGGTCAAGAAAGGATTACCCATTTTATTCCAAGAGGCATGGCTGTTGGAAAAAGGTTAAGGGATGGGCAAATTGCAACAATAGGAGTTCTCACCAGAGAACTAAACCCCGATGAATCTCCCTATCCTGGTATGGTTGAATGCAGAGTAGAAGGCCTTACCCAATATGTAAAGAGGGAAGATATTGTAATCCAGAAAGGAACTGATTGGGTCACTTTGTCGGATTTTAGAAAAGGTTAATCTTACTTTATCTGCCCTAACGCAACCTTTACTCCCTTACCAATCTCAACCTTAGCCCCTAATTGGCTGAAAAGGAGTTCTAGAGAATCAAAGATGGTTGATTAAAGAACATTGCTCGTTTTTTTAATTACAATGTTAACCGTTTTCTGGTGGGATCTAATAAAACCATTAATCTTTTCCCATTTAATGTCCAAATACTCATGTGCTAAGATATTTCTTAATTTTGAAATCTGCACTAAACTCTTAATTTCCTCTTCTTTTAAACTACAAATCTTTCCCAGCTCATCCATGATCCCCGCATAGCTATCCGGCATTTCAAGATCCTTTTCAGCTATTAATATTTTGGCAATATCAATTAAGGCATTCGTGATGTTTTCTATCATCCGGTCCACAAGACGTCGTGTATTCTTATCTTCTTTATACTGCTTATATTCAAGATTTTTGTAAGTGTTTAGATCTTTGATCTCTGCTTGCATAAAATCGATTATCTGCATTAATCTTGTCCGAGCAGTATTATGCATGTTTTAAACCCTTCTTCATTTTCCAAATATCTTCTATGACACCTTGAAACTCCATTGCGTCAAATGAAACAGAAAGCATATACCCAAGATAAATCTTCCAATCCTTAATAACCAAAGGGATTCCTCTAATTGCCGACCAGGCAATATTTTCCCTGGCATCATTCAAGATCAAAATTTCCACATCTTTTTTTAAAAGGTCGGCAACATCATCCCAGACTTGGTCCACAGCTTGACTGGTATAATCCCCTTTCATAAAAACAGCAATATCCACATCCGAATCAGCCAGGGCCTGTCCCCTGGCATAGGAGCCATATAGAAAGGCCATTATCACCTTTTCATTATGTTCAAAATATTTTGTCAATTTCTCTTTCATATCCATTTGTCCTAAATCTGCTCAAGCGCCGCCTTAACACCAGTTCCTATCTCAACCTTAGCCCCTAACTGATTAAATAACAATTCCAGGGCGCCAATGGTGGCAACTAATTCGAGCTTGTCAACATAGCCAAGGTGGCCGATACGGAATAATTTGCCTTTAAGATCGCCCTGCCCTGGTGCTAATTCAACGCCAAAGCGGTTCCTGATTTCAGAACGAACTTTTTCAGCATCAACCCCATCTGGTGGAAAGATTGCAGTTACAGCCGGAGAAGCACAACTATCATCTGCTAATAACTTACAGCCAATCGCTTTCATGGCATTGCGAATAATATCTTTATTATTAGCATGTCGTTTGAAGATATTGTCCAAACCCTCTTCTCTAATCATCTTAATCGCCTCATGCATACCAAAAATGATTGATTCTGGAGGAGTAGTATAAGTTTGACCTTTATCTGCAAACTTCTTCTGGGTTTTGATATCCCAATAGTGTTTAGGCAGTTTTGAACTTTCATAAGCCTTCCAGGCCTTGGGAGACATGGAAACCGCCGCAATACCTGGAGGGACCATAAAGGCTTTTTGTGAGCCAGAAACAACAACATCCAAACCCCATTCATCAGTCTTTAAATCCGCGGCTAATAAACCAGAAACAGCGTCAACCAGCACCAGTGCATCTGGATGGGATTTATGCACAACTTCGGCTAAAGCTTTAACATCGTTAATAACACCAGTTGAGGTTTCGTTCTGCTGCATAAAAACAGCTTTGAATTCTTTATTCTTGTCTTTGGCCAACTCTGCTTCCAATACCTTTGGGTCGCAAGCCTTGCCGCGTTCAACCTTTAAGTCAGTCACATCAACTCCGTATGCCTTGGCAATTTTCACCCAGCGATCACCAAAGTTTCCGATATTAACATGTAAGGTCTTGTCCCCGGCTGAGAGCACGTTGACCACTGCGGTTTCCATGCCGCCGGTGCCGGAACATGGATAAACCATAACGTCATTTTTGGTTTGATAAGCCCACTTTAAGCCGTCAATAACTTCCCCTAGAATTTTTGAAAAGCCCGGGCCGCGATGCCCGATCATCTCATGGTTCATGGCCGCTAAAATTCTGGTTGGGATTGGTGTGGGGCCTGGGATCATCAGAAACTGTTTTAATGGTTTTTTATCGGTCATGCTTTAGTCCCTCTTCCAATATACTTCTGCGAATTTCTCGCCTTCGCGGAAATTATAATGGTGTTCACCCTTATAAGCGCTGTGCAAAGCTTTACCAATGCGCATGGCTAAATTGTGTTCAGAAAGCTTAACTGTGATTGTGCCGTCATTTTTATCAAGGCTAACCAACTTGGCTTTTGGATTGCGTTCTTCAGCCAGCTTGGCTTCGTGTTTCACGAGGTTTAAGATGTCAGTTTCATGATCAAGCAGAAAAGCACCGGAAATCTTGACAATGCCGCCCAGCTCCGTGTCCCTGTTTCGCGACTGCTCGTAGCGAACTCCTTTTTCTCGGCCAACAGGTCCTTTAGGCATTTTTAAAACTCCTTTAAAAATGATTACAGTGATGAGAAATGATTACAATGATAATCACCGTAATCAATTCTCTATCATTCACATCATCGCTTGGTGTATTGGAAGGCCTTGCGTGCGCGCTTGAGGCCGTATTTCTTGCGCTCTTTCATGCGCGGATCACGCCGGAGCAATCCTTCTCTTTTTAATTTAATCCTTAAATCAGGGTTTACCTGAAGCAGGGCGCGGGCAATTCCCATTGAGACTGCCCCAGCCTGGCCTGGTACTCCCCCACCCAAAACATTTGCATAAACATCAAAGCTTTGTTGGTTATCAGTTACTACCAGGGGTTTTCGAACTTTAATTTCCAGGACCTTGCGACCGGCAAAGTAATCAGAAAAATCACGGCCGTTTAAAACAATCTTGCCGCTGCCAGAAATCAACCAAACCTTAGCCACAGCTTCTTTACGTCGGCCAGTACCATAATATTTAGTTCCCGCTGGTAATTTTGTTTTCTTTGGCTTAAGCCCTGTCTTTACCACAATTGGTTTTTTAACTTCAACAGGAGGCCTGGGCGCTGCTTCTGTTTTATGTTCCGGCTCAGCTTCTGATTTCTTCTTCTTTTTACTTTCTTTTTTCTTCTCTGCCATTTAATTTACACCTCTAGTTTCTGCAATTTTTGGGCTCTATGGGGATGACTTGCACCCGAATAAACCTTTAGTTTTGTCAGCATCTTCCTGCCCAACTTGGTCTTGGGCAGCATGCCGGCAACTGCCAGCTGAACTACTTTTTCTGGTTTTCTCGTCATCATATCTTCTAATGTAAGCAGTTTTTTTCCGCCTGGATAGCCAGAGTGGGTAAAATAAATCTTTTGCTCCATCTTTTTGCCGGTAACAACAAGCTTGTCAGCGTTAATAACAACAATGTAGTCGCCGCAGTCAACATGCGGTGTATAAATTGCTTTATGCTTACCACGCAGGTAAGTGGCTATTTTAACAGCCAGCTTGCCCAGCACCTTGCCGGAAACATCAACCACATACCAGTCTCTTTTGACTGTTTCCTTTTTTTCGTATTTAGTTCTATTCTTCTTCATGGATTAATATTCTCCTATCAAACCAACTCTAGAATCGCCAAAGGCGCAGCATCACCTTTGCGAAAACCAGTTTTGATAATACGGGTAAAGCCGCCGGGCCTGCCCTCAAAACGTTCGGGAAATGTCTTAAACACCAGAGTAACAACTTTTTTCTCTCCCAAGAACTTCTCCATCTTGCGCCTGGCATTTAAGTCATTCTTTTTGCTGATGGCGATATATTTTTCCGCCATTTTGCGGACTTCCTTGGCCCGGGTCAGGGTTACCTCAATTTTGCCATGGATATAGAGGGACCTGACCATGCTTCTGATTAACGCGAGCCTCTGGTCTGTTGGCTTACCAAGTTTTCGATTTCCTTTCCTGTGCCTCATTCAAGCTTTTCCCCTTTTAATGCTAATTTGTATTCAGCCAGTTTTTCCCTGACTTCATCAAGTGATTTTGCACCGAAATTCTTATATCTCATCAACTCTTCCAGCGAGTTGGAAATCAATTCCCCAACTGATTTAATATCGGCATTCTTGAGACAATTAAGCGACCTGGCAGAAAGCTCCAAATCCTCAATACTCATCTCAAGGATTGCTTCAGAAATCCCCTCTGGTCCCTTTTCTGCTTCAACACCAAGAATATCAATTTTTTCTCCCAAATGGACAAAAAGGTCCACGTGCTTGGCCAAAATCTTGGCGCTTTCCCTAACTGCATCTTCAGGTTTAATTGCCCCATTGGTCCAAACTGATAAGACCAAGCGATCGTAGTTTATCTCCTGCCCCACACGAACCTCTTCAGTCGAAAGGTTCACTTTCATCACCGGGGAGAAAAGGGAGTCTGTTGGGATATAGCCAACCGGCAATTTTGCTTTCTTGTTTCTTTCAGCAGAAACATAGCCCCTGCCCCGTTCAATTATTAGTTCCATATCAAGCTTGCCAGAGCTTTCCAGCGTGGCGATCTTATGGTCAGGATTGACCAGCTCTATCTCCGCATCATGCTCAATATCACCTGCTTTAACTCCACCCTTGCCTTTGGTCTTTAAGGTAACAACTTTTGGCTGTTCAGAGTGTGACCTAACAACAACTTCTTTTAAGTTGAGTAAAATTTGCAACACATCTTCAGTAATCCCGGAAAGATTAGAAAATGGATGTGCCACACCTTCAATTTTAACAGCTGTTATCGCAGCCCCATACAATGAGGACAACAACATCCGTCGCAGGGCATTACCCAACGTCGTACCATAGCCACGCGCCAGTGGCTCTACAACAAACTGTCCAAATGTATCCGAACTTTCAGCCACCTTCACCCACGGTTTCTCTCCAATATGAATCATTCTAGACTGCCTCCTTTTTAGAACTTAATTATCGAGAATAATACTCAATAATTAAATGATCTTCGACTGCCGTGTCAATTTCTTCACGCTTTGGAATCGTTGCTATTTTTGCCTCTCCCTCTCCCGTTACTGTGAGCCAGCCAGGAGCAACATAATCCGGCATTTTCTTTTGTACCAGCTTTAAAATCGGCATGGCTGAAGCGCAAACCCCTAGGACATCCCCTTGCCGAACACGATAAGAAGGCACATCAACCTTCTTGCCATTAACCACAATCCCACCATGGCGCACAACCTGACGCGCACTGCGGCGTGATTCCACAAAACCAGCGCGAAAAATCACGTTGTCCAAGCGCCTCTCCAAAAAGGCAAATAACATTTCAGCCGTAGATTCTTTTCTGGCTGCGGCTTCATCAAAATATTTCTCAAATTGCCTTTCAGTTAAGCCATATATTCTCCTGGCTTTTTGTTTTTCTCTCAAACGGATACCATATTCAGACATTCGCATCGGCATCCTGCCGCGCTTACCGCCTGTGGCAGAACGACGCGAAAAAGGACATTTCTCAGTAGCACACTTTTCACCCTTGAGAAACAATTTTTCTTTTTCCCGTCGGCAAATTTTGCATCTTGGCCCTGTGTGTCTACCCATTAGACTCTTCTCCTTTTCGGCGGCCGACAGCCATTGTGCGGTATTGGCGTCACGTCTTTAATAGAATTAATCTCAAGACCCGCAGATTGAAGTGAGCGGATAGCGGTCTCCCGACCAGAACCAGGTCCTTTAACCAAAACATTTACCTCTCTCATTCCCAGTTCAAGCGCCTTGCGCGCAGCCGTCTCAGCAGCAGAAGACGCGGCAAATGGAGTCCCTTTTTTCGTTCCCTTAAAGCCAACTGCGCCGGCTGATGACCAGGAAACCAGAGCTCCCGCAGTATCAGTAATTGATACAATAGTATTGTTAAACGTTGCTTTTATATGAGCAACCCCCAAAGCAGAAACCTTTTTATGTTTTTTCTTTTTTACCGGTGTCTTTTCGTTAGCCATTAGATTATGTCTTCTCCTCCTTTGGTTTACCCAATCCAATTGTCTTTCGTTTACCTCGGCGGGTTCGGCCGTTTGTTTTGGTTCGCTGTCCCCGACACGGCAGGCCCTTGCGATGGCGGCTGCCGCGATAAGTACCGATTTCAACCAGGCGTTTGATTGACATGTTAATCTCTCTGCGCAAGTCACCCTCAATCAGATAAGTCTTCATCGCATCCCTGATCGCGACCACATCAGCATCAGTTAAATCCTTAACCTTTAGCGCGCGCTCGACCCCGGCCGCATTCAATATCGTTATACTTAATGACGGGCCAATACCATATATATAAGTTAAGGCTGTTTCTATATTCTTATTCGGTGCCAAATCTACGCCAACAAGTCTGACCATCTTGCAAATACCTCCTATTAACCCTGTCTTTGTTTGTGCTTCGGGTTCTCACAAATAACATAAACCCTGCCGCGTCTGCGGACGATCTTGCATTTATCACACATTTTTTTTACTGACGATCTAACTTTCATAAATTTCTCCTAAACTATTTCAAACGATAAGTAATCCTGCCCCGGGTCAAATCATAAGGGGAAAGTTCAACTTTAACCTTATCTCCCGGTAAAATTCGAATCCAATGTTTTCGAATTTTACCTGAAACATGGGCCAGGATTAACTGACCTGTTTCAAGCTTTACCCGAAAGAGCGCGTTGGGCAACGCCTCGGTAACTTCCCCTTCGAGCTCAATAACATCTTTTTCTTTTGCCATTAATTAACCCTTTTAGTCAAGATTTCCGGATCACCTTTTGCGATCAAAACACTATGTTCAAAATGACACGATAGCGCCCGGTCCGCTGTCACCACTGTCCAACCATCGCCCAGGGTCTCAATCCTTGAACCGCCGATATTAAGCATTGGCTCAATCGCTAAAACCATACCTGGTTTCAATTCTATCCCCTCACCCTTAAACCCATAATTAGGAATTAATGGATCTTCGTGCAAATCGCGGCCAATGCCGTGTCCGTATAAATCACGCACTACAGAATATCCATTATCCTCAGCTATTTTTTCAATGGCAGCAGAAATATCTCCTAAATGATTACCTGCCCTGGCCTGCTTAATGCCAGCCCGTAGCGCTGACCTGCCAGTGCGCAAAAGCTTTTCAGCTTTTTTTGATATTTTGCCAACTGCAACAGTTATTGCACTGTCGCTGCAAAAGCCTTTGAGCTTCAAGCCAATATCAATGCCTGCGATATCGCCTTCCTTTAGGCTTCTTTGGCCAGGAATGCCATGGACCACTTCTTCGTTAACCGAAATACAAGTGGCATGCCGGTAGCCGCGATAGCCTTTAAATACCGGCTGGCATCCTTTTTGCAGGATCAATTTCTCTGCCAAACTATCAAGGTCCTCAGTCGTGACACCGGGCTTAACTGCGCCAGCCACCCGACTTAAAATTTCACTTAAAATCAAACCAGCTTCTTTCATTATCTTGATCTCTTCAGCTGACTTGATCTTAATCTTTGCCATCTTCGATCACTGACAAAAGTCGATTCAAAACCTCATCAATTGTGCCATTGGCATCAATGCGGGCCAATTTCGCCGCTGCAAAATAGCGGTCGATCAATGGCTTGGTCTGCTGCGCATAAACCTCAAACCTGGTGCGAATAGCTGATTCTTGGTCATCTTTTCTTTGATAAAGCTCGCCGCCGCAGGCATCACACACATTAGCTGTCTTTGGCAAATTAAACTTAATGTGGTAAACTGCCCCGCATTTTTTACAGCTTCGCCTGCCTGTTAGCCGTTCAACCACCCGATCTTCATCAACAGCAAAATAAATAACTTTATCAAGTTCCAGACCCATTTCAATAAACATCTTATCAAGGGCTTCCGCCTGCGCACTTGAGCGAGGAAAACCATCTAAGATAAAACCATTGCTGCAATCTGCCTGGCTAATCCTCTTCTTGGTCAATTCAATTG
>SDBU01000309.1_pt1 | contig 69292 bp, 77 predicted proteins | sample 2277071 | NCBI WGS metagenome assembly SDBU01 (sample SAMN10397929, study PRJNA504765) | marine sediment metagenome | isolation source: marine sediment core GS08_GC12, 126 cmbsf | place: Arctic Ocean: Gakkel Ridge, Loki's castle | collected 2008 | reverse complement strand
TCGTGGCAATGATAGTTTCAGGGAGTTTCGTGGTTTCAGGGATATGCGTATTGGGGTATAGACGCAGATACAAACAGATACTGCGAAATACTGAATGAGTTGACGAAAAACAGCTTTGGAGAATGTTACATCTTCATCATGAATGGATTTTCTAGAGTTTCCTTCAAAGCCGCAAGAAATTGACCTGCAGGTGCACCATCTAGAACTCTGTGGTCTACTGCGCATGAAGCCATCATCATAGACCTAACTACAATCTTATCGTCAACTACAACCGGTTTCTTCTTGATTTGCCCTAGTGCAAGAATAGCAGTTTCTGGGGGATTAATTACAGGAATGAACAGATCTACTTTGAACGGTCCTAGATTGGACACAGTAAATGTGCTTCCAGTCATCTCTTCAGAAGTAAGTTTGTTCTTCTTTGCCCTCTTGCCCTTTTCCTTAGTTTCGATAGCAATATCGGTGATTGATTTCTTGTTGGCTTCTCTGATTGTAACAACTATCAGACCATCATCAGTGGCCATTGCAACTCCAATATTTACATCATCGAATATGTGAAGGTCATTACCAGCAAGAGTGGCATTGAATTTTGGAAAGAGTTCCAGAATATCAGCTACAGCCTTTACAATGATGTCATTGAATGAAACCCGTATTCCATGAGCTTTCTCTACGCGAAGATTGAGATCCTTTCTGAGAGTAATTGCCTCAGTCATATCAATCTCAGTTATCATGGTGATATGAGGATTCAAAGCGCTCTGAGTCATTCTCCTAGCTATTATTCTTCGTAGTGGAGTCATGGTTTCTACTTTGCTTACTTTCCTCTCATCAGAGAGTGCAATTTGAGGTGTTGCAGTCTTTGCACCAATGACGTCCTTCTCAACTACTCTTCCTTTTGGACCAGTACCAACCACTATGGATAGGTCCACTCCTAGTTCCTTCGCTTTCTTTTTAGCTCTAGGAGATGCTTTGATTTTTCCACCAGGTAATCGTGTTTCAGTACTTGGTGGAGCTGTTTGAGTAACTGTTGTCTTAATACTGGGTGTTGCTGATTCTGCTGTCGTAGCTAGTGAAGTTGTGGTAGCAGCGTTTAGCTTTCTTGGTCTGACATCAGGAATCTCTTCACCCTCTTTTCCAATAAATGCGATAGGTTCACTGATTGGTATCTCATCATTGACCTCACACAGAATCTTCAGGATGACTCCATCCCCTGGTGCTTCGAGTTCAAACTCGTTCTTCTCTCCAAAAATCTCTACAACAAGGTCTCCTTTCTTGACCTTATCTCCCTCTTTCTTGAGCCATTTGAGTATCACTCCATATTCCATAGCGACACTCATACGCTGCATGATCATGGTCGTAACCATAATTATCACCTATACAATATCTCGAACTGCCTGTGCGATTCTCTTGTTGTCAGGAATAAAGTACTGTTCAAGTGGTGGACTGAATGGTACTGGTGTATCCGGTGCATTCACTCTCGTTATTGGTGCATCTAACCAATCAAATGCTTCTTCTTGAACAATAGCAGCAACTTCTGCAGTTGTTGCCCCGGTCTTTGTTTCTTCAGTCACAAGTACTAGTCTTCCAGTCTTTTTGACTGACTCAATGAGAGTCTTCTTATCAAGAGGAACAAGTGTTCTTGGGTCAATCACTTCAACACTGATTCCTTCCTTCTGGAGTTCCTCCGCCACCTCAAGTGCTTTGTGTACCATGAGAAATGTGCCCCAAAGTGTAACATCTGCTCCCTCACGACGAATCTTAGCTTGGCCAAAAGGAATCAGATATTCATCATCTGGAACCTCTTCTTTTCTATCATAGACCAGCTTGTGTTCTGCAAAGAGAACTGGGTCTGGGTCTCTTATTGCTGTCTTGATTAGCCCCTTTACATCTGAAGCAAAAGCTGGTACTGCAACCTTGAGACCTGGGGTATGCATGAACCATGACTCCAAACTCTGTGAGTGATGTGAAGCTAAATTCTTTCCTCCACCAAAGACTGTTCTGAAAACTAATGGTACAGAGGTTTGTCCACCGAACATATAGCTCATCTTTGCAGCCTGATTGCATATTTGGTCCATTGCTAGAGTAATCAGGTCTCCAAACATTATCTCTGCAATAGGTACCATCCCTGTGATAGCTGCACCTACTGCAGCCCCAGCGATTGTATTCTCTGAGATGGGAGTATCACGGACTCGATCTTCACCAAATTCTTCTGCTAGGCCCTTAGTGACCTTGAAAGCTCCACCCCAGTTTAATCCAATATCTTCCCCTAGTAAAAATACACGCTCGTCACGGAGCATCTCTTCACGGAGTCCCTGTTTGAGTGCCTCTCTGTATGTTATCTCAGCCATCTAGATCGCCTCAGCAAAAACATCATCCAAGGCTTCTTCTGGTTCTGGAAAATCAGAATTTTTCGCAAACTCTCCTGCCTTGTCTACATCTTTCTGTAGTTTTGCTCTTATCTTATCAGCGTCTTTCTCAGTGATTGCACCCTGTTCGATAGCAATCTTCTGAATGACATTTACCGCATCTTTCTCTTCACTGAGCCAATAATCAGCTTCCTCTTGTGGTCGATACTTGGCAGGATCAAATCTTGAGTGTCCTTTCATCCTATACGTCTGACATTCAATAAGAGTTGGACCGCCACCCTCTCTGGCTCTCTTCACAGCTTCAATGGTTGCCTCATAGACTTCGACAGCGTTATTCCCATCAACCACCTTACTTGGTATACAGTATCCTTCAGCTCTCTGTGCAACAGTTGTGCTTGGACAGGTCATTTTTATCGGAGTTCCCATGGCATAGAAGTTGTTCTCCACAATCCAGACTAAAGGTAACTTCCAGATAGCAGACATATTCAATGACTCACCGAAAGTTCCATTGTTTGAAGCTCCATCTCCGAAGAAACAGACCACCACATCGTCTGTCTTTCTCATCTGACATGAAAGTGCTGCACCAACAGCAATTGGAAGTCCAGATGCGACAACCCCAGTGGCTCCCAAGACTCCAACATCGAACTGAGTGATATGCATTGAACCACCCTTGCCTTTGCAAGACCCTGTCTTCTTACCCAGTAGTTCTGCTAGAGCTGCGTTCATGTCTGCTCCCTTTGCAACAACATGTCCATGTCCTCTGTGAGAGCTCTGTATCCAATCTGACTTCTTGAGTGCAGTAGTTACACCTGCCGCTACTGCTTCCTGTCCAAGATACAAATGCAGTGTTCCAGGAACTATATTTTCTCCGAATAAATTCCAGACTTTCTCTTCGAACAGTCTAATTTTCAGAGTTCTTGTGAATAACTCTTTGAGCGTCTTCTTGTCAACTGCCATTATCTAATCAACTACCTTATGATGACTAAGAGCTTCTGGGCGAGTTCCTGAATCTAAATTGATAAAGGCTTCGAAGCAGCTGATTATTCCAACCTGATAATCAATGCTTATGATAATCCCTTCCTGCTTAGACGAAATGGATGACTAATGATTAATAGGATTGGAGCACTACTATCGTAAGTGAGTTCAATGATGAAAGAAGAGAAAGGTGACCAGAACGGAAAGACAAGGTCTGGTTATGAGGGAGTAGGTCGTTTTTATGATCTCTTTGCAGATAATTCTGATATTCCCTTCTTCTTAAAATATGCAAAGAAAATTGGGTCTCCAATCTTAGACATTGCTGCGGGTACTGGAAGAATCACATTTGCCCTAGCAAAAGATGGACATGAGGTTGTAGCTCTCGAGAGTTCTCAGTCCATGCTTGAGGTGGCAAAGCAGAAACTGAAGCATGCTAGTCCAGTTATTGCAAACAAAGTGATACTCGTTGAAGGTGACATGACGAATTTCAATCTTGAACGGAAATTCGAGTTAGTAATAATTCCCAACTCAATTGTACATGCAATTACAACTGAAGAACAGCTATCCACGCTTCAGTGCATCCGCAATCATCTTACTGATAGTGGAATCTTCATACTTGATTTCTATCCCGGTGAGATGCAATACGAACATGCTGAATTCAAGGAAAATCCCATATCACTGGACGATAGAACAACAGTTGAACGTCATGGTGAGATTCGTTCAGACATGCTGAAGAAGATTATGACTGTGAATTTACAATACATAGTACGTGACTCTGAACAGAATATCATTGAAGAAGTGGAAGTTGTGTCATCTGCAGCTCTCCTTTATAATAAAGACATTGACCTCCTCATCAGTCTCTCTGGATTTGTGATCGTGGATGAGCTCGGGGGATTTGATGGACAATCCTACTCGTCAGAGAGTGGTCGTCGGATATTAATTCTCAAAAAGAACAAAGAAGAGTAGTGAGAGGGGATTGAGCCCCTCTCTTAACAACAAATATGAGGTGAAGATCCAATTTGTTCAATCTACTCAAGTTCTTCCGGAGGAGGTAATTTATCTACCTTCTTTGGTTCTTCTCCGAATTCTACACCATTCTCTGATTCGAGGCTCTCTGTGTAGAGTGTCTTACCTTCTACAATAACATCACGCTCAATGTAGATTTTGCGGCCATAGAGGCTGCCTACTCGTGAACGTTCTTCGATTCGAATGTCATCACCATAGAGTGAATCTGTTCTAGCACGTTCCCGAATGAGAATTTCTTTGGATTCGACAGGTCCTCTGACTTCTGCACGCTTTCCAATCCTGACACCATCCGTGGCCTTTGTGTATTCTGCATCGATTTCACCACCGACAATGATTCGGAATGTATTGATTCTACCTTCTACTCTGACAGTACCACCAACTTTGATCTTATCTTCACAGTTTAGATTTCCATCAACCTTAACAGTACCACCGACGTTTAGTCCACTGGTTAGGAATAAATCACCCTCGGTCTTTACTGTACCACCGACATCGATTGAATCTCCTCGTGCAGTACCACCTAATTTGACGGTTCCACCTACATCAATATCACCAAACTCTAGGTCTCCCTCAGATTTGAACGTACCACCAATATCGATGTTGCCCACTTTTGAGCCTGCGCCAACTTTTGCTGAACCCCCAACATCTAGTTCATCAATTTCAATAGCTTCTACAGCCTTGAATGATCCACCAACTGAAACTTTCTTGATGATGCCTTTTACAACCTTACCTGATCCACCTGCATCAAATTCTTCAGCTTCGATTGTGCCGTATACAACTACAGAGCCGCCACCAGCAATTCTTTCGACCTTGCAGTCTCCTTCAATTTTGACTGATGCACCGCCGGTGAGTCTCTGCGCTTCAGCATTACCTACAACTTTGATTGAGGCTCCTGCTTTCGCGGACACACATTTGAGATTTCCACCAACACGAAGAGAAGACCCCACTTCAACGGTACGAGACTCAAGATCTTCTTCTACTTTTAGTGATCCTTTTCGTGCATCAACAGAACTTCTTGCGATGAGATTCCCTCTGACTGTAACTTGATCCCTAGTCTTCAATACTAGGCTCTCACACTGAAGTGATCCTTCGATATCGAGATCACCATAAACTGTCAGAGTTCCTAAGATAAATATCTCATCACCCTGTTGAGGTTCAACCTTTCTGCAATTGCGAATTTCGACATCACCCTCGGTAGAACCGAGTTCGACAACGCTTTCATTTTTGTATTCTAATTTTTCTGCCATTTTGGTCTTCACCAATTATATTTTCTAAGATATACTCCACAGATTTAGTATATATACCAAAGTCACAACATGAAGTCACAAATTGTTACTAGCTTATTCGGTTTTTCTACATTCCAATAATTGGTTCTGGAATTGGGATTCCAACCAAACCTGCCATTCTCTTGTACAACTCTAGATATTGATGACCCCTCGTAGTAACTTTATAGACACGCATACCCTCGTCGTCATCTTCTTCCAAGAGACCGCGTTTACAGAGTTCTCCAATGGACGCCTTAGCTCTGTCAACAGGCATATTGGTTGACCTAGCTGCTCGAGTCAGTGGACAGAAACCCCAGATATAGATGACCCGAATTAATTCGGCATAGATGTCATAGCGGGTACGCTTCTGAAGCTCTCTCTTCCTCTTTTTCTCCTTTGGTGCTTCGGGTGCTTTGTCTTCTGACATCCTTGCCGACCTCTCGTAATTGGGTACCTACACTGTTTAAAGGCTACTGTCATCCGCTTTACTGTCGCGCTATATTATCCACCAGTAACTCTTATGTCTTGAGTTAAGTGTTCTCTGATACTGGTCGAGAGTTAGCAATAGCTGCGCAAATCCTGGACAGATCTGGACATCAATGAAATCAACACTTGAATAAAGTTTCTTTCTTCTATGAGCTTAAAAGCTCCCTACAAGACCATATACTGAACCTGAATGTTGATCAAAAGAGCCTACAGGTATGAACTGGACCCTAACAACATCCAGAGGTCCTCCCTTGCTCAACATGCAGGAGTAGCTCGTTTTGCATACAACTGGGGTCTCGAAAAAAGAATCAAACAGTACAAGAACTATCAGGGTGACGACCGGTTCACTGACGCCATGAAGCAACACAAGCTCCTCAGCTCCCTGAAGAAAACAGAGTTCTCATGGATGTACGAAACCTCCAAGTGTGCACCCCAGGAGGCTCTGAGAGACCTCCAACAAGCCTTCAAGAACTTCTATCGAGGAATGAAAAAGGGACAGAAGATAGGATTTCCTCGCTTCAAAAGGAGGGGAGTCTGGGACAGCTTCAGACTGTATGGAACCATCAGGTTCCATGAGCGTGCAATCCAGCTCCCACGGGTTGGAAAGATCAGAGTCAAGGAGAAGAGAAAGAGCTACTATAGTGGAATGATACTCTCGGCCACTGTGCGACGAAGAGCCAACAGGTGGTTTGTTTCAGTCACTGTGGAAGAGGACATCCTTAACCCTCAACCTGTAATAGGGGCACAAGTGGGAGTGGACCTGGGAGTAAAGACCCTTGCTACACTGAGTGACGGAACGACCTTTGCAAACCCACGGGCTCTGGAAAGACGAATGAGGAAACGGAGAAAGCTTTCAAAGAGTCTTTCACGAAAGAAGAAGGGGAGCAAGAACCGCGAGAAGGCAAGACTACGACTTGCAAAGATGTACCTGAAGGTCTTCAATGTTCGACAGGACACACTGCATAAGGTGACGACCTACCTTACCAAGAGCCACAGTAAGGTAGTGATCGAGGACCTGCTAGTGTCAGGAATGATGAAGAATCGAAGGTTGGCACATGCAATAGCAGATGTGGGTTTCTATGAGTTCCGAAGACAACTGGAGTACAAATGCCAGTGGTACGGTTCTGAGCTTGTCATTGTATCTAGGACTTTTCCGTCCTCGAAGATGTGTTCACGTTGTGGGCACAGAAAGAAGGAACTCTCTCTATCAGAGAGAGTGTATGAGTGTGAACAGTGTGGACTTGAGATCGACAGGGATCTCAATGCTGCACTGAATCTGGTCGCCGTCAGTTTGCCGGAGACTGAAAACGCTTGTGGAGAGGAAGTAAGACTCTTAACAGATTCAGAGAATCTACAGAGAGCAGCCTCGATGAAACAGGAACTGAACATCATTCCGGACTCAATGTCCAAGAATGTCTAGGTTTCAGGAAACGGTCAATATGATACGCTATCTGTACATTATGAAGAGTGATGGTGACCCTCTTTACGGTAGATCTTTTGAGGAAGAGAATATAGTCGACCTGAAATCACTCCCTTTGTATGTTCGAAACAGTGTAGCACTTTTCCACTCCCGTTCAAGCACTTCTTCAGAGCGAGTCTACACTCTTGAACATGAAGAATCTGTGTGGGCTTATGCGTTCTTTCATTCATTTGTCCTTGTTTCTCTTTCTGATAAATCCGAAAACGCAGCTGACCTGAAGAAGGTGATGCTCTCAATGGGTCGAAGTATATCTCAACGGTTTGGTGAGATGATTACGTCGTGGAGTGGAAGTATGTCTGAGATTGTTGATATTGATGACTTGATTGATCAGTATATCTCGGTTAATCTTGGACCTCCGAGTAAGAAATTGTTGAAGAAGATTGAGAAACAGATTGACAAAGCTCTGATTAAACCAGAGATTGCCTTTGTTGGAGTCTTTAATCCTAGTGGAAAGATGATTAAAGGAAACATACCTGATACCCATCTATTCAGAATTGAAGTAGAGATTTCTCAAGGAATTATTAATCCAGTGATGGATATTGCCCCAACCAGTGTCAATTCTGGTGACTACAAGCTTCAGATGTTCAGAGTAAATTCACTAACAGTCGTAGTCGCATCACAAGTCGCAGAGAGTACTCTGCGTGCAATCGCTGTAGTTGGAGAAATTGCACATTCTCTGTACAAACTTATGTGAGCTATCTAATCTAATAGTTTCAATTCTATGACGAAAGACAGAAGTAGGGAGCCTGTTGTGGAGCTTTTTGTTGGAGATGTTACTCAAAGACACAGAGGTTTCCAAATGACTGACAAAACTTCACCTGGCCTTATACAGATATACACAGGAAATGGAAAAGGAAAGACCACCTGTGCCTTGGGCGCGGGACTTCGCGCTGCCGGGCATGGTCTTGAAGTTCTAGTCATCTCATTCATGAAGGCAAAAGTTGCGAAGCGTGGGGATGGTGATAATATCAACTATGGCGAGTTTCGTTCAGTGGACCAGATTCCTAATTTCACTATCAAACCAGTAGGCCGAGAAACCTTTGTGGATAAGGAAAACCCTGACACCATCGATATCAAGATGGCACAAGATGGTCTCAAGATGGCACGGGATGTGCTCAAGAATCATACCTGTGATGTTCTAATCCTTGATGAGATAAACGTCGCTGTAGAGTGGAATCTGTTCTCGCTTGAAGACCAGTTGGCACTATTGGACATCAAACCTTCAGATGTAGAACTCATTATGACTGGAAGGTATGCAAAGCAGGAGATACTTGATGCTGCAGACCTTGTGACTGAAATGAAAGAGGTCAAACATTACTATTCGACAAGAAAGATTACTGCTCGGAGAGGCTTTGAGTTCTAGGTCTAGTCCGAAACGAACAGTTAATAATTAGTACTCTGTTCGAAGACTTGTTTCACCACGGAGGAGCTCCGAATGGGTGCAGAGAAGAACTTGGACAAAATTCAGAAAGCCCATGATTCATGGGAGAAAGAGACCCTAGGTTCACACCAGAAGAAACATCCTGACCGTCGTAAGGATTTCGTGACCACATCGAGTCGACCAATCAAGGCAATCTACACACCTCTTGATGTGCCAAAATTCGATTACATGAATGACCTTGGTCTTCCAAGTGAGTATCCATATACTCGAGGAGTTCAGCCTAGCATGTACCGTGGTCGTGTCTGGACAATGCGCCAGTTCGCTGGAATGGGTTCTGCTGAGGAAACAAATCAACGGTTCAAGTTTCTACTAGCCAATGGACAGACTGGTCTCAGTGTTGCTTTTCATCTTCCTACTCTCTTTGCACGAGACTCAGACCATCCCTATGCCATGGGTGAAGTTGGGAAACTCGGTGTTGCTATAGACAGTCTCAAGGACATTGAGATTCTCTTCGCAGGAATTCCACTAGATCAGGTCACAACTTCAATGACGATCAATGCTCCAGCCGGAATTTTGTTGGCGATGTACATGGTCGCTGCACAGAAGCAGGGAGTGTCCGCAGACAAGATCGGCGGCACTATACAAAATGATCTGCTAAAAGAGTACATGGCTCAGAAGTCGTGGATTCTTGCCCCAGCTCCATCTCTACGTATCACCGGCGACATTATGGAATATGCAACGAAAAATATTCCTCGCTGGAACACAATTTCGATCTCGGGTTATCACATACGCGAAGCCGGATCGACAGCTGCGCAGGAACTAGCATTTACTCTCATCAATGGAATGGAGTATGTAAGGGTTGGAAAGAAACAGGGCTTGGATGTTGATGAATTTGCTCCGAGACTGTCATTCTTCTTCAACGCCCACAACGACATATTCGAAGAGGTGGCCAAGTATCGTGCTGCTCGACGTATCTGGGCGCGAGAGATGAAAGAAACCTTTGGTGCAAAGAAAGAGAGGTCTCTCTGGATGCGCTTCCATACTCAGACAGCTGGTTGCTCACTCACAGCTCAACAACCAACAGTGAATGTTGTTCGAACCGCATATCAGGCTCTAGCTGCAGTACTTGGAGGAACCCAGTCATTACACACAAATTCAATGGATGAGGCTCTATGCTTGCCAACCGAGGACGCTGTTCGAGTTGCGCTGAGAACCCAACAAGTCCTTGCTCAGGAGAGTGGCGCAGCTAATACAATTGATCCATTAGCTGGTTCTTATTATGTAGAGGCTCTGACGAATGATATGGAAGCAGAAGCCTACAAGTACTTTGACAAAGTTGAGGCGATGGGTGGAGTAGTCGAGGCAATCGAGAAAGGCTTCTTCCAGCGTGAAATTTCAGACGCGTCTTATCGTTATCAGAAAGAGATTGAGTCTGGTGAACGTACGATCGTTGGTGTAAATGATTATGTTCTCGAAGGCGAAAAGATTACAATTCCAGTTCTCAAAATTGATCCAGAGGTTGAACGACGTCAGGTTGAACGAACTCAGAAAATACGGAAAGAGCGAGATAACCCCAAGGTTGACGCAGCACTAGCAGGTTTCTTGAAGGCATCTGAGAGTGACGAGAATGTCATGCCTCATATTGTTGACGCAGTCAAAGCCTATGCTACTGTTGGAGAGATATTCGAAGTCTGGCGTAATCTCTGGGGCGAATGGGACGAGCCGAAGATATTCTAGTACTCAAGTATCACTTACTCTTCAAGCTCCGTCGTTTCTGAATTATTTGAACCCCGCAGTAAAGAATGATAACGCTGGAGAATCCTCCAACTATAGAACTGATTACTAATACCCCATTAATCTCTTGGATAGTTGACTGGTTTGTACCAGATGTTGTGGTTGTTGTGGTATTAGTGGCAGTATTAGCATAGATTGGTGCATAGTGGAAGAGTGGATTTCGTATCAATCTATAGAACTCACCAGCTTCAAAATTAGAGAAGATGAATGGACCACAGTGTGTATATGGTTCACTCGGATCTAAGAATGGATTCCAATCTAACCAATCCTCATATCCGATTCCTGTATCATCATTGAAGATATGCTTTGGTATAATATAGTGAAATCCAACATTGCTGAAGTGCCAGTAAGATTCAGTATTGCACTCGATTACTGCTTGATATGGAGTTGGTGCATAAGCAGCAGTTAAATCTCCAGCAAATGAAGGTGCAATAAATGTGTCATTATAGATTCTTTCGATATCATAGTTGAAGCTAAATGCTACATCCTCTGCAGTTAGTGGGGTTCCATCACTCCAAGTTGCGTTCTGAATAATATCAAAGGTGTATCTTTTATGACCTTCGGGGACGCTAGGATTGTCGGTATGTGTTTCAATCACCATACTTTCAGCTAGATTCGGAACTGGTTGCATATCAGGTCCATAGTCATACAATGAAGGCCAAAGATTCTCAAGAATTGTTTTGGAAGCGGGAGAATTTGTGATGAAGATATTGAATGAATCTGGTTCACTAATTGCGACTGGGACCGTGCCGCCAAAGGTCCCGTCAATTTTATGGATATTTCTCAAGGTCCAAGGACCTGAGATGCGCCTACTACAATCCTCAACATGACCCTGAAATTGATCGGTCCTATATGCTTGAGTGGACATCTGCGCATAGATCACTAATCGTGGTACGTTGTAATGGAGGATTTTTTGCATCTCGGCTGCAGCCTCATAGACTTCCTCGTAGGTTGCACCGTAGAGTAGTTGGTTTCGCCAGCTATCATAGGTCTCGTTAGCAAAATTGGTTGGATTTTCACCATAAACGTCTGCATTATCTGACCAATATTCGTAAGCTAACCAATCAACGTCATTATCATAGAAATATTTGTAATTATATGCCATATCATACTCTCCATGTTGGTCTAGGAATGGCTCATGGTAAATTTCCCTAGAAGCATCAATATGTAAGGAATGCAAAGCATCAACTGCTATCCGCGTAACTTTATCCGACCAACTCGTAGCATAATAGGAGAATATAATTTCAAATTCTTCTCCATTTGGTGCAAGACGATATCCTGTTGTACTGTTAATATTGAAACCAAGATCATCCAAGAGTTGGTTTCCTATGTCTGATTGATCTGTATAGTAGTGCCACTCAAACTCATCCTCTATACAAAAACCACTCATTGCAGGGACAAGCGAATCATGGTCAATCGATTCACCGCCAAGGAGGTCATTGGCAGCTCTCCTCTTGTCAAAGGCAAAAGCAAAGGCTCGTCGGAGACCACTGATATTTAATGGATAATCACGACAGTTGATAGTGATATACCCGTAATGATTACTTGCGGATCTGTATAAGTCAATATCTGGGTCTGACTCCAATATTTGGAGACGATCTCGGTCACTCAAAACACTGCCTATTTCAATCTCACCAGCTTGAAGAGCAAGAGCCCTCTGATCTGGATTTTCAATCACCTTGAAGATGACCTCATCAACATATGGTCCCGTTTGAAGAGAATCTGACTCTGAATAGGCACGAACTGATTGAACCCCACTGAGAGATACCACTAGAAGAGCTGCTATCACTAATAGTGCAGTGGTATGAACGGATTTCCTCAATTGTGTTCACCGACCCCCCCATCTATGTAATCCATTGGATAACTGTTGATTTAACTTCTTGCAATCAAGTCGAATGGATCTAAATCATGTGCTCTCCATATTCTTGCGATTTTGGACTTCTGAATAAATACAATATACAATGAGAATTCCTGAACCTGAAGCTAATGCTACTGTGACGGCAGTTAACCACATATCTGATATTATCGTCTGGTTAGTCGTAGTAGTTGATAGATCGTCTAACTCGCCCATGAAGTGAAAGAGTGGATTCTTTTCTAATTTGTAATATTCTTCTTCCTCGTAGTCTGTAAGATTGAAAGGCCCACAATTCACGTTAGGCTCTGCAGAATTAAATACTGGGTTCCAAGTGTCCCATCCATCGTAACCAATTCCATTTACATCATTAAAGATGTAACTTGGAATGATGTAATCATATGCAAAGCTACTGAAATGCCAATAAGATTCCGTTGCATATTCTACGACCACGTTGTATGTGGATGGGGCGTATGCTGAAACCAATTCCATCAGGTCATTTACGGCTGGATTTCCGTCGTACCCACTCTCAAATTGATAGGTGAAAGTAAAAGCAACATCATCGGCTGTGAGAGGTGTTCCATCACTCCAGGTAGCATTTTCAATGATACTAAATGTAAATCGTATATGACCTGTTGGCACCATGGAATTATCACTATGCGTTTCTGTCAGCATATTTTCTACGAGGTCAGGTATAGGATTCATATCTGGACCACTTTTGTAGAGTGAAGGCCAGAGCTCTTCTAGGATTACTGTAGAAGCAGCTGAATTCGCGGTATAGAAATTTAAGCTGTCTGGATCTTCACTGATAGCAATGGGAACTGTGCCACCAAGTGAACAATCCAGTCTATGTATCTTCCTCATAGTCCATAGACTTGAGGTATATCTAGTGTATCCACTAGGACCTGAGCTGTAACTATCAAGAACATCAACATGCCCTGTGAACTGGTCATTTCTGTACCCTTGCATGTATGTGTTCTCATAGACAACAAGTCTTGGTACGTTGTAGTGCAGAATCTTCTGCATCTTCTCTGCAGCCTCATACACTTCTTCATAGGTTGAACTATAGAGGAGCTGATCTATCCAACCGTCGTAGTTATCATTCACAAAATTGCTGGGATTATGAAAGTCCACATCTGCATAAGCTGACCCAAATTCGTATGCTAACCAATCAACATTGCTGTTGTTGAAATCAGCTCCATAGAAAACAATATCGTAATCCTCATGATGATTTACTCTATCCATATAGTCAGTGAACTGAACATACTGTTTTCTGCAATCAATATGCAGAGATTCCAATGCATCCAGTACAATATCTGGAAGTGCACCAAGATTGGCGCTCATTATTGAATGCTCAAAAACTACTTCAAATGAAGTATCATCTGGAGCAAGTCGATACCCACTGGTTACATTGATCTCAAAACCAAGGTCATCTAGAATCTGATTTCCTATATCTGGTTGAGCGGTATAGTAATTCCAATCCAACTCGTCTTCTATACACCAAATATTGGGTTTGGGTACTAGGGAATCATGTTCGAAAACGAATCCATCCATTACTTCGGATGCAACCTTTGTCTTGTTGAATGCAAAAGCAAATGCTCTTCTGAATCCGCTTATGTTGAGTGGATATTTTGCACAATTGATTGTTAATTGCCCATATCCATTCCTTTCTACTTGGTGTATTGAAATGTCTGGGTCTGTTGCCAATGCTGGAAGGTAAGATGGATCAAAGTAACTGGTGTCCATTTCAATCTCACCAGATTGAAGTGCAAGAACTCTCTGGTCTTGACTTGATATGACCTTGAAGATGATTTCGTCAACGTATGGTCCTTTTGCAGGAAAATCTTCTCCGAAATAACCACTCACAGATTGAACTCCGTTAAGTGATACCACTAGAAGAGCTGCTATTACTATCAGTGCCGTAGTATGAACGGATTTCCTCAATTCAGTTCACCGAAACTTCCAATCCAATGACGACCGCATTGTGAAATCGTTTATTTAACTTCTCGCAATCAAACAGAACTTCTTTCTCCGACGGAAACTTCAAGAACGCTAGAGCAATACTCACATAAATTAAAAGATGAAACCTCTTTCAAGTTGAATGCAGGTGTAGATGACACTTTTACAACGATTACCAAGAAAATCATCAATTAAGCACATTACCGTCGTTTCAGAATAATGACCGCCACTAAGATTGTGACAACACCAATACCTCCACTGACTAAAATCTTATCGGCGCAAGTTTTTTTGGTTTCTCACAAATCACTCATAGTCCTCGAATGACGGGGCATCCTCCAGAAACTCACTTGGTACTCCTAATTCTTCGAAAAACTTCTGAACTGCAATACATGCAAATTTCTCTGTTGAGTAATGAGTGGCTGCAATCACGGTAATCTTATGCTCCCCGCAGATCTCATGGAATCTCAAAGAAGGCTCATAATCTGGGTTTTTCATTGTGACTCCTGTGATGTATGTCCTTACATCGGTTTCACCAAGCTCTTCTGCAATCTCTGGATAGTTACCGCCCCCTGCAACAAGAGCTACTTTTCCATTATCGATCTGGGGTGGTCCATTAACCGTTCATTGTTAATTGTACAATCTTGGACACCAGAGTTATGTACATCCATAAACGGCAATGGATTGAACTCTGTGAGGCCATTTGATGTGTCTGATCAACCTCATATTGATGTGGTCATCTTTTGATATATAAAGACCTACAGTCTCTCGTCGGATGGTGAGTAAAGAGTAGCGTATCCTCTGCTCCTGATGCAATGATGAAGTCAAGAACGGTTTCGCTTGGAAAGACTGCAGTGTATACTTTGTTGATTTCTGTTGAATTGTCCAGAACGAGACCTTTCTTTGCCTTCTTGAAACTTTCAGTGGTATAATCACCTAAATCGAAGAAGCTCCATTCATCCTCGTCAAGCTTGTCAATTTCAAACTCATTGTCTAAACTCTGATACAATGACTGTGCTTTCATTACGAAACTCCTTGTGTCTTCTTTATTCTTTCCAGCATACTTTTAGCTCCCGATATATCTGGGTTTATTTCTAACACTTTCTCAAGTGCTTCAATAGCTAGATCAGATATCCCTAAGTCATCGTAAATCTTACTCAAAGCTGACCAAGATTCAATTTTAGAAGGTTTAATTTCAACTGCTTTTTTCCAACATTCAATTGCTTTCTCAGTTTCATCTTTGTTAATATAAGCAATTGCCATGTTATTCCACGCTTCATGGTCATCTGGTACTAAAGTAACTATTTTAGTGTAAAATTCAATTGCTTTGTCATTAGCTCCTAATTCTCTTAAAGTATTAGCAACATTATACATACAATCTATATCATCCGGTTTAATTCTTAAAGCTCTTCCCCAACATTCGAATGCTTTCTCCCAGTCATTTTTACTCATGTAAAATACGTTCCCCAAATTGTACCAAGCATCAAAATGATCCGGATTTAGTTCAACTGTTTTTTTCCAACATTCAATTGCTCCACCTACATCTCCCTCTTGGGCATATTTCGCCCCTTCGTCATAGTGTTTCTGGGCTTTTGCAAGTTTTTCCTTTGTTAGTTTCTTCTTTTTTGTTGGTTTTTCCTTTTTCGCTACTTTCTTCTTTTTTGTCACTACCATCAACTTCTTTCAATATATAGAAATTCTAGTCTATTAATTTTCATTCATTCTAACATCAAACTTGACTCTATTGCGTCAGCTGGTTACATACTGTATCTAATTTATCTTACCTTTCACTTCATTCACCTTTACAATCGTTAGCCGAATCTTATTTGTGATAGAACTCTCCAGGGAAGTCTTACTATCGACAATTTGCGATTCAGCCATTGACCATATCTGCGGTTGTAGAAGCATTGATGTGATTTCAAAAGTAAAGTAACAGAATCAAGAAGGTCGAAGAAATGACAAAAGTATTGCACACTAAGCTTTCGGTGAAGACTACTGCTGACGTTGAGGTCATTGATGTTACCAAGATGATTCGAAACTGGATACGGAGTGAGGGTCTCTCTGATGGTATTCTGACTGTATCAAGCGTCCATACCACTGCTGGTGTCACAATCAATGAAGGCGAAAGCAGGTTGATGGAGGATATTGGAATGCATCTTTCCAAACTTGTTCCAAAGGGAGCTGGTTACCAGCATGATAAAGTTGACAACAATGCCCATGCTCACATTGCTGCAATACTGATTGGATCTTCAGCGACTCTGTCTGTGGTATCAAAATCTCTTGATCTGGGTACTTGGCAACGGGTGCTCTTTGTTGAGTTTGATGGTCCTAGGAGTCGTACTATCCGTTGTAGCTTCGTTGGGGTTTAATCAACACTTACCAACTGCTAATTCTAGGTCTTTATGCTGATGATTCTGTATCGTAATCAAAAAGAAAGACGAAGCCAGTATGCTTGCAATTGCAAACATACTAGCCATTGCTGTGCGTAGGTCATTCGTTTAGAGCTCAGCATCACAATTATGACAATTCAGGATACCTTGCTCGTTCTTCGCCCCGCAGTACGGGCAGACTACAAGAACTCTTGTTGTTATCTCTCGCTCCCTAATTGTTCTAGATGAAGCAGGTGTGGACGGCGGTGCTGTATAGTGATCGACAGTTGGTGCTTGTCCAGTGTCACCTTTTCTTCTTCTTGAAACAACACACACAAGGATAATGATGAGGAAAACCGCAGCTATTACGCCAAGCATTACTGGAGAAGTTTGAAGTTCTCCATTTGTAGTAGTTATTGCTCCTGATGTGTCAACATCTATTCCAAAGGAGAAGGTCAAAGTATCTACTTCACCATCTGCTACGAATACACAATACCATACTCCTGCAGTTGGAATTGTGAATTCGTCAATGGAGGTTTGGTGCATATCAGTTTCAATGCTAAATCCTGTTGCTGAGTTTCCTGCATCCCATTGATCAAAGTTTTCTTGATCACAGATGAAGAAATCCAAACCATCAGTTGAAAAGAATGTTGAGAAGTGTCCATCAATATCCGTTCCTGCTGCGAAGGTATCGTAAACAGTATAGTACTCGTCGTCCTCTAGTATTATTCCATATCCTGTTTCTGTGTAGGATGCTGGGGCATAATATGGAATGTTATCGCCGTTGATATCGACACCAATATCAACTGTAACTGTTGTTGAACCTTCATCATTACTGAATACACAAGTCCAAACATCAGAATTCGGAACTGTGAATGAGAAACCTAATGTATGCATATTTGTTTCAATTTCGTATACTGTGGCTGAGAATCCGCCTTCCCATTGATCAAAGTTTTCTTGATCACAGATGAAGAAATCCAATCCCTGTGTATCCGAATGGGTTTCAAAATATCCAGTGATCTCATCTCCAGTAGTCATTGTATCAAAGACTTTGAACCAATTTCCAGCGAGTATCTCTTGATTTGTGTACTCACCGTCAAATGGAAGTGCATCTACTGGCTGCGGTTGATATACAACAGCCACAAATAGAAACACAAAGAAGAGTAACATGAGATGTTTTTTTCTTAGCATTGCAGGTATTACCTCCGAGAGCGGTTTCAGATTATTCTCGTCGTCTCAGGCAAATATAACTTCCGTGTGCCACTTCTTACCCCCTACATTAACTCCAATGAGGGAAAACTAATTCATTTCAAAATGTAACTTTCTTGGTTCAGTCGATGCCTATTTATTAGGGTGTTCGCAGGCGAGGACATACTATCGACAATTCACGATTCAGCCATTGTGGCTGATAACGGAGGATTACTAGGTGAGCAATTACAATAAGGTCACGGATGAAGTGGTCAAAAAACTGGTCGCAATATGTGGCGATGAATTCGTCACGACCAGCGAACCCCTTCTTCACAGTTACATGGCACGCGGTATCATGGGGCTGGAAGCTGAATTGCCTGAGGTCATTGTGAGACCCTCTAATACTGAGGAAGTTTCTAAAATCCTCGTGGTAGCAAATGAAAATCTCAGTCCAATCACACCAGCTGCAGGAGGTCTGAGCGGAGGATTCGCCCTTCCAACAATTCAACCCGGCGGTATTTTGATGGATCTGACCCGAATGAACAAAATGACGGTCGACACAGAAAACCGGGTTATGGTTGTTGAACCAGGCGTCCGATGTGGAGATGCATGGCGTATTTTCAAGAAAAGATGGCCCGACTGGGCTCCGCCGATCCCTGATGGTGCTCCACCGGGAGCAACAATTTTGGGAGATGCCATAGAGCGCGGGTTCTCACTTGTCACAGGTCGATATGGGCCACAGGCTGATATGATTATCGGACTTGAGATAGTTTTACCCTCCGGTGAAACATTCCGAACTGGTTCATGGGCACTTGATGACGCGAAGGCTTTCTACAGGTGGGGCGTTGGCCCGAATCCTGATGGTCTATTCCTCGGTTCTCAAGGTTCTATGGGGATAATTACAAAGGTCGCAATCAAGATTGTTCCTCACCCGCACTTCAAAACAATTGTTGCTTATGGCGGAGACAGCTGGGAAAACATCGTTGGGCCAGCCTGGGAAATTGGTAAGCAGGAGATGGGTGTCGCTGAAAATACAGTGATGGTGCAAGGTGGTAATTGGCCTCTGGTCATGACACGATGGCCTAAGACGAATGTTCCACGCGACTATGAATTCTACAAGAAAATCGGTATAGATGAGTATTGGATGAACAGCGAGGTGTGGGCACATTCTCAAGAAGAGCTTGATTTTGCACTAAAGCGAATAGATGAAACCTACAAGGAATATGAAATCAAGAAGAACACCAAATGTCCTCCGCAGAGTTTGCATCCTAAACAAGTTGCCTCTCGGCTTAAGAAACCAAACCTGATTGCAGTTCCATACGGGCTCTATGAGGCTGGCTTTCTCTTCATAACTTGGTACTGTCCATGGCTCGAGAGTGCGAAAATGATGGAGGAGTACTGTGCTGCGATGGAGAATCACGGATTTGCTCCCACCATGTGGGTTGCCTCCATTGACCACGCGAGACAAGCCATCGTGATGCCCATTCTGTGCTTCGACAGCGATGAAAAAGGAGTCTTTGACAGAATCAGAGAATTCAACCTGGAAACCACTAAGAGCTTCTTGAAGCAGGGTTGGATCAATTACAGACCCGATCCCTTCGTACATGCTCCCGAGACCTTCAGAAAGTCGAAGATGTACTACAAGATGCTGGTCAAGTTCAGGAAAGTACTCGACCCGAATCTTATCTTGCATCCCGGACGGTTAGCCATCCCGTGGGCTTCTGTTACAGATCTACCAAATCCATTGGAGGAGTAGAAAATGAAAACATCTACAAAACTTACCAATTCAATGAGGAGTGATTGCCATGACTAGTCTTGAAGAACTTCGTAAAATCAATGCACGATGCATTCACTGTCGTGCCTGTCAATACGCATACTCGAACGAACCTGATAGAGAAGGTGATTCTGAAGACTTCACTGGTATGCTCTTATCATGCCCCTCTGGAAATCTATATGGTTGGGAGGGATATTTCAATTCTGGCAGAATGTGGATTGCTCGAGCATTCCTGAACAAGGAAATTGAGGCAAGCCAAGAGATGCTGGAAGTCCTTGAAGCCTGCACGACTTGCGCGCTCTGTGCCGAACAATGTCCAAACCTAATCGACACGGTAGAAATCATCGAAGAGTTACGGGCTGCAATCATCGAGGCTGGAATTGAACCTCTACCCAAGCACAAGAAGTTTGGAGAGATGGTGAGCGACAAAGAACTGAAGAACCCCTACAAGGAACCACGCGGAGAGCGTACAAAGTGGTTCCAAGGAGTCGTTGACAATCCAGATGCAAAAGTTGCATACTTTGTTGGGTGCACCGGAGCTTACAGACAACAGCACATCGCAGACAAGACAACCAAGATCCTTGACAAGCTTGGATTTGATTATACTGTGGTCAGTGGTGAGGTATGTTGTGGAAGTCCAATTCTCAGAACTGGAATGAAGCCAGTGTTCATGGATGTCATGAATGAGAACCTGGAGGTTTTCAAGGACTTTGACCTGCTAGTTTTCAGCTGTGCCGGTTGCTATAAAACATGGAGGAACGACTATGTCAATCAAAGCGGAAAGGAGCTACCCTTCAAGGTTCGTCACACTGTCGAGCTTGCCTACGATTTGATTTCGGAAGGTAAGTTGAAGATTGAAAAGTCTTACAACAAGAAAGTCACATGGCACGACCCTTGTCATAGTGTCCGTCATGTTGGTCTTGGCATCGAGAAGAAGATTCTCAATGAATCCAAGAATTGGTTACTGGATAGTCGTGCAGCTACCAAGGCAAAGGAAGCTCACTACAACATTCCAAGAATCGTTCTAAATGCTATTCCTGGTCTGGAACTCATCGAGATGTACCGTATCAAGGGTGATTCCTTCTGCTGCGGTGCTGGTGGAGGAGTTAAGGCGCAGTTCCCAGACATGGCAATCAAGACTTCATTGGAGCGTCTGAGGGAAGCCGCATCCACTGGTGCTGACGTACTCATGACATCGTGCCCGTTCTGCATAACAAACTTTAACGACGGGATCAAGGCTCTGAAGAAGGAGGAAGAGGCGACCGGTAAGGACCTCTCCCACTTAGGCTCAAAGCTTGAAGTTGTTGAGCTACTGGAAGTACTGGATGAACTTCTATAGACGAATGTAAGAGACCCTGCTTCGTGTAGGGTCGATTCTTCTTTTTTGATAATAGTTCCAGAGTTATGTTGAAACTTGGATGTGTATTCACAGATTTTATGGTGGGGACCAATCTAGAGGTAGAAGTGCTTCAAGAGTCCTGATCAGTTCCCTTGTTCGTTTGCAGTCATTTCGACAATTCTCCCAGACTTGTTGTTCAAATGCTAGTTGGTCATCGCATTTTATTCTGAATGTGAGTAGAGGAGTGTCAGGGAGAGCCTTCTGCGTACAATTCTCTAAATCCCAGATTTTTCTCTTTCTTATACCTTCTATAAAGACCAATATTTTCTCCTCAGAGATCTCGACCTCTCGTATCTTTGCCGCCTCATCCTCTCTCTCTCTATCCAGAGGAGTCTTTTTTGGAATCTTCCACTGGATGATTTTGCCTGAGGACAAGATGATTCTGAGTCGTGCTTGAAACTCCATATGCCCCGATTCATACTCAAATGAAAAACTTGACAATTCCGCCTTCTTCTTCAAGAGGTCTTTTAGATAGTTCTTCAACTCTTTCTTGGTATACGTCACATTTTTCCTCCTCATCGTCTTTGGAGTATACTCTATGCTTTTTGAAACGTTAATCAAGATAAGGTATTTGGGAATAAGAAGGAATAATTCTAGCGAATTATGCGTTTGTTTCATTTTGTGATAGACTTGGCGACTAAATAAAAGAGACCCTACTTTGCGTAGAGTCGATTCTTCTTTTTCGAAAGAAATTCACATGTTATTAGAGAATTGGGGTTTTCAATTCAAACTTCTTTCAGAAACAGGGTGAGGACAATCATTGCTTCAACTACAATGGCTAGTAGAATCAAAGCTGGAAGGAAGCTGCTAGTTAGGTCTGTTAGATATCCTACGAGAATGGGTCCGATGAAGCCCAGTGTTGCCCCTACTGAGAAGAAAAGACCACCCGCAATTCCCATGTTTTCAGCTCCAACTCCGGGCAGATCCATCATGACTACCAACATAAGTGGTAAGAGCGCACCACTGACGATTCCAAAGATGATTAATGAACCAAGAAGAAATGAGCCGGACGTTATGCCGACGAGGTATATACTGACACCCTCAATAAGTAACAATGCTACGATTATCGGTTTTCTTGAACCTGCTGTAGAAACAGCTGGAATAATTCCACTCCCTATCAGACCAAGCCACGTAGGTACTGAGGCTAACATTCCGGCTCCTGCTGGATCCATTCCTTTTTCCTCTAGCAGAGTTGGAAGCCAATTACCGAAGCCGTAGAAAACAAGAAAGGATTGTGAACCGATGATGGCAACCATCCAGACATATTTGTGACTTAGTAGAGATCGAAGGGTCTTCATGATGGGGAGAACTGTTCGACTCTGGTCCAAACTAATTGTTGATTCACGCGCAAGTAAAATCCAAGTAAAAGCTATGAGGAATCCGATGATTCCGTAGAGGGAAAACACATTGCGCCATGAACCTACTAATGGTAGAATGAGGAAATTAGTAAGTGCTAGTGCTGACGCAGAGCCAACTACAGCTCCCGTCATGTAAATCCCTGAAGCGAGTCCGCGTTCTTTGCCTTCAAATGATGAAGCTACAACTTTGGATAGACCCACTGAGATTGTTGGGCCACCTACTCCGAAAAGTAATACAACAAGAAAAAGAGTTTCAAAGTTGAAAGCAAAGGAACGAAGAATTGCTGAAGCAGAAACAAGGAGGAGTCCAAGCGCAATCATCTTCTTCTGTCCGAAGCGGTCGATTCCTATCCCTACAGGAACAGCAAGAGGGATGAACATCAGAATGACACTGCCCAGAATAATCCCCATTTCTGAGTATGTCAATGAGAGGTCTGCGGCTATAACATTCACAAGTGGAGGAATCGATGCAAGAATCAAACCAAATGCGAAATATACTAGCCATGCGAGTGCCAGAATGATCCATCTATAACTGGATGGGTCCGATAGATGTGCTTCATCTTTCATTCTGTGATTCACCTGCAAAATTGAATATAGCCCAACTCCCCGTGTATTAATTATTCCTATTCCTTTGCATCCTATCTTGTTTACTATCTCTTTGAACAGATACGGGAAATTGAGATACGAAACCCTACTTCGTGTATGGTCGATTCTTCTTTTTTCACACTAGTATTCGTATTGTGACATTTTTCTCCAATCAGTTTCGTCTTCTTTAGGTGGTTTCTTAGATGGGAAATCTAAGCAGAGACCTCCAAGTAACAAAAATAGAATACTGATATTGAGAACGAACTGATATGTACTCCAATCCACGACTTCGTTGATGAACCCTGAAATTAACGGTTGTGAAAGAGTCAAATCCATAAAATCCATCCCCCCGTCAATAGGCGTTCCTTCAAAATACTTTGTGAAATTCACCTGTACATTATATAATCCAGGCTCTAACACTATATCACTTTCTGCGGTCACCCAAAATGACGTATATGGATCAGATGGCTCATCTCCGGTATATTGGAAGTCAAGAGATGAATTATCAATCAGGGTACCGTTTTGAAACACATATACTTCAACGTGTACAGACTCGCCGAAATATAGATAGTCACCTACAGACACCTTCAGATAACCAGAATACATGAACTGCTCTCGCAAAGTAAATGTTGTTTCATACCCCGAGCTTGCATAATCAGTCCTTTTCGAATTCAAACCCTGATATTCAGCCATCGGTGTTATGCCAAGATTCGTGACTAAGATTATTGTGATCAAGAATCCGATTGCAGGTAATAGAATAAACTTTCTCTGAAAGAAACCCAAAGTACCTGAATTATTCATATGCCTAGTAAATAGACAATACATGAGAAGTACGATGGCAACAAAACCCGTATACTCTACAGTGATTACGAAGCTATCTAACGCTACTCCCATTTTCTCTCACTAGATATTCTCCTGAACGAATATCAACTCTTGGAATTCTAGTTGGTATAGTCACACCGAGTTCTCTCCCTTAGGATGAACAAGAGAGCAAGAGCGGCTTGTCTTATTGTGCAACTTCAGTACTTAGAATACTTGACAATCTACCACTATAATGTGAGTAGTTGACGACCCATACCCACCCCATTACAACAATTGCTTCAAGGATTTCTAATACTGCGGTGCTCAGTGTTGTTACCGCAAGCTGGAACATGATTAGTAGACTTATGGTGCACAGAATAACAGATATGATTCCAAGAAACCTCATTTCCGAAAGTCTGAGCCAAACGACTCCTACTACTCCCAATGCTAGTGGTATTGAGAGGAAGAACGGTACTGCAGTCAAAATGTGTCCTAAGTGATAATCTTCAGAGAAAACTCCGATTCCAGCTAGGAGAATTGCTGAGCATGCGAAAATTGAAAGTGCCACCTTTGATGGCGTGTCTGTCACTTGTTTAATCAACCAAATTATGAAGTACAGAACCATGAGACCTGTAATAATGAGTCCGCCATTGAATAGTACTGCGCTGACAAGTTGCAATTCTCCGAGGTCCGTTCTGAACCAGCTTCCCAGGTCACTTAGAGGGTTGTCAGACCAACTGAAACCCGGTAGGATTGCAATTGAAGCTGCTATAGTGATAAACGAAATCATAGGTCCAATGAATCCTATCAGATTTCCTTTTGGCATATTTTTGAGTTTCTCAACTTGACTCAATCATTCAACACTCTCTGATGCTTCACCTAACATCTCGAGTTTTCCTTGATATTTCATCAGGTTAATCAACCATAACCATACAATAGCGGAAAGGGCTGTAACAATTTCTGGAATTGCGACATTGCTCCAGATTGGTGTACCGAGCATATAGTCCCCCCACAAATAGAGGGAGATGAATGGAAGTAGAATTGATATGGCACTGAACAATCTCAGATTCGAGAATCGTAACCATCCTATTCCAATGAACCACATCGAGAATGGAAATGTTAGAAAGAATCCAACGGATACCCAGTAGTGGAGTTCTCCGAAGTTCTCAGAGAATATTCCTATGCCAATCAAGAACGCTAAAGATATGACTAGAGGAATGACTCCAATCTTTGTAGGAATGTCCTTAGTCCATTTCAGAAACCAAATTGTGTATAACAACATCAGAATACCTGTTACAATGAGACCACCATTGAATACAATAGCTCCAATCAATTTGTATGGTCCAAGGTCTGTTCTTGTATAATGTCCAAGATCACTCAGTGCGTTACCAAACCAGTCGAATCCTGGTGACAGAAGGATAGCGATTGCAATAGTTGCCAGAGCAATGATGGGCGCAAAAAATCCAATCTTTGTGTATTTCGGCATATTGGTTATCTTTTCACTAAGTGACATGCTTCTTATTGCGTATTTCTCTCGTATAAGATTAGTGCATCATCTATTCCTGTATGAGTTCATATACTCACATGACCACAGAACATTATGAACGGACTAGGGATGTGGCTCACTCCTAGAGATAGAGCCATACTGAAAGCCCGGAGGAAGACTCGTTCTTCTGATAGGAAGTCCGCACTCCCCCAGAGGACACCAGTCTCGACAGGGGAGTCCGTGGCCGACTGCAATGACCAGACGACTCTTGAGTTGTTTGCGAGGAGTGAAGACCCTGCCATGGTAAATGCTGTGGAAACACCGTCTGCTATCACATCATCTGGTGCGTGTGAATCAATGCAGCGGACAGAAGCCAGGTCCCATCGGAGGAATGATGTTCCAGTGAAGAGGGGCAAAGCTCACGACACTTTGAAGGACTCCTGTCTTTCGGAAGCTGGTGACAGCAGTCGTGAGAAAGGTGAAACACAGAAGTTTCTTACAGTTCACTCAAAATTGTAAGATATAGGTTGTAAGATTACTGGGTTCCCGTGCGTGAAACTTTAAAACCTCTCCAGTTCATTTATGCCATAATACCTTTCAGAGCGATTCACAATGTCCGAAAATCCAAACTGTCCTTATTGTGGTTCTAGTGTTTCGACAGACCATGTTCGTGTTGGGTACGATGAAAAAGTGAAGGTCCGTTGTCACAACTGCGGTGGCCAATTCGAATACATGCCCGGATTTGGTTCATTTTCACTTCCAGGTGAGGGTCCAAGAACACAACGTCGAGTTACATCTGAAGGCTCGTATCCTGGGACAATCTATCAAGGTGATGCTCCGTGGACAGCTGAAACGCCTCCACCAAAGAAATCTGGTTGTGGGTCTTGCTGTGCAATATGTTTCTGCTGCTGTTGTGGGCTACCGCTCATTACCACAGTACTCATGATTTTTGGTCTCATATTTAGTATCTTCTGACTCTTTGAGTAGAAATCTGAATCTCGAGGAAGTGCCACTTTGGAGGAACACCCAATATGTCCCCATTGTGGACGAGGACTAGACGAAAACATACCTCTTGCACTAGAGGGAACTATTCAACTGAAATGTCCTTTCTGTGAAATGACTTATTCATTTCAGCGTCAAAAAGATTCAAGCTATGTTGAAGAGGAGGCCGAGTATTATCTCTCTGCTGGACCATTTCGAAGGAAGCTGGTTTTAGGCGATAATGATGAACCACGTAAAACAGATCCCACGTCAAAAAAATACTCTTGTTTGTTTCTTTGCCTGTTTGGTCCTCTGATCCTCTTAGGAATTTACTTGTTGATTATGAATTTAATTGTGATACTAAGTCAATTGTGAATAATTATGCTTAGAATCTAATCAAGGTTAATGATAAGGACAAGAGTCCGTAAGAGGAACTTATCACGGAAAAGATATCGAGAGAAGTCAAGCTCATTAGAAACTGTCTCGTAAATTCAGAAAATGGATTAGAGATAACCACTCCGCCAAAATTCGGAAAGAACGGAAGGGCATCGATGTCGAATTTATGCTTGGAAAAGAATGAACCTTCCCAGAGTGGATAGGGAATCCAGCGACTTTCATATTGGCATTTTACTAATTTGGTCGTTCTTTATATGCAATATATAGAGTAATTTGAATTTTGAATTCTAGGATTGGAAGCCAAATTGGTAGAAAATAGGATATTAAATAGTCTTGATAACTACTAATCTTGTTAAATATATTAGCGACTTTAAATAGTATCTCAAGGACTAGTACTCGAGAAAAGACGATGACACAAGATATCCAGTGCCAGTCCTGGAAGCAACGGTCGCGAGTTAAACCAAAGCACAAATCAATGACTGGCAAATATATTAGCGAATCATTGCGAAGCGCATATCTTGTTGAATCGTTTTCTCTGAATTCTGTGGAGAGAGTTGTTTCTCGAAGTGGTCAAGGAAGGAAACCCAACCCATCTTATAGAAATGATAGGAACGGAATATCTAGCCTCTCATCCATTATCAAAGGAACAGGAAAGAAGATTAAGAACATAGACCTTGAAACTCTCACCCTTCATTTTGATAACTACGTAGAGGCTGTGAATCTCCTTCTTTCACAGATATATTCTAATCCGAACAGAATTGAAAAGATAGGAAAAGAACTTGCAGAGTACAAGGGTCGAGCCTATACGTTTCTCAGAAAGGAAAAGGACCTCTGTTATGAACACAATGATGATATCAAAGAGTTAGTCTATGAACGACTTCACAGGAATGTCCTTGAACAGACTGGCAGGATGCTTCTTGCTGACTGGACTAGAAGACAGTTGTTCACAGCTGCACTGAAGTATCTTGAAACCTCCTCTCAAGATACAGTTACTCTTCTTAGAAGGAAGAGGATTCCCTCCTTCTTGATCAGAAAGGTTCGTGACTCCTGCGGGTCCACAAAGAACAATGGTTCAGGTTATCATTATACTATGGGCGTGTTAAGGCAGGTGCGACTCGCTATTGACCGACATATCCTAGATACTCTGGAGATCAAGATAGGTTGGAGAGCAAGACAGCGGAAGAAGGTTGCATCCCTGCTGAAGAACAACTCAGCAGAGTATCAGCAAGTCTATGATATTGTAACAAAACTAGTCAAGCACTGGGTGAAGAATGGTTATCCTTTTTCCACACCCCAGCTCAGAAGTTATAGCTTAGACTTCTCTGCAAGTACCGAGAACTCCACCGGGCAGGGGTACTGGTTCACTCTTGATAATGAAAGAGAGAACGAGATACTCATGCATCTCAAACTCCCATCAGGAATTACTGGAACTCCTCATGATGATTCTCCCAACAAGGAAAAGACCCTCACCTTTCGCTTCCTTGATTGGTTGCCCAGAGCTGCTAGCAATGACAGAAGAAAGGTTCAGATTGCTAGAGAAAAGGGTGAGAAGAATCGGGCTGAGAGCTTGACCTTTCGTGCTGCAAAGTTTAATGACATGCACGATCAACTCATGAACACCATCCAGTTCCAACATACAGCTCACAAGCTAGCCAAGCTGAAACAAAGAAAAGGGAAAGACCCTGAGGATATTATCAGACTCCAGGAGAAGGTCAAAGCCTTGAAGAGATCTCGAAGGAGCGCTCCACCGCGTCTTCTCCTGAGAGGGCATAGAGTCACCTTACAAATTCCCTTCCTCTCTCCCAATGGAATAGTGAGCTCTGAAGTTTTCGGAGATCGCGAGTACTCCACCAAGGCTGGAGCTGACAGGGGGCTTCGTGCTCCTATGGCTCTGTCCGTGGAGAAGGAACAGTCCTTCGAGGACCTTCTCATCACTGTGGGTCATCTGGTGGAGAAGCGAGAGAGTATCAGAAAGTTTGTGTATACCCTCACCTCTGAGGTGACATTGAAGAAGAACAACTGGGACAATAAACGGTCAGGACAGTCATACCCAACGCAGGTTCTAAGACAGGACAGACAGATAGCTGCGTCGTGGAGAAAGGTTCGTCGTCTTGATCGTGAGATTGCCCGCCAGGTGGCCTCTAGGACTGTATGGTTCTGTGAGGAGCACCGTGTGAAGAAGTTGTTCTTTGAGGATCTGCGGAGCTTTCAGGCTCACGCCGGATCAAAGGACCTGTCATATAATCTCTCCTCGAACTTATGGGGAAAGATCATCGACACGGTCCGCTACATGCGGGAGTCACTGGGTCATAGTAAATACAGTGTGTGGACAGTGAACCCCAGATACACCTCCCAAACATGCCATGTGTGTGGGGAGAGAGGTGTTCGAGTAGTAGATGAAACCTCCACCACTTAGAGGAAGGGCGGGGAGTACTTCTACTGTCGCAAGTGCGAAGAGCACTTCCATGCCGATATCAATGCAGCAAGGAACATTATTCATGTTCAAGATTCCAGTGCCGCTCCTGGAAGGACAATGTCCACTTTACAATGAACGGCAATGATAAAAGGTGTAGTTATTTTCAAACATTACTTAGCCGGACTACTACATAGGATTTTTCATAGGGTGACATTAATTGACTGAAGCTGAAGTTGAAGACAAACGAATTACGCTTGCAGAAGCAGCTAAGATGGTAAATGATGGTGATGGTCTCTTCTGGGGCGGTTTTGGATACCAAAGAGCTCCCATCGCTTTCGCCCACGAGCTAGTGCGACAGAAGAAGAGGAATCTGACGGTTTACACTTGTGGTTCTGAGGTGGACCTTGAAATAATGGCTGGGGCAGGAGTAGCTACTCGATATGAGATTGCTTTCTCAGCTATCGAAGCCTTGGGTCTTTCATACAATATCAGACGTAGAGTGTCTGAAGGAAAATTAGCTGTAGAGGACTACACAAATCTGGCTATGGCAATGCGATTCCTTGGAGGAGCCCTCAATGTACCATTCATGCCTCTCCGAAGTATGATGGGAACTGATTTGGTCAACCTAAGGCGATATCGGGGAGATGACAAGTTGAAGGTGATGGACTGTCCATTCACTGGAGATAAGATATGTCTTGTACCTTCTATCCAGCCAGATTTCAGTATTGTTCACGTTCAACGTGTAGACAAACTAGGTAACGCTCAGATTGATGGAATCGTAGGTGAGGATCTTGAGGGATCCCGATGTGGAAAGAAGTTGATAGTGCTTGCAGAAGAATTGATTGACACTACAGAAGTTCGAACAAGACCTGATCAGACTAAGATTCCAGCAATGTACGTTGACCATGTTGTCATCTTGCCGTACATAGCTCATCCTATGATGTGTCATGACTACTACGATTATGATTTGGAGCACCTCATGATGTTCCATAAAATGACTCGTACAGAAGAAGGCTGGCAGGAATACTTGGATAATTACATTCTCGGTGTTGATGATCATCATGGATATCTCCACCTAGTTGGTTGGGATAATCTTCACAAGCTTCGTGCAACAAAACCATGGGGGTACTGAAACAGCTGCGCAAATCTTGGAAGAACTTGGACCTCAATGAAACCAATAGTTGAAGAAAGATCATTCCTGTATGAGCTTATTAGCTCCCAGCAATACCCACTACCGAACCTGAATGTTGATCAATAAGGCCTACAGGTATGAACTGGACCCGAACAACATCCAGAGGTCGCACCTTGCTCAACATGCAGGAGTAGCTCGTTTTACCTACAACTGGGGTCTCGAACAATGGATCAAACAGTACAAGAACAATCAAGGTAATGCCCGTTTCACTGACGCCATGAAGCAACACAAACTCCTTACCTCCCTGAAGAAGGACCAATTCTCATGGATGTACGAGACCTCAAAGTGTGCGCCTCAGGAAGCCCTGAGAGACCTCCATCGAGCCTTCCAGAACTTCTATCGAGGACTCAAATCTGGGAAGAAGATAGGATTTCCTCGCTTCAAGAGGAGGGGAGTCAGGGACAGCTTCAGACTGACTGGGATAATTAAGTTTCACGAGCGAGCAATCCAGCTCCCACGGATTGGAACGGTCCGAATCAAAGAGATGAGGAAGATCTACTACAGTGGAAGGATCCTTTCAGTAACCGTGAGAAGGAGGGCTAACAGGTGGTTTGTTTCAGTCACTGTGGAGGAGGACCTCCTTGACCCACAACCCGTAAGAGGAGCACCAGTGGGAGTGGACCTTGGAGTGAAGACTCTGGCCACACTGAGTGATGGCAACACCTTTGCTAACCCACGGGCCCTGGGAAGACGTCTGAGGAAATTAAGACAGCTCTCAAAGAACCTGTCACGAAAACAGAAGGGGAGCAAGAACCGCGAGAAAGCGAAATTGCGACTTGCAAAGATGTACCTGAGGGTCTTCAATATCCGACAGGACACACTACACAAGTTAACGACCTATCTTGCCAAGAGCCACGGTAAGGTAGTGATCGAGGACCTGCTAGTGTCAGGGATGCTGAAGAACCGAAGGCTTGCAAGAGCCATAGCTGATGTGGGATTTTATGAGTTCAGAAGACAGCTGGAGTACAAGTGTGGGTGGTACGGTTCTGAGCTTGTCGTTGTTTCAAGAACCTTTCCTTCATCGAAGATGTGTTCACAGTGTGGGCACAGAAAGAAAGAACTCTCTCTATCTGAGAGGGAGTATCATTGTGACCAGTGTGGGTTGAGGATTGATAGAGACCTCAATGCAGCACTGAATCTAGTCGCCGTCAGTTTGCCGGAGACTGAAAACGCTTGCGGAGAGGAAGTAAGACTCTTAGCGGATTCTTTAAATCTGCATAGAGCTGCCTCGATGAAACAGGAACCGAACATCATCTCGGGACTCAATGTTCAGGAATGTCTAGGTTTCGGGGAACGGTACTAAGAATGGTGGAGTATACTAAGACGGAATTCCTAATCGCATGTGCATCCAGTCACGTTCGCAATGGAGAGAATGTATTTGGTGGAACAGGAATGCCCTTACTTGCAGCACTGTTAGCAAAAGAAACCCATGCGCCTAGGTCCAATCTAATTTCTGAAGCTGGTTTCATTGATGCTAGTCCTAGAGAAGTTCCACTCTCCGTGGCAGACACTCGGTATTACTATGGATGTTCTGCTGCGATAGGTCTCATTGAAACCCTCGGATTTCTCCTTCAAGCAGGACGGATTGACGTTGGTTTCCTAGGAGCTGCCCAGATAGACGAGTATGGTAATCTGAACACGAGCTATATTGGTCCGTATGATGCGCCAAAGGTCAAGTTACCCGGAAGTGGTGGTGGTAATGACATTGCGTCATCTGCAAAGCGCCTCATCATTATGATAGCTCATGATAAACGGAAGTTTCTCAAGAAGCTAGACTATATGACTTCACCTGGCTATTTGGATGGTCCCGGCGCTCGTGAGAAGTGGTCCTTAGTTGGAGGTGGTCCTGAGGTCGTGATTACGGATATGTGTCAGATGGATTTCGATCCCGACACAAAGAAGATTGGTCTGAAGTCAGTTCATCCCGGATTCACTGTGAAGGATATTCAAGACAACGTCATGTTTGATCTGATAATTCCTGATGTTGTTCCCACAACAGAAGAACCAACCCAAAAACAGCTTGACATCATGAAGAAATTAGACCCCAAAGGTATCTATCTTGGAAAAGGTGGATGAACTGAATTCATTGAATATTGATGAGTTCAAAGCAGTTATCTTTGACCTTGATTCAACTCTAATGGATACTCATCGATATCCATTGGTAGCAAGTGAATGGCTATTAACGAATTCCAATGTAGATACTGATATTCATAGAGCGTCGTATCTACGGAATCTCATTTCGAGGTATTTCAAAGCAATAGAAGCGATTGCGGACGGTGCTCCTTTTCGACCTCCGTTCGACATTGTCAAGGCCGCCATGAGTAATAGTTTGGAGGATATCGGATTCAATCCAGATCCCAATCTCGTGGAAGAGGCAACTCAACGATTTAGATCCCTTCATATCGAGTTATCAACTCCTTTTCCTGGAGTTCCAGAACTTCTTTCAAATCTGGAAAGCCGGGGAATTAGACAAGGAATCCTAACTAATAGTTTCGTTGGGAATGCCAGAGTTATTCTTGATAATTCAAAACTTAGACATCATTTCGAGGCAATAGTGGATTGTGGAGATGTTCAAGCCTACAAACCAATGCCTGAACTATTTGAAAGAACTCTCGCCCTCCTTGATGTAACCTCTTCAGAAGCCCTTTTTGTTGGGGATGAATATTATGCAGATATGGTTGGAGGTAAAGGACTCCAACTCACAACAGTTTGGATCAATCATCGTGAAGAATCTTTAGATGAACTCATTGCAAAGTACGGTCCTGAAAACACACCAGACTATGTAACGAAAACTATTTCGGAATTTGCTGAGATGCTATGACAATTCGACAAGCTGTATCTTTTCTCGACCAGTCATCGAATACCCACGCACTAGACATATTAGCAACTTGACAGATTTCCTTTCTGCTACGCCGTTCTGTATCTGATGGAGTATTGAGTACTTTGAGCAAAGATGACGAAATTGGACCGATGCAAGCGCGTTCAGACCTGATAGACATATTGAGTCAGTGCCCTGAAAACACAGAAGCTCTTGTTACACTTATTCAGAGCGAGCTCACAGACCTCAAGGATAGCAACGTAGTCAAAGAAATCTCCAACACAATATCTGAAGCCGCATCACACACCAATGTAGATGCAACAGCAAGAGATAATGTTCTATACTGGCTGACAAAAACAACTCCCGATGTTCGTCAGATGGTTCTGGTGCAGACAATTGAGGAACTACTTGGTCTTGACCAATGTAGAGAAGCTACTACTACTGCACTGATCAAGATATCTTCTAAGGAAAATGTAGACATGGTCATGCAGTGGGTAGATCGTAAAATACTGACCCTCAATCAAGCAGTTTTCGTGCTGCTATATCCTGACTCATCCGCAGCACTGAAGTAATTTACAAGATATCCGGCATGTATTTCTTTACGTGTTTTTCCCAATCTGGTTTAATCTCGATGGCACGCTTAGCACATTCCTTTGCAAGTTCTTTCTGTCCTAATTTGTAGTGTAGCCTGCCCTTGTAATACCATGCTTTAGCAAATCCTTGGTCTATTTTGAGTGATTCTTCATAGGCCTCTAATGCCTTCTTATCATCACCCGTTGTTTCATACACTCTGGCATGTGCAAACCAGTCGTACTGAGTCATATCATCTAGTTCCGCGGCCATAATCAGCTACATCCCTTTCTTCTTGTGAATATATTCCTGAGCCCTAATAATGTTAGGTGTAGTAACTGGTTTCATGGAACCATCCAACAAACACTTACAAGCATCCATAAAGCTTTATTCTCCAGAATCAGACAGGATATACTTCTTTTCTAGTTATATTAGACTTAGACACGAAATAGTGGTTATATACTAATCTCACTAAGTTCGATATAGGTTTCAATAATGAAAACAATTCAAAAGACAATGATTGCCTTGTTCCTTGTCGTCGCCTTATTGGGAACGACTGCCTTGGCAAGTGCCCAAGGTCCCGGAATGACTCGTCCTGGTGATGGAATGTCTCCTGAACACATGAGGGGCGACGATGGAACAGTTTGGATTAACACTGGCGTAATCACAATTATGGCAAATGGAGAAGTACCAATGTTTCACTTTTGGTATTCTGTAGATACTGATGGAGCAAATGCCAGATTTCAGACCTCCTTTGTGATGATTGCTGAATTCGAAGATCTAAATGAAGATGGCGGCTTTCAGACTGGTGAAGAACTCTACTTTGCACCATTATCTGCATATGAATGGACATTGACCATTGGTACGGTTGAAGAGGGTGGTACAGTCACTGAAGTTTGGCTCAAGTACACCAAATCTGGTGTTAGAACTAATCCGTTGGCTGAAGTAGTACCTGCTGCACTAGACGGGACCTCAGACATCATGCGATTCAAAGACGTGACCATGCAGATTTGGGGTCACATCTATCTTAATGATTATCAAGGAGAAATTACCGATGATCATGGTTCCCATGCAAACTATACAGTTGCAGGTGGCTCAGAGCTTAAGGTTGACATCGAGATTGGAAACTTCCCATTCAGCAGTGATGAGTCTATGGTAACTATTCAGACTCTTCAGAGAGACCACTCTGGTGGTCGCTACAGAATGGAAATGCGTGAGCGGTTCCGAAACACTACACTTGATTCAGATATGAACTGGACCACAACTGGTGGTAATGAAACTAGATTCGAATCTATGCATGGAACCAATATCCAGAGGGTGGACTTTGTGGATTATGAAGCTGGTATTACTCGGGGCTTCTTCAGTTGGGTTGACAAAGCTGTCATAACTTGGCCTGGCGGAGCTACTGAAGCAGTAGATGTGAATGCTACCTATATCCCAACTGGTGTAGGCGTTGCTATCTATCTGGCTTATTCGAATTTTGATGACGGAAGCATACTGCACGACCCATCAATTGGTTTGTATCCTGAAGGTGTGCCCACAATTTTAGGATCCATAGACCCCGTTCTTGTAACGGGAATCGGTGCAGTTGCATTGATTGCCATACTAGTTGTGTTGGTTCGACGGAAATAACTAAATTATCTCTCTCAATGGGCGGTAGCCCCGCGGCGCCGCCCTCCATACTATTTGAACAAGTCTTATCTTGATTGTCATACAATCAGACATAACTTGGATTGATAATAAATTACAATTCAGAATGGTGCTATATCTTGCAGCAAAAACGTCTACTCATACTGGTGCTAATAATTGCGTCCTTAGCTATACTTCCTGTACAGAGTAATTTCATAGTAGCACAAGCAACATGTGACGTTTTACTTGATCCCATATCTATAGAAGCTGTAATGGATAATAATGGCTTAACAACAGTAACTGTGCGGGCAAGAATGACGAATCTTGGAGCAACACCTGTTGACACACTCTGTTTCAGAATAGATTCCCTTGAAGCGATAGTTACTCTCGTATTGGTCAATGGTTCATCAACAAGTGCAACAGTTGTTGATCAAGATAGGTTTACACAGATTGATGTCGATCTCGAAATAACGTTGGAAACCAACGAGTCTGTTTGGGTTGAGCTTGGTCTTCTTACATCCGATTTTCAGTCAGATTTTGTTATTGCAAATGATCCAACAAAACTTGTGGGTGATTTCATCTACTATATACGCCCCCTCACAGAACTAGCTAATTTTACCTTCACAGCTATTCTTCCTGATGAGGCTATGTTATCTCAGGAATCGGTTGTACCGCTATTTCCTGATACTGATTCAAATTATACCGATGGTTCATCACTAGCATTTGTCTGGTTTACTCAATCACTTCAGCCAGGACAAGAACGAGTTTTCATCATAAAATACCAGACTCCAAACTATGAAGGTGCACCCATTCAATCATTCTTAACACAATCCTTTGTTATAGCTTTTCTTGGAATTATTCTTGGAGTTGGATTAGCAGTCTTTGGTCCCAGAATCGTATATCGCATGCAAAGAATTGGCAAGGTCCGATTCATTGGAGTAACTGCAGAAGAGGAAGAAGTTCTTGAGGTAATCCGTCAGAAAGGTGGGTCCTGTCCGCAGAAGGATCTCTATACAGAGTTTGACAAGTCCCAAGCAAAAGTAAGTCTTATTCTCAACAATCTTGAAGAGAGAGGTCTTGTAAGGCGTTTCCGAGAAGGTCGCGAGAATGTAGTACATATCATGGAAGAATGATATTTTTCATTTCGATGAAAACGCCTGCGGAGAGGAAGTAAGACTCTTAGCGGATTCTTTAAATCTGCAGAGAGCAGCCTCAATGAAACAGGAACCGAGCATCATTCCAGACCCAATGTCCAGGAATGTCTAGGTTTCGGGGAACGGTGGGTTCTTGAGTTCTTCTAAGAAGATACGCGTACTTGTTGCAAAACCAGGCCTTGACGGACATGATCGGGGCGTAAAGATAGTCGCTCGAGCGCTTCGAGATGCCGGCATGGAGGTCATTTACACAGGACTTAGGCAAACCCCTGAGATGGTAGTTCGTGCAGCTCTTGATGAAGGAGTTCATTGTATTGGACTAAGTATTCTTAGTGGTGCTCATAATGCGCTATTTCCAAAAATAATGGAATTATTGAAAGCAGAAGATGTCGGTGATATTTTGGTCGTAGGTGGTGGCATCATACCTGAAGATGATATCCCTGGTCTGAAAAAGGCCGGAATTAGCGAAATCTTCGGTCCTGGAACACCACTGGATGTCATTGTTGAGTACATCAAAACCAATGTTAAATTGTAGCTCTAATAAAAGAGGCACTAGTATTGTCAGTTGACGAGCTTGTTGAAGGAGTATTGAATCAAAAGAGGCGGTATCTTGCAAGCCTCATCTCTCTCATTGAAGATGAGGATAATCAAGCAATGGAAGCGCTCAGTCAACTCTACAAACATACCGGCAAAGGACACATCATTGGCGTAACTGGACCTCCAGGTTCTGGGAAGAGTACATTGGTCACAAAATTAACAGCTGCGTTTAGAAAGCGCTCCAAAACGATAGGGATTATCTGCGTTGACCCTTCCAGCCCATTTACTGGAGGTGCTCTACTTGGTGATAGAATCAGAATGCAGGAACATAGTCTTGATGATGAGGTCTATGTTCGTAGCATGGGAACAAGAGGTCATCTTGGAGGGCTAGCACGAGCAACATCCGATGCTGTTAGGGCTATAGATGCATTCGGAAAGGATATCATTTTCGTAGAAACGGTAGGAACTGGTCAATCCGAGGTTGAGGTTGTTGACGTCGCTCATACCGTGATAGTGACAGATGTTCCTGGAAGTGGTGATGACATCCAGGCAATCAAAGCAGGCATCATGGAGATAGCTGATATTTTCGTTGTGAACAAAAGTGATCTTGCAGGTGCTGATAAGAAGGTCACAGAAATTAATGCAATGCTCGATATTGACCCAAGAGAACGAGCATGGAGACCTCCAGTTCTGTTAACAAATGCACGCACAGGAGAAGGTATCCCTGAGCTGGTTGATAAAATCCTTGCTCACCTTAAACACCTGAAAGAATCAGGTCTATTACAAAAGAAGGGTCTCCAAAGAAGCAGAGATGAACTCCAAGAGCTGATGAAGTATAAGCTAACAAAGGAGCTCTCTCAGAAACTCCGGGGTAAACCTGAATATGAGAGAGCAATCAAGATGATTGCGAAAAGGAAACAGGACCCCTATACTGTTGCTGAACAACTGATTGCTGAATTCTTATTTAGTGAAACTAGGTGATTTTACATGGGAGATAACAAGACTCTCCCCGCCGCTGTAAAGCGATGGGATGAAAATACTGTTGCAGAAACCATTGGCAGATTTCCTGAGAGGCAAGAGACCTTTCTTACAATCTCTGGACTACCTGTCAATCGGCTTTACACACCACTTGACTCCAAGGATTTGGATTATGAGAAAGATCTTGGATTCCCTGGTGAATACCCTTTCACAAGGGGTATACAACCAACTGGTTATAGAGGTCGTTTATGGACAATGCGGCAGTATAGTGGTTTCGCAACTGCCAAAGAATCAAACGAAAGATTTCACTTTCTCCTAAATCAAGGTCAGACAGGTCTCTCAGTTGCCTTTGACCTGCCTACTCAGATAGGATATGACTCCGATCACCCACTGGCGCTAGGTGAAGTTGGAAAAGTTGGTGTTGCAATAGATTCTCTTGCAGATATGGAGGTGCTCTTTGATAACATCCCATTGGACAAGGTTTCGACATCGATGACCATCAATGCTGATGCAGTTGTACTTCTTGCAATGTATATTGCAGTTGCAGAAAAACAGGGTGTATCGATGGATAAGCTGCGGGGTACTATCCAAGGAGATATCTTGAAAGAGTACGTTGCACGGGGAACCTACATCTTTCCCCTAGGTCCCTCGATGCGCCTGATTACTGACACCTTTAAGTTCTGCAGTGAGAAGATGCCTCTCTGGAATACGATCTCGATCTCGGGCTATCACATTCGTGAATCCGGATCGACCGCGACGCAGGAGGTAGCATTTACCCTTGCTAATGGTATTGCATATGTGCAGGCAGCAATTGATGTCGGACTCGATGTTGATGCATTTGCGTCACGACTCTCCTTCTTCTTCGGGTCCCATAGTGATTTTCTTGAGGAGATATGTAAGTTCAGAGCCGCACGACGGCTATGGGCTAGGATAATGCGTGAACGATTCAAAGCAAAGAAAGACAGTTCCTGTAGAATGCGATTTCATACTCAGACTGCAGGTTGTACTTTGACAGCTCAGCAGCCAGACAATAATATTGTACGAGTCACACTTCAAGCACTTCAGGCAGTACTAGGTGGAACTCAATCACTTCATACAAACTCAAGGGATGAAGCATTATCCCTTCCAACAGAGGAATCCGTTCAGATAGCTCTTCGTACTCAGCAGATTATTGGCCACGAATCAGGTGTAGGCGATACAGTAGATCCTCTTGCTGGTTCTTACTACATTGAAAGTCTTACAAATGAGATTGAAAACAAGGCTATGGAATATATTCAGAAGATTGATGAAATGGGTGGTGCCCCCGCTGCAATCGAGAACGGGTACATTCAAAGAGAGATTCATGAAGCAGCATATTCCTTCCAGAAGAGTATTGATTCCAACGAACGTGTAGTCGTTGGTGTCAATAAATTCCAAGTTGATGAAGAACAGAAATTCGACTATCTTCGTGTCAATCCTGAATCAGAGCGAGAGCAAATCGAACAACTCAAAAATTTACGAAAATCTAGAGATGATGACAAAGTACAAACTGCACTGCATGACCTTCGTCTAGGCGCTGAAGGTGAAACCAATTTAGTACCTCTGATTATTGAAGCTGTAAAGGTCTATGCGACACTTGGTGAAATATGTGGTGTCTTACGGGATGTCTTTGGAGAATACAAAGCAGCGGATTTGTAGCAGGTGCGAACAATGACAATAGAAAAAATTGACCACATCGGAATTGCGGTGGAGAGCATTGAAAAATGGATTGGATTCTATAGAGATGTTCTAGGTCTCGATTATATTGGTTCTGAGGAGGTCCCTGAACAGAAAGTCCGTGTAGCTTTTCTCACCATTGGTGATAGTAAAATCGAGCTTCTTGAACCCACATCTCAAGACAGTCCTATCGCGAAGTTTCTTGAGAAACGTGGAGGTGGAATTCATCATATTGCGATACAGGTAGATGATATTGATGCTGCTATTGCTCGCCATCATGAAGCTGGTGCAAAGTTGATTGACAGTAAGCCTAGAATTGGTGCACATAACATGAAAATTGCATTTATCCACCCGAAAACCTCAGGAGGCGTACTTATCGAACTCTGTGAGCCTTTTCACTCCTGATGAATGATTCATGTTTATCTTATATATTCGCCAAATTCTACTATATTTACCGTTTTTCCAAATGTTTATCTTATTATTTACCTAATATATTATATCTAAAGGAGGAAAAAAAATGCCTGAGACTAAAGAGTCTCGATATGATCTGTATCGTTTGGCTAAAAAACAAGAGGCAAATGGCCGATACGATGAAGCTCTAGAATCATATGCCCACGCCCTCAGAGTTAGTGCAGACTATGCACATGCTTGGTTTTACAAGAGTCGACTTCATTTGAATTTACACCAGTACAAAGAAGCACGAAGTTGTGCAAAGAAAGCACTTGAGCTAGCTCCAAGCTGGGAGAAACATATCAACTCCATAATCAAAAACTGTGATTTCCAGCTTAAGTCCTGAATATACAATCATTCAGCTCTCAGGATCCTATTGAGAACATTCGCGACCTTGACTACATCATCACGGTCAACCATGCGATTCAAGACCATTCTAGTCCGTTCTCCGTATCCACCATATACCAGAATTCCATCCTTACCAAGCTCCTCTGATAATTTCATTGCATCAATGGGTAGATTATCTAATCCTAGGAAGATGATGTTGGTTTCTGGTTCTTCTGTTATCAGATTTGGAATTTCAGAGATACTCTGATATAACAGCTTAGCGTTATCGTGATCATCTTTCAATCTCTCAACCATTTTTTCAAGTGCGACAATCATTGGTGCAGCGATGATTCCCGCTTGACGCATACCTCCGCCAAGCCGTTTTCTTATGCGATGGCTATCATGAATGAACTCCTCTGTACCTGCAATGATTGAGCCGACTGGTGCTGATAGACCCTTGCTAAAACAGATCTGAACTGAGTCTACATCTTCAACAAGTTTCTTTGCCGGAATATCCAAAGCAACTGCCGCATTGAATAAACGTGCTCCATCACAATGAATTTTGAGTTCGTGTTCACGGGCAACTGATGTGAGGTTTCTGACCTGTTCTGGAGTAATGATTGTTCCACCAGCAAAGTTGTGCGTATTCTCGATTACGAGCATTGCTGTTTTTGCTAAGTGTGCATCATCTCTATTGATTGAAGCTTCAAGGGTTTCTGGAAGAATGTACCCTCTAACACTCTTTACTGGTTTTGGAAAAAGTCCACCAAGTGATGACATTGAACCTGCTTCAAAGAGAAAAGTATGGGATTTTTCCTCCACAACAATCTCATCACCCCTCGATGATTGAGCTAGTAGTGCGATAACATTTCCTTGAGTACCAGAAGTAACCAGAAGTGCAGCTTCCTTTCCTAGGATTCGTGCAGCCTTTTCTTGAAGTTCATGAATGACCTTGTCTTCACCAATCACATCGTCGCCTAATCTCCCTGATTTATGAGCCTGAACAATGGCTTCTATCATCTCATCAGTAGGTTGAGTGACTGTATCACTTCGCAGATCAATGGTCTTCATGATTCTGAGGTGATACTCTCTTCCGATTTAGTCTTGTGGTTTGGGGTCAATTTGGACTGTTTGGGATGCAATTGTTTACGCGACAGAAGAGTTTTCTTGAAGTTTGGTAGATGGAAACCAATGGTCGACTTGAACTTGATTAACAATTGTCTGAAACTGTCAGTTTTGCAATTACAAGTTGAAGTCTTCAATGAAATCGACTCGACAAACCTCGAAGCAAAACGTCGAATTACAGATGGGATTGAACATGACCTACTGATTGTTTCGTCACATCAGACTGCGGGGCGTGGCCGACACAATAGAACCTGGTTCTCACCTGAAGGAGGTCTCTATTTCTCTCTGGTTCTAAGACCTCGTCTTGGTCCTGAATTTGCTCCTCTATCTGGACTTCTTTGTGCATGTACTATCGCAGAAGGAGTCCAATCTCTTGGAATTGACAATGTAGTTTTGAAATGGCCTAATGATGTCTTAGTTAGGGAAGATAAGATTGCTGGGATATTGAATGAGCTTGTAGCGATTACTCCTGTTGACAATTGGGTAATACTTGGAATTGGAATCAATCAGAATATTTCAGTTTCTGACTTTCCTGAAGATATCTCACACAAAGCAACTTCCATTATGGATATCCTTGGAAAAAACACTTCACCTGAATCATTGTTATGCGCAGTGCTCAATTCGATAGATCGATGGCTTGGTGTTGTAGAATCAGAGAAATCATTTACTTCAGTTTTGAAACAATGGAGAAAGATGAGTAGCACAATTGGCAGAAAAGTGCGTATTGACGATGGTACTCAAACCGTCATAGGAATAGCCACAGAACTACTTGAGGATGGATCATTATCGGTCAAGACAGAGGATGGAACAGTGAATGTAACTATAGGTGATGTCACTCATCTTCGAAGTGATTGAACTTTCGGCGTTTATGGTCTTCAAGAAACCTTAGTAACTTAAGAGCATTAGAGAGATAGTCCAATTGAGCACTGGAGAGCGATTATGTGAAGCCCGCAGTTATCAAAGTAAAAGCAGAGGATTTGAAGCGAATTGAAAAGCTGATTCTTGAAAGTAAACATGCATACTCGGATATCACAATGGGCGAATACGAAGCCTTCCGGATCCTATTTGCAGAAGAATCCGTGATAGCATATACAAGTGGAAAAATCGTGAGTAATGGTCCAAGAGCTGAAGCTATTGTTCAAATTGCTGTTCGATCTCTAACTCCTGATTCTGAGGAAACTGGATTAGTTATTGGTTCTGATGAAGCTGGTAAAGGTGAATGGCTTGGTCCCATGGTGGTTGCAGCAGTTGCGCTCACCCCAAACCAATCTCGTGTATTGCAGAGTCTGGGAGTGATGGATAGTAAGGAAGTCCCTATCGAACGACTTGGGGAACTTGCTATTGAAATTGAATCGACATGCAGCAGTAGAAGTGTCCTGTTAATATCACCACAGACCTTCAACGAACGTTTTGAGGAGCTACATAAAGAGGGAAAGAATCTCAATGACCTTCTGGCATGGGGACATTCCAAGGTGATAGCTGAGGTCTATAATGATATTACTTCAAACACTCCTATCAGAGTCGTTGTAGACGAGTTTGCCAGGAAAAAGACTGAGCAGCGACTATCACGAGTTATTCCCCTCGAAGAGATTGAGTTGATACAGCGTCCTCGCGCAGAAGATGAGATTGCAGTAGCTGCAGCATCCATTCTAGCAAGGGAGTCTCGTGAAGTTTGGATAGATCGATTCTCAGACAAGTTCGATGTGGATCTTAGAGACCTCAGTGTACCTGAGGCTTACAAGAGGAACGATAAACTGACTTTCTCAAAACTACAGTATTTGAAAAAGATAGCAGAGCGTAAGTAGAATTTTGTAGTCGCATTCCGAAGTATTATAAGTTATTAACTATAGTTTAGTAATATGCTTCTGGTCTATGCTCTAATTGGTGCGACTGTCCTATCTATGCTGCTCTACGGTTATGGACAGATAGTTGAACCTAGGCATACCAAGGTGCGAAATACTGGTCGTAAGGAGTATCCAGATCTTTGGAAAGCTGGTTTACTTGATTGTGAATACTCTCCTACAAAACAATCTTATGGTCCTGCTCGAATTTTACCTGTTGGAAAAATCAATCGTATGCCCACATCACGGGGATACGAGAACTACTAGTCGAACCTCCTTATTGTAATCTCGTTACATAGGCTCTCCTTTCCAGAAATCTCTCTTTCTAAGATACTTTGCAAAGTAAACTAAGCCCAGCATAATTGGAACTTCCCAGAACAAGCCCATGGTAGTGCCTAATGCTGCAATAGATCCCACACCATAAATCGCCACTGCTGTAGCTATCGCAATTTCGAAGTGACTGGATGATCCAATGATAATTGTAATGGTGGCTTCCTTGTAAGCCAACTTTGCTATTCGAGTGATAAGGAGGTTATATCCGACTACAATAATGAAACCAAGCAAGAGTGGAATTGACACTAATACAAGTAAATCTGGATGTTCCAGCATAACCCTCCCATTCAGTGAGAATAGCACTACAAGTGTAGAAAGTAATGCAACCAAAGCCAATTTTCCAGCTGCTGGTCGATATTTCTTTTGGAACCATTCCTCACCCTTCCAATTAACCAATGTCTTCCTTGAGATTATACCCAAGGCCAAAGGAACTCCGATGAATACAAACACTGAGATGACCAGAAGCATTCTATCAATTGGGATGTTTGATATCCCTGTGAATAATACAACTAATGGAGCGAATAGAACTAAAATAGTTGCAGTGTTTAGTGTTGTATTAACAACATTCTGTTCTTGATTACCATCAGCTAAATGACCCCAAACTAATACCATTGCAGTGCAAGGACTTGATGATAACAGGATTACCGCTACAATGAGTTGTTCATTCCCTGGTAGAAATGTTTGAGCCAAAACATATCCAACAATCGGAGCAACTATCCAATTCGATACAAGAGTGAGAATTATGGGTTTTGGATTTCTTCCTAATTTCTTTAACTCTGAAGCTTGGATGTTAAGCATTGCAGGATACATCATAAAAAACAGGCAAATTCCAATTGGAACAGAAATACCGGCTACTTGCCATGAATTGATAGATTCTCCAACTCCTGGAATCACTTGGGACAAGAATATCCCCAGCAACATACAGATACCAATCCATAGTGGTAAGTATTTTTCAAAAGTACTAAGCTCCTTACCTTGACTCTGCCCTTCCAATTTTAATTCTTCATTCGACATTGACAAACACCTTGGTTTCAGAGTCTGTAGATCAAGTCAATACAGAGAGCGCTAACATCTAATGGTTGAGATATTTAAACAGAAATAAATACTAAGCGGAAAAATCGAAAATAGCTATCTTCCCTTGAGTGTTCGCTTTCTTCTTGTCCGCTCCCAAGCTTTCTTGATATGATGAGCCTGGTGAGCCTTTCGTGAATTGAAGACTTGGAGATTTCCATACCGATTATCAGTCTTGATTTTGTTCTGATGATGCACTACTTCTCCTGATTGAAGTTTCCGTCCTAGTTTTTTCTCAGCTTTCCATCGATGGACAAGTTTCTTGGAATCAATGAATCGGAGATATCCCTGAATATCTCTGTAGGTCTTTCTAGCCATACCGTAATGTAAACAGCTAGCATTAAAGGAGTATCCAAGAAAGCGCTTGACAATCAATGAATCGCGCGCTTAACATATAATAATCTCTAGGGGTCAATTCAATATTTATTTGGATTAGCAGAACATTCAAAACTATGATAGATTGATTGATACCCCTGACCCATTGGAGTGTACTCGCATATGGCCAAACATAGTGACAAATTTGATGAACTCACAAGACTCAGAGAAGAATCAAAGCTTGGTGGCGGTGAAGACCGAATTAAGAAGGAGCATGAGAAAGGAAGGTTCACAGCAAGGGAGCGAATCGATAAATTATTGGATTCCGAGTCATTTGTCGAGATTGATGAATTCGTTGTTCATAGAGAAACTGCATTTGGTTTAGACAAGAAGAAAATTCTAGGTGATGGAGTAATCACTGGATTTGGCACGATTAATGGACGAAAGGTCTTCATATTCAGTCAGGATTTCACTGTCTTTGGTGGTTCACTGTCTGAGATGTACGGTGAGAAGATGGTCAAAATCATGGAATTTGCAATGGAGGCTGGAGTTCCTATAATTGGACTAAATAGCGGGGCAGGTGCCCGGATCCATGAAGGACTGAAAAGTTTGGTTTCATTCTGCCGGGTCTTCAAATTAAACACCCTCGCGAGCGGAGTGATCCCCCAGATATCGGCGATAATGGGTCCTTGCGCGGGCGGGGCGGTGTACAGCCCGGCGGTGACGGACTTTACGATAATGGTAAAGGAAACGTCCCAAATGTACATCACAGGACCTGATGTGATTAAGACAGTCACTGGGGAAACCGTTACCCACGAGGAACTTGGTGGGGCGATGACACATAACACTCTAAGTGGCGTGGCTCAGTTTGCAAGCGAGGATGAAGACCACTGCTTTGAGCAGATAAAGACGCTTCTCAGTTATATCCCCCAGAACAATCTTGAGGAAGCTCCAAGGATTGACACAGGTCACGCGCCAGAAGATGCTGATGAGTCGATTGATGAGATAATCCCTGATGATTCAAACAAACCGTACGACATGCGCGATGTTGTGAAACTGGTCGCTGATAATGGTGAATTCTTCGAGGTCCATGAGTATTGGGCACTGAATATGATGGTAGGCTTTGCTAGGTTTGATGGTCGCTCAGTAGGAATAGTAGGCAATAATCCGGCTCACCTTGCTGGGACTCTTGACATTAATGCGTCGGACAAGTGTGCTCGATTCGTGCGGTTCTGCGATGCTTTCAACATACCAATCGTTACGTTCATGGATGTTCCTGGCTATCTCCCGGGAACTACACAGGAATGGGGCGGCATCATCCGTCACGGTGCAAAGATTCTCTACGCCTTTGCAGAGGCCACTGTGCCGATGATTACGATTGTCACCCGTAAGGGATATGGTGGAGCTTTCGATGTTATGGCATCAAAGCACATCGGGGCTGATCTGGTGTATGCGTGGCCTATGGCTGAGATTGCTGTGATGGGACCGGATGGAGCCATCAATATCATCTTCCGGAAGGAGATTGCGGCTGCGAAGGATAAGGTGAAGAAACGGGCTGAGCTTGTGAAAGAGTACCGGGACAAGTTTGCTAATCCCTATATTGCGGCTGGGCTCGGGTACATTGACAAGGTCATCTTTCCAAGGGAAACACGTCTGCTGATCTGCAAGGGTCTTGAAATGCTAGCCAACAAGAGGCAGAGTAGACCACCGAAGAAGCATGGGAACATACCTCTATGAGCCATTTTCTTAGGTAGGACTTCTAGCTTACTCTATTAGTTCAATCCTTTGATTATCATCCCATTTATACGCGCATACCAGCAACTCTCAAACGAAGTTCTTTGGAAAACTAATAGTCGAGGGAGTGCGTGTGGAAGAAAACAAACAATCGAGTATTTATTCATTGAAACCAATAATCATTCCATCAGTTATGTTCATTGTTATCCTGATAGTGCCATCGTACCTCAACATTGGCAGTTTTCTGGAAATCTCATCACTAACGTGGATATTTAGAATGAGACCTGGTGAACCCACCCAACTCTTCATTGTATTCGAACAAATCACTTTCTTCAATTCATTCTTGAGGTTTCTCCTTGTATTGATGATTTACAGATTCTATAGTAATGCAACGACACTAAAACGAACTATGTTAGTTGGAATATTTATTGAGTTCATCATTTTTGTAGGTATTAATGCGGGCAACTTACTCTACACAATTTTTCCAGTCCCTGGTTTTCACCCTTCGTCTCTAAGTGATTTTCCGCTTCCAATTGCTCTTCTCATCTTTTTACTGGTAGCCAAGTTGATTCCACCCTTACAATATGATCAAGATTCTTCAAATGAATGGCTTGATACTAACGATTCAGATGCATAGTATGTCTGCGAAGTTGTAGCTCCAGAAATACTCAGACTTATCTGATTTATCTTCGAGAAACACGTCCATTGATCTGCAAGGGTCTTGAAATGCTGGCTAACAAGAGGCAGAGCAGGCCTCCCAAGAAGCATGGCAATATTCCTCTATGAAATCCTATACCCAACAACCTGAGATACCGTAGCAAATGTATATAAAACAAAAAACTTACCATCGTTGAAATTATTTGACCGTTTGTTAAGCAAATGAGGATTTAATATTTCTTCTATTAATTGTCTTTGTACTCAATTAAAAATACGTTCCGAGTTTACTATCTTATTAGGGTTTAGAATGATGTTTAGATGTGTTCGCATGTTTTAATATGATAGATGCATTAGATATCATCAGGTAGATAGCGAATGACAAGAGAGATGGGGGAAGAAAGATGGCAACCAACATAGCTAATGACAAACATTTGACTTCTGAAGATGAATTAAAACCAATGGTGCGCAATATCGGATTTATCGGGTCCATGTTCGTGGATTCTCTCTTGTCCTTATTGAGTTCTTTAATAGTTCTCTCCCTCTTCATATATACACCATCAAGCACGCCGTGGAATTTTGTACTGACTGGTACTCAAGCAGCAGCATTGTTTCTATTCTTGGTTCCTTTTGGTTTCGTGGTTTCTTGGCATATGCTGAGTCAAGTCAGAGATGACATCCGCAACGAGGGGTTCGTCCTGATATCCCCCCGGCGGTTAATAGTGGTTCTTGGCATGCCATTCCTTTTCATTGCTGGAACTCTTGCTCTGCTGCTGAGTCTGATTGATATCGGTCTACTATTCTATTATACTTCAGCCATATTTTATGGTTTTGGGCTAGGCATGGTTGTTCCACGAGCACTGTTTACGATGACGGACATGAAGAGGTGGATGCTTTTACCGATGTATGCTGATTCGGACATCAAACGAAGACGAGTTGCGAAATGGAGAATAACCGTTCAGCCACAAGTTTTCAACGTTGAGCAGAGTTGATAATCATATTTTTGCAGATCGCATAAGTAGAAATGTCATCGAAGTAATCATCACGAACTAACATTTCAGCAGAGCTTCACAGAGATTGCAGTGATGGGTGATGATGGTGCAATCAATATCATATTTCGGAAGGAGATTGCGGCTGCGAAGGATAAGGTGAAGAAGAGGGCTGAGCTTGTGAAGGACTACAGGGACAAGTTCGCAAATCCCTACATTGCAGCGGGTCTTGGTTATATTGACAAGGTCATCTTTCCAAGGGAAACTCGTCTGTTGATCTGCAAGGGTCTTGGTATGTTAGCCAACAAGCGACAGAGAGTACCTCCAAAGAATCATGGAAACATTCCATTATAACTAGTTTAGAGTAGCTAGAATCCGAATGACATCGCATTGAGAATTCACTATAATTAAGCTTTCAGGGGGTATTTTTCATGATATCTAATGAAGACGTATGTGTTTCTCTATGACAAGTTTGTTGATTTTGAAATTGCTCCCCTTCTCTTATTTCTTCGAGAGAAGACAGAGGTCATAACATTCTCTTTTGAAAAGGGTGTGCAGAAAAGCGTGGAGCAGCTAAAGGTCGTTGTGGACCAATCTATTAGTGAAGTCAATCCAGATGATGTTAATCTCATTGTCATCCCTGGCGGAGAACCTGAACCTTACAGAGAACGGACTGACCTTCATGTTCTGTTAAAGAAAGTACACGAACGTGGTAAAATAATTGCAGCGATTTGTGGGGGTCCCGGATTTCTTGCTCATGCAGGACTTCTAAAAGGACTAAGGATTGCTCATGGATATGCACCTGAAGACGCAATCCGAGTTTTTGAAGGGAGCGATATAACAGATGAGGATGTCATTGTCGAAGGAAATATCATCACTGCGAGGGGACAAGCCTATGCTGAGTTTGCGATTGAAGTGTATCGGACTCTTGGTTTCTTTGAGAACGAAGAAGAGGCTATGGGTTCACTCGACTGGCTGAAAAATAAGAGGTAGCTCTTTCATGACCTCTAGATCTACAGGCAAGCTACAAACAATGGGGGTTAATTCAAGATTTTGAGAGAGGGTATTCTGTCTTCTCAAACAAGATGTCTACCTAACATAGATGTGAGCCGACCCGGAACATACATTTTCTGATTTCCAATCTCACTAATGATTTCAATAATCCTCATCGAAAATACTATATATAGATAAACATGTAGATAGTATGAGTTGGTCATATGGGTCAAAAGAACATTCCTGTTGATTCTCATACTTATGAGATTCTGAAATCCCTAAAACGTCCTGGTGAATCCTTTCGTGAACTGATACTTCGAATTATTCGAAGTCAAGGGGATAGAATCCTACGGCATTATGGTTCATGGGATCTTGATGAGGACGAGCTGGCTAAGATTCGAGATGCACTGGATCAAGGATGGACTGGGTGGGATTGATGAAATCTGTATGCCTTGATACAACAATCCTCGTTGACCTAGAACGTGGAATCCCGTCTGCAAAAAAGGAAATTGAGAGGTTACTCTCGGAGTCATATAGGCTATCTACTACGACTATAAGCATCTTTGAGATGGCTTTTGGAGCTCATAAATCTAGGAGTAGCAAGAAGAACATCAAGGCTCTAATTGCATTAACGGAGGATATTGATATCTGGGATTTCGATTTGGAAAGTGGGCTCTTAGCTGGTGACCTGCTACACAAGCTTGAATTGAAGGGAACACCAATCGGATTCAGGGATGTCTTCATTGCCTCGATTGCACTCACTAACAGATGTGACAGAATCGTGACTTCGAATGTAAAAGATTTCAAGCGAATCCCTGGAATCACTGCTATTCCATATGAAGAATGAAGTAGGTCTTTGTGGTAATAACCAACAAAACAGATATCCAGAGAAGCATGGGTCCATTTTGCTATAGTTAACAGGGTTAATTATTCCTATCCCATTCGTAGAAAATGTTATATACAAAACTTATTCAAACGCCTAGCTATATAGTTGGTGTTTTAACCATTGATGAATGATGAAGAGTTTGAGCGAAGGGTAAAGGCTTCTAGATTGACCAAGAGTCAACAGATTGTGTTATCCATTTTGAGATCACAGGGGATGAACGGAGTGACGCCCAAACAGCTCTTAGGGGAAGTAAAATTCGCTCCTCGTACCGTGAGATACGCTTTGCGGAAACTGCTAAAGAAGGACCTAATTCGTCGAATACCTTGTCTTCAAGATATGCGTCAGTGGATCTATATTCCTGCATAGTAGAAAAAAGAATAGTCGGGGGAAAATCCCCCAAATCCTGAGATGGCCCTAATAGGCAACATCGCTATAGTCCCTTCTCCACAGTATTCACTTTGCTCGAATTTTCATGAACTGCTATAATGTTTCACTTTTTTCTACAGAATCTTGATTTTGTGTGTATCACTCAGAGAACATAACACCTCAAGTTCTTGGATTTGTAGGATTTTTCATACCTTTGATTGATATTGAGGTTTCACAATGGATAAACGGTGTAGTGCCTGTGGGGCTACGACTAATGTACAGTATGTTTTCGACTCATTCTGTGAAGGTGGAGAATGGAGATGCAATTATTGTCTTGGTACACGCTTTCCTGAAGGGTCTCGAATTGTCAAGTTCACTGACAAATCTAACCCTCTCAGACCAGCATATTACATGTGTGTAGAAACCCAAGAAGACCTGGATCTCATCATGACTGTGGGAGCACGAGCGCAAAAACTTGGTGCAAAGGGAATGGAAGCTTGCTTCTATGCATCACTGAAACAGGGACGACCAGTAAGTCCTCAATCCTTCTCACTTGGGCATGCAGATAGTGAATCTCGACTACGATCTTATGTCGATAGTCTTCGGATGCACATTGAAACATCTGAGAAATTCAATTCAGTTAAACAAGAATCTGTTCCAGAGATAGTATGGTCTCGTATATCTCCTACAAGTAGTACACGATGAAGTTTTGGATATTAGTTTGATCTACTTTGTATTTTCATGACTAGTATGAGATAAATAACCGTCTATATCTGAAAACTTTATGCAGATGCTTCCGATACAATATGTTTTCATGATTGGCGGGACGGAAGTGGTGTATAGGTTGCACTTTCAATTCAATATCGTTCTTTAGTGCGATGATTCTTCTTCTTCTCGTATGGCTGATTGATGACTCCCTATTTGGTTAGATTCTATTTGTTTTGGGGTGGTGTGGTATTATCCATACTTTATTTTCTTGTGAGTTTTTCAGGCATCACTGAAGAAAGAAAGCGAGCAAAAATTTTCTCCAAGTTCCTTCTTGGATCGGGCTTTGCTGGTATCTGCTGGTCTACCCTATTGCTTGATGGTCTTTTCACAAATTTGACTGCTAAGTTGGTTCTCATTCTCATACTATATCTTGGATTTGTGACGATTCTCAATATTAAGAGAAGTTTTGAAATCTTCAGAGAATGTGAGGAATGTGAATTCAAGATGCGTTGGAGTAAGTGCCCTGGTTTCAGAGATACAGCCTGCAAGCTAATAGATGCTGATTTTATTTATCCTGAAGAGGTTCAACAAGGCACTGAATAGAGATAGCAGATTGACTAATTTGAAAAGAATAAATCTTACAGATTTCTAAATAGCCTTTACTGTAAAATGTAAGAAAATATGTATGATTTGCCATTAAGAAGATGACCTATCCCTTTCACCGAGGGCTCTGATAACCAGATGCAATCCCATTCGACTTTGGTGAAGAAGTCCATCTGGAATCTTGACCTCAGCTAGATAGTTGACTATTATCCTTGTTAGATGGCGTTTCTTCATATCAACATCGATTATCTGCTCGAATTCAAAGATTAGTGCTCCTTAATACACTCGTCCCTTCATTGAACGTTATGAACGGACTAGGGATGTGGCTCACTCCTAGAGATAGAGCCATACTGAAAGCCCGGAGGAAGAAACCTTCTTCTCATGGGAAGTCCGCACTCCCCCAGAGGACACCAGCCTCGAAAGGGGAGTCCGTGGCCGACCCCAATGATCAAACAACTCTTGAGTCGTTTGTGAGGAGTGAAGACCCTGCCATGGTAAACGCTGTGGAAACACCGTCTGCTATCACGCCATCTGGTGCGTGTGAACAAACGCAGCGGACAGAAGCCAGGTCCCATCGGAGGAACGATGTTCCAGTGAAGAGGGGCAAAGCTCACGACACTTTGAAAGACTCCGGTCTTTCGGAAGCTGGTGACAGCAGTCGTGAGAAAGGTGGAACACAGGAGTTTCTTACAGTTCACTCACAATTGTAAGAAATGGGTTAAGACTAAATACTCATCAATAGACACTCTTCTTGGTTGGCGATGACAAAGCTTCTGATAACAGACACAACATTGAGAGATGCACATCAGTCATTGATTGCAACTAGAATGCGTACTGAAGATATGCTACCAATTTGTGATAAGATAGACAAGGTTGGGTACCATTCTCTTGAGATGTGGGGTGGAGCAACTTTTGACTGCATGATGCGATTTCTGGATGAGGATCCCTGGGAACGTGTTGAAGTTCTCAAAGAAGTAATGCCCAAAACCCCTTTTCAGATGTTGCTTCGTTCAAGTAATATTGTTGCATATCGAGGATTCCCCGACGATGTGTTAGAACTATTTGTAGTAGAAGCGGTAAAAGCTGGAATTGATATATTCCGTATTTTTGACGCTCTTAATGATGTTCGCAATATGGAAGCTTCCATGAAATTTGTTAAGCGTGAGGGAGGTCATGTTCAAGCAGCGATAAGTTATACTCTAAGCCCCTATCATTCAAATGATAAATTTGTAGAGATGGCGAAAGAGCTCTATTCGCTTGATGCAGACTCAATATGTATCAAAGACATGGCAGGTCTCATATCACCTGCGGCTGCGTTTGACCTAGTTACAAAACTCAAAGAAGTAGTAGATATTCCTATTCAACTTCATTCTCACTACACAAGTGGAATGGCTGCAATGGCCTATTTGAAAGCCGCAGAGGTCGGAGTAGATGTCGTTGACTGTGCAATTTCTTCCTTCTCAATGGCAACTTCACAACCTGCAACAGAATCTATTGTTGAAGCTCTGAAAGGGAGCAAACGAGATACTGGACTTGATATCAATCTGCTATCTGAGATTGCAGCTTACTTTAGACGAATCAGGAGAAAATATGGGCAATTCGAAGGTAGTCTACAGGGAGTTAATCCTCAGGTTTTAGTCTTTCAGATTCCTGGTGGAATGCTTTCCAATCTTGATAATCAATTGAAAGAACAAGGTGCACTTGATCGTTATGATGAGGTTCTTGAAGAGGTGCCCAGAGTTCGTGCTGAGTTGGGGTATCCGCCACTTGTCACTCCATCTAGTCAGATTGTGGGAACACAGGCTACATTGAATGTGGTCACAGGTGAACGCTATAGCATGATTCCTACAGAAGTTAAGCAGTACATTCGAGGATATTACGGACGACCACCAGCTGAGATAGATCCAGAGATTAGGAAGAAAGCAATTGGTGATGAAGAACCGCTTGATTGTCGACCTGCAGATATGCTTGAACCCGAACTTCCTGCCGCACGGGACGCACTCAAAGATATTGAACATGTACAGAGAGACCTCGTTTCTTATGCACTCTATCCGCAATACGCTCTTGATTTCTTGAAACGAAAAGCGCAGCGTAAGAGTAGAGGTACAATGACGCACGAGCATGAAGTTGCTATTGCATCAGCAGTACTTCATATGAACGGAGCTGGAACTGGAGATTCTGCTACGTCAGCAGGAAGGGCTCAGACTTGGTCTGATGCGGGATTAGCTGATTTGGTAGTAGGCCGTACTTCACAGGCTACTCCAGGTCAATGGGACAAATCAAGCTCTACATGGTCTTCTGCTGGACGAAAGGACATCATGCGTGGAAGAAGTAGGGGATAGCGGCATGAGTCCAGAATACAAAGTCACACTGAATAAGAAACCCTTTGATGTTGAGGTCAAGATGCTTGATGAGGGTGGAGTCTTGATTGTGAAAGTTGGAGATCAGAGCTTCACAATGAAACCAACTCTGTCCGAAGATGGTTCTTGGATAGTCAATGACCTTACAACTGATTACACAGTTAAGATTCTGAAACGGGCTGGGAAAGCAATCACACTCGAGATTAATGGTGAAGAACACGAAATTGACTGGGAGCGACAACGAAAGGTGGAGACTGTGACGAAGACTGCAGGAGCTGCTCACGGAGGTTCCCGGGTTGCCGGTGGAATCTATCCTCCAATGCCTGGGAAAATCACTGAAGTTTTCGTAAATGTTGGAGACAAGGTCAAGAGTGGTGATACTATCTGCATTCTTGAAGCAATGAAAATGTTCAATGAGCTCAAAGCTAACTCATCTGGTTCCGTGAAAGAAATCAATATTGATGTTGGTACCATGGTCACTACTGCGGACCTATTGATTCTTATCGAGTAAGGAAGTGCGAATGTGGAACCTGTCAATATCATCGGTGTGGGAATGACAAAGTTCGGCGTTCTTGAAGAGTCAATTGTTGAACTTGCACAGACTGCAGCATTCGAGGCTATGGAAAACTCATCGACCACAGAGTCAACTTTTGACCATCTAATTGTAGGAGTTCAGAACCCCGATGAATTTGTAGGTCAGGGTCATCTCTCAACTCTACTTGCGGATCATTTGGGAATTGTTCCCGCAGGTGCTACTCGTGTAGAATCTGGACCTTCTTCAGGCTCCAGCGCATTCGAGTCTGCTTTTGCTATGGTTGCAGCGGGAATGGCTGATTTGGTCTTAGTTGTTGGTGTTGAGAAGATGTCCCAAGTGGATAGGAATACAGCGTCAACGATTTTAACCAAAATGCTGTCTTATGAGAATGAGATACGATATGGAGCAACACCAGCTGCCCTTGCAGCATTGATGACCAGACGGTATATGCATGATTATGGACTAACTCGAAACGAGCTCTCGCTTATTCCTGTTAAAGCCCATAGAAACGGAGCAAATAATCCTCTCGCACATTTTCAAAAAGAGGTGTCTGTTGAGAAAGTAAGTAACTCACGAATGGTTGCAGACCCGCTACGTCTCTATGATTGTTCTGCTACGAGTGACGGTGCAGCATCCCTTGTCATTGCATCTGACAAAGTAGTAAAAGATCATGGTCTTTCGGATTCTGCCATCCAAGTAATAGGAGTCGGACACGGTACAGATTATTTGTCTGTTCAGCATCGAGCTTCACTTACATCGATGAATGCTACAAGAATAGCAGCGCAGAAGGCCTTCACTATGGCTGGTATTACTTCAAACGAAATAGACGTTTGCGAAATACATGATGCTTTCTCTATCCTTGAACTCATCAATATGGAAGACTTGGGCTTTGCTGAAAAGGGGCAGGCAATCAATGCAGTTAAGAATGGGATTACTGAGGTTTCTGGTGAAATACCTATCAATCCCACTGGAGGTATCAAAGCACGAGGTCATCCGACTGGCGGAACTGGAGTTGCACAGATTAGAGATATTGTCCAACAACTGCGAGGACAGGCTCCAAAGGGACTTCAGGTTGAAAATCCTCGAATAGGTTTGACTCATAATATTGGTGGATTTGGAAACAATATGGTTGTTGCACTATTTTCCAATGTTTAAGTGAGTTATTCATCCAAGATTTTCTTATTAGAAAACCAGAGTCCTTCTCACATACAACAGATGCAGTTCAGAGTAGTTCCATCAAAGACATAATCTATCTTACACCTGTGGAATTGTCTTGCATCAATAAATCCAAAATCACAAGGAGAAATGTTACAATGCCCGAAGGTCTTGCTGTATTGAAATGGGATGACGAGCTTGGACCCGTTGTTGCTTCTAAGACGCCAAAAAAGCTTAAGGTCGGTCTTGATCCCACCACCTCAATGCGAGTCTATGGTATCGCAACCCTTGGAGAAACGGAAGAGTCTCAGAAGCCTGGTTTTAATTCACTTGTTTTTCCTGACTTCAAACTTGCTGTTTATTATGGTGGCTTGAATATGCATCTGAAGGGTCTACCTTCAATGGTGTTTCTTGTTTTGAATCCAGATGAAGACCCTGAGGTGTACAAGGATGCTCTTCCTGAAATTGCTACACAAATTTTCATGAATGCTGATGGTGATAAGTACAAGAAACTTGTACCAAATCTGTACAAACAGATTGAACGATATACGCAAATGACTTCTGAACAACGGCAAGCATCGATAATTAATGATCCTGTTAGACGCATAATAATTAAGACTTTGATGAAGCAAGGAACAATCCAATCGGCTGAACTCGAGGAATTAATTTTCGAAGAAGTAGGAAAGAAGATTGATGTTGACATTATTCTTGGTCCATTAGTCAAAATGGGAGTCATTGCAACAGGTTGGGTAGAGGGTCTATCATCAGAGGTTATCTATCTGACAAGAGCCATGTTTGTTTTACGAAAAACATCTCTTGATACAATAAAAGCTGCAAGAGAAGAACAACTACCAGCGGATGTTGCTGAAAAATTCCTCCAATCAACACAGGAGTATCACCGGGATTACTTGGAACGTATTAGAACAGATATCTTTGAAACGATTTGGTCTGAAGCTGAAGGTCTGACCAAGTATATCTTGGATTTTGACATCTACGATATCATTCAAGTTCTTCGAACTGGACCAATTGAAAAAGAGCGACTGAAAACAGAAACAAATCTAGAAGACGCAAAATTAAGTAAGAAATTGAAGATTTTAGAAAAAGCAAACATCATAATGCGAATTAAAGATAAAGAAAAGCGTCAGCACATTATGCTGAAATGCAATCCTGAAGTGATAACAGTATACCCCGAATGGTTGATTCAAAGAACAGTAGATTTGTATAACGATGAAGAAATAGTCAGTCAACAGGCGATACATTACTTGGAAGTACTCAAGATGTCCCATCCAAGCCAACTGGAATCAATGGAAAAGACTGAGTAGAGAGGGTAATGGGATGATTAGAGCGATACACATTTTCAAGGACAGTCAAATCATATTTGAGGATGTCATTGTTCCCACTAAAGACCTAGACACATCAGCAATACTGATGCTTGTTTCATCATCTGCAAAGAAGTTGCAAGAGTGGAAAATTGATAGCATGGAGATTGAGCGTTATCGATATGTATACCTAAATTCCCATGACACACAGTTCATTATGACAATGGACCGCCAGGCTTCACCCCAAAAGGTCAGTGAGGCAATGATGAGTTTGGTTTCAAAGTTCATGACTGCATTCGAGAAGATTCTAGAAACTGATGAATGGAAGACTACTGATTTCTCACCATTTAGTCTTGGTTTCCGAGCTGTTGTTAGTAGGATTCCAGTCAAAGTAATTTTAGCTGGCCATGGTGGTACTGGTAAAACAACCCTTCTTGAGCTGGCTACATTACCATCAAAAGGTCCACCACAAGAATACATTCCCACATTTTTTGGAGATAAGGCACTTTTGAAAGCTGACTTTGACCCTTACATCTTCAGTATGTTTGATCTTGGTGGTCAAGACCGATTTGTTCAGGAATGGAGTAAGATCATACGTTCGGGAGTTATGGTTGTAATAGTCACTGATTCAACACCAGAAAATATCGAATGGACTAAACGGGTGGCATATCCTGTATTGAAGGCTGAGCTCCCTTATGCCAGAGCCATTGTAATTGCTAACAAGCAGGACTTGCCTGGTGCTCTTTCACCTGAAGAAGTTGGAACGCAATTAGGTGTACCAGGATATGGAATGCAAGCAAATCAAATTGATTTCAGAAACAGATGGCTGAAGTTGCTGAAAGACTTAGCTTTCGAGGAGATTGAATCCGCTGTTATTGGTGAGATTGTTGAATCATAGTAGTTGAATAATATAATGGAAAGGTGAATAATAATGGGACTATTCGATGGTTGGAGAAGAAAAAGGAAAATGGAAGCACCAGTCCGACTTCAAGAGCCGAAGAAGATTAAACATGATGAAGAAGATGCTGATACTATTGTTGACCTAGTTGCTGAATATGAACGTCTAGTTCAGCGAAGAGCGGAACTTAAAGTAGAGCGTGGAGAACTAACTGCAAAGCTTGATCGTAATGAGATTGAAAGTGATGATTTCCGAAAGGAATTGATGAGCAGAATGCAAGAAGCTGCCATTGTATCCGAAAACCTTCGAGTGGCTGCAATAAAGCTCACATCACTTGGATATCGCGGTGTTTTACATTAGGTGAAAAAAGGAGGACCTTGATTGACTAAGGCACTAGAAGAATTAATGCGCTTCTTAGAGAACTATACATTGGCATGGCACCATTGGCTCATGTTACTCTCCTTGTTGAAACTCGGAGGAAGTGGAACAAAGGAGCAAATCATGCCTGTTTACAAGAACGAAGGATTTTCTACGTATGCAATAGATCAGGTCTTTACTACTGATTTACTAGAATTGAGTGCGGTTGTCAAAGTAGAAGGTGGATTGGACAATCTTACCAATAACTCCTCAATCATTCTTACTGATGATCCAATATTCCAAAAATTCCTCAAGAAAAACCTGAAGTCTGTCATTTCAACCTTCAAGACACGTCGGCGCTAATAGAATCTATTACACAAGTTTTTTCATAGAATCTGTTCTATAGTATGCTTGATGTCAGATATTCGAATCAAAGCTTCCAGATGTCCAGAATGCGAAAAAGTCATAGTTCCCCCAAGAGACCTATGTCCATATTGCAGGCACATGTCAACGAGATCAAATGTAGTTGAGCTGAGTAACGAAGGCAAAGTGCTTTCCTTTACAGAATTACATATGCCTCCCGAAGGATTCACCCCTCCAATGAAGATGGCTCTTGTTGAGTTAGAATTTGGTGCTGTAGTATTGTGTTTGGGTGAAGAAGATACTGATTTTGAAGTTGAGATTGGAAGTCTAGTTGAACTCACTGTTGATGATGAAGAGCGATTACGATTTCGTATAGTTCAATGATACGTTCACATTGATTTTGGTAGCTAGTTAGTGATTTAAGGAAGTAATTTACGGAACAATTAGGTTTCAAAGATGGTTGACTATCTATCCAATGTATTATGGACTGAAGAAGAGGTCAAGTTTCGAAAGGAACTCCAAACCTTTTGTAACAAGGAAATTGCACCAACAGCAGACGAGATTGATAAGGGTCCCTTTCCAAGGGAGCTCCTTAGAACAATCGGCAAGGCTGGCTATATGGGGGTTCTCCACGATAAATCCCTAGGTGGAACAGATCGCGGGCTATCATATGAGATCATTGTAGCGGAAGAAATCTCTGCATTAAACGGTGGTCTTGATATGGCACGTATGGCTTCTACTACCCTCTATGGAATGCCTGTAGCTCGATTTGGAACTGATGAGCAGAAAAAGAAGTATCTCGAACCTATAGTAACTGGTGACAAGATTGGGGCTATCGGAATTACAGAACCAGATGTTGGGTCAGACACAGCAGCTATGAAAACATCTGCAGTGAAAGATGGTGATGATTGGATTATTAATGGTGAGAAACGCTTCATTACTAATGGGAGCCAAGCCGATTATATGTGCACATTTGTAATTACTGATCCTGATGTGAAATCAAAAGATGGAATGTCCGCATTCATTGTAGATACAAAATCCGATGGTTTTAGTGTTGTTCAAGATCATGATCTTTTGGGAATGAAGTCTGCACGTGTTTCTTGGCTAAAATTGGATAATGTTAGAGTGCCATCTGACATGGTTCTTGGTGAGTTAGGTCAAGGTTTCCGGATTCTCATGGATGAATTGGATTCTGAGAGAACTGCGATTGCCGGAGAGGCAATAGGCTACGGCAGAACCCCCTACGAAATTGCAGTCAAGTATTCAACCGAACGCCATCAATTCGGAAGACCAATCAAGGCGTTTGAGGGAGTAAGTTTCAAGATTGCTGATATGGCAATGAAACTAGAAGCAGGTCGTGCTTTGACACTCACTGCAGCAAGAATGTATGATCGAGGTGAGAAGATAACTAAGGAAGCATCCATTGCCAAGCTCTATACTACTGAGGCTGCAATCCAAATTACTAATGATGCACTCCAGATACTGGGTGGACAAGGATATACTACCGATTATCCTATTGAACGATTTCTTAGGGATGCACGCCTAATGACAATTGGTGGTGGAACTGCCGAAATTCTTCGGTTCATTATTCAAAGAGAAGTGTACAGGGAGTTCTTTCCACGATAGAAGAGGGGGAAAACCCCTCTCTCATTCTTTTTCGCAAACTATTTCTTGATGGCCGTAGTCATTATTCTCCGTGATTGAACAGGATGGGAATTAAGAAATGGTTGTACTTGAGTATCTGATGGTCTATACTGAATCTGGTTTACCGATTTACAGTAAATGTTATGGAACATTTTGCAAAACTGCTTTTAAAAATCCTGAACTCCTCTCTGGCTTTCTATCTGCACTTCAAACCCTCCCCCAAACAATATCTACTGACTTGAGTCTTGATTCAGTGAAAATGGGCTCCACTGAGATGCGTTTCTCAAGAACAACACCCACAGGTCATTCGATTGTTGTAGGTCTTGCTGAAGATTCAGCAGATATCGCAAAGAAGGTATTTGATTCGGTTTCTGGTGTATTGTCAATGGAAAAATTCAGGTCTCTTGATTGGACTTTCATTTCGTCTGATATGATGAATGATTTTGAGGACGAGCTTCTCAAAACAGCTCTTGTAGATGCACTGCATGATCATGGTGGTTTTGAAGATGCATGTGAATTAGGTGATAGATGTCCCATTCACACTAATGCATTTCAAAACGCGACAAGGCGAGGTAGGATCTGGGGTATGGTCAAGGACAAATACACTGCAATGCGAGCTAGAATGAGCGCTGGATAATTATAAAAAAAAAGAAAAAGAGGAGGATTACCCTCCTCTGTGTTCCTTAGTTCTTGACTATTGCAATTATTCTGTAGACCTCTCCAACCTTCTGAATTATGGCTGTGAAGCTATCGCCCACACCAATCTCTAGCAGTAGAGTATACCAGTCAGTCAGATTCATCCAAGCACGTGCTCCCTCAATGTGGGGGTATGTTGCATTGTTTGTCCCAAGGATGACATGTTGCTGTGAATCAACAGTATCGAAAGCGATGCTGTCAACTGTAGCAGTCATGTTGAATGTGTCCGTAGGTTCTTGTTCCACAACTCCTCCTAGAAGTTCAACATAATCACTTCTTACCTCAAAGACAAGTTTTTCTCCTGAGAGAGTTCCTCCTAGAGGTAACCAGACGAATCGATCTACGTTTGATGCATCCACAAGACCCAGTGCATGAAGTCTCATGTTATTGGCAACGTATTCTTCGAGGTCTGAATCCCAATAGGCGTCTGTCCAATAAATTGGTGTATACCATGTCCACTTCGTTTCTGTTGGAGATATCTCTACTGGATAAAGAAGTGGCATTGATGCAAAATAGAAACCGCTTGCAGGATCAACAATACTTCCCAAGACTGCTGCGGCTGCTGTTTCTCCACTCACAAAGTTTTGACTACTGAGATCATGGTAATACACTTCTGTTTGAGTTGCTCGGAATACTCCTGCAAGAGTATTGGTAGATGCATCAACTGGGTGAACCGCTATGAAAGCTTCAACCATTCCCGAGTCCGGATTGATAATGTATCGTGTATCCTCATGAATTTCCAATCTATCATTTGAAGGAGCAATAACCCAGAGGAATCCTCCTGCAAAGAGATCAAACCCTTCTCCGCGACGGTAACTTCCCCATCGGGAAATCTGTCTTTCAAGCCACTCTTCTGCGTATGCTTGAGTTATCCAATCTGGCGTTTCCTCAATGGTTGCATACTGGAAGACTGTACCATTCTCTGCATAGACAATGGGTCCGATGGCTCGCTCAACAAAGTCAAATCCAAGAGGTGTTCTTGTCTGTACGTAGACCAAGTCCCCAGACGGAGTCCAAGTTGGATAAGCATATTGATAGGATGCAGTCATGTCATTCAGATAGTTTCCAAACTGGATGTTTTTGTCCCAGAAGAGACCTTCTCCTACTGGGATTGAAGTTGAGTTGATTAGATCTGGTGAAACAGATTGAGGGTCATTTGCATCAACTACGATGAAACCTTTGACATAGTTTTCAGCAAGAACATTCGTAGATATTATCGTACAGACCCACACTAACGTCCCATTTCTAGTTGTGATATGTGCTGCTGATACTACAGTATTTGAACCAAATGGTGCCAAGTGCTGACCAGCAACGTACTTCGCATATTCTTCTGTAACAAGTCTGACCATTCGGTCAGGTATCGGATTTGCAAAGAGGGGATCATCAGTTTCAGTGATCATTGAATTAAAATACTCTGCATTAGAAACATCTGCAGTCCAGCTGATCACGCCGGAGAATGCAGGTATTAGAATGATTATTATCACTCCGATGCACGTGAACGGAACTCGTATTCCCTCAAGCATTTGCTCGAAATCTCCACCAGGGCGGAATCCACTAGTTACCATCATTATTATCCCTAGGCTCATTATCAGGCTTAGGAGTGCCCACGGTAATGTCATAGCGGATAATAGGCAAATGATGGCCCAAGCAACAGTGCCCCATACTAAACGGAAGGGCAACCATTTGAGCAAATGATTAAATTTCAAATATTCGGATGAAAATGGTATCGGAATTGCATGTGCAATTAACGATATCAAGAGAAATGTAAATACATTCATCTAAAGTCCTCACATTGATGATTTCTATTGCATGCTATGCTTAGAGCCTTTTAGTGTTTTCCGACACTCTGTTTATACCAAGCCACAGCTCCGCCCTCTTTCAGTAGGTTAAGCATTCTCGTGGGAAGGGGTTTTCCATGAAGGATATCTCCACTGCTACGAACTGATAGAGTTCCTTCGCAAATGTCCACAGTGACTGTTTCACCATCTGAAACAAGCTTTGCAACATTCGGAATGATAAGTAATGGAAGTCCGACATTGAACCCATTGCGATAGAAAATTCGTGCAAAAGATTCGGCCACTACACATCTAATACCTGATTGCAGTATAACTTTCGGAGCTTCCTCTCGTGAGGATCCTCCCCCAAAATTTTGGCCGGCAATCACTATGTCATTCTTCTTTACTTTTGATGTGAATACGGGTCTTGGAATCTCAAAGGTATGCTTCGCCATTTCTGCATAGTCAAGAAGGGTAAGATACTGTCCTTGAATGATCTGGTCGGTGTCAACATCGTTACCAAAGACCCAAGCTCTTCCAGAAACAGGTTTCAGTTCTTTGGTCAATACTTACACACTCCTTGGGTCTGTGATTGCTCCCATCAATGCGCTAGCTGCAACAGTCGCAGGTGATGCAAGATATATTCTGGAGTCTTGGTGTCCCATTCTTCCTTTGAAATTGCGATTAGTACTAGAAATACAAACTTCTCCTGCTCCAAGGACTCCTAAGTGTCCTCCAACACATGCTCCGCAGGTTGAATTCGTAACTATACCTCCCGCGTCCATGAAAATCTTGAGCAGACCCCTTTCCAACGCCATCATCCATGTATGTTTGCTAGCTGGAGTAACAATTAGCCTAACTCCCTCTCGTATTTTCTTACCCTTCAAAATCTTCGCGGCTATCTCCAGGTCCCCAATTCTTCCATTCGTACATGATCCGATAAACGCCTGGTCTATTGGAACTCCACTTACCTCTCGGACAGCTTTACCATTTGTCGGGTTGTCTGGTATTGCTACCATTGGACCTAGTGGTTCGTTCTTGATATCGTAAGTTCGAGAATCAATGTATTCTGCGTCATTGTCTGGAAGAGTTGGTTTCCATTTCTTTGATGGTGCGAGTGTTTCCATCCATTTATTCACATGACCATTGATAGTCATTGGCGAACACTTGGCACCTGCCTCAACAGACATGTTGCATATGGTCATTCTCTCTCCTACTTTCATTGTGTCGATGGTATCTCCATGAAATTCCATTGACTGATAGTTTGCCCCATCCGGGCCAAGATCTGAGATGATTTTCAGTATGAGGTCCTTGCTCATCACCATATCTTGGAACTCCCCAGTTACTTCGATTTTAATTGACTCGGGAACCCTGAACCAACAAGAACCTATAGCGAGGATCAATGCTGAATCCGTTGCTGCTAAACCTGTAGAAAATGCATTGAATGCTCCATAAGTTGTTGTGTGTGAATCACTACCAATTATGAGTTCTCCAGGTACAATAAGTCCTTTTTCAGGCAAGACATGATGAGATATTCCGCAATCTACATCACAGAAATGAGTGATACCCTGGTCTTTTACGAAGTTACGATTTCTTCTGTGAATTTCAGCACTATTGATATCTGAAGCTGGAGCCCAGTGATCATTGACTACCACTATTCGTTCTGGATCCCAGACCTTCTGGAATTCCATCTCTTCAAGGACACCTAGGATTCTTGAACCAAGAACTTCATGAACCATTAACAAGTCCACATTTGCTTCTACTATATCCCCTGCAGTTGCCTTACCATCATTAGTATGGCTCGCAAGCAATTTTTCAGCTAGAGTGTAGCCCATCCCCTCACTTTCCTGATTTTATTATTTTCATCTTATTGATGATTGCCGTCGTCACATCCTCTGTGGAGCTAGGTTTGACATCGCTCCATTGACCAACACACAGGTCTTTTGTCCGGATTTTCCCATCCTTTAGAACCGATGCAACTGACTCATTAACTATGTCTGCTGCAAATTTGATATTTTTATCTTCATGTTTGGTGCTTAACCAATCGAGCATCATTCCCATAGCAAGAATCGCTGCCACAGGGTTAGCAACATTCAGGCCATAATATTTTTGTGCAGATCCATGGACCGGCTCGAATACTCCATGTTTGTCACCAATGCTTCCAGCTGGAGCAACTCCAAGACCGCCTTGTATTGCTGCTCCTAAATCGGTGATGATATCTCCAAATGCATTTGGTGCAACTACAAGATTGTAATATTCTGGTTTTCTGATGACCCATTGTGTCCATGCATCAACATACGCATAGTCTCTCTCAACATCAAGGAAATCTTCTCCAACTTTGTTGAATGACTTTCTAAACAATTGACAACCTGCAAGTAGATTGCTTTTATCCACACATGTGACCCTTTGTTTACCATCGATAGGTGCACCTGAACTGAGTTTAGCAAGTTCATATGCATATCGTGCCACTCTTTCCGATCCTTTTCGAGTTATGACCCTTCTATCGATTACAATTTCCGAAGAATTCTCGCCCTCTGAATTATCGCGAGTTTGAGGAGCATAGAGCCCTTCAGTATTTTCTCTTATTATTATCATATTGATATCATCAGGAGTCTTTTCCTTAATTGGCGACCACACACCATCAAGGAGTTTCACCGGGCGTACATTGGCATATAGCTCAAGTTCTATTCTTAGTCCGATTACAATACTGTATCCAGCAAGATGACCATTTGGTAGTCTGACGCTTTTTCCTCTTTCATCATTTGCTCCGATTGCGCCAAGAAGTATTGCATCAGCTTCATTCTTTGTGAATTCTTCTGCCTCAACTGACCATTCTCTGCCTTCACGGAGATAGTATTCTCCACCACATTCGAATTCATGCAATTCTGTTTGGAAACCACCTACTTGCTGCTGTACTTCATCAAGTACTCTTACAGCTTCCGGCACCACATCACGGCCAATGCCATCACCAGGTAGCACAGAAATTTTGTAGGTCCGAGGCACTTCGAATCACCTAATAGCTCCCTAACCATCCTAGATTCTTACCTGTATCATCTAGTATATCCACTCTTGTATCTATCCTTTCTCCTTCAGCATATCGAACAATACACCGAATAGTGAATGGTCTATTGCATTTTGTACATTCAACTAGCCAGTCCTCCGTGATCTCGTCAACTCCTTTTTCAGATGGAGCCTCTTTGTCTTGATTCATCTCAAGAAGGCGTAATTCCTTTCCATCACACTCATACGTACACTCTAGCAGAGGTAAGGGTTCCATTCCTCGTCGACCCAAAGCGACATACACATGCTCCGGTAGTCCATCTAGAGACTTTTCACCAGTCAATGCCAAACACCAATGGGAGTTTAACACCAGTACGAATAAATGAGTTGGTTGAGCATTAAGTGACATGCGATTGGTCACATATTCCAGGATGGGCGTACCATCTATTGGTGTTGAACTAGATTCAGGAATCCTGGATATCCCAGATGCCGCATCATACTTTGGCCGCAAATACCATGTTAGAGGTCAAAGCTTTCCTACAACAATGATGGATCTGCTGCAGTGGGAATCTGGTATTGAGGTTGTACGTCAAATTGTGACTCGATATGAACAGACTCCCCTTGATGAACGGATGATGGCTTATCCTCTTGATACAGTTATTTTTGAGGCGCCTGTATTGCGTCCTGGTAAGATTATTGCCTTGGGGAAGAACTACTTGGGACACATCAAGGAAACAGGTTCTGAAACACCCAAGTTTCCAATAATATTCGCTAAGTTTCCTTCTTGTGTCATTGGTCCAAATGATTCAATTCCAATGCCAAAGATTTCTGATAAGATTGATTGGGAAGTAGAATTAGCAATTGTGATTGGCAAGACGTGCAAGGATGTAAGTGAAAGCAAAGCATTGGAATACATCGCAGGATATACAATAGTCAATGATGTAACAGCAAGAGACCTACAACGTGGAGATGGGCAATGGATACGAGGAAAGTCACTTGATAGCTTTTGTCCCATGGGTCCCTGCATTGTTACACAAGACGAGCTTGGAGATGCTCAGGGACTGAAAATGCATACCAAGATCAATGATGAAATGAAACAAGATTCATCCACTTCCAATATGATGTTCAATGTACCTCAGATTCTAGCTCACCTTTCTAAAGCCTTTACACTGGAACCGGGTGATGTGATTGCCACTGGAACACCATCAGGTGTGGGATTTGTTCGAGATCCACCGGAATTCCTCAAAGCTGGTGATACGATTGAACAATATATAGAGAAGATCGGTTACCTTAACAACTCTGTAGTAAAACCGAAGTAAGTAACAAGAATCTATTCTGATTCGGGGAGTTTTGATGCTCTTTCTTGTGCATCTTCAGCCTCACCATATTCGAAGAGTTTCTTATGGGCACTAGCAAGCATCTCCCATACTTCTCTATCCTTTGGTTTAATCGAAAGGTATGAATTACAGAACTTCTTGACATTTACCCAATCATCCGTCTGTTCGTAACATCGTGCAGAATAGTACAGAGCTCTTTTATGATCCATCTTTGGTCCAGCTAGTTCTGTGAAGATGAGAAGTGCATTCTCCCATTCTTCATTCTTATAGTGCTCCATTCCCTCTTCAAATCTAATTTCCATTTCTCCATACTCTGGCATTTTAGAGGCTACTGACCCTAACATGATAGCTGATGCACAGCAAACAATCACAGTTGCTATAAGAATAGAAACTCCCATGACCATTACTCCATCAAAAGGGAGAATTCCTTGAGCACTTAACCAAGCTATGATGATTCCACCAAACACGATAGCAATAGCTGCTATCCCGATATATTTTGGTCGAATGTTAATACCCTCGCCTGCATCATCTGGAGGAACCATTCCAGGCATCATAATATCCCAGGTATATCGGTTCCTTTTAGGTCTGATGAATCAATCAATCGTCTTTCCTAGATTCGCCACGGATTCTCTTTAGGTGTGCTTCTTCATCCTTCTTGGAGGCTAACCTATCTCTTGACACATTAATCCACTGACTGATGAGATTGTTGAGATCCGGATTCAGTTGTAAAGCAACTTCTGCGTATGCAATAGCTCTCTTATCTTGCTCCTCAATGAAATGTGCGTTTGCTTTGTTGTAGAATGCCTCAGCATAGTCTGGTTTGAGGGCTACTGCTCGTGTGTAAGCCTTGATGGCTTGTGGTCCCTCTGCAAGTCTTGAGAAGCAGTTTCCAAGATTATTCCAGGCCTCTGCATCATCTGGATTTAGCTCAAGGGCTTTTTCATAACATTCCTTTGCTTTTTCAAAATCCTTGTCTTCATAGAGGACACTACCTTTGTTAAACCAGATTTCGAAGATGCTGTTGTCAATAGCTAATGCTTCATCGTAAGCTTTGACTGCCTCTTCTAGTTCGTTAGTTTCTGTAAGGGCGTATCCTAGATTGTACCATCCTTCTATTGACTCAGGACTACTCTGCAAAAAGGAACGGAGCTCATCTACTGCCTCGCTGAAGAGCCCATCCTCAATGAAACTTACTGCTTTTTCGATTGCAGTGTTATTCCTATTTGTCACTGTTACCAGGTTGTCATCACACGAAATCCCGAATAAGCATTATTATTTGTCACTTTTACCGGGTTGTCATCACACGAAATCCCGAATAAGCCTAACCTAAATCTTACAATATGGGTGAGTGCACCTCAACTGTAAGAAATTTCTATGTTCCACCCTTCTCCTGCCAGTGTCACCACCTCTTCGTAATTCAAGGAATTACAAAAATTAGCAAGATCTTTGTCAACGTTCATAGGGATGGGATCCCTCCTGAAGACCTGGCTTCCTTCTCCTGTTTGAGTACTGGAACATCACTTCCAGCAACAGAGAGCGTTTCCACAGTTCTTACCACGG
>SDBU01000308.1_pt1 | contig 69341 bp, 65 predicted proteins | sample 2277071 | NCBI WGS metagenome assembly SDBU01 (sample SAMN10397929, study PRJNA504765) | marine sediment metagenome | isolation source: marine sediment core GS08_GC12, 126 cmbsf | place: Arctic Ocean: Gakkel Ridge, Loki's castle | collected 2008 | reverse complement strand
GAATAAGATGGGGTCTTGTAGTGTTTGTTTAACTCCCTCCACCAGGGCTAAGGATTCAATACCGAAGAATTTATTGAACATATCACCCAGGTAGGTTCCAGAAAGCAAGCCAATAACTAAAGCAGCACCAGCACAGGTGTAAATTAACTTTTGAAATAGCTTAAAGCTATCCGCTTGAGGGTCATCAACCAATTTGCCAAGGAGGAATTTACCAAGGAGTATAATTCCCAGGGCATAAATTACGTCACCTACCATAAGACCGAAGAAAAGAGCAAAGGAATAGGATATTATGGGTGTGGGGTCCCATTCCCGATACTTTGGGGTGGCAAACAGGTTTACAACGGTTTGGAATGGCTTAATCCCGGCCAGGTTCTTCAGCTTAATGGGAGGTTCTTCTTGTTTTTCCGGCTTCCGGGTATCAATAAACACATAATCTATATTTTCTCTAATTTCTGAAATCGCAGTCTCACTATTAATCTCTGGAATCCACCCTTCAATTAAGATCACATACTTGGCTTCAGCAGCTTTTTCTAAAACCGAAAGTCTCTCGTTTTCAGCTGATAAAGCTTCCCTCAAAAGGACGATTCTATTTAAGTCTTCTTTAATCTTACTTTGAAGTTCTTCGCGAAGCTTTGTTATCTCTTCTTCAAGATTACGAATCTTATCATTGGTTATTTCAAGGAAGCCTCTCAGAGTTAAATTTTCATCTGGTATCTGCAGGATTTTACCACCGGCATCAGTAACCAGGGATTCTATGGTTTTTCGGTTTTTAACCTTAGCCACAGCATGGAAAACAGTCTCACCTTCTACAGTGGCAATAACATTTTCATATAAGTAGCTCCCAAGTTTATCCCGCAAAGCTTCATATGCCTCACAAGAAAGAACAAAAACCTTAGAAAAGAGGTAATCACCGGAGAATTTTAAGTCCTCTAGTCTAAGGTCAACTTGTCTATCAAGAGGCTCAAGATACCGTTTTAGTTCTATTGACTCTTGTGCCTCATTGTCTAGTCTGACAATTCTATCATACAGATTATTAATTTTACTGTGTAATAATCTTACTTCTCCACCAAGCTCATCAAAAGGCTTAGTGTATATTACTTCAACATCTTCCTCCAGGGATATCTGCTCTGTTTGTGGTATGTAACCTAACACGTTGTCAACGAAGGTTAATAGCTCACTGACTTCCTTTCGTTCATCTTCGATGGCTGTTTTATTTACAGGGTTTAGCTCTGTACTTTCCTCAATATGAAGCACTCCAACTTTATGTAAAGTTTTAAGAGCCTTCTCTGAGTCATCCTTTAGTGCCATTACTCTGACTTTGGTCATAGACTCAGGGCTATTGAGGACTAGAGGTATCATTTCAATTCTGCTCCGGTAATTTTACTCACTATACGCTCTGTAATTTTCTCCACCCTCTTACTGCTCCCAGTTTTAATTTCAGAAGCCTTTTTCCTATATTCCTCCACCTTTTTTTCGACTTCTTTCTTAGCCCTATTTATAATCTGCTCACACTCCTTTTTGACTTCATCCATAGGCAACTCCGAGGAGAGAATTTTACTACTCTCCTCATTAGCTTTAAGGAAAGTTTCGTTAGCTCTGCTCCGAGCTTCTCCAAGTATCCTTTCAGCTTCAGTTTCAATATTTTCTACGTTACTTGTCATTTCTTTTGCACACATAGCTCACCTTCCTAAAGATTCATACAGCATTATGTGTCAGATTATAACCGGCTTAATTATAGCATATTGATTTCTTGGCAGAGTCACCGATAATGAAAAGTGCGTTGCTTTGAAAATTGATATGAAAATAACAATTTCAAAGGCACATTATAACACAAATTCTTTTAAAATCAAAGAGGAATAGCCTATCTCTGGTTTTCATTATTGTGACATAATAACTCTCAGAGCGTGGTTGGTTCTGATTCTGCGATTATGAAGAGAGCATCGCCCTGGCGGATTTCGTACCGGGACTGCGGGTTTACCATCATTACTCTGTTCTCTTCTGGCAACTTATATACGACATCACCACTTAGTTGCTGTCGCAATTTTTCAGAGTAATCAGCCTCTATCGCTAGGAGTATCATGCGCTGCTGCACAAGTATTTGTACCGCTTCGGCAAATTCTTTCCCCACCAGTCTATCCGATATTAAGCCATTATAGCGGTAAAACTCACTACCTACATTGAAGGTTAGTAATTCCGCCACTATATGTAAAACACCGTGATTCAGGGCTGAAACTACAGCAAGGCCACCCCCCATCTGGTCAAAGCAAATAATCTCGTCGGCGTGGGCACGCTCCAGATGCATGCGGTTAGCCGAGTTCATAATTTGCACACAAGTATGGACTTTGCGGTTTAGAGATTCCACCGCCAGCGCGATCATAAGAGCTTGCGCATCAGCTTCGTTAACCCCCTTAGTAAGGTCAGTAAGCACGATGACACTATCAGCTTTCTTTACTCCAGCTCGAATCAAGTCTTTATCCTGAGAAGGCTCACCTTTTATAAATTCAATTCGCTCATCTTTCACCAGTCGCTCTTCAGTATCGTGTAGCACTACAACTCCCTTTCGTTGCTTCATATCGGCTGACAATAGCTCTTGAACTACTCGCTCCCCCTGAAAATTCCAGCCGCAGATTATGGTGTGATCCGAAAAGTTTACTTTCTTAGCCATGCTTCCTCCTCTCCTCATGAACTCGATAAGCACACTGATAATTTTAGCAGTAACGATAGCCAGAAAGGTAATACTAGCTAACATCGCAACTACAATGCTAATCTGGACAGCTAAAAAGGGACTTTCTATTATACCTAACTCACCAAGGAAGGCAGGGAATATTTTCCAAGTGGCACGGCCGAATCCGACCTCCTCAGATACCATAATAACTATAGTAGCGCTAACGTAGACAGATATCAGCAGGAGGAGGATAGATAATACGGGGCGTTGTACTATTCTCCGCCAGGCAAGCCATATGAAGTATCGGTATCTAGATATCACAGCCCCTCCTCATAGTTAAATGCTCAGACTTGCTTTACAATTTCTTATTTTGCTCACTAAGGCGACTAAAATCAATTGGTAAACTTTTGCAATCGATTGATTGATTACTGCTCCAGAGAGATAATTGAGTCAGTTGTCTATATTCACCTACTTTTTTAATTTCTCAAGCAGCATTGACATTTTCCCACAATACCAATAAAGTAGCTTGGTAAAGAAAGAGGTACATCTTGGTCTGGTTAATCTGGATAAAGTTTATCTTTTGTGTTTTAATCATTTTCTTCTCGGGGAGAACGATAGCAAGATATGGAGACATTATTGCCCACAAGACTGGGCTTGGGGGAATGTGGGTTGGGGTTGTTCTCCTTGCCTTGGTTACCTCACTACCTGAGCTCTTTACCGGGATAAGCGCTATTACCCTGGTTGGTGCTCCTGATTTAACCATTGGCAACCTATTTGGTGCCAACGCTTTTAATCTTTTGAACTTAGCCATACTTGATATTGCTTACCGCAATGGCATTCTGCTAAGGGCGGCTAGTCCAAATCACCGATTGACGGGATGGTTCAGCCTAGTTCTGGTTTTGGTTGCTGCCGTCTCTATCTTTATTAGCAGCCCGTCTTCAACAATGGCTATAGGTAGAAGCTGGATAGGATGGTATACTCCCCTCATTATCCTTTTATACCTTGTTTTCATGAGGGTGCTTTTCCGATCTGAGCAACGCCAGTCTTCTCCTCAAACGGCTGAGCCAGTTTACAGAGAAATATCCCTTAGCAAGACCTATCTCTATTTTGCGATAGCGGCTACCTTTATTATCGGCGCCGGAATTTGGCTGGCACTAATTGGTGAAGAGATAGCCGGGGTTACTAATTGGGGAGAAAGCTTTGTGGGCAGTATTTTCCTTGCCTTCACCACCAGCCTGCCTGAAATCACTGTTTCCTTCGCCGCTATGAGGATTGGTGCTGTGGACATGGCAGTGGCTAACATGATAGGCAGTAACCTGTTTAATATGACCGTTATCCCTATAGATGACCTGCTTTATACGCAGGGACCAGTGTTAGCTTCAGTCTCAGCAGAAAACCACCTTATCACTGCTCTTGTAGTCATGCTGATGACAGGGCTATTTATCGTTGGGCTTCGCTTCAAACCCAAAAGGTTTTTCCGTCTAAGCTGGTGGAATTGCGCTCTCATTGCATTTTTCTTTTTGGGGACCTATTTTAACTTCAGAGCTTAAAAAATTATTTGACAGTCTTTGGGGAAGATGGTAGCCTCTGAATATCAGAGAGTTCCGGAGAAATATCAGCTCTTTGGCTTGCTACCCAAAACTATAATGAAAGAGGTGAAGTATGGAACCTGAACTGATTGCTGATTATGAATGTGAGTGTGGAGAAGGCCCATTATGGCATCCGCTAGAGAAACGGCTTTACTGGGTTGATATACCAAAAGGCCGGATATTCCGTTTCGACCCTGCTACCGGGAAGCACGAGGTGTGTTATGAAGATGAGATGGTAGGTGGATTCACTATACAAGAGGATGGAGCATTGCTTCTCTTCAGAACGAAAGGAGAGGTTGTTATCTGGCGAGACGGAAAAATAACCACCGTCATCAAGGAAATCCCTGAAGAACGCGAGACCCTCTTTAATGATGTTATCGCCGACCCGGCTGGCCGAGTTTTTTGCGGTACTCTATCCAAGAAAGGAGAACCGGGCAGGCTTTATCGCCTGGATACCGACGGTTCAATAACCAAGGTTTTGGATAACATCGGTTGTTCCAATGGTATCGGTTTCACACTGGACCGCAAGCAAATGTACTACACTGACACACATGCCCTGACGATTTACCTCTTTGACTATGACCGTGAAACCGGGGCTATATCTAACCAACGGATATTCGTGAAGATGCCTAGCGCTGAAGCAGACCACCCAGATGGAATGACAGTGGACGCAGAGGGATACATCTGGTCAGCAAGCTGGGATGGTTGGTGTATTATAAGATTTACGCCACAGGGCGTTGAAGAACAGCGTATCCGCTTTCCAGCCAAACAAGTATCGAGTGTCACTTTTGGCGGTGAAGACCTCACCGACATGTATATAACTACCGCTGGGGGAGACAACAAGGCAGAAAACGGTCCGGGTGCAGGAGCTTTGTTTCGGCTGAGGCTCGGCATTAAAGGCATGCCTGAATTCTTCTCGCGCATTAAGGTCTAATTATCACTTTGACGGACACAATGTACTGTTAGCCGTCGCTTCAACTTTAGGCTTATGTAAAAAGTATAGCCCAGATGGAAATCTGGGCTATCTTCTTTTATCAGGAGTATAAGTGTAAATTACAGGAGTTCACTGGAGATACAATTACTCAACTTCATCCGAGTTTTTCAATGGTTTCCATCTCGTCAGCAATTTCTTTCAGGTCCAGCTCCTCTAGCTTTGCCCTAGTTGGCCACCCATTTTTCTTATCCCAACCTCTAAGCTCGTAGTATTTGTCTAATAGCTTGAGGAACTTGCCCTTATCCAACATCACCCCGTCATCGTTTCCAGGATACATGAAATCATCAATCGTCTGTTCATCTATCTTCCTGTCTCGTTTATAATTTTTGACATCAATAGCCCGGAGAACGTTGAAGATTCTTTCTCCTGCCTTATCTAATTCTTGCTCGCTTGTCTCAATGCCAGTACCTGCCGAAAGGAGCTTGGACATCAGTGCTGTGTCAGCAGTACCATCCTCACTCAATAGGCTGAACACTCGAGTATGTTCATAGTCACATAGCACAAGGGAATCGACAATCATGCCTCGGTCATGGTGCCATATGGCTGGTATTGCTTTGGTTTCCGGTGAGTCATATTCAAAGGCTGGGTCGCACACGTCTGGGTTTCCATAGACTTTTGCCGAGACAGCCCGTACTTTTTCTAGAGGGAAGGGCCCCCGGTTTGGGCCACTTTGAGTTAAGAAATACTGCACATGTTCTGTCCATTGATGGATAGAATCATTGGCTGGGTCTCTAGTATCCACACACCATTGTAATATCGGCGGCAACCACCATGGGTAATACACTGTGCCACCCGGTCCCCAATGTCCTCCCCAATGCTCAGTTTGACCGGCATGCCTGGGATAGATATGGGCAAGGAGTGGTTTCCCTTCTCCACCGAAGAGTCTATCGGCAGCATAACAAGCTCCATCCGCCAGTGCATCCCCGACGGCTTCTTCTCGAAAAGCGATACTACGTATAAGAGCATTCAGGAATTCAGCCGAATATGGTGCGCAATCTTTCATGTATTCTATCGGCTTTTCGGGCACGGGAATCTCAACTCCATTGATCTTATCTATCAAACCATGTTGCCGACAGAGCTGTAACCAGGGGATGATACCATAGGAGACTTCCCAACCGTTTATTCCATAGTCGCTGGTAATGGCTCTAGCCTCCATATGTCCTCTATAAGATGTATTATATCCCCAGCATTGCCGTGCTACTGTGAAAGCACCGGGGTTGGCTTCACCCGGGACGTTCATATGGATTTCATGCATACAAGGAGTTATGCAAAAGCCACATTTGCGCCGGCGATAGCGCCCTCCATGTTTTTCAGGTTTACTATGAGTTTCCTCACCACCTAGTAGGGCCGGGCTTTCTCCTTCACGGCTAGCATTAAGGCATAGCTCTAAAAATTCGGTCGGCTTGGCTAATTTCACGCCTCCTGTTCCGCGCACGGCTATAGCTTTCAAGTTTTTGGAGCCCATCACTCCACCATACCCCCCTTGCCCGGCAGCGTTTCCCGTTTCCGTCTGGATAACGGCAATCCTAGATAGCTTTTCACCCGCTTGACCGCAGGCGATTACCCTAGTTTTAGAACCATGCCGGTCTCTAAGGATTGTAGTGGTAGCGTAGGTGCCGATACCCCAGATGCTACTTGCGTCTCGAATCTCCACCTCACCGTCATTAATCCAGATATAGACAGGTTTGGCTGCCTTTCCTTGGACCACTATGCCATCAAACCCGGCATACTTTAGCTCAGGACCCCAGTGCCCTCCCATACCAGAGCGGGAAAAAATTGACGGGTGCTGCTGAGGAGCGATACCCATCACTTCCACCCTCCCCGCGCCAGAAGCAAGAGTACCCGTGAGCGGACCAACCATCACCATTAACATATTGTCTGGGTCAAAAGGGCCAGTTCCGGACTTTAGTTCATCCCAGGCAAGTTTAGCTGCTACACCCAGGCCACCAATGAATTGAGGTACATATTGGTTTGTATCTATGGTAGATATCTTCCCGGAAGATAAGTCAACCCGTAATATTTTCCCTGTCCAGCCATACATCTCAGCCATTAGCTTTCCCTCCTTTTTTCGCTGGAGCGAAAGTCAATGCTTCTCCAGGACAAATTTCAACACACAATGGGCCCTCAGGCCTATCCTTACACAGGTCGCATTTGAAGTAAATTCTCTTACCATTAACCATTTTGTAGTGGATAACCGGTATTTCTGGCGTCAGCGGGCAAGCCCGTAAGCAAGCACCACACCCAATACACTTCTCCTCGTTTATGAACCTGGCGCCGGTGACCGGGTCAATCTCTATGGCTGACTCCTCAAGGACATCGGCACAAGCGTAGTAGCAAGCTGGCCAGTTGCACTGCTTACACACCTGCAAATTCGGCAAGCTGGGAACAAAGTCATCAAAACTAATTTGGATTCTGGATAGAGCAGGATTGCACTCTCCTTCATGATAAAGAGAGCACACTACCTCGCATTCCCGGCATGCCAGGCAGGCATTCTGGTCTACTTTGATGACACCTGACCGAGGCAGCTTTTGTAGACGTAAATTAGCTACTTTAGCTGATTTAGGCAATGTTTTCCCCTTTCGCAGTTGAATTATCTAGACTATCTTCTTTGTCAAAGGTTGTAAAAAATATATCTACTCTATTGCATCACAAAAGTGGTCGTCTCATCGTTAACATTAATTTTGTAGGTCTCACCTGAAGTGAAATCAATACCCAGGTTCTCATTTTTCTCAAAGTAACCATAAACCTGAGCGCAGATTGAGCCTTTGGGATGTTTTATAGTTACTTCGATATTTATGGTATTACCATTGCGTTTTGTCATTAATTCATGAAAAGTGGTACAGCTATCGGCAAGTCCTCCTCTAATATAGATGAACACCTGCGGCGGATACGACTCCGCAATATTAACTCTAACCTCATGGATAGGTGCTTGGCGAATCTCCAATTCTGGTTGGGTAGGGGTAGATTTGCAACCAACTATCATTACTATACTTAACATGAAGGTTAGTGCAATAAGATATAAAACTCGTTGCACCTTGCAACCTCCAAAAGTTTTCACTACCCACTCGGCGAGACATCTTTATTATACTCTTTTTGTACTTATACTGCTACTATTTTTCATTATATACCCCATGATTGCCCCGTAATTTCACATAGTTTCACACCAGACTCAATGTTGACTCGAAGCCGATAGGAGCCTAAAATTAAAAGGTTCATAAAGCTCCACAAAAGGCTTGTCCTGGAGGAATAACTTGAAAAAGCTAATAGTACTCCTACTTCTTACTATTATTTTGTTAGCCACTTATTCTGCCCCAGCTACTCCGGCAATAACCCCTGAATTACAGCAGAAACTTGACCTTCTGGTGGAAAAGCTTGAACAGCAACGCCAGACGCTGCATGTACCCGGTATGGCCATAGCGGTAGTCAAGGATGATGAAGTTGTCCTTACTCATGGCTTTGGGGTTGCCAATGTCGAGAAAGAGATACCCGTGACGCCTGAGACTATCTTCGCTATCGGCTCGTCTACTAAAGCCTTCACCTCTACCCTCGTCGGTATGCTGGTCGATGATGGTAAGATGAAATGGGATGACCCGGTAACCAAATACCTGCCATACTTTCAGATGAATGTTGAAAGTGATAATGAAAGCGCCGAGGCTACACTGCGGGATACACTTTCACACCGTACCGGCTTTACTCGCATGGGTCTCCTGTTTGCCAGCGGCCAAATCCCCCGCGAAGAAGTGCTTCTTGATTCTACCAAAGCCGAACCCTATGTGCCCTTTCGCGAGAAATTCTATTACAGCAATGTGATGTATATGTCCGCAGGCATAGCGGCTGGCAAAGTAGCTGATACGGACTGGGATACATTAGTTAAGGAACGTATCTTTAAGCCGCTGGATATGGACAGTACAACTACATCCGTAATACAAGCTGAAAAGGATTCTCGCCTATCACTAGGTTATCTGTGGGATGAAGATTTAAAGGTCTACGAATATAAACCTATGCGCAATGTGGATAATATTGGCCCGGCCGGGGCAATCAATTCCAACGTGCTCGACATGGCACAATGGCTGCGCCTCCAGCTCGGCCGTGGGGAATACGAAGACCGCCGCCTCATCAGCGAGGAAAGCCTTCGTGAAACCTGGACGAGCCAGATTGATATTACGGAGAGTATAGGCTACGGCATGGGCTGGATGATACGTGAATGGGAAGGTCAGCTGGTCATCGAGCACGGCGGTAATGTAAACGGCTTTTCGGCACAGGTAGCCATGCTACCCGAATCCAACCTCGGCTTCGTCCTGCTTACCAATGCGTCCATAAGTCCCCTGCCGCCGCAGGCCATCAACCTGGTCTGGGATACACTGCTCGGAGAGGAACCTACCGATACCGGAGCTACTGAAGATTATGAACCATATATCGGTAAGTATATCGCCAACTTCGGCCAGTTTCAGGACACGATATTTACGGTGCTGATGCAGAACGACCGCCTTGCCGTCGATGTGCCGGGTCAGCAGCTCTTCGAGCTAAAGGAGCCTGACGAAGAAGGCAAATGGTACTTCGCCATCACCAATGATATTGCCATATCTTTTGAACGTGACGAAGCTGACAATGTCATCGGTATGAAAATGTACCAGGCAGGTATGACCTTCGATTTACTCAGAGAAGGCTTCGAGATTGCCCCTGAAATTCCCTTGGAAGAATTGCAGAAATATCTCGGAAACTACCGTTCCGAGCAATTAAGTATAACTGTTGCGGTCTTAATCCAAAACAACCGGCTTGCCGCAGATGTATCGGGGCAGATGGTATATGAGCTGTATCCACCCAATGAGGAAGGCATATGGTTCTTCCGGGTAACGCCGGATACAAGTTTGAGTTTCGGTGAAACGCCGGATGGAAATGTAGAGTCACTTATTATGTACCAGGCAGGACAGGAGTTCCCCATGCCTCGCATAGAAAGCCAACCATTGCCGACAGTTGCTGAAATCATGGCTCTACGTGATACCGAAGGTAACAAGGCTGCCCTGAAAAGTATGGGTAACTATAGAATTGACAGCACTATATATAGCGAACAATCTGGAGTCAGAGGTACGATTTCCATATATGTCGCCGGTCCCGACAAATATCGTGCTGATGCCGACTACGGCAAGTACGGTTACAGCCGTACGGTGTTAAACGGTGACCGCGCCTGGGTTGAATCAAGCTTCGGACCGTTTAAGGAACTACGCGACCAACTACTGGCCCAGGCAAAGCAGGGACATCCCTATGTTATGACCGGTGATTGGCGTGACTACTTTGACTCCATAAAAGTGCTCCGAGCCGATACGTTTGATGGTAAAGAAGTCTATGTAATGGAGTTGAAAAGAAGTGACCTGCCAGCGATGACCGTATTTGTTGATGCCGTAACAGGTGACGTGCTCCTATCCACAATAATCTCGATTCAGGAAGGGGGTATCGGTATTCCGATAACCGTTCGCTCCGAGGACTTCCGGGAAGTGCACGACATTCGTACCCCTTCCCGCTCAATCTCAAGTAATGAGCAAACAGGCCGTACCATTATTGAGGACGAAACGATCGAGGTCAACATTCAGTTAGACGATGACTTCTTTATCCTCACACCCCCGGTAGATTAAGATGCTGCCCGGTTAATAATCGATAAGAATAGAAGAACCTAATATCTGATATATTCCGATAGATAACGAAAGGAGAGCAGTGCTGCCCCCCCTTTCGTTTTTAACTCTAATTAGTCGCTACCACTGAACGAACATCGGGATGTTTGATTCAGTTGTACTATGACAATTCAACCCGAAAGGAGTCATTGAATATCTTACCTGCAGCAGTCTAGTACTGCCTACCACAAATATGTCATCGGGATGCCTGTCTGTCCATGCGTACTTTTTTGAAAATAGCAGGAGTGTCAAGTAAATAGGTTCCTTTTTCCGCGTTGACTTCCCACGTTCACGGTGTTATCGTTTGTGTACTCCACCTGATATCAATTGAGGAAGTGGATGATGAAGAAGACAATCCTATGGCTATTTCTTAGTTGTCTTGTGGTATTAACTCTGGTGGTATTGTCTTGCGCCCCCGCAGTTACGGAAGAGCAGGAGGCAACAGGACAGGAAGTCGTCTTCTCCGACTCGAACCTTGAGGCAGCCATCAGGAAAGCCATCGACAAGTTTGAGGGTCCTGTTCTCTCCTCTGACCTCGAAGAACTCACAGCTTTCAGTGCCTGGAGGTGGAACATCACCGACCTCACTGGCCTGGAGTATTGCACTGACCTCACGTTCCTCTCGCTCTATGGGAACCATATAAGCGACATCTCTCCGCTGGCTTCTCTAACTAGCCTCACTGAGCTCCTCCTCTGGGACGACCACATAGTCGACATCTCGCCCCTTGCCTCACTCACTAGCCTCACGGACCTCTGGCTTTCCGGCCACCGGATAGACGACATCTCGCCACTGGCTTCTGTCACTAGCCTCACCAGCCTCCGGCTCTATCGAACCCAGACAAGCGACGTTTCACCACTCGCTTCTCTCACTGGCCTCACCTTCCTGTCGCTCTATCGGAACCAGATAGGCGACATCTCACCGCTGGTCTTTCTCACCGAACTGGAGACGCTTATTCTTCAGGGGATTCCCCTGACCAGCACTTCGGTTGACGTCTATGTCCCCCAGCTCACAGAGAGGGGAGTGGATGTCAGGGCTCAGCCATGGTCTGCTGGCACCGGTGGGGAACCCCCTCTGCCGCCTTCATGGCCGCGTGAACCGGAAGCAACACGAATCCCCAAACTGGATTCCTCCCTGGATGCACTGGTCAATGCTGGACTACGGGGAGTGGCAGAGTCATTTGCTCAGGCGGCTTTGTTGACTGACCTTGTGGATGGTGCTGTGAAGGTAGTGATCCACTTCGCGCCGGGTCAGAGTGAGGCGGCCACCGAGGCAGTCAGCAGGCTTGGGACCATCACACACACATCTGACAGGTATGACGAGATAGGGGCACTTGTCCCCGTAGCGAACCTAATTGCCCTGGCCAAAGAAGAGAGCATCACGCGCATCCGGGAACCGGTAACGGCAACCCCTGGAGGGGCAACCGGTTATGAAATCTATGTTATGAATGCTGATGGTACTGAGCAGACAAGATTAACCAGACGTGCTTGGGCTGGGTCGCCTTCCTGGTCTCCTGATGGGCAGAAGATAGCATTATCTTCAACGGGAGGTAGCGAGGTGGACGGGAGTCATATCTATACTATAAACGCTGATGGTACTGAGCGGACACGATTGACCAATAATGATGAATCCGACTCCATGCCTTCCTGGTCTCCCGATGGGCAGAAGATAGCATTTACCTCAACTAGAGATGGAAAGTGGGAAATCTATGTTATGAATGCTGATGGTACTGAGCAGACAAGATTGACCAACAATCCCGCTCTGGATTTCGACCCTTCCTGGTCTCCTGATGGGCAGAAGATAGCATTTGCCTCGAGCAGAGATGGAAACCAAGAAATCTATGTTATCAATGCTGATGGTACTGAGCAGACAAGATTAACCTACAATCTTCGTATGGATCAAAGCCCAGCCTGGTCTCCTGATGGGGACAAGATAGCATTCATGTCAGATAGAGATGGCAATGCGGGCATCTATGTAATGAATGCCGATGGTACTGAGCCAACAAGATTAAGCAACGATTCTGATGGAGACAACTCACCTTCCTGGTCTCCCGATGGGCAGAAGATAGTATTTCGCTCAATTGTAGATTGGAATTGGGACATCTATGTTGTTAATGCTGATGGTACTGAGCAGACAAGATTAACCAACGATCCTGCTCTGGATACCAGCCCTTCCTGGTCTCCTGATGGGCAGAAGATAGCATTTCTCTCGAAAAGACATGTAAATCAATAGCTCATGTAGAGATGGAAACTAAGAAACCTACATCATTCATGCTGATGGTAGCGTGCAGACCAGATTAGCCCACAATCCTGCTCTGCATACCAACCTTCCTGGTCTCCGGTTTTTACCGAGTAATAAGGCCATTAGTATGCTGGATGTCGCCCTATGCCCCATGACATATCTTGTACTTCTGACCACTTCCGCACGGACACAGTGCGTTTCGGCTAATCTCTGTCGAGGGACGCCTTTTCCAACGCCCTGTAACTAGCCAGATACGAAAGGCGCCCGGTCACTACCAGACACCTCATACCTACTATATCAGGTTGTTTGTCTGCTACCATTGCACGAAAATCGTGATGCATGCTCAACCATAAAAAGAACGTATCTCTTACCATGCTTTATTGATTTAACTTTGATTTAAGACGTAGTCTTATCTCGTTCTTACTGCGACATCTCAGTTAGTTTTTCTACCTCCTTAATCTCGAGACCTAATCCTTCGGCTATGCGGCGGCCATATTCCACGCCAGCATTACACAACAGTAACTCCCAATTCCGGTTTTAATATGTCCTCGTTGAGTTCAATGATACCTAAACCGGGATCGGAAGATATCTTTACCATCCTTTTCCCCACAACTTGGATTCCTCCTTTTTTAACCAAGTTAGGAGGTTTAATCTGCAGAGTGGTAGTTTCATACCCGGCGAGAATCGTCGTACTAGGACTAGATAAGTTTCCGGGTCCTAGCATTAGAGCTAGGTAAGCCGTAGCTGTATCCTGCACGTTGGTTGTGATAAGACCATTCATATATACTCTGATGCCTACCTGCTCGCATGCGCCAATCATCTGTAACGTGGGATAATAACCTCCGGCGTGGAACGGCTTGAGTGCGATTGCATTCACAGCACGTCTCCGTATAATTTCCGTAAAATACCCTTCAAAAGCACTCTCGTCTGCAATTATAGGCACTTCAGGAAACATCTGTGTTAGCAGTGCAAGACCCTCCACGTCCCACGACGGTACAGGTTGATGAACGTCACTAATATTACAACCCCTCACCGCACTGAGGATCTTGATGGTTTTCTCGAGTCCCCATCCAGTGTTCGGATCCATATGTAGTGGGATATCTGGTCCGATCGCTTCGCAGACCATTCGAATCCTTTGGATTTCTCTTTCGATAGGCTCCCCAGGCAATCCTAGCTTGATACCCCAACGCTTGTATCCCAATTTCTTTACACACTCCTCAGCCTTTTGTGCCATGGCCTCAGGAGTATTCACGAAACCAGGACGGATCGGTAGGTCGACGTCATAATGAAACTCTGTCTTGCCGTAACTGTTCCCACCGATCAAGTCGTAAACTGGCACCCCGAGTTTCTTACCCATTATGTCGTACATCGCCATGTCAAAGGCTCCTTTGATGCTAAGGTTGCCTGCAATGGCTTCCTTCATCTTTGCATGGATGCACCGAATCTTGAAAGGATCTTCACCAATAAGTGCAGGGCCCAGGCGACTCCTTATCAGTTCTAACGCCATTCCCTGAGTGGGTAGAAACCTGGCACCGAACGGATTACACACCCCTTCTCCAAGTCCTACTATCCCATCATCGGTGAAGACCTTGACGATCAACGTGTAAAGTTTTTCCCTCCGACCATAGTTTAGGAATGGGATGTGCTCCTCTCGTATAGGTAACGTTAGACTATATGCCTCAACTTTTGTTATTTTCATCCTTGCACTCCTTTTATTTATATAGACAGAGCCGTAAAACTTGTTTCCCATCCTTCATCAGTTCATCTACCTTGTGTTATAAATTTAACTAAAGCTTTTAATTCTTCAGCGACTGCCTTCCATCCTGCCGGGGTCGTTTTCTTAACCCATTTATCTAGTGCTTTTTTCTCTTCTTAGAGTCTGGCCTCATAGAATGCTGTGTAGAGATTATTTTCTTCTTTTCCAAATACCGTTGTCATATTCCTCTCCTGTCACTATTTACCCTTGCAGGGTAAATAGTATACGCTGCTTGATAGCCAGCAGCAAGAAGCATATACATGGGAATGTTTGCCTTTTCAGGCGTACATTAAAGTAGAGTAAATGATAAAGGAGAAGAAATATACCCGAACAGGTTCTACAAATGGAAGGTCTCACCAAGAGTTTCGGATCTCGAACGGTCGTCAACCACGTATCGTTCGACGTGAGGCCCGGTGAGATCGCCGCATCCCTGACGATAGTCGCTGTAACGGCATTGCTGCTGCTCTGGGTCGCGGCCCGTGTATTCCGGGCATGGATCCTGCTTTCCGGCCAGCGGATCACCGGCCGCAATGTTTGGACGGCACTGCACAATGCCGATTGACACCAACTGGGCAAGATCTAATCGAGAGATTTGTCGCGAATTAAAAAGATGAAGGGATGATCAACAGTGACCTCAGCAGATGTTCCCGGCGGCGCCTTCATTTCTATCACTGCTGCAATCGGCTTTCTTTACAGTTGGATTAACTTCTTGCTGCCTTCAGGTATTCCCGGCCGGATTTTACCAACATAGGCCCTATGCTATAAGTAATGAGCTGGAATCCGCGTTCTTTGCATTTCCTCAGGGTATCAAGATCATAGGCAACTGTACCAGCCGTCTTTCCAGCGGCGTGTATCTCTTTTACTAAATGGACAATCATTTTCTGCACTTCCGGGTGGTTCACTTGGCCAGGGTATCCCATAGCAGAGGACAAGTCTGACGGTCCAATGAAGAACATATCAGTACCAGGAACAGTGAGCATTTCCTTAAGATTAGTTACCGCTTGCATGGTTTCTATCTGGACAATGACCATCGTTTCCCGATTCGCCTCTTTAACGTAGTCACCCAAGGAGCCTGTAATTCCATAATTAGCTGCTCTTACTGAAGCAAGACCTCTTCTGCCTTCGGGCGGGTACTTGACTGATTCTACAACGGTCTCAACTTCGGCTTTACTATTGATTTGCGGCATCAGTACACCCAAGGCGCCTATATCCAAGTAGCGGAGGATATTCTGACGGATATTCATTGCTATGCGAATAATAGGGGTAATGTTGGCACAATCCGCGGCTCTTACCATATGCTCGCAGCTTTCTGCTTCCATGGGACTATGTTCAGCGTCCAGGAGAACGAAATCAAAGTCGATTTGGCCAACGATTTCTACTATGGTAGGGCACCACATAGGAACAAAGACACCGTAGACAACTTTTCCTTCCTTGATTTTCTCTTTAGTCAGATTCTTTCTCATAGTACCTCCTGTCTTGATTTATAGCTTTTTCTTTATGTTGTGAGTATGAGCATCCGTGACTTGTGACAAAGCAGTATCATTATCAATACTAGCATAAACTATTAGTTAATACTTTAAATTTCTAACCTATAATTACCAATATGCTATCAATCACGATGGATTGACTATACATTTCGTCATAATATTTTAGCAACTTGATTGCCTGTGTGTTTCTGATCTGCTCATCGATGTGATACTAAGACGAAAAATAGAGAAGCTACTGTGTGCCTGTTTATGGTATATTACTAAATTATGAATATTAGATATGGCGATACGAAAGATATTGATAAAGGTTCCTTGGCAGGACTTTTTCGCTCTGTGGAGTGGGAGGTAGGAAATTGTCCCCATAAACTCCAGAAAGCTATCCAGAACTCGCACAAAGTTATTACGGCATGGGAGGGGAACAAGCTCGTTGGTTTGATGAACGCTCTGGTTGATGGTACTATAGTAGCTTATTTCCCGTTTTTATTGGTGAATCCCGAGTACCAAAAACAAGGTATCGGCAAGCGATTAGTCGATATGATGTTAGAGGAATATAATAACCATACGACCAAGCTTCTGATAGCTCATGACGATACAGTTGATTTCTACAAAAAATGTGGTTTTGAACTTAATCAAAGCAGAGTACCTATGCGTATCTCAAGTTAAACCAGGCGGCCAGTAGTGTCCCCTTTACACAACTCGCACCGAGTTAATCAAACGCAAACTCCGCTCTGAAAGTTCTATGTATTAAGCAACTTGGCTGCATTTTTATCTAAGAATAAGCATACTCTCTCATGTTTTCTTAATATGGAAGCAGGATTATGCGGGGAAATGTTCCCTTCGAGACAATTTTTAACCGCCTGGGCTTTACGAGAATCTGGAACAGTACAAATTATATTCTTGGATTTCATAATTTGCTTGATGGACATGGAGATCGCTCGGCGAGGGACTTCCTGGAGAGTACTGAACCACCCCTCACCAACCTGCTGCTTTCTACAGGCTTCATCTAGTTCAATAACGATATAGGGGTCTTCGACATTAAAATCCGCCGGAGGGTCGTTAAAAGCCATGTGCCCATTCTCACCAACCCCCACAAAGGAGACATCAATTTCTTTCTGACTAATAATTTTGTTTACACGCTCACATTCTAACTGGGGATCTTCAGCATCCCCATTAATCAAATAAACAGCGCCAGGATGCACTTTATTGATCAGCCTCTCCTTTAAATATTTTCTGAAACTCGCCGTATGAGTCTCTGAAATACCAATGTACTCATCCAGATGAAACATTATTGTTTTTGACCAATCAATTGATGATATGCTTGTGAGAGCTTCCAAAAATTCAAATTGGGATGCACCTGTAGCTGCCACAAAGACTGCTTCATTCTTTTCCCTTATCGCCTCTTTTAAAAGTTCTGCTGCCTTATTGGCAGCCACTTTCCCCATTTCTTCTTTTGTTTCATATATCTCTGTTTTCATTCACTATCTCCTTAATATTAATATTTTGCTCTCTCCTTGTTTCTACAGTCACTGATTGCCGTGTAGTAAACCAACTCGCCGATTGTATCTGCGCACATCGAGTTAACGTGGTCGCGGTTAGGATCCTAGCACAGGTACTTGGTAGGCAAGGCCAGTCACTTGTCAGGCCAGATCGGTATATCTTTATTGGTGACCCACAAGTAGTCAGGTAAGAAGGTGGGGTTAATGTAGGGCATATCTTCAAGGTGCCTTATAGCCCATAGGTAATACATCGCATAGCCCGGCGCTGATACTTGGGGGTGGGTTATTCCTCCCCTTATCAACATCGTGTCGTTATTCCTCACCTTGTAGACCTCGTCGCCCAATTGGGCATAGCCGAATCCATCTTCGGGGTTGAACTTATAGAAGTATAACTCGGGTTGTGGGTGGTAGTGAGGAGGATATCCGGACCACCGCCCTGGGAGATTAATTGTCTCCCCCAAAACGAGATTGGATTTCTCACGGTTCGATTTGTCAATTATCGTTCTTACGGTCCTCGTCGCCATCTCTTTCATACTACCGGCCCCAACTTGGTTTATCCGGCAGTCTTCCGGCTTGAATAGAATCGATGGGAAAAGGCGGTCGTTGTTGGTTCTGTGTATTGATAATTCAGTATGAGGCATGGTGCCACGGATCTTGACTGAAACACCCGACGGAACGTGAAGGCACCATGGTGCTTCATTAAAGCATGAATCTCTTTCAGCTACAGCCTTATCACTCCCCCACTCGAATTCGACTCCACCCCTGATTAACAGGAAAGCTCTCTCTTTATTTCTCCGGTCAGTCAATTCCTGGCCTGCATCCAGCGTGAGTATGCCAAAGTCCATCAGCATATCGGGCAACTTCCCATTTATTTCCACAATACTGGTGTAGCCATACCCAAACTGCTTTTGCTGCCTGATTCTCATGCGTATATACACCTCCGTTGATTCAGTCGCAACTACTTCCTCAGGTGGAAAACATCCAGCTTCTTCTCGACCAGAATTTTTCTCAGATGAGCGTATTCCGGCAATCCTGGTTGTATTAAAGGTCTTGCCCACTCAAGGAATTTACCGGTTACATCGTTACCGTCCCCGTTAATGAATTCGTCTGGCATTAACCGCTCCTGATTCGCCACCTGCCCTAAGGCAATTGATCCCTTTGCACACTTGTATTCCTCACCGGACATTCGTTTCAGAGTTATCATACATCCCGATTTCTCCTCCAGCACCAGCTGGACAGCTTCTTTTCCGACTTCGTAGGCTTCCTCAAGATCTATTTCAGAAGCACACACCATAGATACCCGCTGAATTGTCCCGGGCTTATCGGATCTGGCTTTAATAGCCAGTCTATCTGCCACCAGGCGGCAGAGATAGTCAGCAACTCCACCCCGCTGAGCGTGACCAAATGAATCGGCATCGTGCTCTGCTCTCGACTCAACGAGTAGCTTTCCTTCTTTATCCCTGAGTCCCTCGGAGACTGCTATCACGGCACACCCCAGTTTACTGTAGACCCTTTTTACATCGATCAGGAACCTGTCCTCGTGGAAAGGACGCTCTGGAAGATAGATCAAGTGCGGGGGGGAGCCGGGGTCCTCTCTTGCCAGTGCCGTCGCCGCTACCAGCCAGCCCGAGTTACGTCCCATTGTTTCAATAATCTTAACTGTGTCGGTGGTATAGATCGCCCTGGTATCCAGTCCGGCATCACGGACCGCTATGGCTAGCCACCTTGCCGCTGATGGATAGCCGGGACAGTGGTCAGTGCCAATAAGATCATTATCAATTGTTTTCGGAATCCCGATAACATACACTTCACGGCTATGTCTTTTCAAGAGCTTATCCATTTTATCAGCGGTGTCCATTGTATCGTTCCCACCAATGAAGAAACAATACCGGATATCATGGGCTTTTATAACATTTAGCACCCGGTTGTAATCCTTGTCAGTCAACTTGTAACGGCAAGAGCCTAAAGCCGATGATGGAGTGCGTTTGAGTAACTCTATCGTCGCCGCATCTTCTCTTTTCAAATCGACCAATTCTTCACTGAGCACTCCGAGGATTCCGTTGATAGCCCCATAGATTTCCCCAAAACTATCCTCATATTTGAGCACTTCCTGGATTATGCCACAGCAACTAGAATTTATTACAGCCGTCGGACCACCCGACTGAGCTATCAGAACATTACCTCTCATCCCGTTGCTCCAAAAGCATGGTGAATCTGTTAATGTCTTTACCAGCTTCATCTGTTAATAATCGCATCGCTCTATCCATAATTTCTTTATTGCTTCCCTTACGGTTATGAATAACCTCACCGATTGCTCTTCCAACTGCATAGGGGTCATGTTGACCGGGGAAGAGAACCTGCCGTCCCAGCAGGCCACCTGAGGCTCCGGCAGTCATTGCCTGATTGATGTTGTTAACAAGTTCTTCTGGCTGACCGGTTGCGGCTCCTCCCAGGACCAGAACCGGGTAGGAAGTTGCGGCTATGACATCTCTGTAATCGAAACCATTGGAGCCTTGGATGTAGGGTAGTTTTAGCCATGTGCCGAGGGACGAAGTAGAAAGGCCATTAGCAATGCACACAATCTGCATTAAGGATTTTATATCTCTTTTCTGCTCCAGCTTCCCATCTTTAAATTCGACGGCCAGCCCTTCAAGAAAAACAGGCAGGTTATGGTTGTGGCACTCGTTCATTGCCAGCACACAGTACTCTAGCGTCCGCTTTGAATCCTGCGAGCGAGGGTCATAGCGGAACATCAACTTCACTCCATCTATCCCCATATCTTTAGCATAAGCTGCGGTATACGCGGACAGTCCGTCATCTAGCTCGAATACTGCATCTTTCAACCCAAGACGGTTCATACACGCTATCAGTAAACGTCCGGCGAGGAAATCATCGCCGTCATGTTGTTTATTCAGATAGTTGAGCAGGATTAGATCCTCTAGCACATCAGGCGTACCCATAATTCCGTCAACCTGCTGGTTCCCGCAGATTACCCGTAGAATCCTGCCAATATAATTCAGCCGGTGGGCCATACCAGTCTCATCAATACCCGACGACATTATTCCGCGGGCAGGATGGTCTGCGGCCAGGATCATCAAATTGCCGTCATCGGTGAGTCTTTTGCGCCTCGATCTTTCATTACCTTCTCTCTTCACGAGTTCTCGCAGGCGCCGCTTGCCATCTTTTCTCAGTTCCCTCAACTCATCCCAGAGCTTGGCAGGTATGAACTGTTCCACCTGAAATTCTTTGGGTTTTGTCATATCATCTCCTCCTTTGATTTTAATAGCCCCCAGATGTTCCGAGTATTTTAGATTACCTGGAATCTTTCTCTAAGATTTTTATCTTCAACATTAGTCATGAATGTTGTATCTGTATTTATAATATAGCACATCCATTCTAATTCAAATTGATACACTACCCAAAATTTTTATTAGAAACTGTGATACAGGCGATGTCCTCATATTCGTTCAATAGCAATGACATGGCCTCTTGCCCATGGCTATTTAACGAGATTCCTGTCCTTTAGTTCTTTACTTTTTAAATGAAAACGGGAAACCAGTTCATTATGGAGGCGAGAAGCATTTTGGGGATCAATTGCCACACTTGTGTAAACGAATGCCGGTTAAGCAAGATTGAGCAAATTATTCCCTGTGAAACCTGACTCACTGAAATAGATTGTCTGAGCCCCTGCCATAGTTTTATCTGAACTAGCCCCGGCTGTATTGTGGAGCAAGCGCGACATTTACCACTGGTGGCTTCTTCGACCTATCTTGCTTGAGCACAAATGTCTCCGGATAATCCTTGAGTAGTGATTGTAGCTTCTGGTGGCCATAAGTTCGGGGGTCGAACGCCGGATCAAGCTGGCGAAGACTGCTGCCCATCGCCGCCAAATAAGTCCATTCATCCTCTTTCGCAGCCATCCCAAATCCTTGGACAAGGAGAGGAAGGGGATCATTGGTGTCTTGACCTTCTTCTTTCTTCTTTCTTCCTTTCCTTTTCGGCTCTTGGGTGACAGTAAGATTCTCGCTATATATGAACTGGTTACACGCGTTTACGAAGGCCTCAGGGGTTTTCTTTTCTCCAACGCCTATGACGAATAGTCCATCCTCTCTGATTCTAGTTGCAAGCCGAGTGTAGTCGCTGTCGCTCGAAACGATACAAAACCCTTGCACATCATTACTGTGCAGCAAATCCATGGCGTCTATTATCATCGCGCTGTCTGTGGCATTTTTACCGGTGGTATACATGAACTGCTGCACGGGTTGGATCGCGTGTTTGTGCAGTGATTTCTTCCACTGGTTCATCCTGGTTGAAGTCCAGTCACCATATATGCGCTTGATTGTAATCAGACCAACTTTGCTGACTTCAGTGAGGATCTGAGGCAAGAGGGAGGCTTGGGCGTTGTCTCCATCTATAAGGACTGCGAATTTCTGTTGCTCAAGTTGTTCTTCCACCATCTACCTCCAGCAAAAATACTATGCAGGGCGCTTACAAATCCCCCACTTCACGACATAATAATACAAGGGATAAGGCAATGCAAACATCCATATTAGGTAAAAGTAAACGCTACTCTGAAAGTTCTATATATTCAACAACTTAGGCCACCAAACTGGATTCGAACCTCCTGTATTAACCAAACGTTCAGCCAAATTGTTCAGCCAAGTTTCTATTTTATGCACCCTAATACGGTTAGCCATGCCTAGACTATATTAGCCACCCGTGCCGATGTTAAAATCATACTATTTCACGATGCTAGGCACAGCCACGCTTCCCTAATGCTAAAACAAGGCGCTCATCCAAAGATAGTTCAAGAGCAATTAGGTCATACCAGCATACAGATAATCCTTGAGACCTACAGCCATGATGTTGCCCCCGGACTTCAAGAAGCAGCAGCCAAGAGGTTTGACGAGGCTTTACAAGTAAGGCATAATAATACCGCTAGCGAAAATAATCCGTTAGTAAAATGTTAGCGAAACGCTATTCTGTTAAATCCGCTAATACCATATATTTTGCTAATCTAGCTTCATTTTAGGTGTTTGGAGAGGTGTCCGAGTGGTTGATGGTGCCGCTCTCGAAAAGCGGTCTCCGTGTTTAGCGGAGCGTGGGTTCGAATCCCACCCTCTCCGCCATAGTGTATACTTAAAAAACTGTGGAGAGGTGCTAGAGCGGCCTATCAGGCGCGCCTGGAGAGCGCGTGTAGCCTTTGGCTACCGTGGGTTCGAATCCCACCCTCTCCGCTTCACTATTCATTTCATCAATACCCTCTTTTAATTGTCTTCAATTTGCCTCTATGCTAGAATGGCATTAGTGACTAAGAAAGACATCAAATACTGGGTTGGCTTCAGCCTTATTCCGGGTATTGGTCGGGTCAAGCTAGCTCAACTGGAAAACTACTTTAGTAGTTTAGATAAGGCTTGGCAGGCTGTCCCAGTTGATTTAAAGCACGCTGGGCTGGATAAAAACTCGATACGGGCTGTTACCTCTTGGCGACCAAAAATTTCTCTGGAAGCCGAGATGGAGAAACTAAACCGCTTTGGAGTGAAAGTGCTTACTTGGCATGACCAGGACTACCCGTCTCGACTCAAAGAAATATATGATTATCCGCCAATACTTTATGTCAGAGGTTCCCTGCTCCCTGAGGATGAGTGGTGCCTGGCAGTGGTAGGCACTCGCCAGGCTACTGTTTACGGAAGACAGGTAACCGAGGAAATAGTTACTGACCTTGCTCAAAGTAAAATTACTATTGTCAGTGGTTTGGCTAAAGGGATTGATTCGGTAGCCCATCAAGCTGCATTAGAGGCTGGCGGTAGGACTATTGCTGTATTCGCTTGTGGGCTTGATAGTGTCTACCCCGCAGAGAATGTAGGCTTGGCCCGCCGTATTATGCAGCAAGGAGCTCTGATAAGTGAATACCCTTTAGGTACTAGACCTAAGGCTGAAAAATTCCCAAGACGTAATAGAATCATGAGTGGGCTGAGCTTAGGGGTTCTCGTCGCTGAAGCTGGAGAAATTAGTGGGGCTATGATTACCGCTCGCCTAGCATTAGAGCATAATAGAGAGGTGTTTGCTATTCCAGGCAGTATCCTATCGCCAGCCAGTAACGGAACCAATCACCTTATCCAAGAAGGAGCCAAGTTGGTTCGTGATTATACGGATATTTTGGAAGAATTGAACCTGATGGCTGTAGCTCGCCAGATAGAGGTGAAAGAGGTTATACCGGAATCTGAAACCGAATCACTCTTACTGAAGCAACTGTCTGCCGAACCTACCCATATTGATAAGATCTGCCGTAGCAGTGGTCTGCCCACATCAGCGGTTAGCAGTACCCTGGCTATGATGGAGCTAAAAGGCTTGGCAAAGCAGGTAGGAGCTATGAATTATGTTCTGGCTCGGGAAGTAAGGGGGGAATACAGAGTAAGAGTAGAATAACCATTATGAAGAAAAAACTGGTCATAGTTGAGTCACCAGCCAAAGCAAGGACACTGGGCAAGATTCTGGGTAAAAGCTACAGCCTCAAAGCCTCGTTGGGACATATAAGAGACCTGCCCAAGAGCCGATTGGGAGTAGATATAGAAAATGGCTTTGCCCCCAAGTATGTCGTTCCCAGAAATAAAAGCAAGATTGTAACCGAGCTTAAGAAAGCAGTCAAAACTGCTTCAAGCATATATTTAGCCACCGACCCTGACCGTGAAGGCGAAGCTATCTCCTGGCATCTAGCTGAGGCAATAAAATCAGACAAGACACTCTACCACCGTGTCGTTTTTCATGAAATAACCAAAGAGGCTATCGAGCATGCTTTTAAACATCCCCGTTCTATAGATATGCAATTAGTTAATGCCCAGCAGGCACGGCGTATCCTGGACCGATTGGTAGGCTACAAGATTAGTCCCCTGCTGTGGCAAAAAGTGAGAAGAGGACTCTCAGCAGGCAGAGTACAATCGGTAGCACTAAAAATTATTGTTGACCGTGAACGGGAAATAGAGAAATTTATTCCCATCGAGTACTGGACTATCGAGGCAGAGTTAACCAAAAAAGCTAAGGTAGAAGCCTTCCGAGCAACATTAATTGGTCTCATTGATGGCACCAAGTTAGAGATTCATAACCAGCAAGAAGCAACTGAAATCACCAATAAACTTAAGCAAGCCGGCTACAAGATCATTAAAGTAGAGACAAAAAAGGCAACCCGTCAGCCAGCGCCACCGTTTATAACCAGTACCTTACAGCAAGAGGCATGGCGCAAGCTCCACTTTACCGCCAAGCAGACTATGGCTATTGCTCAGCAGCTTTACGAAGGCCTACCCATTGGCAATGAGGGGAACGTGGGACTCATTACCTATATGCGGACTGACTCTACCCAGGTAGCTCGTTCAGCTATAGCTGAAGCCAGAAAGTTTATTACTGAGAAGTATGGCTCTCAATTTGTCCCACCGCGTGCTCGCTTCTTTACGAGAAAAGTCAAAGGAGCCCAAGAAGCACATGAGGCTATTCGTCCCACTAAAATCAAGCGAGAGCCATCTCTAATTAAATCCTACCTTACTGCTGTCCAGCTTAAGCTTTACCGACTCATCTGGCAACGGATGGTAGCTAGCCAGATGGCAGCGGCATTATTTGATAACACTACTGTTGATATTGAAGCCAAATGCCAAGATTCTGAGGTTGACTACCTCTTCAGAACCTCCACTTCTGAAATCAGGTTTCCCGGGTTTATAACTCTTTATACTGAAGGTAAAGATGAAGCCGAAAGTAAGAAGAAAAGCCCCCCACTACCCCAGTTAAAGAAGGGCGACAAGCTTAAGTTTCTGGGGCTTTTTCCTGAACAGAACTTTACCCAGCCCCCACCCCGTTTCACTGAGGCTACTTTAGTTAAGATATTAGAACAATGGGGCATTGGACGTCCCAGTACCTATGCCCCAACTTTGTCCACGATTCGGGAGCGTGGTTATGTTACCAGAGTTAGAGGTAGATTTCAGCCTACAGAGCTGGGTTTTGTGGTCAATGACCTGCTCAGTCAATATTTCTCTAACATCGTTGATATTAAGTTCACCGCCCGTATGGAAGAGCAACTGGATGAAATAGCGCAGAAGAACCGGGATTGGACAGGTGTTGTCCAAGGTTTTTATACACCCTTTGAGAAGGACCTTCAGAATGCTTCTCAGCTTATGGAAAAAGTGAAGTTAGCTGATGAAGTGACTGATGAAATTTGCCCCGAATGCGGTAAGCCTATGGTAATCAAGTTCGGACGCTACGGGAAGTTTATTGCCTGCAGTGGTTATCCTGAATGCAAATACACTAAACCTTTCCATATTAAACTTGGCGTTAAATGCCCTGAGTGTGGCAGTGAACTGGTGGAAAAAGTGAGTAAGAAGAAGCGCACCTTTTACGGATGCAGCAATTACCCGAAATGCACATTCGCTACCAATCGCAAGCCCCTCCCTCAACCCTGCCCCAAGTGTAGCGGACTTCTCACCTTGTACCGGGGAAAACAGGCAAAATGCACTAAATGTGAATATGAAGGCAAAATACCACAACTAAAGACAACCGTGGGTGTTAAAGATGAATAGAAACTTTAGAAAGTTCATTATAGTAGGAACCGCACTAATCGCAGTAATTTTCATAGTACCCTATATCTTTCCTGTAAATGCAGAATGGTATTTCAGTAATTTAAATTGGATGATTCCATTGGTCATAATATTATTTATTGTACCTATTGTTCCGTTTATTCTAAGTAATTGGGATATACATTTCTCCTTTCAGAAAGCTAGTGATGGTAATGTGGATGTCACTGTTGTAAATCATGGCACTACTCCATTTGTATTTAATCGAGTGCAGTTCAGCTCAGGAAAGAAATACAGGATACGGGGCAAAAGAGAATTTTACCCGCAGCCTGGCTTGTTTGGTGGTAGCGTTTCGTTTTATACGGTTAATATCCCTATTAGTCCCCTACATCAATATAGAGGTTGTATTTTGGAAAAAGGATTACCAATGAAATTCGTAGTTGGAGGGCATAAATGCCCAGAATATTTACGTCATTTCAAGGAAAATAGCAAAATATACCTCTCTCTTTACTATGAAGAAACTAAACAACGAGTCTATTCGCAACGTATTCCTCCTGATATAGTCAAAAATATAATTGAGGATTCTAAATTGGACTAACCTTATGCAAGAAGTTTTTAATAAATACATAAATTACCTTGAGGTGGAGCGGAATGTTTCACCTTATACCGTGCGTAATTACACTACCGACTTGCTGGGCTTCTTTAAGTTTCTCAAAGGCAAAGAGATTAGCTCGCTGAATGAAGTGGATAGGCATGTGGCGCGTGATTATCTGGCCTATCTTTTGGAGCAGGGCTTTGTCAAGGCAAGTATTGCCCGTAAACTATCGGCTATTCGCTCCTTTTATCGTTATCTCCTACGAGAGAAAATGGTGTCCACCAGTCCGGTAGAAACTACCTCTTCCCCCAAGCTGGATAAACGCTTACCCTCATTTCTTTCTATAAAAGAGGTAAACCGACTTCTGGAAGCCCCTGATTTATCCACACCGCAGGGACAGCGCGACCGAGCCTTGTTAGAGTTACTTTATGCCTCCGGACTCAGAGTAAGTGAACTGGTAAGCCTAAATGTGGGGCAGATTGACTTTGATAGTTGTGAAATCCGGGTTTGGGGAAAGGGTTCTAAGGAGCGAGTGGTGCTGATGGGTAAGCCAGCAGCCGAGGCGCTGAGAGCCTACCTTCAACAAGGCAGACCTAAGCTTTTTGGCACAAGGATAAGAATGACTAACGCCCTGTTCATTAACCGCTATGGGGAACGCCTTATAGAACGAAGGGTGCAAAGAATCTTAGAGAAATATGCCAGTCTAGCCGGCATAAGCAAAAAGGTTCACCCACATATGTTGCGTCACACCTTTGCCACCCATCTCCTTGATGGAGGAGCCGATTTAAGGGTCGTCCAGGAGCTTCTGGGGCATGCTAATCTGTCCTCCACTCAGATTTATACCCATGTAAGTAAAAGTCAGGCAAGAAAAGTATACTTGTCAGCTCACCCGTTGGCACAGGAAAAGGATAACGAGCTTGAAAATAAATAATAGACTGCAAAAATTACGCCAAAGCTTGACTGAGAAAGAGATTGATGCTATCCTTATCTCCCAGCCAGAGAATAGATTTTACCTCTCTGGTTTTGATGGCTCGGCAGGTTATTTGTTAATCACATCTCAAGATACAATTCTAGCTACTGACTTTCGCTACATAGAACAAGCTAAGGCACAAGCTCCTGACTATAAGATTTTCCAGATAACAAATGCTATGGCTAAATGGCTTCCTGAATTGCTGACCGGGTTGAATTCAAGGAAGTTGGGATTTGAGGCTAAGCACATTACATTTGCCATGTACCGTAAACTATTTGATATACTGGCTAAAATCAAATCCCAACTTAAGCTTGTCCCCACAGATGGATTGGTAGAATCCCTGCGGGTTATAAAAGAACCTGAAGAGATTGAGCTTATTTGCAAAGCTGTTGAAATAACCGATAGTGTGTTTGAACATATTGAAGATTTGGCTCATATCGGTATGAGCGAAAAAGAATTAGCCTGGGAGATAGAGAAATTCTTACGTGAGCAAGGTAGTCAATCTATACCCTTTGATGTTATTGTTGCCGCTGGTCCAAATTCAGCTTTCCCCCATGCTCAGCCATCAATGCGCAAGATTAACTCCGGCGAGCCGGTGGTAATTGATATTGGAGCCAAGGTCAGCGGTTACTGTAGTGACCTGACTCGTACAATCTGCCTTGGTGCTCCTGAGGATACTTTCAAAAAAGTATATGATACCGTCCTTGGCGCACAGCTAGCAGCAATAGCTATGATTAAGGAGGGCATGACTGGTGAGGAAGCGGACAATTTGGCCAGGACAGTGATTGAACAGACAGGCTATGGTGAAGCCTTTGGTCATTCCCTGGGTCATGGGGTGGGGTTAACGGTACATGAACAGCCACGGCTTGGCCCAAATTCAGCAGAGATACTTACCTCAAGCATGGTATTTAGCATTGAGCCTGGTATTTATCTTACCGATTGGGGTGGAGTAAGAATTGAAGATTTAGCTATAATAGAAAATGGCAAAATTAGGGTAATTTCAAAAGCGAGGAAAATTTAACATGATAAGCGGCGGTGAACTAAGAAAGGGAATTACTGTTGAGATGGAAGGTAAGGTGTATCAGGTTATTGGCTACCAGCACGTCAAGATGAAGCGAACCGCCTTGGCCCGAGTAAAGCTGCGTGATATCCAAGGCGGCCACACTATTGAGCGAACCTTTCAGTCGAATGAGAAGTTTACTCGGGCACGCCTTGACTATCGCCGTATGCAGTATCTCTATAATGATGGTGACCTGTATTATTTTATGGACGAGGAAAACTTTGAGCAAATGCCCCTTAATGCCAGTCAACTAGGTGATACTATCAACTACCTAAAAGAAGGTATATCATTAGAATTATCAAGCTACAAAGGAGAGCTAGTGGGTGTGGAACTACCCATTACGGTTGAGCTTAGTGTAACCGAAGCCGATCCCGGTTTTAAGGGAGATACAGCTACCGCCGGTAATAAACCAGCTAAATTGGAGACTGGTATTACAATTCAGGTTCCTTTATTCATTAATACAGGAGACGTTATCAAGATTGACACTCGCAGTGGTACTTATCTGGAGAGGGTTAGTTGAAGCAAGCTAAATTACTGAAAGCCGATCTCCATATTCACACTGAATACTCAATGGATTGCAATACATCTTTAGAGGAAATAATTAATCGTTGCTTAAAAGTCGGCATAAACTGTATTGCCGTAACCGACCATGGCACTGCTGATGGAGCATTAAAAATGCAGAACTTAGCTCCTTTTCCTGTAATTGTGGCTGAGGAAATTCTAACTCCTCATGGCGAGATTATGGGTATGTTTCTTAAAGAGACTATACCCAGTGGTCTCTCTGTTGACGAGACAATATCTGAAATCAGAGCCCAAAATGGCTTAGTATGTATCCCCCACCCTTTTGATACACTATCCCGACATAGTTTAGGCGACAAGTTATTGAAAAAATTAGTGGAGCGAATAGATATTATAGAGGTATTTAATTCAAGAAGTCCTCTTGCCCAGACCTCAATTAAAGTCCAGATGTTTGCCAAGAAGTATGGTATTCCTCAAAGCGCTGGTAGCGATGCTCATACTGTTGGCGAAATAGGCAATGCCTACATAGAAATACCTGAATTCAAAGGGCGAGATGACTTCCTCCAAGCCCTAGCTGAAGGTAACATTTTAGGGCATCGGTCAAACCCCTTAGTTCACTTTAGGGGCCTTTGGACAAGGCTAAGAAAGCAGTTCTAACAGGTGGCTTTGATGTATCAGTTTGGTTGGTTTTCAACAGGCAGAGATAAGGCAGCTAGAGACCTCCTAAAAGCAGTAAACGACAATATCAAGCAGGGGGAGATGGAAGCTGAGATAGCTTTTGTCTTCAGTAGCCGGGCGCCCGGTGAATCAAGAGAGAGCGACTTATTTCTCAAACTGGTTGAGGATTATCACATCCCTCTTATTTGTTTTTCCTACCAAGAGTTTAAAGCCAAAAAAGGCATCACTGATATCACTCCAGAAGGAGCTTTACCTTCTTGGCGACTCGACTACGATAGAGAGGTAATGAATCGGTTACAAGATTTTCAGCCCGATTTGTGTGTGCTGGCTGGTTATATGCTAATTGTTGGTAAAGAGATGTGCCAGAGATACAATATGATTAACCTTCACCCGGCAGCCCCAGATGGACCTACCGGAACCTGGCAGGAAGTAATCTGGCAACTAATTACTAACAAGGTTGAGGAAACAGGAGTGATGATGCACTTGGTAACCCCTGAGTTGGACAAGGGACCACCGGTAGCCTACTGCACCTTCCCGATTAGAGGCGACCTATTCGACAAGTATTGGAAAGACATGGAAAAACTATCTTTAACTAACCTGGAACGGCGTAGTGAAGAAAATCCTTTATTTAAACTTATCCGCCAACATGGACTGGCCAGAGAATTTCCGTTAACAATATCTACTTTAAAGGCTTTTAGTCGAGGCGAAGTTAAAATAATGAGAGACAAAGTCGTTGATTCTGAAGGAAAACCAATTAAAGGGTATAATCTGACAAGTGAGATTGATTCGCTGGTAAAAGGGGCTGTACAATGAATTTTATCTGTTTTGACCTTGAAGGACCGTTATCACCCCAAGACAACGCTTATGAGTTAATGAAGCTTTTCCCTAATGGCGATAAGATTTTTGAGATTATCAGCCGCTATGATGACCTGCTAACAATGGAAGGGAGAGCGAGCTATGAGCCTGGGGATACTTTGGCACTTATAGTGCCATTCCTTATACTCCATAATATCTCGGAAGCTGATATTACAAACCTAGCCAGCAAAGCTGCTTTCACCCCTGGTGCTGACAAACTTATATCCTGGCTCGAGTATAGTGGCTGGCGGGTATTTTGCATCACCACCAGCTACGAGCAATACGCCCTTCGCATTACCCACAAATTAGGCATCTATGCCCATAATCTAGCCTGCACACCACTCCCTTTAGATAAATTACGCACAGTATTATGTAAAGAGGACTCCACTCTATTGCAACAAGCCGAACAGGATATCCTAACTCTGAGTTCTGTTGATGATGACCGGATTAAGCAATATTTAGACCATTTCTTCTGGGAAAAACTACCGTCTACTAATCTAGGCAAGGTCATCGCACAGGTAAAGCCGGTAGGCGGACAACGCAAAGTAGCTGCTTTAAACAAATTTGCTGATACTTATGAGCATCCATTATCCAACTGGGTAGTGGTAGGTGATAGCATCACCGATTTCGGAATGCTCCTGGCAGTGGAGGCAGCGGGAGGATTAGCCATTGCCTTTAACGCTAATGAGTATGCTCTCCCCTATGCCACTATGGGCTTGGCTTCTACATTCATTAGTGACCTGACAGGGGCACTAGAAGCATGGCAAAAAGACCATCGGAAAGGAGTGAAGAGAATAGTAAAAGAAAAGGAGAAAACGGGTGGTGTGGATGATAAAGGTTACTTCCATTGGCTATCTGGGAGAGAAAATAAAGACAAAATCTTTCAGATTCACAAAAGAATAAGGCATTTAGTCAGGGAAGAAGCCGGCAAGCTGGGGTGAGCTTATAATAAATCACTGCTAAACCGGGCCCAACAGTATACCTTATTTCTTGACAGAATATAGAGATCTTTGTTATAAAAGACTGTTGGCAAAGAGAAATTCCTAATTATAATTATTAAAAAAGGAGGAAATTAATGAGACCATTAAGTGAATTAAAAGAAAAGATGAAGGGCGTCCTCGTTGTTCAAATCACACCGTTCAATAAGGATGGCAGCCTTGATTTAGAAGGCATGCGAACCAATACACGCTGGTTAGCTGAACGAGCCGTAGGTAAAGATTTTATCTTCACACCAGTGGGTAGTACCGGTGAGTTCTACGCTATGTCTGATGATGAGTGTAAAGCTGTTATTAAAGCAGTCGTGGAAGAGACAAAGGGGAGAGCCGTAGTAATGGCGGGAGCAGCTCGAGCTGGTACTCGTGAAACCATCAAGATGTGCCAGTATGCTCAGTCAGTGGGCGCCGATGGAATTCAACTTGTCCTTCCCTATTATCACATCCCAGAAGAAGAAGGCATGTACTTGCACTATAAGAAGATAGCTGAAAGTGTGGATCCCAATTTTGGTATGATGGTCTATAATAACCCTGATGTATCCGGCTCTTGGATTAAACCACCTTTGATGCAAAAAATAGCCAAGATTTCCAATGTTGTAGCTATTAAAGAGAATACACCGCGTTTTTTGTCTTATCTAGCAATGCGAAAAGCAATAGACGTTAAAGATGCAGCCATCTTATGTGGGGTAGGTGAAGTGATGTTTTCCGTCGAGGCCCTGTATGGCTGTGACGGTGTTGTCAGCGGCAATGCCAATTTTGCTCCAGATTTGACATACTCACTCTACGAGGCAACAGTAGCGAGAGATTTCGACAAAGCAATTGAAATAGCCAACATTTATACTCTCTTTTTCAACTTTGTCCGTAAATTGCTGGCAAATCATGGCCCAGCCACTAATGTACCAGGCTTTGGTGGGGCAGGAGCCGGTTATATGCTTATTAGTGCCCGCAAGGCAGCGATGGATATAATAGGCTTAAGAGGTGGACCACCCAGATTACCTCTCGTTGACCTCACTGAGAAAGAAAAAACTGAACTTAGGGGCATCCTTAAAGATATGAAGGTAATTTAGTAAATTTAAATAAAGTCCCGGTGAAGGAAAAATTAATGAGGCAATTAAGTGACTTAAAGAACGCAATGAAAGGTGTAGACATTGTTTTACCTACACCATTCAATAAGGATGGTAGCCTTGATTTAGAGGGTATGCGAGCCAATACGCACTGGCTACTAGAGCGCACCGCCGGTAAAGACTTCATCCTCACGCCAGTGGGCAGCACTGGGGAATTCTACGCTATGTCCGATGATGAATGCAAAGCCGTTACCAAAATGGTAGTGGAAGAAACGAATGGGAGAAATGTGGTGTTAGCTGGAACAGGACGAGCCGGTGCCCTTGAAACCGTAAGGCTGTGCCAGCATGCCCAGTCGGTAGGTGCTGACGGTGCTCAGATTATACTTCCTTACTACCACATACCATATGAAGAAGGCATGTACCTACACTACAAACAGATAGCCGAAAGTGTAGACCCCAACTTCGGAATAATGGTTTATAATAATGCTGCAGTATCCGGCTCATGGATTAAACCGCATCTAATGCAGAAAATTTCCAGGATTCCCAATATTATAGCCATTAAAGAGAATACACCGTATATTATGTCTTACTTGGCGGAACGGAGAACGGTAGACCCGAAAGACGCCGAGATTCTTATCGGAATAGGCGAACAGATGTTTTCTTTCGCAGCGTTATATGGTTGTCCTGGCTTTATTAGTGAAATAGCGAACTTCGCTCCAGAAATCTCATATTCACTCTACGAGGCGGCAACAGCGAGGGATTTTGACAAAGTAACCGAGATAATCGACTTTCTTGCCCCCTTCTCCAGTTTTATAGGTAGGGTGACAACGAGTCACGGGCCACACACTGGTGTTGCTGGACGCGCCGTTATGTATGTTAGTGTGTTTAAGGCGGTAATGGACATAGTGGGCTTAAGGGGTGGAGAACTCAGATTACCTATGCTTCCTCTCAATGAGGAAGAGAAAACTGAGCTTCGGGGTATCCTTAAAGATATGAAGATAATTTAGCAAATCTAAATAGAGTCTTGATGAATGAATATACTATTACCTAGAGGGGGTGATAAATTTAAGTAAATAATAACCACAATCGGCCAATAAATATTTTTTTTAAAGGAGAACTAATGAAATCATTAAGTGAACTAAAAGCAAAGATGAAGGGAATAGACATTGTTCTATGCACACCCTTCAACAAAGATGAAAGCCTTGATCTGGAAGGCATGCGCTCCAATATGCGTTGGATGCTTAAACATACAGCGGACAAGGATTTCGTACAGACACCTGTGGGCAGCACCGGCGAGTTCTATGCTATGTCTGATGAGGATTGCCAGACTGTTATCAAGATGGTCGTGGAAGAAGTGAATGGGAGAAATGTGGTGTTAGCCGCAACAGGGCGAGCTTCTACCTACGAAACAATCAAGATATGTCAGTATGCTCAGTCTGTAGGCGCCGATGGTGCTCAGGTCGTCATTCCTTACTACCACGTTCCATATGAAGAAGCAATGTACGAACACTACAAGAAGATATGCGAAAGTGTAGACCCCAATTTCGGCATAATGGTTTACAATAATCCTTTTGTGTCTGGCTCTTGGCTCAGGCCACATTTGATGCACAGATTATCCAAACTTCCCAATGTTATAGCCATTAAAGAGAATACACCGAATATCATCGCTTATTATAAAGAGCGAGGAGTAGTAGACCCGAAAGATGCAGCCATCTTCTGTGGCTCAGGTGAAGTGGGTCATGCCTTCCAGGGATTGTATGGTGGTGAGGGTGCTGTTAGCACTATGGCTAATTTTGCCCCAGATGAGTCGTACTCGATGTATGAAGCCACACAATCGAAAGACTTCAGCAGAATAAATGAGAGGCTTCACTTCATGGCTCCCCTCAGCGAAGTTACCGATAAAATAACAGCAAATCACGGTGTGTCTGCTGGTACTTTCGGCGTTGGCCCTGTTATGTATGTCAGCGTGACTAAGGCAGCAATGGAAATGGTAGGTTTAGCCGCTGGACCAGCCAGATTACCTATGCTTAACCTCAACGATGAGGAGAAGACATGGCTACGCGGTGCTCTTAAAGAAATGAAGATAATCTAAAAATGCTATCTTCTACAAGTGCTACTAGCGAGGAAACGGTAAAGAGTTCTAACTTTGCTAAAGTATTAATGCCTTAGCAAGTGGGTGAATCTAATACGATGAGTAATTTTAAAGTAGTTGGGCTAGGGGCACTAAATATAGACCATTTATACCAGGTTGAGCGCATCATTGATGATGGGGAGACGATAGTAGATGAGTCAATGTCGTCTCCCGGCGGCTCAGCTGCTAATACAATCTATGGTCTGGCGAAGCTTGATGTAAACGCTGGCTTTATCGGGGTTATTGGTGATGACGCCGAAGGCAAAATACTGACACAAGATTTTCAAAAAGTAGGTGTAGATACCAGCCAAATCAAGTTAAAGCATAGAGCAAAAACAGGCTCGGTACTATGTCTCAGTGATAAGCGTAATTCTCGTTCCCTCTATGTCATGCCTGGTGCTAATAGCCTATTAACTATGGATGATTTGGATTTGGGCTACATAAATCAGGCAAAAATGTTTCACCTCTCTTCTTTTGTTAATGATAGGCAATTCAAAATATCACTAGACCTGATAGACAGGTTGGATTCATCAGTAAAAATTAGTTTTGCTCCCGGGGCCTTATATACTTCCAGAGGACTTAAAGCCTTAAACCCAGTGTTAGCAAGGACTTATGTTCTCTTCACTAACCGAAATGAAATACGGCAATTGACTGGAGAGGATTTTAATAACGGAGCCAGGATATGTCTAGAACAAGGCTGCCATATTGTTGTTGTCACCTTAGGCAAAGGAGCAGAGCTAGAGTCAATCGAAGGAACAGTCCATAGAAAAGTTACTTCTATTTGCTACAGTCAAGAAAATAAGCGTGGATATGCAATCAAAGCTGATAACCAACATACAATCCCTGAAGTAGATACCACTGGAGCTGGTGATGCTTTTGCCACTGGCTTCCTCTACGGTCTGCTTAATGGCAAAGGACTTGAAGAATGTGGTCATCTCGGTGATATTGCAGCGCGGTTCTCTATTGCCAAGGTAGGAGCAAGGCAGGGACTACCCACTTCCACTGAGCTAACTCAATGCTACCAAGAGCTTCATAACAAGGAATTCAGGCCTTAGTCTATATTCAGGCATACCTGTCAGAAAAGTATTTTAGTGTCAACCACCATCCCCCACTAGCAAGAAATATAAACCAGTCAATCCCTTCCCACTTCATTCCTCTACTTCTTCAAAGAAAGGGGTTTTGAAAGGAGTTATGACTATTTCTTAGCCTCTTTTTTCGGTGGTTTTTTAAGGATTTCGTCCACAAGTCCATACTCTACCGCCTGCTGAGGGTTTAAGTAGAAGTCACGATCGGAATCATGGGCTATCTTTTCTATAGATTGACCGGTATGTTTAGCCAAGATACCTCGAATTATTTCCTGAAGCCGCATAATCTCACGAGCGGCAATTTCTATATCGGCTGCCTGTCCCTGAGCACCGCCAAACGCCTGATGCATGTGGATAGTGGAGTTGGGTAGAGCATAGCGCTTACCCTTAGCTCCAGCGCAAAGGAGGATTGTTCCCATGCTGGCTGCCATACCCACACAGATAGTAGATACATCAGGGCGGATGAGCTGCATGGTATCGTATATAGCCAAACCAGCAGCAATAATACCACCAGGGCAGTGTATATAGAGGTTTACGTCTTTATCTGGGTCCTCTCGCTCCAGATAGAGAAGTTGAGCAATAACAACATTAGCCACCTGGTCATTAATCGGTAGACCTAGCATAACAATCCGTTCTCGCAACAAGAGTGAATATATATCGAAAGCTCGTTCCCCTCTGGCTCCACTTTCAATCACCATAGGGATAACATTCATCGGTTGAGTATTCATTTTTCTCCCTCCTCTCATATATTGTCAAAATTAAAATCATTAGAGATTAAGAACTAATATCAGTGCGCCCACCATCGCAGCAAATGAGCTGTCCGGTTATGAAACTAGCCTCATCAGAAACCAGGAACAAGGCTAAGCTTGCTATATCCTCAGGCTTGCCAGCACGACCAAGGACGGTTTGCTTTTTAACCTCTTCATCATACTTTTCCGCCGCTTTTCTTCTTTCTGGAGTGAATGTTTTTTCTGTCACAATATATCCTGGAGCAATACAATTTACATTTATTCCGTATGGGCCCGCCTCCATTGCGGCAACTTTTGTTAGCTGAATAACGCCAGCTTTAGCTGGTCCGTAATAACCATCACCTATATGAGTACGACCCCTCCCAGAAAGCGATGCAATGTTAATAATCTTACCATACCGTCGTTTCATCATATGAGGCAAAACTGCTTGTGTGCAACTGAATACACCCTTAAGGGTTATATCTATTCCCATATCCCAAAATTCTTCTGTCATCTCAACTATAGGGGCACGATGTCCAGGACCACCACCAGCAGCATTGTTTACAAAAATATCAATGACGCCAAATTCATCCATCGCTTTCTGGACAAGATTCTCAACAGCAACTTTCTTACTAACGTCTGTCTGAACAGCCAAAGAACGTCTGCCTAGAGCTTTAATCTCCTCGGCTGCCTTCTCAATAACAGGCAACCTCCGACTGGCAACAACCACATCAGCCCCAGCCTGGGCAAATTTCAAGGCAATACCCAGTCCTATTCCAGTACCACCTCCAGTAACAATAGCCACTTTGCCATTTAATTGCATTGTTTTACCTCCTTTATACCTAGATGCCTATTGTTTTTACAGGAGTGAATTTAGCCGTATTCCCACCCATATCATAGACTTATTATTTGGTATATTCTACCGCTCTCCTGAACTTTTTGTTATCTCTACTAGCTGTTGGATGGTTTTTCTCGTAGTTAACATTCGCTTTACTGATTCACGAACCTGTGAAGTATCTAAAAGTTTCTGTAGCTCACCTTTACTGCCAGTCTCACTGTTTGCCATGGTTTCAATCTCAGTATCTATCTCGGAGTCATTGACCTCAATTTTCTCCTCTTCAGTAATCTTGTCTAATACAAGAGAACGGGTAACCCGCTTTGCAGCTAACGGACGTAGTTCTTCTCTTAGTTCCTCTTCCGTCTTGTTAATACTACTAAGGTATTCCTCTAAGCCCTTGCCAGTCACCTGCCAGCGCTGTAACTGTTGGTTAATAAGCCGATCAATTTCCACCTCTACCAAAATTGGCGGATATTCTACTTGAGCAAGGGCAGTGACCGTTTCAATTATCCGGTCCTCAAAATCCATCTTGGTTTTCTCCTCAGCTCTAAGTTTCAAGTTAGTAGAAACCCGCTCTCGAAGTGAGTCTAAGGTTTTAAGTTCAGAGTCAACCCCTATAGCGAAGTCATCATCTAGCTCAGGAAGTTTCTCTTCTTTTATTTCAATAAGCCTTACTTTAAATGGAGCCTCTTTCCCCACCAGCTCACTTTTAGGGTAATCCGAGGGAAGTTGTAGTTTGAATTCCTTCTCTTCGCCTATTTTCATCTCTGATAACTGCTCAGCAAACCCCGGTACCGGGAAAGACTGCTCGCGAAGAACTTGGTATTGAGCTCCCTTCTGACTTATAAAAGGTTTATCTTCAATATTACTTTCGATATCTATGACCACCAAATCATTAAAACTTACCGGTCGCTCCACTGGCTCCCAGGTGGCGTGCTGATGACGTAGTTGTTCCAAAGCAGCATTAATATCATCCCCAGTCACTTCTACCGGTTCTGGCGTAGCTTGAATATGATGGTAATCCTCAAGCTTAATCGTAGGTGGCAACGGGACCGTTGCCTTAAATACTACTGGGTCAGTTTGAGTTATTTCAATACGGGGCTGAGCAAAAGCCTCAATTTTTTGCTCTTCTACAGCTTCCTGACAAGCTTGGGGAACTAGATCATTTAGCGCATCCTCAAGAAGGCTCGCCTTACCTATGTGGCGTTCCAGTACCACCCGTGTTGCCTTTCCTTTACGAAAGCCAGGGATATTCGTTCTTTTAACCAAACGATGATAAGACTTCTCCAAAGATTCTTCCACCTCATCAGGTTCCATCTCAATGGTCAGAAATGCTTGATTATTTTCTATTTTATCATTGGTTATTTTCACTATTCCCTCAACAGTTAACAGATTACTCGTCTCGTAGGCGCAGGTGTAATTCAGCTAGTTGTTCTTCACTAACCGACGAAGGAGCATTAAACAGCAAGTCAACGGCACTCTGATTTTTGGGGAAAGCAATTACCTCTCTGATGTTTTCCTCCCCCGCCAGCAACATCACAATACGGTCAATACCAGGGGCTATACCACCATGAGGTGGCGCCCCATAGTCAAAAGCCTCAAGTAAATGCCCGAACTGCTCCTCGATTTCCTTGTCATTATAGCCCAGTAGTTTAAATACCTTCCGCTGAAGTTGGCTATTATGAATCCGGCAGCTACCACCAGCAAGTTCCCAACCATTACAAACCATATCATAATGCCTGCCCCGCACCTTCTCTGGCGCAGTGTCCAGTAAGAGCATATCCTCATCTCTAGGTGCCGTAAATGGATGATGCATCGGCTCCCACCGTTTGGTTTCCCCATTCCAGTCTAACAACGGAAAATCCACAATAAAGACGAAAGCAAGCACATTTGGATCAGCCAGCTTAAGCCGATGCCCCATTTCTTGTCGTAGTTCACCCAGTATTTTATTGACCATTTTGGCTTCGCCAGCAACAATAAGTAAAAGGTCTCCCATGTTTGCATCCAAACGTTCCGCCATTTGTTTAATCTGGTCTAAGGTTAAAAATTTAGTCGCCACCGATTTTACCATTTCAAGAGTTAAATCGTTTAGACTACCAGCAGAAGTGCCTAATGAAATAGTTATTAGCCCCTCAGCCCCAAGACCCTGAACTAGCTTAGTTAGCTCACCAAGTTGACTGCGAGTATAGTTAGCACAACCGGGCACACATATGCCCTTTACTTTACCTCCATTAGCAATAGTCGAACGAAAGATTGAGAAGTTAGATTGAGCAGCAATGTTTGTCAGGTCTGTTAATTCCAGACCAAAACGCAAATCAGGCTTATCTGTGCCATAATGCTCCAGTGCATCAGCGTAACTAAGACGAGGGAACGGTTTTATCACTCGCATTTCGGATTTAACCGTCTCTATCATAGAGGTATAAAGCTCTTCAGTCAGACTAAGGATGTCTTCTTCATCAGCGAAGCTCATCTCTAGGTCAAGCTGGGTAAACTCAGGCTGGCGGTCGGCACGGGTATCCTCATCGCGAAAGCACTTGGCTATCTGAAAATATCTCTCCACACCAGCCACCATTAACAACTGCTTAAGCTGCTGCGGTGATTGGGGCAAAGCATAAAACTTGCCCTCATGAAGGCGACTTGGCACTAAGTAATCGCGAGCCCCCTCGGGAGTGCTTTTAAGCAGGATTGGTGTTTCTATCTCAATAAACCCCTTAGCATCCAAGAAATCGCGAATAAATTTGACCACTCGGTAGCGGAGGATCAAATTTTCCTTCATCCGAGCTCGGCGTAAGTCAAGATAGCGATATTTAAGACGAAGGCTTTCCTCTATCCCAATGTCCTCATTTATATAAAAGGGTGGTGTTTTTGATGGACCAAGTACCTCAGCATCCTGGGCGATAATTTCAACATCACCGGTTGGTAATTTAGGATTCTCAGTTCCCGGAGGGCGAAGGGCAACCTCACCACTAACCCTAATCACATATTCACTGCGCATTTCGCTGGCTATTTCCTGGCATTGCTTTGCTCTTTCTGGGTTGAACACTACCTGGACTATGCCCTCTCTGTCTCGCAGGTCAATGAATATTAATCCGCCATGGTCCCGACGGCGGTCGACCCAGCCGGCCAGAGTTACCTCAGTACCTACGTGCTCTTTCCTAAGTTCACCGCAGCTATGACTTTTGAGCAAAATTATCTCCTAAAAAGCCTACACATTATGCTTGATTATAGCTTATACAGGGGTGCCCTTCAACTCGCGCTTCTTGACAGTAACGTCTACTCACAGCAGTGCTAATTTTTTACTAGCAACTAGTTCAATTGCAGGAAATGTAGTTACAGTTCCAAGGAAAATGGTTTGACAGGGACTATAAAGACCTAGTCTTTGATCACTTCAGGGTTGACACAGTTTGGCGGAATTTTACCTTGTACCCCAGCGATGAGGTTTGCCGCTGCCATATTCGCCATCTTGGTACGAGTAGCAACGCTACCACTAGCAATATGAGGAGTAATAATTATGTTATCCAATGTGAGTAGGGGATCATCCATAGAAATCGGTTCAACCTCGGTTACATCTATCGCCGCTGCGAAGATATTATGTGATTTCAGCGCTTCATACAGAGCTTTCTGGTCGACAACGGGGCCACGCGAGGTATTGATTAAGATTGCTGTTGGCTTCATTATCGCAAATTCAGCATCCCCTATCAGGTGGTGGGTCTGTGGACCGAGCGGTACGTGAATACTAACAAAGTCAGACCTAGAAAGTAACGTTGGCAGCCCAGAGACATATTCCACACCGAATTGTTTTTCTTCTTCCTGACTTCGCCTCATTTCGTCATAATATAGTACCTTCATATTGAACCCTTTTGCCCGTTTAGCTATCTCTGTGCCTATACGACCCAAGCCAACAATGCCCAGGGTGGCACGATGAATGTCCTGACCCAACATCACCATAGGTCCCCACGTTTTCCAGTGCCCCTTTCTGGTAAAGGCACCAGCCTCAGCCACACGCCTAGCAGCAGCCATAAGCAGAGCAAAGGCCATGTCAGCAGTAGTCTCAGTCAGCACCCCTGGTGTGTTCCCGACAACTATACCGTGCTTTGTTGCTTCAGGAACATCAATGTTATCGTAGCCTACAGCCATATTACTTATCACCTTCAGTCTGGGTGCTGCATCCATAAGATTAGCATCAATTTTATCGGTCAACAGTGGCAGTAGACCGTCAATATCTCGAACTTTTTCTAAAAGCACATCGTATGGCGGAGGCAGTTCCTCAGGCCATACCTCCATCTCGGTAACCTCGGCAATCGTGTCCAGTGCCTCCTGAGCCATCCTACGAGTAACATAGACCTTTGGTTTTGCCATTTTAAGTCCTCCATTAATTATAACATTCTCAAGCTTAACTAGAAGCCTATTCTAACACCAAATCCAAAGCCCTGGCAAGGTGCTATGAGGAGTAAATTGACAAGTCAAACCTTTAATATTATCATCTTAAAGACATGGTAAAAACAATTAAGGAAATAAACGAGAAGATAAAACAGGGATATTTAACCTCAGGAATGCTTATCAAAATTATAATGTAGCGATGAATCTTTAAAAGGCTAAGAAGAGATGTTAAAATGGCTGTTTCCAAAAGAATAGTCCTACACTTTCCAAGGCGTTTAGTAGCCCGACCTATAGTCAGCCGACTGGTCAGGGAGTATAACCTCGATTTTAACATCCTAAAGGCATCAGTTACCCCTGAAGAAGAAGGCCTGATGGTGTTAGAATTGTCAGGAAAACAAGAGGACTATGATAAAGGTATCAGGTACCTAGCCACATCGGGGGTGAGGATTCAATCGCTCAGTCAGGATGTTACTCGCAATGAGGAAAGGTGCACTCACTGTGGTGTTTGTATAACTATTTGCCCTACAGCTGCTTTTGAAGTTGACCCTACAACCAGACGGATACATTTTTACAATGAAAGATGTCTGGCTTGTGAGCTGTGTATAAAGGTTTGTCCTCCACGAGCGATGGAACTGCATTTTTAGTCTATGTATGAGCCGAGAACCTACCGCCATTGGATTAGAGGTAAAGACTTAATTCCCTTCAATGTAGTAATAAAGGAGACGGATTTATATATTCGTGCCTCAACTAATCTTAAAAGAAAAGCCCTTAAGCTAGTCTTAAAGTATCGTGACACACTGGAAAAGTATATTGAGCGACACCCTGCTTTTCTAACCTCTCTTGAGCCTATACCCATTGGGGAAGATGCTCCACGCATTATCAAGGAAATGGCAAAAGCAGCAGAAAAAGTTAGGGTTGGCCCCATGGCATCAGTGGCAGGAGCAATAGCTGAATTTGTGGGCAATGAATTGTTAACCTTCTCACCAGAGATAATTGTAGAAAATGGCGGTGATATCTATCTAAAAAGCCTGAGAAAAAGGACAATAGGAATTTATGCCGGCAAATCACCTTTAAGTGGCAAACTTGGACTGGAAATCAATGAGCAAGACACGCCATTAGGAATTTGTACCTCTTCAGGAACAGTGGGACATTCCCTAAGTTACGGGAAAGCCGATGCAGTCATAGCGCTTTCTAAATCAGCTACTCTGGCTGACGCAGCAGCCACCGCTATAGGCAACCTGATCACTCAACCCAATGACATCCCAAACGGAATTGAGTTCGCTCAAGGCATTGAGGGATTAAAAGGGGTGTTAATCATCAAGGATGACAAGATAGGGCTTTGGGGCGAAGTGAAAATCTGTCAGATGTCAGTGTAATGTAAGCTGATGCTGGGGGGCAAAACACTATTTATCTAACTAGTACTCATTTGTATAATGGCTTTGGCTTTGGATTGATGCTTTTCGATAATATAGAGCAAGGAGGTGATTAGAAGACATGCTTACCACGAGGGAACGGGAAAGATATGATAGACAAATAATGATAAGGGAGCTTGGTGAGGATGGACAAGAAAAGCTTAAACGGGCAAAGGTTATTGTCGCCGGTAGCGGAGGGCTTGGTTCCCCAATATCTATATACTTAGCAGCAGCTGGGGTGGGAACGATAAGAATAGTTGACCACGATAGAGTAGAGCTCAGCAACCTGAATCGACAAATTTTACACTGGGATAAAGATATCGGCAAAAGCAAGGTTGATTCAGCGGCTGAGAAGTTAAGTCAGCTAAATCAAGATGTGAAAATAGAAACTGTGGAGGAGATGATAAGCGAAGATAACAGTTCCCGACTTGTGGCTGGCTTTGATTTAATAGTTGATGCCATGGATAATTTGCCAACTAGATATTTGCTAAACAAGGCAGCAATCGAGCATAATATCCCATTCATTCACGGGGCAGTTTATGGTCTTGAAGGAAGAGCCATGACTATAATCCCGGGTAAGACAGCCTGCCTGAGGTGTGTATACCGAGGGCTTATCCTTCAAGAGAAATCTCCGGTGATCGGGGTTACTCCAGCAGTCATCGGTTGTATTCAGACAACGGAAGTGATAAAGTATATCATAGGAGCTGGTCAATTACTAACCAATAGATTACTAGTTTATGACGGGCTGAATATGACTTTCACCGAGCTTATAGTCAAGAGAGATCCAAATTGTGAGCATTGTGGTCACTAAACAGTAGAAGAGTAGGAAATGAGCATAAAGATAAATATTCCTTCGTATTTGCGGTCTTATACTAATATGGAAGCTGTTGAAGTCAATGGAAGCACAGTTGACGAGTGTCTTAACCACTTGGTTAAACAGTTCCCCAGCATTGAGAAGCAGCTTTTCAGTAAAAACAGGAAACTATTCGAGTACATTAGTATTTTTATTAATGGTGAGAGTGCTTATCCACAGCAACTGGCTAAGCCGGTTAAGGATGGGGACGAGCTCCGCATAATATTCGTAATTGGTGGAGGCTAAAGTGGCTCAAAGGCGAGTGATGCTCACCTTTCCTGAGGAGTTAGCTAAGGAACCAATTATCTATAACCTCGGTCAGCAGTTCAAGGTAGTGACCAATATTCGCCGCGCTGACTTAACCAACGATAAAAGTTGGATGGTACTCGAGCTGGAGGGAGAGGAGAAGGAAATTGAGGATGGTCTTGCTTGGGTAACCAGCAAAGGAACGAGAGTCGACCCCATCACTGAATGAACTTATGTTAAAAGCCAAGAAAACAGCGAGTTTTGCTCATTAATGCTCCTGGTGCCCTCTTACTGTGAGTTCCCCTCAATATGAAAGCGCCCGTACACTATGATGTCCTCTAGTAGTTTCAAAATCATTCAAACTTGCTCTGATAGCAGAGCTCGTGCTGGCGAATTGGCAACGCCCCACGGCGTGGTACCCACACCGGTATTCTTACCTGTAGGCAGCCAAGGCACAGTTAAAACACTGACCCCGGAAGAGATTAAGGATATTGGTATAGCAATGGTATTGGCTAACACCTATCACCTTTATCTCAGGCCAGGCATTACCGTAATTGAGCAAATGGGAGGTTTACACAAATTCATGGCTTGGGATGGAGCTATCCTTACTGACAGTGGTGGCTATCAGATATTTAGCTTAGCCTCGCTCCGCAAGGTCAGCGATGAAGGGGTAATATTTCGCTCCCACATTGATGGGAGTCAGCACCTTATTACCCCCGAATTAAGTATTCAACTCCAGGAGGCTCTTGGTGCCGACATTATTATGACCTTGGATGAGTGCCCAGCCTATGATGACAGCTTTGAAAAAGTGAAGAGGGCAATGGAGAGAACACATCAATGGGCAGAGAGATGCCAAAAATCTCAAAAGCGTAATGACCAGGCTCTATACGCTATTGTGCAAGGTGGGCTCTTCCCTCAACTACGGCATCAATCGGCTGAGTACCTTACTTCACTAGGATTCCCCGGTTATGCGATTGGCGGCTTAAGTATTGGAGAACCTAAGAAAGTAACCCTGTCCATAACCGAGGAAACGGTAGCTCTACTGCCTGAGAATAAACCACGTTACCTTATGGGGGTAGGCTCCCCAGAAGATATTATTGAAGGTACAGCTAGAGGGATTGATATATTTGACAGTGCTTTACCTACCCGTGTAGCCCGAAATGGTGCCTTCTTTACCCGTCTGGGGCGAGTGAATATTGGAAATGCTGTCTATAAACAAATGGAACAGCCTATTGACCCTGATTGCGATTGCTACACCTGTCACACCTTCTCAGCAGCTTATCTGCACCATCTGTTTGGTTGCCGAGAGCTGTTAGCCTATAGATTAGCCACCATCCACAATTTAAGATTCATTACCAATTTAATGCGCAAAGTAAGAAGTGTCATCCTAAATGGCACCTTCAGCTCTTTCAGAAGTAATTTCTTAGCAAATTATAAACCTACCGATGAGCAGATGCGGCTCAACCAGAAGCAAAAACAGTTAAAATCACGCAATTTAAACAAGTAACCAGTTAAAATCTTACTTAATGTTTCTCGTCCAGATAACCTTGCAGGATAAGAGCAGCAGCTATAGCATCATCTTCGGCTTTCTTTCTAGTTCTTTTACCGCCAACAGTCCGCATCAGACGTTCAGCCCCTACTGTGGATAAACGCTCATCCCTAAATTCTACAGGAACCTCAGTATGGCTACGCAGATTTTCAGCAAAGGCTCCTACCTTCTCAGCCTGCTTACCTAAACTACCGTCCATAGAGCGTGGTAACCCGACTATAATCTGGTTAATCTGATATAAGCTAACGATATTAACAATAGCCTCCACATCTGCCCTGATGTCGCTACAGTTGATAATAGTAAGTGGGCTGGCTAATATGCCATCAGGGTCACTAAGGGCTACTCCAATCCTCTTATCTCCGATATCAAGACCTAAGTTACGCATTATTTTACCTCTAAACTATTTAAATAATTTTGAACAAATCTAGCGTTATGTCAACTTAATCTGTGTTACCAGTTTTTCCACTAATTGCAGGGCTTCGTCTAATTTATCTTTGTATTTACCGCCAGCCTGAGCCAATCTGGCTTTACCTCCACCACCACCCCCGGTTACCTTAGCCACTTCCTTTACTATTTTCCCAGCATCATATCCCCTGGCGACCAAATCCGGAGTTACCGCAGCCAGAAAAACAGGCCTATCCTCATAAATTGTGCCCAAGACTATCACCGCACTTTTCAGCCGCTCTCTAAGTAGGTCACTCATCTCCCGTAAAGCCTCCACCCGAGAGGACGGCACTTTGGCTACTAACACCTTTACCTCTTTAATTACCTTAACCTGATTTAGTAAAGACTCGGCTATCTTCCTCGATAATTCCTTCTCTAGAGCCTGACGTTCTCTCCGTTCCATCTCAACTGCGCTGGCTACACTGGAAACTTTATCAACGACATTCTCTAACGAAGCTTCTACGATTTGCGCAGTCTTTTGCAAGTCTGATAAACGCGCCTTGATATATTTCTCAGCTCCCCTACCGGTAACAGCCTCAATACGACGTAGCCCAGCCCCAATGCTGCTCTCACTAATAATGTGGAAATAGCCTATTTCCCCGGTTGAAGCTATATGGGTACCACCACATAACTCAGCACTAATAAATGGTTCATCAATTTTTATTACCCGGACTATATCACCATATTTCTCATCAAACAGGGCTATTGCCCCTGCTTCTATGGCTTTTTTATATGAAATCTCCTCATCATATACCCTCAAGTTCTGGCGGATTTTATTATTAACAATATTGTTTACTTTTTGTATTTCCTCTTCAGTCATTGCCGTCAGGTGAGAGAAATCAAACCTAAACCGGCCTGGAGCTACCAGTGAGCCCCGTTGCTGGATATGTTCACCTAATACCTGCCGGAGAGCCAATTGAAGAAGGTGGGTAGCCGTGTGATTACGAGCAATATCAAGTCGCCGTTCTCTATCCACCTCAGCCACAATTTCATCCCCTACGGTCAGGCTACCTTCAGTAACATGCCCCTGATGAACGATAATATCTGGTGGTATCCGAATGGTATCGGTAACAGAAAAGTTTCCCGACGAGCCTCGTACCTCACCGGTATCACCTGCTTGCCCTCCCATCTCTCCATAGAAAGGGGTAACCTCTAAAATTAGACTCGCCTCCTGCTTTTCCCCTAATGTCTCCACAGACTTATTATCAACCAAGAGGTCAATAATGACCGACTTTTGGTTGAGGTTATGGTAGCCGACAAATGGATGTTTACGTATTACCGTAGCTCTAACCCGAAGTCTTCCTTCACCACGGAAATGAGCTTGACCAGTTACGACGGACTTCTGGGCTTCTCTAGCTCTTTCCCGCTGCTTTTCCATTTCTTTCTCAAAGCCTTCTAAATCCACCGAAAAGCCACGCTCAGCAGCAATCTCTTTAGTTAGTTCTACCGGAAAGCCATAGGTATCGTACAGTTTGAATGCCTCTTTACCCGAGATTTTGTCTCTCCCTTTGCTGGCAGCTTCACTCATAATGCCGTCTAACAATTCCAGACCGGTATTAAGTGTCTCGCTGAATCTTATTTCCTCAAGTTCAACGACTTTAATAATGAAGTTCTGCCTTTGTACTAATTCAGGGTAAATATGTCCCATTTGTTTAATTGTGACCTTAACCATTGCAGCCAGAAATGGCCTGGCTAACCCTAGCCTTCTGCTAAAGAGGGCTGTGCGACGCAGTAAGCGGCGTAACACATAGCCCCGTCCTTCATTGCTGGGGATTACTCCATCAGCGATGAGAAAGGCAATGCCACGGCTATGCTCAGCGATTATTCGCATAGTAGTATCTACAGCATCATCGGAACCATATCCTATCTTGGCTAATTCAGATATTTTTTGTATTAAAGGAGCAAAGAGGTCAGTTTCATAGACAGAGGTTTTATTTTGCATTACGGCTGCCGTTCTCTCCAACCCCATACCGGTATCAATATTAGGTTTGGGTAGCGGGGTACGCTGTCCCTTTTCGTCCTGATTGTATTGAGTAAATACCAGATTCCAGATTTCAGAAAAGCGGCCGCAGTCGCAATTGGGAGCACAGGAAGCCTTCCCACAACCAATTTTTTCCCCAAAGTCGTAATGAATCTCACTGCACGGTCCACAGGGGCCGGAATTACCAGCCGGTCCCCAGAAATTATCCTCTTCACCAAACCTTAGTATCCTTTGCTCAGAAACACCTATTTCACGCCAGATGCCAAAGGACTCGTCATCATCCATAAAGATAGTTACCCATAGTCGCTCAGGCGGAAGATTCAAGCACTGGGTAACAAACTCCCAAGCCCAGCTGATAGTTTCACGCTTAAAATAATCGCCGATACTAAAGTTGCCCAGCATCTCAAAAAAGGTGAGGTGGCTAGAGTCACCTACTATTCCAATGTCAGTGGCGCGAAAGCATTTTTGACAGGATGCCAAACGGGGACTAGGTGGTGACGCCTCGCCCAAAAAGTAAGGCTTAAACTGCACCATGCCAGCACTGGTAAGCAGTAAAGTAGGATCCCCTTGAGGTATCAAAGATGAACTGGAAATAATTTTATGGGCTTTTCCCTCAAAGAAACTCAAAAACGCCGACCGAACTTCATCACTGGTCATAATTATATATGATTTTAGGGTAAGATATACTAGCTGTCAATGAGAGGTTATTCCACAGAGTTGGTGTAGCTATATTTTCAGCCCTTCTTTTGCTGGCGAGCATAGATAGCAGCTCCCAATACCTCAGCATCATCACCGAGTTGGGTTGAAACTATGCGCACCGCCTCAGCCGATAAAGGAAAAGCTCTTTCTCTCACCACCTGTCTGGCTGGATTAAGCAAAAGGTCTCCTAATTTTGACAAGCCCCCACCAATAATAATCATTTCCGGGTTAAAGATATTGACCAGGTTTAGCAGACCTATTCCGAGATAGGTAGCGGCTCTAGAAATAATTTCTAGAGCCATAGAGTCCCCGCTCTGGGCTGCCAATCCAACTTTTTCGGCAGTAATATCTTCTATCTTGCCCTCCACAGTTTTGATTAGAGAGGATTTTTTCTCTTGCCTGATACGTCTTTGCGCCTCTCTAGCTACGGCAGTACCAGAAGCCAGTACTTCCAAACAGCCAAAACTGCCACAATTACACACTGGTCCATTAATATCAATGGTCATATGTCCTATCTCTCCGGCACTACCGCACGGTCCGAGGTATAATTCATCGTTAATAATAATACCACCACCAATACCCGTACTTACTGTAAGGTAAATAAGGTTTTCTACCTCTCTCCCGGCACCAAACTGATGTTCCCCTAAGATAGCAGCACTAGCGTCATTTATTAAGAAGGTGCTAATTCCGAATCTCTCTTTAACAATGTCCCGCAACGGAATGTCATGCCAGCCGGGAAGGTTTGGCGATAAGGTTACTATCCCCTTCTTCATATCCACAACCCCAGTGGCACCAATGCTTATGCTGTGTAGTTGAGATAAGTCTATATTCTTTAGATTAAGAAGATGGTCTATAGCTGATATTACCCCATTTATTACTGACTGTGGTCCTTCATCAGTTGAGGTGGAGTGGTATTCTTTAGCCACTATCTGGCCTTTATTAGAAATAATAGCAGCAATTATATTAGTTCCACCCAAGTCTATAGATAAGACAAGTGGTTCATGTTTTTGGGTTTTATGCATTTTGAATGCCATTCTACCCCATATAAGTAAATCTGTAAAGCTAAAATAGGCTAAGTGATGTAGAACGCTTTCTCAAATGGATATCTGAGACCGTCCTTAAGCCAAATTAATCTCGCTGGCATAATTCAGCAACCAGAATATTGAGCGCAAGCTCGCCTCCGTATTTCCCCGTTTTAATAGAAAGGTCAGCCTCCAAAAGTTTATGATATACCTCTTTAAGCCGTGCCAAAGAATATCTGCCAGCTTGCTCTAATATCTTACGCAAAGCAAACTCCGAGGTTAGACCAAATTTATTCTGAATCTCTATTTTAGATTTCCCCTGGTTTTTTAATTCCTTGGCTCTAACTATCATCTGAACTTGCCGTGACAGCATAACAAGGAGATAGGCTGGGGCAGCTCCCCTCTGCAACAACTGCTGCAATAAATTTTCAGCTTCTCCAGCTTTGAACTCAAGGATAGCATCAACCATGGCAAAAACACTAGTTTGCTGAGCATAGCTTACTATCGTCCTAGCATCCTCTTCCTCAATACGACGGCCTGAACTAAATAGAACCAGCTTATTAATTTCGTTTGTCATAATCCATAGATTGCTGCCCACTAGTTTAGTTAGTAGTCCTATCGCCTGAGGAGATATACTGCCGCCTTCTTCCGTCACACGCTTTTGAATCCATTGGCGTAATTTAGCATCTCTCAGTAAGGGAAAGGATTTTACCTTTGCCTTTGTTGAAAATTCCTTGAACAGAGGACTATTACTTTTTATTCCATCTTCTATCAATACCAATATCGTGCTATCTGGTATCTTGTTTATATAGGCAGCTAATGATTTATAATCGTTCTGCCGGTTAGCTACAGATTTGGTTTTCTTCGGGCGTCTGGATTTACCTCTACGTTCAAAGCGCCCCAAGAGCCCTTTAATGATGACCATGCGTTTTTCAGCTAGAAAGGGTGCTGCCTCACAGACAGTCCTTAATTGGTCTACAGTCACTTGTTGGCCATCAAGCGTAGTGGTATTGGCGGCTAAAGTTGTGGTGTCACCTATACCTTTTTTTATCTCCTCAAGCGACTGGCCACGGGAAAAATCATCCAGGCCAAATAATATATATAACAAGTTTCACTCCCTACTACTCACCAGTCTCCCCATTTTATCACACCTAGGATTTATCTAGTAATTTCCATTGAGGAATATTGGCGCAAAGAGTAGAATAAAAATAGTAATACCTCATTGGCTGGTATTGCTGGGGGTAAAATGAGTATTAATATAGGCACAATTGGACTAGCCAAAAGCGGCAGGACAACCATTTTCAATGCTTTGACCAAAGGCAAGGCCGATACCAGTGGCTACATTGAAAAAGGCTTAGCTTCACACATTGGAGTAACCAAGGTTCCAGAGCCCCGCCTGAAAACCTTGGCCGATATGCTTCACCTCAAGAGGATAGTCCCTGCTGAGGCAACATATATTGATATAGGTGCTTCAGTTAAGAGTCTGGTTAAGGACGAGGCTATAGGCGGGCAATTGCTGGCCCGGCTTAGCAATGTGGATGCTCTTATTAATGTAGTCCGAGCTTTTACTGATGAAACTATTCCCCATGTTGAAGGCAGCGTAGATGTAATCCGGGATATTGATACTATGAATCTGGAACTTGCCTTTTCCGACTTAACATTACTAGAGCGACGATTGGAAAAAATAAGTACATCCCTAAAAGGAGCTAAACAACCCGATCGTCAAGGTCTTCTCCGAGAGCAAGAGTTATTAATGAAGGTCAAGGCTGAACTGGAAAAAGATATTCCCATCAGAGAAATAGGATTGACTAACGGCGAGGCTAAAATTATGGCTAGTTACCAGTTTCTCACTGCCAAGCCACTATTAACTGTGATCAATATTGATGAAGATCAGCTACCTCAAGCAGCATCTTTAGAAGTTGAACTGAAATCGCATTATTCCCGACCGAAGTGTCGTCTTATTACCCTCTGCGGCAAGCTAGAAATGGAGCTAGCCCAATTAGATAATGGTGCTGCTGATGAACTTCGGGCTGAGTTTGGTCTTAAAGAATCCGGGCTTGACCGCGTTATTAAACTATCCTACGAATTATTGGGGCTAATCTCGTTTTTCACTATAGTCTCGGATGAAGCCAAGGCTTGGTCTATTCAGAATGGCACCAATGCACTTAACGCCGCTGGTAAAATCCACTCCGACATGGAGAGGGGCTTCATTCGGGCAGAAGTAATCAGCGATAATGACCTAGTGAAGTGTGGTAGCGTGACTGAGGCTCGTAAGAAAGGGCTTCTGCAACTGGAGGGCAAGAACTATACAGTCCAGGATGGCGATGTAATTACTTTCCTGTTTAACGTCTAAACTATATTTCATCTTTAATGATTTTTCCCCATTGCTAATACTGCTAACAGGTCTTGATGACTGGTCATCTGAGCAATTGTATCTAGAAAATCTTTTAATGAAGCGCTTTGGTTTCTTAAATCTCTTAATTCGTCTCCAATAGGGCTAACGGAGGTTGGCCTATCAGCATAGGTGCCATGCCAAGCAAAATAGGCCTGATTCAGTTTTCTAATATAATGACCCTTCGAAGCCAAGTATTGGCGCTTTTGTTCCATAAATTCTTCGGCCAACTCAACCTCTCCTCGGGCTAAGTAGGCATCAACTGCTTTTCTTATTTCTCTCATCTCTCGGTTAAAGTCAAACCCTGACTGGGATACTTGTTCAACATCCTTGTCCTGCTCAAGATAGTAGTTATCATAGATAATAGAGGTAATTTCCTTGCTGACCATACTAGTTGCGGTTTCATTCATGGTAGCGATGTCATAATTCCGTGCTACGCCGATTAAATCAAGCACATAACGAAATCCCAAGGGCTTGAAGGCAAGGTACTGGTGTAACCATTCTTCAACTGCAGTATCAATGGTAGATCGTAGACTGGCATCGTTAGTAACCAGACTAGGGTATGCTCCTCCATAACCACTAAGTTCTACCACTAACGAAGAAACGCTTAATCTATCAACTCCATCTTCGATGTTCTCTACTTCTTCAAGGCTAATGTTATGTTGTAGTAGAATTTCTCTAATGCTTTCTATCCTATCTCGAGGTGAAATTACGAGCAAATAGGGTAGGTTTTCCAGTTTGAAATTTACCGGAGGAAAACCAAAGATGTCTTGCTGAATCAAGGTTTCTTCTATTTGATTTTCCAGTATCCTCTCTACAGCATCTTCCAAATACCTTCTCCGCTCTTCAGTAGTGGAGAAATATGCGGTAACTATATCAACTGGGTTAGCAATGTTCTCTTCTTTACCTTGTATCCATTGACTTACTTCGCGTGGAAAAGTCGTAATTTCCCATACCGCAATACTGAATCTGTAGGACTGCACAATTGAGTTTAAGGGCCGATCGAAATCCTGCGTGGAAGCGCAACCCTCACTGCTAAGCGAGTGAAGTAACAGTATCAACAATATAATAATCAGTGCCGCTTTTCTCTTCAAGGTAATAAGCCCACGTTTTAATTCAGCAGGCAAGGTGGAGAGCTGCCGCTACCTTTTGAGAACGACAAAGCTGGTTATAGATATGGCAAGCCTTGTCAGTAGTTTCGGCAATAAGCTTAATGCCTCTAGTATCGACATTCCGCTGACCATCAGGTAGCACCTTCATTAAACCTGATGCCCCGGTGCCAACTATTAACACCTCAGGATTCCCACTCAAAATCTCAGCTATGTCCTCAAGACATAGCTGATGACCCTCTTTCCTCCACCAGCCATCTTTAACCCTATCGGTGGAAATAATTACATCTGAAGTATACTTCTTGCCGTTAACTACTATCAGACCAAGCTGGGAAGAATCAATAATGTTTACATCCAAGCTCCGGCCATGCCTCCATCAACATTTAGAACTTGCCCGGTGATATATCTTGCTTCTTCCGAAGCTAGAAAAGCAACCGCCTCAGCTACATCACGGGGAGAGCCAAAGGAATTAAGAGGAATCCGTCTCCTAATCTCTTCCCTTAATTCCTCTTTCAACCGCTGTGTCATCTCAGTATCAATAAAGCCAGGGGCAATAGCATTAACGGTGACGTTATGGGAACCTACTTCCTTGGCAATAGTCCGGCTAAAACCAATGATGCCAGCCTTAGCTGCAGCATAATTAGCCTGCCCCGGATTACCCACTATGCCAACAATACTGGCAATACTGATAATTCTACCCCAGCGTTGCTTAATCATATGCCTTAACATAGCCTTAGTGCAGAGAAAAACGCTCTTTAAATTAACATTTAATACTTTATCCCACTCTTCCTCCGACATTCTCAACAGAAGGTGGTCTCGGGTAATCCCGGCATTATTCACCAGAATATCGACTTTCCCAAAGGTAGCTGTTGTTTCATCCACCAACCTAGTCACATCTGGCAATGAGCTTACATCAGCCATAACAGCCAGGCTCTGCCGTTTCATAGTTTTAATTTCTTCAACCACATTATCAGCCAGAGCTTTATCTAGGTCAGTAATCACAACCGTAGCCCCGACCTCAGCCAGTTTCAGGGCAATAGCTCTTCCTATACCCCGACCACTTCCGGTAACTATAGCCACTCTATTAGAAAGGTCCATTATTCACTCCTTATTAAAGCCGGGCAACGTCATCCCACAAATTATTTATTAGCTGCATCCCTAATAGCCTGAGCACCACCAATATTCAGAGTTTTAACATCCCTGTTTGTCCGCCTAATGAGACCGGTCAGCACCTTGCCTGGTCCTATCTCAACAAAGGTAGTAACACCATCATCTACCATATACTCAATGGAGCGCTGCCACTGAATACCATTACACAACTGGTTGAGCAGCTCTTCCTTAATCGATTTAGCCGAGGTCAGTGGCTGAGCGGTAGTATTAGCTATAATAGGAGTGGCTGGTTCGTTAAAGGAGAGTTCGGCCAGAATTTTAGCCATACCATCAACTGCCGGCTGCATTAATGGCGTATGAAAGGCACCACTTACCTGTAAAGGGATAATGCGCTTAGCCTTCTTAGTTTCAGCTAAATCCACAGCTTTAGTTAAATTATCTTTTGCCCCGCTGATTACTATCTGACCGGGACAGTTAATATTAGCAATCCAGGTATCAGTCTCACCACATATCTCAGCCAATAGAAGTTCATCAAGCCCGATTATGGCCACCATACCTCCGGGATTCTTCAGCCCAGTTTCATACATTAATCGTCCCCTCTCCCGAGCCAGAGAAACAGTAGCCGCAAAATCAAGCACATTGGCTGCTGCCAGTGCTGTATACTCACCTAGACTATGACCGGCAACAAAAGCAGGGGACAATAACTCATTGCCACCAAGCGCACTTTGGGCAGCTTTCAAGCAAGCAAAGCTGACGGTTACCAGTGCGGGTTGAGCATTGTTTGTCTGGCGAAGCTCATCCTCTGGCCCCTCAAAGCATAAGCGAGATAGAGGGAATTCCAACGCCTCATCAGCCTGCGCAAAAACTGCTTTAGCTGCATCAAAATTATCATAAAGGTCGCGACCCATACCTACTGACTGAGAACCCTGCCCCGGGAAAACATGGGCTACCTTCACCAGATCAGCCATAGCTAACCTCCTGCCTGATAATTTTTAAGGCTGGTAATTATTGCCTCAGCTGCTACTAGTCTTTTCTTTAGGGCTTTTAATCTCAACAGCTTCCCTACCAGCATAGTAGCCACAGGTAGGACAAACATGATGAGACAGCTTAGGACTGTGGCATTGAGGGCAATAGTCCACTGAAGGAAGTTTCAATCCAAGATGACTACGCCTCTTACCCTGACGCGCCTTAGCATATTTTCGTTTCGGTAAAGCTCCCATAATCTATTCTGTTCCTTTCGATTCATCTACCAATATACCATCAGTTGAAGCCAAGTTAGCCAAATCTGCCCAACGTGAGTCTACTGCCTGAGACGGACAACCACAAGGTCTTTGATTAAGATTTTGACCACAACCAGAGCATAATCCGGCACAATCCTCACGACAAAGTGGCTTCATAGGGATAGCCAGTAGGGCATACTGGCGTATCGCATCAGCCAAATCGAGAATATGATTCTCGTCAATAGTGAAACTACCCGACTCCTCAGGTGAAAGTAATGAAACGCCATTAACTATATCTACACTAGGGATATATTCTTCTTCAATATTTAGAGTCAAGGGGTAATCAAATAAATTCAAACAGCGGCTGCAGGTAGCTTCAACCTCAGTGTGCAAAGTACCTTTAGCAAGGATACCCCGGTCAGTGCGCATCAGACTGACCTCACCCTGAACACTACTGTTACCGCCAGCAATATCCATAGCCTCATTCACTTCATAATTTCGTACTGAGCCTATGGATTCCTTAAGCTGCTGGGATACATTTATCTGCATTGCCTCCTGCCTCCACTCCGTCTGAAGTTAGTTTATTATAAACTGAGAGGTATATTTAGTGCAAGCAGGGCGGCTTCCGAATAAAGATAAAGTCCAAATCTCTGTTGAACTGTGATTAATTGCAGGTCTACTACCAAGGGTGAAGCGATTCAACATATTATAGTCCCAAAAATTTTATCGCACCCCCACAAAGAAGAATTGACAAGCCAGCCAATGCATGAGAATATTTTCCGAGTTTACCAAGCGACAACTTTGACAAGCCATAGAATGAAACCAAAACCACACCCAGCATGGTTGCAATAGTCGTCAAGCCAAAGATAGAGGCGACTATGACGACATTTATCATATTACCCTTGGCTGCCGGATACATTACCAGTGGGATAAGTGGTTCGCAAGGGCCAAATACGAATATTATAAAAAGAGTCCATGAGGTTAAACCGCCAAATTTTGAACGGTGAATATGAGAGTGACCTCCAAGGTGATTATGAGGATGTATATGAGCCCCTCCGTTTTCATGCGAATGGGGATGTTCATGACGCCGGCGGCGAATCGCTCTGTGTATCCCCCAAACAAAATAGGTAAAGCCAAATGCAATAAGAATCCAGGCAGCTAATTCACCGCGAAATGCTTCAAATGTTTCCAATTTAAAAACAGCAATCCCCAGAGCAATACCTACAAACCCTAAAACAACAGAACCCAATACATGACCAATCCCACAGACAAAAGTAATCACAACCGTCTTAACGATACTCCACTGCCTCGTTTTAGCCAGAACAATAAAGGGTACATAATGGTCTGGGCCCAAAATGGTATGAACGAACCCTATAACTGCTGCTGTTCCGGCTAGAATAAGAATTTCGCTTGGCATAGTTATTCTCCTCCTTAATCTGAAAACTGAGTTTGAATTATTTCGCCTATTTTAGCTTCTCTATCAACATCGGCACCACCTTAAACAGGTCACCGACAATACCATAAGTAGCTATTTCAAAGATAGGGGCGTTGGGGTCACTGTTAATAGCCACGATAGTATCTGAGGTCTGCATACCTGCCATATGTTGAACTGAGCCCGAGATACCACAGGCAATATAGAGCTTGGGACAAACGGTCTTACCAGTCTGCCCGACTTGATGTGAATATGGAATCCAACCATCATCCACCGGAGGCCGAGATGAGCCTAGCGCTGCCCCCATAACCTTCGCCAGTTCTTCTAGCAGCTGGAAATTCTCTGGTTTGCCCAAGCCCCGCCCCCCGGAAACAATGATATCAGCATCCTCAAGCTTCACTCTTTCCGTCAAATCCTCAACAAAATCAAGCAGCTTAGTTCTTGAAGTGATATCTTCTTTATTGAAGTCTACCCTTATTATCTGCCCTTTTCTTCTCTTATCCGGCGTATTTTTCTTAAAGATTCGCGGGCGAACGGTTGACATCTGTGGTCTTTTCGCCTGGCAGATAATAGTTGCCATGATGTTACCGCCAAAGGTAGGACGAGTCTGCAAGAGAAGCTTTGTCTCGGTATCAATTTCAAGCCCGGTGCAGTCAGCAGTGAGTCCCGTTTTCAAGATAGCCGCCACCCGGGGAATAAACGCACGCCCCAGTGAAGTAGCACCAGCAATAACTATCTCCGGCTTATATTGCTGAATGAGCTTAACGAGTCCCGTGGTACATAATTCTTCTTGATTATTGGCTAAAGCTGGATTATCTATTAAATAGACCTTATCGGCACCGTAAGCAATTAATTGTTCAACTTCCTGAACATTATGACCTAAGCATACAGCACACAATTCAGTATCAAGGGTATCGGCTAGCTGTCTGCCTCTTGATAATAGTTCATAGCCAACGCTTTTTAGTTTGCCATCCCTCTGCTCAGCAAATACCCAGATTCCACGATGGCTATCGCTTATCACCGCAGTCTCATCAGCAGTCTCGATGAGTATAGCATCGTAATCGCAGGCTTCCTGACAGGCATTGCAGAATGTGCACCCTTCCTTGATATGAGCCTTCTCATCGACAATTTCTATCAAACCGAAAGGACAAATCGGCACACAGATACCGCAACCAATACATTTATCGAGGTTAATTTGAATTCCCATAGTCACCACTACTTCTAAATAATCTTGCTTTCTCTAAGTTTATCAATTAGGCTGGCCACCTGGCTTCCCAACTCCCCTTGAAATATCTCACCATGGTGAACTCTCTGAGGAAAGAATATCTTGACAACCTTGGTAGCAGAACCAGACAACCCTACCCTATTTTTATCAACGCCTAATTCTGGGACTGCCCAAGTAGGTATTACGGCATTCTTTGCCCTGGTTAACCCACGAAGAGAAGCGAGGCGAGGTACATTTATCTCTTTTACCACAGTGATCACGGCTGGTATGGGTGCCTCAAGAACCTCATGTCCCTCATCAACCATCCGTTGGACTCGCATATGTCCATTGTCTATTTCTTCAATCTTGCTGACATAGGCTACGAATGGTATTTCCAGCATTTCAGCCAGTTCTGGGCCCACCTGTCCGGTATCACCATCTATTGTCTGCCGCCCGCAGATTATAAGGTCGTATTCTTGAATTTTTTTAATTGCACTGGCAAGAGTGTAGGAGGTAGCCAAGGTATCAGCACCAGCAAAGGCTCTATCACTTAATAGGATGGCTTCGTCAGCCCCGGTACTAATCACTTCCCTTAATACTTCTTCAGCCTGAGGAGGTCCCATACTGATAGCGATAACTTTACCTCCATACCGCTCCTTTACTCGGACAGCCTCCTCCAGGGCATAGGTATCAAAGGGATTGGTAATATTCTCAATCCCCTGCCTAATTAGCGTATTGGTCTGTGGGTCAATCTTGACCTTAGTGGTGTCAGGAACCTGCTTGAGGCAAACCACAATGTTCACTCTTGGATTCCCCTCCTCTTCCTCAATCCAAGAGCGATGGCATTTCGCAGCACCTGGTTGGTACCTTCATATATCTGGGTGATTTTGGCATCTCTCATCATTTTCTCAATGGGGTAATCACGCATGTAACCATAACCACCAAAAATCTGCACGGCATCAGTAGTAACTTTCATAGCTACGTCTGAGGCAAAGACCTTGGCCATAGCTGATTCTTCGCCAATATTCTTGGTCCTACTGTCAACAGTTCTAGCTGCAGCATAAACCAGCGCTCTGGCTGCTTCCACCTGGATAGCCATGTCAGCTAGCATGTGTTGAACGGCCTGAAGAGAAATAATCGGGTGTCCGAATTGAATACGTTCTCTAGCATAATCAACTGCTGCCTCTAGGGCTCCCTGGGCTATTCCAACCGCTTGAGCCCCTATTCCCGGCCGTGATTGATCGAAGAGCTTCATTGTTATAATAAACCCCATCCCTTCCTTGCCGATTAGATTTTCCTTGGGAACCAGACAATTCCGGAAGACTAATTCTCTTGTAGACGAGGCACGAATGCCCATTTTCTTCTCTTTTTTCCCAAAAGAGAACCCTGGTGTATCCTTCTCCACCAGGAAAGCACTGGCACCACGAGCGCCCCTTCCCTTGTCAGTCAGGGCAATAACTGTATAGATTTCAGCCTCGCCGCCATTAGTAATGAACTGTTTGGTTCCGTTAATTACATAGCCTTCCTTTACTTTCTCCGCCGTTGTCTTTATAGCAGCGACATCACTGCCAGCCGTCGCTTCAGTTAAGGCAAAGGCGGCTAGTTTTTTCCCAGAGGCAACGTCTGGTAAATATTTCTGCTTTTGCTCTTCAGTGCCGTACCCTAGTAGTGGAGAGACTCCCAGAGCAACAGCAGCGTAGCTGACAGCTATAGCGGCACAAACCCGGCTTAACCCTTCAACAACCAAACATAGATCGAGGCATCCTCCACCCAGGCCTTCATACTCTTCAGGGATAAAAATACGAAACAGGTCACTATCACCGAGGCTCTTCATTATAGCCCAGGGGAACTCCTCTTTCTCATCAAGCTCCACCCGCACTGGCAGTATTTTTTCCTCAGCAATTTTTCTAGTCAGGTCTTTGAGTGTTTTCTGATCTTCACTTAAAAAATATTCCAGGGTAATCTCCTTTCCCATTGATTATTTCCTACTGATTAGGAAAAATATACATCGTTATGCTACTCAGCTCAGCAACTAAAATTAACTTATTATACGCAGAGTCACCTACTTACTGCAAGCCAATAATTACTGTTGCCAGCAGAGAAGGAGTAAATTATAATAACTTTACCCTGTCAGTAAACGAAGGGAAGGTGTAACGCTCATGGAACCGGTTAATGTGCTCGTCACTATGGGATTAAAAGGGAAACCTCTAAGTAAGGAATACTTGCAGAAGATTGCTGCCATTAGCCCCAGAATAAAGGTGACGGATGTTGCCAGTTTCATCATTGCTGAGAAGAAAAGAGACTTCTCCGCTAAAGGGGAGTTTGATGCTCTTTTAGCCGAGACTGAGATAATCTTTGGGCACGGCTTTCCCCAAAATGGCATTGCCCGTGCGCCCAAATTGAAATGGATCCAGATGATGTCTACAGGAGTAGATATTGTTTTAAATACTGACCTCAATATTGCCCGAAGCCGGGTGATAATGACCAATGCTCACGCAAACGCCATTGGTGTTAGTGAAACCATTCTCGCCCGAATATTGATGTTTGCCAAAAAGGCATCTTTCTGTTTTCAGCTAAAGCAAGAGAAAAAATGGGAATGGTTTGTGCCAGAAACATTACACTCTAAAACTGTGGGCATTTTGGGACTGGGTAAAATTAGTCAGGAAGTAGCCAAACGAGCTAAAGTCTTTGGCATGAGGGTATTAGCCACCCGTAAATCAGCTAAGCGAAAGACGCATGCTAGACACGTTGACGTAGTCTTCCCTCAAGAACAACTCCCTCAGCTGCTCTCGGAGAGTGATTTTGTGGTGCTTGCTCTACCACTTACTCCCGAAACGGCAAATTTAATCGGAGAAAAAGAACTTCGGACGATGAAGCCTACCGCTTATCTGATTAACGTTGATAGAGGTGGTATAATAGATGAGGAGGTACTTATCCGCGCCCTTGATGAGCACTGGATTGCCGGTGCCGCCTTAGACACTTTTGCCACTGAACCATTACCCCCTGACAGCAAGTTTTGGGAGTTCCCTAATGTAATCTTCAGTCCCCATGTTGGGGGTGGATCTGAAATCAGTTTTGAGAAACGCTTCACTGAGCCGTTCCTCGAGAACTTAAGACGTTATCTGGCGGGAAAGAGATTACTCAACGTGGTAGATAAGAAGAAGGGATACTAGATTATGAGTGAACTAACCATTAGAAAGGAGGTAAATTCAATGACAGCAAAGGCTTTTGTTCTAATTGAAACAGCGGTGGGTAGAACTCAGGAAGTTGTTGCTGTTCTTAAGCAGCTAGAAAGGGTGAAATCGGTTGATACGGTAACTGGACCCTATGATGTTATTGTTATAATAGAAGCCGAAACTTTAAGCGATATTGGCAACATAGTTACCGGGAAAATCCACCCTGTCGCTGGCATTTCCAGAACAGTGACCTGCCTGGCAGTATAAGCTACTTAAATGTGAGCACTTTTTACATCTCAAACCTTACGGAGGATAAATATGGGTTTTAAGTCTGCTGAAGCACAAAGGAAACCCAGACAGAAGACAGCCAATACTATTACACTGCCTCAATTGGCATGGTATGGGATTAAGAAACTGGAGCTACCCCTACCCGATAATTGGCAGGTGGAGTTATACAACATGGCCGGCTACAACCGTCCAGCTATGAAGCCTGATGAAATTAAAGCCTCCATAACTAATCTAATTGGCACGCCCCCTATCAGGGAATTAGCTAAAGGGAAGAATGAGGTAGTTATCCTATTTGATGACATGACCCGTGCCACTAGGGCAGCGGAGATAGTGCCATTTGTTCTGGAAGAGCTGGCACAGGCTAATATTCCAGATAACAGAATCCGATTCATTTGTGCTCTAGGCTCTCACGGAGTCCATAATAGACTAGATTTTATTAAGAAATTAGGTGAGGAGACATTAGCCAGATTCCCCATCTACAATCACAACCCTTTTGATAATTGCACCTATGTTGGTACTACCAGCTATGGAACTGATATTCACATCAATGCTGAGGTAATGAAATGCGATCTCAAAATTGCTATCGGCTCTGTGCCCCCCCACCCTAATACCGGGTTTGGTGGTGGCGGTAAGATTATTCTGCCTGGCGTATCGTCTGTAGAAACTATTGAGCATTTTCACCGCAAGGAAGCTGAATTCAAACAAAAGTATCCGAATAAACTGATTACAGGAATGGGAGTCTTTGATAATAATCCTCTGCGACTTAACACTGAAGAAGCTGCCGCCCTAGCTCACCTGGATGTAAAGATAGACTGCATCCTCAATATGCGGGGGGAAACGGTGGCTATCTTTGCCGGTGCTCTAAAACCAGCCTACGAGGCAGCTATTCGTGAAGCCAAAACTCACTATCTCACTTCTAAGACAAGGAGGGAAGACATTGTTATCGCTAACACCTTTGCCAAAGCCAATGAAGCAATCATGCTTGCCTTGAACACTGCCTTTAGTGCAATGAATCAAAATAGCGGGGATGTTGTCCTTATCAGCAATGCCCCTGATGGACAGGTCACCCATTATTTAATGGGCAGTTTTGGTAAAACGACTAGCGGGAAGCTAAAGCTTCAGATAAAGGTTCCGCAATATGTTGATCACCTAATTATTTACTCAGAATACCCCGACATTGCCGGCAGAGGGTATGTTGAGGAATCAGACAAAGTTTTATTTATGAATAAATGGGACGATGTCATACAGGCTCTCCAAGAATTTCACGGGGCAGAGGCTAAAGTGGCAGTATATCCTAACGCTGAGATTCAATATTTTGCCAATACATAAAAGAACAGCACTAAAAATGTCTTGCCGATTAAGCCATAGTGCGCAGCTTCATTAACACCTCATCTATAGTCTCTGGAGCAGTAGAAGCACCAGCAGTGAGCCCTATGTGGCTCTGCCCTTTAAGCCAGGATGGTTGAATTTCCTCCGCAGTTTCAACCAGATAGGTTTTAGTCGCTGTGGAACACAACTCAACAAGATGATTAGTATTGGCACTGGCATGCCCACCGATAACAAGCATCAAGTCCACTCTATTAGCCAACTCTAGCGCTGCTGCTTGCCGTTCTCTAATATCATGACATATAGTATCAATAATACGTAATTCAGAGTCTTTAGACAAGACAGAATCAATAAGTTTCTTTACAAATTCGGTAAAATGAGCTGGTATCTGGGTCGTCTGAGATAGAATACCCAAGCGGCGAGGTAGACGGTCAAATTTGGCCATAAACTTACTATCTAATGTAGCCAATCCATTATCCTTAGCCCAACCGAGAATACCCCTGACCTCAGGGTGGTCAACATCACCATAGATGATAACAAAAAAACCAGCCTCGACTAACCTCCGGGCGGCAACCTGAGCTCGGTGAACAAAAGGACAAGTAGTATTGATTATGTCAATATGTCGCGCCCGAATCTCCTCCTCTATTTGGGGGCTTACCCCGTGACAGCTAATAGCCACACTGTTACCCTGTATATCATCCACATCCTCAGCTATCCTGATACCAATCCCAGTCAGCCTTTGTAGCACCTGTTTGTTATGCACTACAGCTCCCAATGTTTCTACTCCACCGCGCTCACGGGCAACTTTCTCTAGGGTATCAATAGCCCGCCTGACCCCAAGGCAAAATCCTATTCCAGCCGCTTTTTCAATCTTCAATGCCATCTAATTTCCTTCATCGGTATAAATTCCCCGATATTCTAGAGGAAGGAGTTCAGCTATACGATTCATTATGTCATTAGTAAGCTTAGCAAGTTCCGCCTTGGTCAATTTACTATTAACCGATGGTAGATGAAAAGGATGACCAATATTAACTGTCAGCCGAGGGCGATGCAGTAACCAGGCTACCCCCTTAATTTTCTCTGTGCCAGTAATGCCTACAGGAAGGATAGGAACGCCATTACGTAAGGCCACTAGTGCTGAGCCGGAGAAAGCAGATTTCAACCGGTTGTTTTTACTCCTCGTTCCTTCAGGGAACATAACCAGAGCCAAGCCATCATTGAATACCTGCCGTGCCTGACGTAGTGCCTCTCTATCTATTTGCCCTCTACGCACTGGAAAGGAACCAAGACTGCGAAAAATGTAATCTAATACCCTGGAATGAAATAGTTCCCCCTTAGCCATAAATAGTACTGCTCTGCCAAAGCTAACAGCAAGCAAGGGCACATCGACTAGGTGCAAATGATTAGACGCAATTAGCACCGGGCCTTCACTGGGAACATTCTCCCTACCCCTCACTCGCCAGTGACTCAAGAGAAGAAACAATATCCTCATTAAAAATCGGCTAATATGGAACAGCATCCATGCTAACAATCTACTAATCCAATTAAACCAAAACACTTACCCAACCTCCATAGAGGAAAAAAGTAGTTACTAATTATAGCCCATAGATACGAGCAAAGACAAACAGAGACCTATGAACGGCCTTGATTAAACTTATTTATTACTCCATAATACCAGAGAAAATATGAAAAGATTAAACATCGGTAAGATAAGAGGGTTGCAACAAATTGCTAACCCGGATGGCATTTTTACTATATGCGCTATGGATCACCGTGGGTCTTTACGCAAAATGATTAATGAAGAGCATCCGGAAGAAGTTAACTATAAAGAAATGGTTAAGCACAAGCTAGAGTTGTGTTCTAGTTTAGCTAAATACGCTAGTGCTGTGCTACTTGACCCCTTATTTGGTGCTGCTCAATGCATTAGCCGCCATGTCTTGCCGAATAATATCGGACTCTTGGTCAGTATAGAAGCCTCTGGCTACAGTGGCCAAAAGGAACACCGCATAACCAAATTACTGGACGGATGGAGTGTTGAGAAAATTAAACGGATGGGCGCTTCAGCAGTAAAGATTCTGGTCTACTACCGCCCGGATTTAAAGCAATTGGCAAGCAGACAACTGAACACAGTTAATATGGTAGCCAAGGAATGTATAAAATATGACATTCCCTTTTTAGTAGAACCGAAGAGCTATCCTATAGGCAGCGAAATTAATAATCCTCAGGAGTTTGCTAACTTAAAGGAACAATTAGTAATTAACACTGCCCAAGATATAACGGCTTTGCCAATAGATGTATTAAAGGCGGAATTTCCCACTGACCTACGCTATAAACAGGATAAGCCTGAGCTTATTAACCTTTGTGGGCAGTTAGACATGTCATCCCAGGTTCCCTGGGTCATTCTCAGCGCCGGCGTAGACTTCGAACTTTTTTACCAACAGGTAGAAATCGCCTGCCAGGCTGGAGCCTCAGGATTCCTCGGTGGTCGTGCCCTCTGGCAAGAGGCGCTGTATATTGACAATACTAAAGAAAGGGTTCAATATTTATCAACTATAGGAGTAGACAGGTTAAAAAGACTCACCGAGGTAGCTACCAAATACGCTGTACCGTGGTACAAGAAGCTGGGAGTAACCACCCAAGAGCTAGTGGAAACATCAGAGAGGTGGTATGAAGAATATTAAAAATGGAGAGAAGCTATGATTGCCACCATTACTCTCAATCCTTCCCTGGATGAACATATTATAGTGCATGGACTTGTAACGGAAGAGACCAGCCGATGGTCTAAGCGGTATCGATACGCTGGGGGCAAAGGCATAGATGTATCACGGTCTATTCATGAGATGGGCGGAGAAACAACAGCCTATGGATTCATAGGTGGTGCTGAAGGTAGGACTGTAGAAATACTGCTCGATGAAGAAGGAGTGCCATTCGGCTTCACCCCAATTAAGCAGGAAACACGCACCAATTTCATTATTACTGATACCAAAACCTCCCGACAAACGAGGATTGGAGCCCCTGGCCCACGTATTTCAAAACGGGAACTAGAGCGGTTTCTTAAAAAATTGAGGGGCATCCAGCCCAAGCCACATTTGCTAGTTGCCAGCGGCAGCGTACCACCCGGCGTTCCGGATAGTATCTACTATGATATAGTCATGGACGCTAAAGAGTTAAGTATGATAACCATCCTTGATTCCACAAATCAATGGCTAAAAGAGGGAATAAAAGCTAAACCATATCTCATTAAGCCTAATGTCCACGAGGCTGAAGAGTTACTTAAAAAGGAGCTCCCCACTGAAAAAGCAATTATTCAGGCAGCTCTTAAACTAGTTAAGAAAGGCATCGAAGTAGTAGTCATCTCCAGGGGAAAAGATGGCATTATCGCAGCCACCAAGAAAAGCATTGTGAAAGCAGTCCCCCCCTCAGTAAAGGTACGCAGCACAGTAGGCGCCGGCGACTGCACTATAGCTGGCCTTGCCTTAAAGTTAACTCATGGAAAGTCACTGAGACAAGCCTGCCGCTTAGCCGTAGCCATGGGCACAGCGGCTGTATTAACCCCCGGCACTGAATTGTGTCATAAAGCTGATGTGGAAGAGCTGCTACCACAAATCAAGGTTACGCAGATACCAGTCAACCAGTAGACTAAAACATTCTTCACCATCAATAACTAAGTGCTTAGCCCAGACCTAGCAGATAATTAAGCCAGTTATTTTCCCTTTGACCGCCGTAAGCCAAAGTATCGAGCCAGTTTACCTTTTTGCCATCTGCGCCTTCTTGGTTTTTCTTCTACTGCCTCGCTAATGGACTCACCTTCCATCAAACGGACATAAATGGCACCAGCTATCTCTTTATCTACAGCAAATTGCGTCTGGCGAGTTTGAAAAACGTAGGAGGGAAAGCTCTGAATAAGATTTATGGGTGTTCCAGGAAGGATGCCCATAGCCATCAGTTTCTGAAGTTTGTTCGATTCAGGCGCGTAGATATAAGCCACTTTGCCTTTTTGTCCTCGAGCTAACTGTGAAAGGGGAGCAACAACCTGTTGCGTCTGCGCTTGTTCCTCTTGACAGCATCTTCCTGGCGGTATTGGCTTGCCGTGAGGACAGACCTTAGGATGCCCCAACAAAATGCATATATTCTCATCCAGCCCCCGGTCAAGTAAATGCTCGAATTTACATGCCTTCTCATGGAGAAGCATATCTCCGGTGCCCAGAACGTCAGCTAGTAGACGCTCGGCTAAACGGTGCCTCCTAACTACATTTCTTGCCTCAGGGCGTCCTTTGTCGGTTAACGCAACTCGACTGTCAGAGAGAGAAATATAGCCCGCCTTAAGTAATTGTTGTATTGGCTCTCTCCCCGGGATTTCCAAATCATCCAGGGAAAGAGGGTCTTTTTTCTTCTCCTCAGTGAGAATCCACAACATCTCCAGGATTTCTTCAGTTTTTTCCTTTAGTTCCATTACCTCGTCTCCTCCAAGCCTTGAAGGCCTTTATTAGCCTCGGTTCTGTAGGTATGTCGTAACCGCAGTTAGGGCATTTCATCATAGGGCAAGCCCCAGCCAGTGGGCATCCTTTGCAGGCGGCTTTACTTTCTTCCTCTTGAAATTGGCAGCCACAGAGAGGGCATTTCATAGTGACACCCCCAGGGTAGTAAGAACCAGATTCAGGATGAACCCCACGAAAAAGGCAAACGGGAAGATAAAAAGGGCAATTGCCAGCGCCGTTTTTATTCCCCTCTCTTTCAGCATCACCGAGAACTGAGCAATGCAGGGAATGAAAAGGGTGAGAGTAACCGCCGCCACCACCAGTGGTATCCCTAATATCACCCCTGAGCTATACATGTCATATAGTCCGGCAGCTCCAAAATCTCGCCTGAAGAAGCCGTAGAGAAAAACGAGAGCAGTTTCTGAAGGCAGCCCGATGAACCTAACCACGGGCTCAAGTCCATTGGTGGCAAGAGCAAGCAACCCCGTCTTGTCCCCAGCCCAGAGCAAGATGCTGGCAAGGATAAAAATAGGGAAAACCTCAAAAAAGTACCATTGCATCCGGGTATAGGTTTTGACCAGCACATTAGAGAGCTTAGGCAGCCTAAGTGGCGGCACTTCCATATAGAAGCTGGCTCTCTCCCCAGGGATAACCTTAGATGCCAGGTAGCCGACAAATAAAAATACCAGAGCTACCACCCCAACCCAGATGAGAAGAGCTAACCCATTACCCGACAAAATGGCGAAAATAACCCCCAATTGGGCTGAGCAGGGAATGGCTAAAGCCAGGAGGAGGGTGGTGATAACCCGCTCCCGCTTCGTTTCCTGGGTTCTGGTGACAATAGTGGCCATGGTATCACAGCCAAATCCCAGCACTATGGGTATCACCGCCCGACCATTGAGTCCGATTGCCTTGAACACTCTGTCAATGAGCATCGCCAGCCGGGGAAGATAGCCACTATCTTCAATTATGGAGAAGACAATAAAGAAGGTGCCCACGATGGGAAGTATCAGGGCAAAAGCGTAGGTAAACCCTAAGGTGATAATCCCATATTCGCCG
>SDBU01000307.1_pt1 | contig 69461 bp, 53 predicted proteins | sample 2277071 | NCBI WGS metagenome assembly SDBU01 (sample SAMN10397929, study PRJNA504765) | marine sediment metagenome | isolation source: marine sediment core GS08_GC12, 126 cmbsf | place: Arctic Ocean: Gakkel Ridge, Loki's castle | collected 2008 | reverse complement strand
TTAACGGCCACCCCGAGCTGGACTCTGGGCATTGATCACAACCTCTACCACCGCATCGGCGGTGACGCGCATGGCGACACGACGCGGCTCGCCAACATGTTGTGGGGCCTGGATCTGACCTATGACATGAGCGAGCTGATTCACTGTCCCATGACGGTATCAGGCTTCGTGTATTTCAGCGACGCCCTGGGGAACGCCGAAGACAGTGGCTTCATTCAGGACGAATTCTTCGGCGGTGTGTCCATCGGCTGGTCTTTCTGAAAGAAGGGCGTAAGCCGCAACATGTAGTAGGGCGCCGACGTGGAGGAACATTCCTTTGCGTCGGCGCCTTTGCTTTTCCTGGCGATGTAATAGCCGACCGACAATCCGAATTCCACAATCCCCAAGGCAAGAGGCAGAAGGCAAGACCAGGGTATGTTCCCCCTCGACAGTGCGTAGGTCGTGGGTCCGGGTGTGACTCTCTTGAGTCTCCTCCTTCTCTGCGTTTTCTCTGCGGACTCTGCGTGCTCCGCGGTAGATCATCCGAGGCTGGGGTTCGGCGGAGCAGTGGGATCGAGTTTCTCAGGTTTGATACCCAGCACCTCAATGGCCTCACCGAGATTCGCAGCGTTGAACTGACCGGTCTTGGCCAGAGCGGTCAGGGCAGCCAGGGCAACGTACTTATGGTCGATCTCGAAGTAGTCGCGCAGCTCCGGACGGGCTTCGCTTCGACCATAGCCGTCCGTACCGAGGACGTAGAACTTGCCGGGCACCCAGCGGGCGATCTGGTCGGGCACCGCCTTCATGTAGTCGCCGGTCGCGACGACGGGGAACGGCTGGTCGGCAAGGACCTGCGAGATGTAGGGCGCGCGGGGGTTCTCGTCGGGGTTCAGCAGGTTCCAGCGTTCACAGGCCAAGGCATCTGTGCGAAGTAGCGAGTAGCTGGTCGCACTCCAGACGTCGGCTGCGACCCCGAATCGTTCGTCGAGGAACTCTTGGGCACGCAGGGCCTCCCGCAGGATCGCCCCACTCCCGAAGAGATGCACGCGTGGGCGGTCCATCGGGTGGGGACCGGCCTGCCCGGGCGGGCCCAAGCCCGCGGCTCGCGGCGCCGGGCGGAACTTGTACAGGCCGTTGAGTATGCCCTGTTCGACGCCTTCGGGCATCGCCGGCTGAGGGTACGGTTCGTTTTGAACCGTAAGATAGTAGAACACCGGCTCACGCAGGTGGTACATTCGCCGAATGCCTTCCCGCACGATTACGGCGATTTCGTAGGCGAAAGCCGGGTCGTAGGCGATCAGGTTCGGAACCGTGGAAGCCAGTATGTGGCTGTGCCCGTCCTGATGCTGCAAGCCCTCCCCGGCGAGCGTGGTCCGCCCGGCGGTGCAGCCGATCAGGAACCCGCGGGCCCGGGCGTCACCCGCAGCCCAAATGGAATCGCCGATCCGCTGGAACCCGAACATCGAGTAGAACAAAAAGAACGGAATCGTGTTGATGCCGTGCCGGGCGTTGGCGGTTCCGGCGGCGGTAAAGGAAGCCATCGCCCCCGCCTCGGTGATGCCCTCCTCGAGGATCTGTCCGTCGGTGCTCTCGCGGTAGTAGAGCAGCAGATGCGAATCGACCGGTTCGTACTTCTGTCCGCTGTGGGAGTAGATCCCGTACTTGCGGAAGAGGGCATCCATCCCAAAGGTCCTGGCCTCGTCGGGCACGATCGGCACGATCAACCTGCCCAGCTCCTTCTCATCCATCATCCGCGAGAGCATGCGCACCAGGGCCATGGTGGTAGCCACCTCGCGCTTACCCGAGCCCTGGAGAAACTCGTCGAACAGTTCACGTCCGGGCGGTTCCAACACAGCCCCGCGAACCCGTCGCCGGGGCACGAAGCCTCCCAGAGCCTGTCGCCGCTGCAAGAGGTATTGGAACTCCTCGCTGTCTTCGCTCGGCCTGTAGAAGGGCGCTTCATCGAGCTGGGCATCGGAAACGGGAATCTCGAAGCGATCGCGGAATTCTCGGAGCTCTTCTTCGTTGAGCTTCTTCTGCTGGTGGCTGATGTTGCGCCCCTCTCCGGATTCACCGAGTCCGTAACCCTTTATGGTGCGCGCCAGGATGACAGTGGGCTGACCCTCATGCTCAGCGGCCGCCTTGTACGCGGCGTACACCTTCGCGGGATCGTGCCCCCCGAGGCGCAGCTTGCGGATCTGCTCGTCACCGAGGTGCTCGACGAGCTTCAAAAGTCGCGGATCGGCGGCGAAGAACTTCTCCCTGGCGTACGCTCCGGATTCAACGGTGTACTTCTGCCACTGCCCGTCGATCGTCTCGTTCATGCGCTTGACCAGGACACCGTCGGTGTCTGCGGCAAGCAGCGGGTCCCAGTCGCCGCCCCAGATCACCTTGATGACCTTCCAGCCCGCCCCGCGAAACGCCCCCTCCAGCTCCTGGATGATGTTCCCGTTGCCGCGCACCGGACCGTCAAGGCGTTGCAGATTGCAGTTCACCACGAAGATCAGGTTGTCGAGCTGCTCGCGAGCTGCCAGGGTAATGGCACCAAGGGATTCGGGCTCGTCCATCTCCCCGTCGCCGAGAAACGCCCACACCCTCGACCCCGAGGTATCCGCCAAGCCCCGGTCCTTAAGGTAGTGGTTGAAGCGGGCCTGGTAGATGGCGGTGATGGCCGACAACCCCATCGATACTGTGGGAAACTCCCAGAAGTCGGGCATCAGCCAGGGGTGCGGGTAGGAGGAGAGTCCGCCGCCTTTGGCAAGCTCACGGCGGAAGTTGTGCAGCTTGGCGGCGTCCAGTCGCCCCTCGACGTAAGCCCGGGCATAGATACCCGGCGCGGCATGGCCCTGGAAGAAGATCTGATCGCCGACCCGGTCCTTGGAGTTAGCCCGAAAGAAATGGTTGAAGCCGACCTCGAGCAGTGTTGCGGCTGACGCATACGTCGAGATGTGCCCGCCGATCCCCGACGAGCGGCGATTGGCCCGCATCACCATCGCCAGGGCGTTCCAGCGCACCAGACTCTTGATGCGGCGTTCGATCGCCCGGTCTCCGGGGTATGAAGGCTCACGCTCCACCGGAATCGTGTTCACGTAGGACGTAGTGGGTGAAAACGCTGTGGGACCGGCTTCCCCGCCCGTCGGTGTGGGACCGGCTTCCCCGCCTGTCGGTGTGGGACCGGCTTCCCCGCCGGTCAGGTTTCGCCGGCCCCAGTCGATGAGCCGCCCGAGCAGGTAGCGAGCTCGCTCGGGGCCTGATGCAGCGGTGACGGACTCCAGCGAGTCGAGCCACTCCTGGGTTTCAGCCCGATCCGTGTCGTGGGGTTGTGTTGCAGACATCGCTTGGAGCATATCGTTGACGGTCTGTGCGGGCCACCGCGAGCTTCCGGGGCGAACCGCCCCGAACGGTTTACCCGGCCCTTCGTTCGCCTTTGGCGAACTCAGCACCGGAGCGGGGTAGTACCCGGGCGGGAGCCTGGAGCATCCTCATCTTGGCAAGCGAATCGCGGCCCGAACCGCGGTTCTACACAGTTTGGGGTATCGGCATTAGCCCGGGTACGATCCAGAACCGGGCGGAGGGCGTACATCGTGCGCGGTGTCGGGTTGGTCAGCTTGATCTGGGACGTGTCACCGACGCGACGCCAGGAGAGGAAAGATAATCTTCGCCCGATTAGCCCCCGACATTGGAAAGCAACTGGGCCACCAGCGCGCGCTCCTGCGACAGGCTGCGCGAGGTCGGCGAGACTTGATTCTCCAACCCTTCAGCCAGCGGATCGAAGTAATCGAGGAACTCGCTGAGGCGTTGGGCGGCCAGCGCAAAATTGCCCGGGTCGTAGTCCCAGTACACTTCTCCCCATCGCACCGTTGCGTCGTCGCAGGCGTTGCGCAGGACCAGGGCGGTGTTGAGCAGGAGCACTCCGCGTTTGGTTCCGTCGGTCTCGAAATAGTTCCGGGTGGCGTCCGGGTCGAACCCACCGGGGAGCCAGGCGGTGACCGGAGTATCGGTTACCACTTCCGAGTCCGGCGTGGTGTATGACAGCACGATCTCGGCGGTCGTGTTTGCTACGCTGAAGTCGACCATGGCCCCGGCTCGCAAACGCACGAACACGGCCCCGCCTCCCTCCCGGCTGCTGAGAAACAAGGTCGGGATCGAAAGCTCCAGCTCGTGCGGGAACGGCTCCTCGACGGGAATCCCGTAGACCGCCGCGACGTCAAACTCGAACGGAACGGTGACTTGCAGGGTAACGTCGTAGGCCACCGGGGTGACCAGGTAGTCGAAGTCCTCGTCGAACACACTCACCATCCGGTCGTAGTCGCTCAAGAAAAAGTAGTTTCCCCCGCGAACCTGGGAGATGTCGTAGGCTATGTCGTGGCCGAAGTCCACCCCCACGCCCAGCAGCGTCGCCCCGATGTTGTCCTCGGCGTAGTCTTGCATGGCGTCGATGAAGTTCTCAGCCTTGGTTTCGTACCCGGGTGTCAGCAGGGCGTCGGTAAAGACGAAGATCCGATCGGAACGCACGGCGTCGGTGTGCTCCTTGACCGTTTTGAACCCCAGCCGCATTCCGCGGGCGAGGTCCGTGCCCCCATCTGCCACCATCTCATCCAGGGCTCCTTTGATGCTCGCGAGGTCCATCGCCCGGAACCGCCTCGACCAGACGCTTGGCGCTGCCGGTGAACGTGACCACGCTGACCAGGTCGTTGCCGCTCAGGTTGGCTAGAAGGCGGTCGATCGAAATCTTGACCGCGTCGAGCTTGGACGTGCCGCTGCGGTTGTCGATCAGATAGCCCATCGACCCGCTGACGTCGATCACCAGACAGAGGTTCAGCAAATCACGCTCGAACGTCTCTTCGTCGATGGTGGTGCCAAAACCGATCTGCAACGTGGCCAGGGGCGAAAACACGTCGAAGTCCCCGTTCCACGCCATCGTCGCGGTGGTGTAGAGCAGGCCGGCGTCGTCGGGAACCTCGATCGGAATGGTGTGCTCGGAGAGAAACCCCTCGACGGTGATCCAGTCGGGGTTGGGAACGCCGCCGTCCTCGATGATCGCCCGGGCGGCGGCGATGTCCTGCTGCCCGCCGGTGGTGATGCCGAGCCCGCCGGCCGCCATGGCACAGCTCACCAGCGTTGCAAGGCCCGCCGAAAGCCCGATAGCTACCGCGGCGAGGATGATCGTTCGACACCGCAAGCGACGGCATGAAGCACGCAGAAACGGAAAACCGGCTATCATTGCTGCTCTCCTTACAAGTCACAGACCCCTAGTGCGTCCCGGACGCACCTTCTTTCCGTTACAGACCGGCTGGAATGCCGATCCCACAGAGGCCTTAAGGTAGACTCTCGCAGCATTCTCCACCACAGACTGTGTCCGGTCCAGGGCATGGAACGCCGCGGGCGGCGCGATCCGCTCCGACGAGGACCCACACAAAAAAAAGTGGTCAGGGCTTGACGGCCGACGGGCGTTCTCCCATAATGGTAACGGTATCCAAAAGAGCCGTACCGGGCCCGGTCATCTCCTCATTCAACTTCCGGCGGCGGGGCCGGGGGTTTTTTCGGAATTCGAATCACCGTGCGGGTTTTTAGCCTGCGGATCACGATCAGCTCCTGGGGAGGAAGATGTCATGACAGCTCGAAATCTATGGACGATGATGTTTGCCCTCGTTTTCACGTCCGCTGCCGGTGCCGACGCGGTTGTGGAACTCCTTCCTGACGCCCCGGGGCCCTATGCCCCGGGTCAGGAAGTTACGGTCGAGGTCGTTTTCACGCCGTGGGGAATTGCCGAACCCGACCATGTTCGCGGGCTGGTGCTGGACTTCTCCAACGCGGACCCGACGATCGGCCTGCCGCAGACCATGGAATTCACGCCCGATCCATATAGTCACTACAGCTACTTCCGCAACCTCCCCAGCCCGGCGCTGATCTGGATGGACACCGACCCCCTCCCAGAGTTCATGATTGAGTTCCCGCCCGATGAGCCGGTCACGATCGGTTGGATCGACGTGGTCGCCAACGACACCGGCTGGCTCGATGTGTTCCCTGCTTGGGTAGGCTTGGTCGAGCACTCCTGGAGTTCCGACGACGGGACGCTCACCGGGGGCAGGCTGTTTATGGAAGTTCCCGAGCCGATAAGCCTGATGCTTATGGCCTTCGGTGCGATTCCCTTGCTGCGGCGTCGCCCTCGCTCTCCAGCGAGCCGCGGGCTTTAGCCCGCGCGGACCTGCGATCCCGATCACGTGTGGGTGCGAGAACGGATTCTTGCACCAGCGGTCGTGTGGCATGCCCACGCTCGCGAGTTGAGGTCCTCGAGTCGTCGGAACCTGTCGACGCGAGCGTGGGCATGGCACCCGGCGCGCGGACGCCCGACCGTTGGGCCTGCGACGGAAGGACCTACCCTCATTCGCTGGGATCGCCCAAACGCCCTACTCGAGGGGTAGTCGGATTGGCGACGCGCTTAGATCGTCCAGGGGTATTGCCTGGACGGCGGAGTCCGTCACCGCGTAGATGTAATCGCCGATGAAGATGCCGCGGTTCCAACTGCCCCAGTAGCGGTAGATGTCATCGTCGGCCCCGGTGGCGATTTGAGCGATCGGCTCAACGCCCTCGTCGGTGGTTATTCGATAGAGACACAGGCCGACGAAGACCTCCTCGCCGTAGGCTGAGGGTTCCTCGCTTTGGCTTTGGGAGACTTCGCGAATGACCATAGGAACAGCCAGGGTGTCCTTCGAAGCGAAGTAGTTGAACGCGTGCGGATTGCGCAGGGCTTCGGACTCGGTCCCGCGATCGCCGACGATTTCAACATCCACCCGCTTGGGGTCGGCGAAGTCGGTTACGTCGAAGACCGAAATCTGCACACCCTGATACCAGGCGAAATCGCCCACATCCACGGCGTCCTTGCCGATGGTCAGCAGATGGTTCTCACCCAGCGGGTGAATGTAGTCGGAATAGCCCGGCACCTTGAGCTCGCCGACCACTTTCGGATTGGCAGGATCGGAGAGGTCGAAGGTGAACAGCGGGTCGACCTTCTTGAAGGTCACCAGGAATCCGCGGTCGCCGATGAAGCGGGCGGAGTAAATCTGTTCACCGGGGGCGATGCCTTCCAGTCCGCCCACGACGACCAGATCGCCGTTTTCTTCCCCGAGCACGTACAGGTTATTGGTCGAGTCGCCCTCCCAGACCTGCCCGATCGTCGTGGCCGTGCGGAGATAGCCCTGATACTCGCCCAGCGAGAATCGATTGAGCAGCCGTCCGCGTATTCTGCCCACGCCGGCCAGCGCCGCCCCGTCTTCCAGCAAATCGAACTTGTAGATGTCGGTTGTCTCTCGGGTATTGCCGCTGTAGTCGTATTCGATGTCGGTAAGGTATAGCGCTCGAGGTGAAACGTAGACGATGCCGGCGTTGGCCAGGATACCGACCGACTCGACGGGCTCGTTGGGGGCGTCGACGTCGATGGTGACCACGGTGGTAATCTCGTACCCGTCGGGAGTCCCGGGGTGGTAGAAGTCCTGCCACTCCACAAGGTTGTTTGTGGTGCTCTGATTGTCAACCGTGGTCACGGTGATGTCGGGGATCAGGTCGTCGACGTCGGCGTTATAAATGGGGTTGTCGGACAGGGCCGGCGTGGTTTCGGGCATTGCCGGCAGGGTAGGCCAGGCGCTCAACACCAGGTGGAGCTTGGAGCCGATCATGCGGGAAGTGTTAAGCCATCCCTCTGCTTCGATGGTGGCGACAACCACGGGATCTGACCGGTCGGTCACGTCCAGAATGGTGACCACGGTCCCACTCTGATCGCCGCCCCCGCCCCCGCCGTCGATCGGTCCGAAGGCAACGTCCCAGGGTTCCCAGTGGTAATAGTTGGCCCGGTTCCCCAGTGCAACGAGCGTGTCATTCCTCAGATAAAGCTCCTCCGGGACTGCGGACAGCTCCACCGTGGATACGATCTCCATCTCGTCGGCCGGTACCGCACGGACGATGTTCAGCTTGTTCGCGCTGAGTATGTAGAGGTAGGTCCCGTCGTTTTTGACGACGTCGCTCTCGTCCACGCCGGCCTCCTGGATGTTGGTGGTAGAGAAGTCACCCTCGTCCCCCCCGGCGCCCGGTTCCGAGGCTGCGTCGCCGGTTGGAGCCGCCGGTCCGGGTCCGGCAACGAAATCAACGTCGACGAACGGGTAGCCCCACCGTGAGCCTTCGTCCTCGACCTGCTCAGCCAGGTACTGCTTGAAGGCCCTTTCGGAGCTGAACTTCTTCAGATCGGCCTGGCTGCTTCGGCTGAAGAACCAGAAGGCGTCGCAGCCGGCGATCGTAAGCCCGGCAGCGACCACCAGGACGCATGACAAGGCCAAGCCGGCCGACGACCAACTCGATTCAACTACGTTTTGCATCGTTGACTTTGTGCGCATAGCTTCAACTCCACTCGCTATCCGTGGTGTTCCCTTGTGGCCCAGAGGGATAGACGAATCGCGATCATTCCACTTCACCGTTTGCCAACAACCGGGCGTTGGCGATTTGCCGAGTGTAGTATTGAGGGCGGGGGGTGTCCGGTCAAGCCCACCTTCCCACTCCCCAGCCTTGAAAGGCTGGCAGACAGTAGCTTTAGGCAAGCGCAGCGCCGCCCACGGATTCCTGGAGCCCCAATGGATCATTCGACCCTGAAAGGGCCGGATAAATGCACGCTCATGGGTGGCCCACTTCCTCTGGAGGTGGGGGAGGCGATGATCGTCGCGGATAGCATCACCATGTCTTGTGGGGTCTGCTGTGCCGACCAGATGGGCTGCGAAACCGAGCCTAAGTCATCGTCTCCCCCATGTCCAAAGGACATGGGCCACCCGGCCCGGCCCGTTCCGGGCGTGGGGGAATTCGCTGAACGGCAGTCACCAGAGGCGTATGGTATGCTACCCCGGATTTGACGGGCGCGGACTCCGATGGTAATCTTGGAATGTGTAAATGGGTTATCTGCAGAGCGTTTTGGGACCTTGCCCCATGGCGCCAGGTAACCCCGTGATCCGGCGGTGGAGCCGCGGGCTTCAGCCCGCGCGAACGTCCGCGCGGGCTGAAGCCCGCGGCTCGGAGCGCAGTGGCTCTCACCACCAGCCCGAGTAGAGCAATCCAGTGACGCGAGCAGATGCGGTAGTCCGTGCCCAGAAGATCCTGGGCTACTCCTTCCGCGACCTTGACCTGTTAGTGACCGCACTGACCCACTCGTCGGTGGCGGATACTCGTCTGGCGAGCAACGAGCGGCTGGAGTTTCTGGGCGACGCGGTGCTCGGGCTGGTCGTCTGCGAAGAGTTGTACCGCCGGTTCCCCGAGTGGCTGGAAGGCGACTTGACCAAGGCCAAGTCGATCGTCGTTTCCGGGCGGGTGTGCGCTGAGATTGCGGACGAGGTCGGGCTGACCAAGCTGCTGATTCTGGGCAACGGAATCGACCCGGAGACGACGCTCCCCATATCGCTACGGGCCGCGGTGTATGAGGCTGTCATCGGCGCGGCTTTTCTCGATGGTGGGCTGGGGCCTGCTGGTGCTTTCATCCTCCGCACGGTGGCCAAGCACATCGACGAGTGTGCCGCCTCGGAGAACCGCGAGAACGACAAATCCGCCCTGCAGCAGTACGCCCAGCGCTGCCTCGGGGCCACCCCGCAATACGAAACCCTCGACGAACAGGGCCCGGATCACAGCAAGTGCTTCGAGGTCTGCGTGGTGATTGCCGGACAGCGGTTTCCCAGCGCGTGGGGCTCCAGCAAGAAGGAGGCCGAGCAGGAGGCCGCCCAGCGGGCCCTCGAACGCCTCCTGGCCCAGGACCGCCGTCGCGCAGGCAACACCGATTCATAGCTCGTAATTCGTAATTCGTAATTCACGAGGGTTTCCCGCCCGGTCGATCGCAGGCTGCAAAGACCGTGCACCCTGGGTAGAATACGATCGAAATGAGCACGGACTCCTGGACTTATCGGCGGCGGTGGGGGTTTGCGGTCGGCCTGGCGATGACCGCGGTGGGATGCGGTGCGTGGGCTTTGGGCTTGCTCGACCCCGTAAGCCGCTTCGGCCTGGACCTGCACTTTCGGCACCTGGGCACGATCGACGCTGATCCGCGCATCGTGCTGATCGACATTAACGACCACGCCCTTAGCGAGGTGCACGGCTGGCCTTGGCCTCGTCGGTTGCACGCGCAGCTCGTGGAGACTCTCGCCGAGTTAAACGCCCAGGCCATCGTGCTCGACATCGGATTCTTCGAACGCACCGAGCCCCGAGCAACAGGCGCCGGTCTGGGGCTGTACTATGACGTCGAGCCCGAGTTGGTCGTGCTGGGGAGCCGCTCGGTTGATGCGTTCATTTACGATGACGACGAGCTGCGTGACGCGATCGGGCGCGCCGGCAATGTCTACCTGGCAATGTTCTTTCGCCTGAGCCCGCCGAACCTGGACCCGATCGCCAAGGTCGAGCAAGCCCTCGATCTTCTGCGCCAAAGGCCGGAGATTACGTACGAAGAGTTCCGCGCGGCCCTAGCCCTCCTGCCACCGCCCTGGACCGCGAAGGATCTGTTCGATCAAGCCCGGCTGGCCACGTTGCTCGAGGAGGACTTTCGCCTCGACGCTGCCGGGCTGGGGCGACTTCGCGATCCGCGCCCCCCGGCGGTTGGATCTGCATTCGAGAAGCCGCTTGTTGCCGCCAAGCAGCTCGTCGCCCGGCAAAAGGCCGATCGGTTCCTGAGCGAGCGCCCCGAGTTTATCGCCAGCCCCCCCGACGAGGCATGGGTTGCGTTCTTTGCGTGGGCCCTGCCCGGCGAGCCGTTTAACGCCCTGTCGCCCGACCGTAGCGACCTGCGGTCAGCGATCTTGGCCGAACGTGCCCGCCACGCGATCGTGCAACGCAGCCCTTTCGTGTCCCCGGCTCTGCGGACGCGGATTCCGCACGCCTATGACCTGACCGTCCCGCTCGATAAGCTGGTCGAATCAGCCAGGGGGGTCGGGTTTGTCGCGTTGGAGCGGAGCGGGGCGGATGGGGTTGTTCGAGAGCTGCCCCCGGTGGTGGATGCGGACGGCTCGCTCTTCGTCCAGCTCGGGCTTCTGGTGGCGATGGACGCCCTGGGCTTCGATCGATCGGCGATTAGCTACGAGGACGGATGGCTGGTTGTAGGGACGGGAGCCGATGCCCGGCGGCTGCCGCTCGATGAGAACGGGCATACGCTGCTCAACTGGCACGCTCCCGGGCGCGGCGATCGCTGGCAGGACAGTTTCGTCCACATCCCCGTGACCCGGGTCATCGAGATAGCGCTCAACCGTTCGGCAATTGAGGACAACCGAAGACGCCTCGGCATCGCCCTGGCCGAGCTTGTCGAAGTCCGCCACCGCGACACTCAGGCGGAATACGCCAGGTACGTTCGTCTGGTCAACCAGCGGCTTGGTCTGTCCAGTAGGGGCCGGCGTGGGGATTACCGGGACGAAGTGTCGGGCGGAGCCCGACCTACCGCCCGCGCGAACACTCCGCAGTCTGAAGACCGCGACGCGCTCGACCGGGCAATTCGGGAAATCGAGGAGGAGGCGATCGTCTGGCTTGGGCGCGCCTGGAGATTGCGGGAGGGCGAAGAGCCGCAAACCGATGAGGAGCGCGCCGAGCGGGAGAAGATCCGTGAGCTGTACGAGAAGTTCGGCAAAGGGCAGCGCGCCGCCGCTTTCGATCGGCTGAACAGTGGACTCGCCAAACGAAACCGACACCTCATCAAGGAGCTTCGACCCAAAATCGAGGGCAAGATCTGCCTGGTCGGTTACACCGCTTCCGCCGTGGCTGACTTCGTGCCCACCCCGGTCTTTACCCGTGCTCCCGGGGTGATGGTTCACGCCAACGTGATCAACATGATGTTTCTAAACCAAAGCGCGGTTCGGGCACCGGGCTGGGTCAGCGGGCTGGTGATTCTTTTCGGCGGGCTGGCCATTACGATGGTGACTCGGGCTCGCGGCCCGTTACTGAGTCTGGCGGCATTGGCAGTACTGGTCGGGGCGGTTCTGGCAGGTGGCGGGTTGCTGTTCCGGGTCAACACGTACCACTTCGCTTCGATCGTTGCGTCGCTGCTGATCTGCGTGGTCTGGGCGTCGGTGACGGTTTATCGTCAGTTCACCGAGCAGCGGGTGCGCCGGCGGTTCCAGCGGGCCCTTTCTCAGTACACCTCGCCGGCGATGGCGGCGCGCATCGCCGCCGCGGCGTCGATCACCGACTTCGCCCCGCGGCCGGTACAGGTTACCTGTTTCTTCAGCGACCTGCAGGGATTCACCCCGCTCAGCGAGCGGCTAGGGGCTGCGCGGACCCGGGTGGTGCTCAATGCCTATCTGGCGACCATGAGCCGGGTGCTCATGGAGCACGATGCTCTGGTCAACAAGTTTATGGGCGACGGGATCTTCGCGTTTTTCAACGCTCCGCTTCTGCCCTGTGCGGACCACGTTGGGGCAGCCTGCGCGAGCGCCGTCGCCTCGCAACGGGCCCTGGGTGAGCTCAACGCCCGGCTGGCTGTCGAGCAGCATTTCGAGCCACTGATAATGCGAATCGGCTTGGCAACGGGCGAGACCTTCGTCGGAGACTACGGGGCCGACAGGAAGCTCGATTACACTTGCATCGGCGACACCGTAAACCTCGGTTCACGTTTGGAGCAGGCCAACAAAGCCCTGGGAACAGCCGTGCTCGTTGATGATCCCACCCGGCGGGAGGCGGGCGACGGGTTCGTGTTTCGGCGTATCGGACGGATTATTGTGGCTGGTAAGGCGGCACCCGTCGAGGCGTATGAGTTGGCGGGCTCCTCGGATGCCGTAGACGGGCCCACCCTCTCCTTTATCAACAACTTCGATCAGGCCGTTCAGCGTTATCAGGGCTGCCAGTGGGATAAGTGCGCCGCCCTTCTGCGCGAATGTCACAAGCTCCGGCCAAATGACCGGGCCGTCGTCCTCTACGAAGATGCCCTCGCCCGCCATCGCCCGGGACCGGTTTCTAACCGGTTGGAAACCGGTTCCACAGGGCCACCCGCCGATTGGAGCGGGGCTATCGACTTGACAACCCACAAGTAGGTTCGATCGGTTTGTTTCGATCAGTCCGAGAAGAACGAACTGCTGCGTTTGTTATGGGTCGCCAAGTCAAACTCGTAGGTTGGGCTCGCCCCGACTGTGTTCGACAGCGCCCTCTCACCTGTGTCGGGCGGAGCCCGACCTACCTTGTTATGGGTCGCCAAGTCAAGTGGCACCCGTCGCCTTCCGACACATCGTAAGTAGCCGTTAGCTGTTAAGGGGCGCAAGCTGACGACGGATAGCCAATAGCTCAGAGCTAACAGCTAAGAGCTAATCAATGATGCAACCTCGGATTCAGGTTCTGCTCGATGACCTAAGCTCCCTCCGCCGGGAGCTCACCGTTCTGAAACGCCGCGACGCAGTCCTGACCGCCGACGCCCGCCGGCTCGACGATCAACTCAAACTCGCCGGAGCGGTTCAACGCGATCTGCTCCGCTCGGTCAGACCGATAGTCGAGGGAGTCAACATCCAAACGCTGATACACTCCGCCGAGGCGGTCAGCGGCGACGTCTGTGACGTGGCTCGACTCGACGAGTCGCACGTTGCCCTTCTGCTGGCAGACGCAACCGGACACGGCCTGCCCGCGGGGTTGATTACGGTTCTCATCAAGCAGTCGCTTCGCGGGCAGTTGCGGAGTGCCACTGCTCTAGAGCAGTGCCACACCCTTGCGGAACCGGACACGGTCCTCGAGCGGCTAAACGAAGACATCCTCGAAGCGGACATTCAGGAATGCCACTTCGCAACCGCAATCCGAGCGGTGTACAACGAGCAAACCCATGTGATTCGATGGGCTCGCGGCGGGGCACCCTATCCGATTCTCGCTCGCCGCGGGGAGTCGCCGCGGCAGATCAAGAGTGCGGGCTCCATCCTGGGCTCCTTTGGACAAGCTTGCTTTGAAGTTGTGGAACTGAAGCTCGAGCCCGGTGATCGGCTGATCTTCCACACCGACGGCCTGGACGCCCTCCTGCTGAACGCCCGCACCCACCTGGGCTGCAGCGAGCTGCATCGAACCGCGTGGTTTAAGGCCCTCGCCGCGGACAGCAAAGAGTATCTTCGCTCTACCCCCATCGAACGTCACCTGGACGAACTCAGGAAGCAACTGGCTCAAACGAGCGACTCCGACTGGAACGTCGACGACCTCAGCGTGGTCGCCCTCGAACTACGCGACGAAGTCCCCCGCGAACTCAAGCGCGCGACTCTCCGCCGGCAACCCATCGCCCAGCCCGCCCTGGTCGACACCGCGGCAGCCCGATGAACCTCGACTCCGCAACGGGTACGGACGGGCATCGGACGCCTGAGCTTGAACGGCCGGTGGGTGTTTCGTTATTCCTCGATGGTAAGGGATACTTCGTTGGACACAACTCGCCCCCGAGGCGTTCTTTGGATCATGCTCACCAGCGTCGGTGTCAGCTCTGACATGGACCACCGAGAATACGGATGCCCCGTCGTTTCGGGGTCGATCCCTCCACCATCGTAGATGCAACGAATCGTGTAGACGCCGGGTCGCTCAGGCTTCCACCACCAGAGCATGTAGTGAATGCCTGGGCTGGGGAATGGATCCAACTCTTCACCGGGTTGGAGTATAGCGAACTTCCGTTCTCGAAGAGGGTTAACATTGCCACATCGTGCCCCCGGTTTCACGTTCAGTAGGCGGCCTTCCGGATCCCGCACTTCTACGATGTATGACGGGTAACGCCATCCGCGGTCTGACGCATCGAGCGCTGGTAGAACCGGTATCGGTGCGCAGCCAACGTTGCGAATCCGAAACTCTACTGGCAAAGTATGTCCGACTTTGCCTCTTGCTTGATTGGCCGTGCCGCTGATTTCTATTGGCGCGAACGCTTGAAGGAGCCTCTCCACTCGGACCTGGAGCTGCTCCTCTCCCTTTCTCTGCAGGGCTTCGAGGAGTGCCGGGATCACTCCCGGCCCCAGTCTAACGAGCGACTCCTCGGCTGCACGACGGACTTCTGCATCATCTGTCTTCAGATTGGCGGCCAGTTCCTCAGCCTGCTTCTGCTCGTGGTCGCTGAGTTTAGGGTACTCGATCGGATAGCCGTAAGCCCGTTTGCCGAACTCCTTGAGTCGCCAGACCATCGGGGAATCGAAGAGGTATCCCCGCCAAGGGTAGGAGTTGTAGCGATACTCGTACTTGATGAAGCCGATCCCGGGAACGAACCAGGCAGTGAAGTCGCGGCGGGAAGCCGCTGCGCCTTGCTCGTTGGCCACGGCGATCTTCCAGGCGTCGAATTCTCCGGCGGGTACAGTGACTGTCTCCCGGCCGAGAACCGTGGCATCGAAGGCCATGCGGCGGTCTCGATACTCGGTGCGCCCAACGGTCTCAGAGTGCCATATCTCATCGACTTCGAGATTAGACTGGACGTAGACCAAGGGGGGATCGTACGGTTCGCGGTACGGCGAGCCATGCAAGACGAATCCACCGTCCTTGGAACTGACGTAGATAGTGCCGCCCCGATCACTGAACAGCCATTCGCCGACGACGGAGAGCACTGAGACCTCCTTCCCGCCGACGATCTTCGTTCCGGCAACCTCCACCGCAACGGGCGAAGCGTTTTCTCGTTCGTACGTCCACCGCAGCCGGTCCTCAAGTGGGAACCCTTGCCCTTGGGCTTGAGCCAGAACGAGCAGTGGAATGATAACCTCGAGCATGACTCATCCTCCTCGTCAGACCGGGTGGCGGGACTGCATTCTCATCATGGTATAGTATACGTGTTCGCTCGAAAGAGGTTGCCTCGTTTCGTTTACGTGGCGTTTTTGTTTTTCGTGGTCTCAGTTGAAGCCGAAGGTGGTCTCATGCATGTTGTAGCCCACCAGGGCGTCGGCAAGGGAATGGGCTTCGCGGATCTCTTCGGGGATCGAGCCCTCGGCTCGGGTGATCCTCTTTTTCGGCATCGCGCCCTCGAAGACGCCTTGCAGAACGTACTTCGGTGAGAATATGATGGCCGACATGAAGTACTACGAAAACGTCCTGGAGCTGGTCGGCAAGACTCCGCTGGTCAAGCTGGGCCGGATGGCCGACTCGAACATGGCCACGATCCTGATGAAGATGGAGCACCTCAACCCCGGGGGCTCGGTCAAGGATCGAATGGCCGTGCACATGATAAGGCGGGCCGAAGAACGGGGTCTTATAAAGCCCGGTGCGACCCTGGTGGAAAGCACCTCCGGGAACACGGGGATGGGGCTGGCCATGGCCGCGGCGGTGCTCGGATATCGCTGCGTTTTCACCATCCCGGACAAGATGAGCAAGGAAAAGATCGACATGCTCAAGGCCTTCGGGGCGGAAGTGGTGATCACCAGAACGGACCTGCCCCACGATCATCCGGAAAGCTACGTGGAGATCGCCAAGAGAATCACCCGGGAGACCCCCGGGGCGTTCTACACCGATCAATACTACAACATGGATAACCCCGAGGCTCATTACCTCACCACCGGTCCGGAGATTTGGGAAGACACCGACGGAAAGATCGATTGTCTGGTCGGGGGCATCGGCACGGGGGGTACGATTTCCGGAGCCGGGAAATACCTGAAAGAGAAGGCTGCGGAAGTGGGGCGGGTGATCCGCATCGTCTGCCCCGATCCTGTCGGCAGCGTCTACTTCGACTTGTTTCACAATCGCCAGCCGCCCCCCCCCAGCGTCTACCGGGTTGAAGGCATCGGACACGATTTCATGGTCGGTACGCTCGACTTCTCGGTCATCGACGAGGTGCGGCCGGTGTCGGATCGGGACTCGTTTGTCACTGCCAGGAGGCTGATAAGGGAGGAGGGCATCTTCGTGGGCGGCTCGACGGGGACCGCGGTGTTCGGTGCCCTGCAGGTCGCGAGGGAGCTGGGGCCGGGAAAGACGGTGGTGGTCATTCTGGCCGACACCGGTCACCGCTATCTCAGCAAGTGCTTCGACGAAGAGTGGATGAAGGATATGGGCTTTATCGGGGTCGGGGAGCGCATCGGGACCGTGCGGGAGCTGCTGCAGTTCAAAGACGGTAGAGTGATCTTCGCGGGGCGCGACGAAACCGTCGCCGGCGTCGCAAGGAGAATGAGCGAGCTGGGCTTCTCCCAGATGCCCGTTGAGGGCGGAGACCAAGACGGTCATCTGATGGTTCACGAGACGGACATACTCCGAGGCCTGATCAGCGGCAAGTGCAAGCCTGATGACAAAGTCCTGTCTGTGTCAGCTCCCCTCAGCCGGCACGTCTCACTCGATGATCCCCTCTCCGTAGTACAGCGCGTACTCGACGAGAACAACGTCGCCGTGGTGATCGAAGGCGGCAACATCATCGGCATCATCAGCAAGATAGATGTGATACAATTCCTGGCGGCGCGCAGCTAGGAGCCCTGCGATGAGACCCGTTGTCAAATTTCTCAGCGAGGAGCTGATTGAAAACATCATCGCCCAGGCCAGGGACATTCTGTGCAGACTGGGCGTGGAGATACACAACGACGGCGTCGTCTCGATGCTCTCGGATCACGGCGCTACGGTGGAACGGGAGGCGGACCGTGTGCTTTTCACCGAAGCGATAATCGACAAAGCCGTAGCCGCCGCCCCCCGCTCATTCAAGCTTTACGACGTGCTCGGTCGGGAAACCCTCGACCTGTCGGATTGCAACGTGTATTTCACGCCCGGCTCCGCAGCCATAAACATCCTCGACAACGAGTCAAACAAGATCCGCACGCCGACAACGGCCGACTACGTCAAGTACGCCAAGCTGGTAAGCCGGCTGGACAACATCGCATCCCAGAGCACCGCACTTGTACCCGGTGACGTGCATCAGAACATCTCCGACAGCTACCGGCTCTACCTGAGTCTCATGTTCTGTGAGAAGCCGGTTGTCACCGGGGCGTTCACCATTGACGCATTCAACATCATGAAGGATCTGCAGCTCGCAGTGCGGGGAACCTCCAAACAGCTTGCCGACAAACCTCTGGCGGTGTTCTCCTGCTGTCCGAGCGCGCCGCTGAAATGGAGCGATGTCACCTCGCGAAACGTCGTCGACTGCGCCTTGCATTCCATTCCGGTCGAGTACATTTCAATGCCCCTGTCGGGGTTCGTGGCTCCGGTCACCCTGGTGGGAACGCTGGTACAGCATACCGCGGAGACACTGAGCGGTCTGGTGATAAGCCAGCTTACCAATCCGGGCACGCCGGTCCTCTACGGCGGCTCACCGGCGGTATTCGACGTTCGGTATGAGACCACCCCTATGGGGGCGGTGGAGACCATGATGGTGGACTGCGCCTACAACGAGATCGGAAAGTACCTGGAGCTGCCGACGCAGGCATATATAGGGTTGAGTGACGCAAAGCAGCTTGACGCCCAGGCGGGTATAGAGTCCTCGATGGGAGCGATGCTGGCCGCCCTGGCGGGCATTAATAACATATCCGGGCCGGGTATGCTCGACTTCGAGAGCTGCCTGAGCCTGGAGAAGCTGGTGCTGGACAATGAAATATGCGGCATGACCCTGCGCGCAATAGAGGGAATCACTCCCAAGGAGGATTTCCCTTCTCTGCCCAGATTCACGGAACTTCTCAAGGACAAGCATTTGCTGATTTCCGCGCACACCCGCCGCTATCTAAGGGAGGAACACTACTTCCCCGGCCCGGTGATCGACCGGGCAAACCGCTCGCGATGGCAGGCGGAAGGGAGCCTCACTCTGCGTGAGCGGGCACGCAAAGAGGTCGAAAGACTCGTGGCCGACTATGAACCCTCGAAACTGCCCGACAAAGCCAAGAGCGCGATGACCGGGCTCATGGAAACCGAGGCCCGCCGCTACGGAATGGACAGACTTCCTCACTGCGATCTATGACCCGGATTATGACATTCTCCGTGGATGAGGTGATCCCGGACCGAACCGCGGTCTTCGAAACTCAGGGAATCCCTGCCGGGGCGGCGGTGACCGGGGGTATCGATTCCCTTCTGGCTACCGCGCTTTCCGTCCTTTCGGAATGTACGACGCCTGTGGGAATGCTCCTGGGGGTGTCCCCCACCGACTTCGCAGCCGTTTACTACGGAGAGGGCCGCAACGAACCGAGCACACCTGTTGCAGACATCTTCCACCGGGCCCAAGAGCTGGCCCTTTTTGCGGTCACCCTGGGTGAACGGGTAAGTGGGGAGATCAACGAACGCTTCAAGGCCAACGACTTCGCCCTGGGTTGCATGTTGGACTCGGCTGCCTCGGCCGCAACCGACCGCCTTGCCGAGAGGGTTCAACGCCGTTTCCTTGTCGATGAGTGCGGGAATGGGAGGATAACGCCTGACCGGGCCGTACTGAGGTACAGTCCGGGATACTGCGGATGGCATATCAGCGGCCAAGAGCGGCTCTTCGAACTCCTGCATCCCGAGCGGATCGGCATCTCTTTGGGAAGCAGTTTCCTGATGCATCCCTTGAAGTCCATTTCCGGAGTTATGATTGCGGGACGCAGGGAGATTCACGACTTCCAGGATTCCTACCCCTTTTGCAGCCAATGCGAAACACGGGGTTGCCGTGAGAGAATGCGCACACTGTGCGCGGGTGGCGAACTCGACGACATACACGGAGAATAGCTATGGACATCCTGGCGCAGATTGCAGATAATCTGCAGAGCGGTGATGATGAGAAGGTCGCAGAGCTGACGCGGCAAGCCATACAACAGGGAATCCCCCCAAAGCAGACACTCGACACCGGGCTGCTGGCCGCCATGGCTGTGGTGGGCGAGCGTTTCAAGGCACATGAGATCTTCCTTCCCGATGTGCTTCTCGCCGCCAAGGCTATGTATGCGGGAATGGCTGAACTGCAACCATTGCTGGTAAAGGAGGGGATTCCATCGGCCGGGAAGGTGGTCCTTGGGACGGTGCAGGGGGATCTGCACGATATCGGAAAGAATCTGGTGGCCATCATGCTCAAGGGAGCGGGTTTTGAAATCATTGATCTGGGAAGCGACGTCACCCCTGAGCTGTTCGTGGAGACTGCAAAGGTGCAGAATGCTCCCGTGATCGGCCTGTCCGCCCTTCTTACAACAACCATGCCCGCAATGGCAAGAGTGGTCGATGTCGTCAGGGAACAGGAACTCACCGGCAAGATCAAAGTGATAATAGGCGGGGCTCCGGTCTCCTCGGAATTCGCTCGCAAGATCGGAGCGGATTCATACGGCTTTGATGCCGCAGATGCGGTCGAGCGGGTAAAGGCCCTCATTGGTGAGAACTGAGATGGAACAACTCCTCGAACGGCTCAAGAGGGGCAGAGTGTTAGTGGCTGACGGCGCACTGGGGACAATGCTGCTGCAGCAGGGCCTGGAACCTGGTAAGTGCCCCGAGTCAGTCAACCTGACTCGTCCGGACACGTTGGAGATTATCGCCCGCGGGTACCTGGAAGCCGGAGCGGACATCATCCAGACGAACACTTTCGGCGCTTCGCCTCAAAAGCTCGCCCAATACAAACTCGAGCATGAGACAGTCGCGGTGAATCGAAATGCAGTCCTTGCGGTTCGCAACGTCGTCGGCGAGCGGGCATACGTCTGCGGCTCCTGCGGTCCGAGTGGGAGGGTACTGAAGCCCTATGGTGATACTGATCCCGCGGACGTCTGCAGTAGTTTTCGCAGGCAGATGGAGATACTGATCGACGCGGGAGTTGACTGCATATGCGTGGAAACCATGGTGGACCTGGCAGAGGCGACGCTGGCCATCAAGGCGGCGAGGGACGTATCACGCGCGATTCCGGTGATGGCGACCATGACGTTCGATGCCACGCCGAAGGGGTTCTTCACGATTATGGGGGTGAACATCAGACGGGCTGCGTCCGGCCTCCGAGATGCCGGTGCGGACGTCGTGGGCTCGAACTGCGGCAACGGGATCGAGAACATGATCAAGATCGCTGGAGACTTCCGCAGGTGCAGTGACCTTCCTTTGATCTTCCAGTCCAATGCCGGTGTGCCCGAAACACAAGACGGCACGCTGTCATACAGCGAGACGCCTGCGCTTATGGCCGAGAGGGCGAAAGAGCTGATTGCCGCGGGGGCGTCGATCATAGGCGGCTGCTGCGGGACCACCCCGGAGCACACCAAAGCTCTTAGGGCAATGGTTGACTCACTGCCGAGCGAGTAGAGGTCGGGCTCCAATCGAACCACGGTGCGCGGGCGTGGGCCAACTTCGATTCCAGGCACCTGCTGCCTCGTTTAGGAGGGTGCCGTGTTGGCGAGTTGGGCGGTGCGGACGAACTCGGGCATAAGCCAGGCGGCCATGTCACCGTCGTCGAGGGTCTTTATCTCCCTTGCGGGAACACCCACAACGGTTGACATCGGGGCTACATCACTTATCACGACGGCCCCCGCGCCGACCACGGATTCGCAGCCGATGCGGACCTTCTGGATGATCGTCGCCCCGATCCCGATGAACGCACCGGACTCGACCGTAACCCGGCCGGCTAGGCGCGCCCCCGGGCAGATGTGGGTGGCGGTTCCGATGAGCGACTCGTGATCGACGATGCAGCCGGTGTTGAGGATGACCGATCCGCCGATCTGACAATGGGCGCACACCAGCGCTCCGGCGGCAACGACGATGTTTGATCCCAGGGTCACGTTGCGCGCCAGGTTGGCGGACGGATGAATGGCGTTGATCAGTTGGAGTCCGAGGTCTTCTAGCCGGTCGGCAAACGCCCGGCGCACACCGTTGTCACCAATGGCTACGATGGCGCACTCGATGCTGCGTTCCGTGCGAATTCGAGGCAGGTCATCCGGGTGGCCCAGAACCTGCAGACCGTCGATACGGCGTCCGTGCGCTTGAACGTTGGAATCCACGAAACCCGCCACCTCATACCGGCCGGCGCCCGTAAGGATGTCAAGCACGACCCTGCCGTGTCCGCCACAGCCGACGATCACGCATCTGGGTTTTTGCTCGGGGCACGGGTGGTTGGAGGTGTCCATGGGCACAACCTTCGCTGGATGCGAGCAATTCTCCATGTTGGTGCGAGAAGCCCTTCTCGCACCGCCGCTCACCGATGTGCTACGCCCGCCACGGGGAGCGGCCGCTACGGGTGTTACGGCCGCCACGGGGGGCGACCGATACATGCGGGTAATTGTCCTTGGTCTTATCGGATGAGGACGGCCGGACCTGAACATGAATCGCCGGGGACTCGTACAATTTCTACCTCCGGCGCTGGTCCATTCCGCTCGGAGTGGGATTGTGGTTAAGGCGGATTGAACCTATCGCCGGGCGTTAGCCGATTGACGCATAGAGCGTGGCCGAATACGCTGGAGTATGCAGCTATCATGTTGTCAGCTCCAGGAGATGATCACTGGGGACTGACAGCTAACAAGTGACAACTGATAACTTGCCCATGAACCCCAGATCGACGAACAGATTGGTCGGCCTGCTCACCCCGTCCTTTCTGGTTGCGGTTTCGCTGCTGGGTGCCGCCGCGGTGCTGGCGGGGCCGATCGCCTCGTGGCTGCGGATCAAGCAGAACAAAGAGGCCCTGCCGCTGAAGGAGCCGCTGAGGGCGTTGAGCACCGAGGACATCGCTCCCTACCAGGTCGTCGACCGGCAGGTTCTTGACCCGGCCGTGGTCGAATCGCTGGGAACGAAGCGGTACTTGAGCTGGGACCTGGTGGACACCGGGGCAACCCCGGGCGATCCGCTTCGGAAGGCTCATTTGTTCGTTACTTACTACTCCGGGGGGAACGATCTGGTGCCGCACACGCCGGACGTCTGCTATCGAGGTGGCGGCTACCGGGCTGCCCAGCCGCACGAGAATGTGACGATCGAGGTTCCCCAGACGGCTCTCGAGCGGCCCACGGTCCCGGTACGCGTTTGCACGTTCGTAAAGAGCGGCGTATTCCAACACCAGAGGCTCTCGGTGGTTTATACTTTTCACTGCAACGGCCAATTGGTGGCCTCGCGTGATGGCGTGCGTTGGCTGGTCAACACGCTCTCGAACACCTACGCCTACTTCAGCAAGGTCGAGGTCAGCTTCCCGGGTGCGACACGGGCGCAGAGCATCGCCGGGGCCCAGAAGCTTCTGGGTCGCGTGTTGCCGGTGCTCATAAGGGATCATTGGCCTGATTTCCAGGAAGCCGAACGGCTCGCCCGGCAGCGAACTCCGACCGGCGGGTAAGACTCTTGGTATGGCAAAGATCATCTTTGCCTTACCGGAATCGGGCTGTTTAGCGGCAGCGAGCGGCGGTGCGAGAAGGGATTCTCGCGCCAGGATAAGGGTTTTCAGGGGTAAACTGGTATGGCCAAGAAGCGGCTGAACAGGAACGTTGTGGCTGCACTGGGTCTGTGCGGGTCCCTTGCGATGATCATCCTCTCGGTGATGATGATCCAGCACTTGCAGCGGCGTGATCCACAGCACTTCGTCAAAAAGGCCCGGGAAGCCGAGGAGAAGGAACTCTGGACGCAGGCGGCGATGTTCTACACGAAGGCGTTTGAGCGAAGCGATGACCCCGGATACCTGGTCCTGCGGGGAGAGATGATGCTCAACGAGGGGGACATCGGGGCCGCGGTCGACAGTTGGCGTCAGGCCCTGGTTGGCCAGCCGGACCTGATCGAAGCGTACGTCAAGTGGGTCAGTCTTGTCGTTGACTTCTCGCGGCTTGACGGGCAGATCAACGATTGGCTGGCGGTCCAGGAGGTGGCGGAGGCGTTTCTGGCGGTGGGGGCGCCGATGACCGGCGCTGACGAGGCCCTGGCCCGTAATGCCCACGGTCTGGCACTGGTCCACCTTACGCCTTTGGATGAGCGAAACGCGGATAAAGGAGAGGCGGAGCTTCAGGCAGCCGTGCAGCTCGCCCCGGAAGTGACCCAGTACGTCCTCGACCTGGCGGCGCAGTATCGCCGCCAGGGCCGACTCGACGAGGAGCAGGGCCTATACGAGGAGTTGATCTCCCGGCACAGCGAACCGGGGGCGGAGGCCTCAAAGGCCCGGCTGGCCTATGCGCGGCATATGGCCAGCTCCCTGCGCGGGGCCTACCAGGAGGCAGAGCAGTACTTCCAGGAGAGCATAGACTTCGCCGAGGGGGAGCCTGAAGTCCTTCTCGATGCCAAGCTGGGGTACGCGGTGTTCCTGATGCGACAATGGGGTCGGGCTCGGGGCGAAGAGGATGAGCCGGCATCGGCCACCGCCCTGTTCGAGAAGGCGGAGGCCATCATGCGGGAGTGCAGCGAGGCGAACCCCGACGCCTTCGAGCCTTTCGTGCAGTTGGCGGTCTTGTATGGGTCCGCCCGACGTCGCGCCGACGTGGTGGAGGTGTGCGAGTCGCGGCTTGCCCGGGGGTTTCTGCGCAAGGGTCTGGAGCAACGGCGCAACCGGCTCAGCGCGTTCGCCCTGAACATCCTCGCTTCGCGGGCCTGTGTGGCGTTGGGCGTGACGACGGAGGATCCGGAGTCCGACGAGTGGCTGACAAAAGCGGAAATGTACGTGATGGATGCTCGGGGCGAGTTTCCCTCGCATCCGCGTGTCTTGAGCCAGGCAGGTCGGGTCAAACTCGCCCGCGGGCAGGACCGGGCTGCACTAAGCGACTTTCGCAGTGCGGATGAAGCCTATAGCTCGTACGGGGTTATCGACTGGGAGAACAAGACCATCCTTGCGCAGCTTCATCTCAAGCTGAGCGAGCCCGGAGCCGCCCTGTCGGTGCTCGAGAAGGTGATCGAGAAAGCGCGGACCGGCGGTCCCAAAGACGCCGCCTTCTGGACGCTTTACGCCCAGGTGCTTTTCCGAAACAACGAGCTTGATCGTGCCCTGGTGGCCAGCGAGCTGGTTCTGGCCTTCGACCCCGGCAACGAGGACGCCATATTTCTAAAGGCCGCGGTCTACGAACGCCAGGGGAAGCTCCCGCAGGCGGGTGCGGCATACGGCGAACTCCCCGGGTCGGAAGCGGGCCAGGCACTCCTCGAAGCGAGTGAGCTCTTCTCGAAGGGAGCGACGCAGCGGGGGATCGAGGTTCTTCGGGCGGCGTTGGAGGAAGAGCCGGACAACGCTCGCCTGGTGCGTGCGGCGGTCATAAAGCTAATGAACCTGGGCCGAGCGGAGGAAGCCCGGGAGATCATCACCCAGGCATTGGCCCTGAAACCCGATGACCCCGAGTTCCGCAAGTTGGGTCTGCTGACCCGCCAGGAACTGACCCCCGCCCAGCGCAAGGAAGAGATTCTGAAGATCATCGAGGAGGAGCCGGATCCATACAAGCGGAGCCTGGAGCTGATCAGCTTCCACGAACGGGAGAACAACGAAACCATGCTTCTGCCGCTCATCGAGACAGCCCTCGGCCACCGTGTCGCCCGGGACACGCCGCTCGCCCGGAAAAGTACGATCGCCCAGCACCGGGCACTGCTCAAGTTAAAGCTGCGCGTGGCTGCCAGGCTGGGCGATAACGAGGCCCTTAAAGACGCACGGGACGACGCGGCGAAGTACAACGTCGACGGAGCGGGCGGCAAGTCGTTTCTCGGCCTGTACCACGATTTTCGAGACGAGCCCGAGCTGGCGATTAAGGCCCTGCAGGAAGCGGTCGAACTGCAGCCGACGGACGCGGATTCGCTCGCCCGTCTGGGGTGGTGCCTGCAAGCTATCGGCAGGACCGAAGACGCAGGGATCTACCTGGAGCGGGCGATCGCCGCCAACCCCAACGAGGCCCTGGCTCACAAGGGACTTGCGGCGGTGGCCCAGCGGCGGGGCGACGTCGAGGTGTACGAGCAGGCCCTGGAAGAGTGCACCAACCTGATCCCCAACGATCCCTGGGTTCGGGCGGAGCTTCTGGCCCGCAGCGAGAAGGCTGATCCGGTCGCGGCCATCGCCCGGCGGGAGGCGAAACTTTCAAAGCACCCGGATGATTACGCGAACCTCGGTCGGCTTGCGGCGCTCTGTGAAACCGCCGGCGATCAAGCCAAGGCTGATCGGTACTACCTGCGTCTTTGGGAACTGCGCGGCGACGACCAGAGTACGGTGTCGCTCATCAGCAAGTACTACCGTCGCAGCCATCGGCCGGAGCAGTCGCTCGAGCTGGTCACAGACTTCGCAGAAACGCGGTCGACCCCCGAGGAAAAGGCCAATGCTCACATCCTGATAGCGGCCCACCACCTGACTCAACGTCAGTACGAGGAGGTGGAAGCGTCGCTTCTAAGAGCTGCGGACCTGGCCCAGACTCTGGACGTCACCTACAGCCTGGCGGAGTTCTACATGTTGACGACGGGTCAGGTTGCTGCCAAAGCGCTTCCCTGGCTGGACAAGGCCATCACCGAAGCCCGCGAGTCCGCCTCGCCCCGGTTGGTGAAGTTTCTGAGCGCCCGGATCAGGTGCCTTCTACACCGCAGCATCAACGACATCCAAGCCGCCCGGCTAAGCGTGGACGAGTTCAGGCGGGAATACCCGGATGATCCCACCGGGCTTTTCTTTGACAGTGAGGTTCATGCCCGCAGTGGGCGTGTCGACAAGGCGATCGAGTCGTTAGACGGCTATTTGCATAAGCGACCCGGCGATGTGACGGCGCACTACACCCGGGCGCAGCGTTACGTCGAGTCCGGACGCTTCTCCCGGGCGATCGAGGATCTGGAGTATATCAAGCGCAGCGATCCGTTGGCGGCGGATCTTCGGCCGCGACTGCTTCTGGCCTGGCTGCACAAGCAGGCCGATCGCAAAGGGGCGTGGATTCGCGAACTGGAGTCCCTTCTGGACGATGCCCCGGACTCAGCGACGGCCTGCGAGGCGCTGGTCCGGGCCTACATGGACGAGGGGCGCCTCGCGGATGCGGAGCGAATCATCACCGGGCGGATCAACCGCCGCAGCGACGATCCCCAGGCACGCTGGTTCTTCCTTCGCGGGGGAATCTCCCTCAAGCACCAGGAAGAGGACCAAGCTCTCGAGGACTTTCATCGCGGGGCGGAGATCGAGTCCTACTCGGCGGAGAGCATGGTCTTGGTGCTGGACCTCTACGTTACCCTCGAGCGTATTGCCGAGGGGGTCAGCTACTACGAGCAGCACTCCTCGGGCGAGAACCTCTTGGCCGCGGCGGTGTCGCGCTATGCCCAACTTCTGGCACTGAGTGGGCGAAAACCGCAGGCTGTGAGACAGTTCCGCCTGGCGATGAACCTGGCCTCCCGCGAGTCGGGCCAGGCGGTCCTGTTCGTTGCCGTCGGCCTGCGAGAGGCGTTTGCGACCGATGAAGCCGTCAGGTTGTTCGAGCAGGACGCGCCGGAAGCTCCTTACGCTCGGGCCAACGATCGCATCCTGGCGAGACTGTATCGTCGTTCGGAGCGCATCGAGGAGGCGGACGCCCGGCTTACGCAACTGATCCACACGGCGCCCGACGACCGGGAGCGCGCCGACCTGCTCCACGAGCGCGGCGAGATGTATCAGGTTGCTCACCAGCCCGATCGCGCCCGACGGGCTTATGAGGAGTCGCTCAAGTACGATGACGACAACTGGGTCACCCTGAACAACCTGGCTTACCTGCTCTCGGATGACCTTGGGGAGTATGGTCTCGCCCTCCCCTACGCCAAGCGATCCGCCCGCATCGCCAATCGGGCCTCGGTCGAACCCCTGGACACTCTTGGTTGGATCTACGTGGGGCTCGAGGACTACGAACGGGCGATCGCCGAGTTGAGTCGGGCGATCCGAGTCGATCCGGATATGGCGATAGCGTATTACCACCTGGGCGAAGCCTATCGGCGGGACGGGCAGTTCCGGGAAGCGACCGCAATCCTCGATAGCGGCCGGGGACTTGCCCGCGAGGCCGGCGATACCGGCTTGTCGGACCTGTTGAATGCGTCGTTAGAGAAGACTGCTCGCCGCGACCGCGTGCGGTGACCTCGCGCTGTCGTGTGTCACGGCCGCCGCGGGGGGCGGCCGCTACGTCGCGGTATAGCCTCTCCCATGATCATCTGGTTGCTGCTTGCCCTGTTGCTGCTTTGCTCGGGCACGGTCTCGGCCTGCGAGACCGCCCTGTTTTGTCTCAGCCGGCAGGAGCTGCACCGTTTCCGAGGGTCTGGGGGGGTGCTCCGGCGGCGGGTCTACCGGCTCATGCAGCAGCCGCGGCGGGTCTTGATGACCGTGCTGATCACCAACACCGCGGTCAACGTGTCGATCTTCGCGGTTTCGTTCGTCGCGCTGGAGCGTCTTCATGGGCACGCCGTTCTGGCGGCGGCGGGCGGAATCGGGGTTCTTCTTGCGGTGATCGTCTTCGGGGAGATGGTGCCCAAGGGCCTCGCCCTGTCGAACCCGGGGCGTTTCGCCCCACCGGCGGCGGTTATGATTTCAGCGATTTACACCGTCGTCGCCCCGATCCAGTGGCTGCTCGCCGCGCTTTTGGTCGACCCCATCACCCGGCTGTTAGCTCCCTCGGCGCCGGGAGGGCAGAGTTCATCTTTGCCATACGCGGTGACCACGGATGAGCTGCGCCTGCTCGTGGAGCAATCGGCCCGCGAGGGAGCGATTGACTCGAAGGAAAACGAGATGCTCCAGGCGATCGTCGCCCTGGACCGCGCGAGCGTACGCGAGGTGATGACTCCGCGCGTCGACCTGCATTGGATTCGAATCGACGATGATCCCGCAGCGGTCAGCCGCACGATGCGGGAATCGGGCAGGCGTAAGCTTCCGGTGTGTGGTCGCAATCTCGATGACCTCCGTGGTGTGCTGTACGCCCGCGACCTTTTGCTCAACCCGAAATCGCCGATCAGGACACTGGTAAGGCCCATCCACTTCGTACCCGAACAGGCGAACCTGGTGCAAGTGATCCGTCACTTCCGCGAGGAGGCCGTCCGTTTCGCGGTCGTGGTGGACGAGTACGGCGGTACCGCCGGACTGGTCTCGATCCGGGATGTGGCGGGGCGAATCGTCGGTGACCTGCCCACCGGACAGGACGCGCCCGGCTTGCCGACGGCGTTGGCGGAGCGCATCGACGAGAATACCTATCGGCTTTGGGGCGATTTGAGCGTGCGAATCTGGGCCGATCACTTCGGCGTGGGCGAGATCGATCGGCATATCCATACCCTGGCAGGTCTGATTCTCGCCCGGCTCGGCCGGCTTCCGCAAGCAGGGGACAGCGTTCGCATTCGCAATCTCACGCTTACGGTCGAGTCGTTGAACAACCGCCGGATCGAGCGGGTCCTGCTGAGGCGCGAGGGGAATGACGACATCAAAGCTCCGACCGAAAGGGAGCGGACCCGCGCGGTAGCGTCCCCCCCCAGCGGAGGACGTACCCCTGCCGCGGAGTCCGACGCATCCAAGCAGGAGCCCCCACGGTGAGCTGGGTCGTAGTCTCACTGCTGATTGCCCTGGGCCTGTTCTTCTCGGCTTTTTTTTCCGGGGCGGAGACGGGCCTCTACTGCATCAACCGCTTGCGCCTGCACCTGGGAGCGGGGCAGCGTGACCCGCGGGCGTTGCGGATCGCTACGGTTCTGCAAGACCCGCAGGGGGCCCTCTCGGTGACACTTGTTGGCACCAACCTCATGAACTACGTGACAACCGCCTCGGTGGCGTTTCTCCTTGGCGACCTGATGGGGTTTGGTGAACTGGACACCGAACTGTACACGATTGTGATCCTGACGCCGGTGGTTTTCGTCTTTTGCGAAGTGGTCCCCAAGAACCTCTTCCGGCTGCACGCGGATCGCCTGCTTGCGAGCAGCAGCAGGCTCTTAGCCGTTGCCGATCGGACGATGCGTTTGACCGGGGCGGTGTGGTTCTTGAAGATCCTCACCAGGACCGTCGGGCGCCTTACCGGCGGCGACTTCATGCCCGGTGGACCGTCCGACCCGAAGCAGCGTATGACCGGGTTGCTCCAGGAAGCGCTGGCCGGTCGAACGCTGGGAGCGGACTTCTCCGGCCTTATCGAGCGCGTTTGTCGGCTCTCGGAGACGCCGCTGCACTCGGTCATGGTGCCGCGTAACCGGGTAGTGACCATCGCGGCCGGGGCCAATCGACGCGAACTGCTCCGCGTGGCCCGCCGAACACGTTACGCGTATCTGCCGGTCTTTGAAACTCATCGCCATCACATCATCGGGGCTATCAGGGTTGAGGAGCTTCTGATGGCGGAAGGCTGGAGCACGGTCGGGGAGAACATAGCCCCGGCTGTCACCCTCAACCCCCACGATACGGTGGCTTCGGCAATCGCCGCCCTCCTTGCGGGCCCGCGCCCTGTGGAACCGGTTTCCAGCCGGTTAAAAACCGGTCCCACAGGGGGGGCGACGCTACGATCCGCGACCAGGGAGAGGACCGGCGGTGAAATGGGCATCGTCACTGACCGCGGTGGGCAGATGCTGGGCATCGTAGCCCTGAGGGATCTGATAGAGGCGGTTGTCGGGGAGATGGCCGCAGATGATTGAATTATGCACCGTGCAGGCGCAGGAGGGGGGGCGCCTGTTGACGTTGCGGCGAAAGCGCCTACGTTGCCGTGGTGGTCAAGACCTGCGCCCTCATCTTTGCCAAGTTCCCCCAGCCCAGGGCGGTTAATACGCGCATGGTCCCGCCTCTTTCCTTCGACGAGGCTGCGGCCGTGCACCGGGCGTCCCTGATAGCCACCTGTGAAAACGTCGTGGAAACCACCGGGCTCGACGTCACCCTCGTGGTCACTCCGGATGAGCGGGTGGACGATCTGCGGCGTTTGATCGAGGATCGCGTCCGGGATTGTTGGCCGCAGGGAGATGGAGACCTGGGGGCGCGTCTGAGCCGGGCAACCGACCGGGCGTTTGCCTCCGGCGCACGCGGCGTGCTGCTTCTCGGGGCGGACAGTCCCACGCTGCCACCAGACTATCTGCGCGAGGCAGTGGCGGGGCTCAGCGAACATGACGTGGTCCTGGGCCCGTGTGAAGACGGTGGTTACTACCTCCTGGGTTTGCGGCGGTCCTGGCCGGCTCTCTTTAAGCGGATCGACTGGGGCGGTCCGCACGTTGCCAGGCAAACGGGCGAGCGGGCGGCGGGCCGCGGGATTGACCTTATCGAACTGTCGCTGTGGTACGATCTGGACCGTTTCGACGATCTCGTCCGTGCCGCACGCGACTTGGAGCCCGTGACCGGTGACGTGCAACCGGCTATGATCGCCCTCAAGCGGGTGATCAAGAGGTGCGTGTCATCCGCGAGAGTATAATCAACCGCTTCGCCCGCCGAACCGCGAGCGCCGGCGAGTGGGCGCTTCCCTGAGCGGACAAGAAACCATGGATGACCTGACCAAGCTTACCGTTGAGAGTTTCCTGGACGAAGTGGCTGACCGGACACCGACACCGGGCGGCGGAGCTGTTTCCGCCCTTGCCGGCGGTCTGGCGTGCGCGATGGCTCGAATGGTCGCAGCCTACTCAGAACCGAACCGCGACCGTAAGGAAGCGGCCAATCCGAACCACGACCGTAAGGAAGCGGCGAACCCTCCATCGGTCAACAAGCACACCAAAGCGCCCGTGCCCAGTAAGGTACAAGCTGCCGCGACCGCCCTGCATCGGGCTGACGAACTCAGCCGCGCACTCATCACCCAGGACGCCATCGCCTACACAGAGATGACCGGAGCCGCGAAAGCCGCGAGGGGAGATCCCTCCAAGAAGCCCGCGTACGACCAAGCGGTGCTCGCCGCGATCGCGGTGCCGATGGAGATGGCTGCGGTCGCCTCCAACGCCCTGTCGACGATGGACGAGCTGAAGAGCATCGCCAGCCGGTATCTCTTGAGCGATTTGGGGATTGCCGCGGTCCTGGCGTGTGCTACCGCCCGGGCCGCTCGCTACAACGTGCGGATCAACGCTCCCGAGCTGGCTGACCCGGCTACCCGGGCCAGGATTCTAGCGGAGATCGATCGAATCGTGGACCATTGCGAGGACAGCCGGGCGTCTATCGAGGGATTCGTGGGTGCCGGTCTTGAGGACCCATCGATGCCGAGCCGATAAGGGCACGTGTGGCACCGGTTTCCAACCGGTGCGGTCCACGCGATCGCGGTCCCGATACAGATGGCTACGGTCGCCTCCAACGCTCTGTCGACAATGAACGAGCCGCCCTATCATCTCGACATTGACGGGATCGAGGACCCTTTCCCCGTAGGGTGGGCATTGCCCACCTTCTCGCACAGCGCCCGGCCCCCCCTGCCCGACCGCCCGTGGGTCGGAATCCACTTCGATTGCTGCTCGGTCTACACCCGTATTTATCGCAACACGGAGGGGACCGCCTATCACGCCCGGTGCCCGCGATGCCTGCGGGAAGTCACCCTTCGCGTCGGCCCCGGCGGAACCGACGCGCGGTTCTTTCTGGCTGAGTGAGCCTGCGACCACCGCGGGGCGCCGGAATCGACCCGGGAGGGGCGTCCCATCCCGGATGATTCACCGCGGAGCGCGCACAGAAAGGGCAGCTCGTAGGTCGGGCTCCGCCCGACACGGGTGATACGAATCGTAGTGGAGAATTGCCGTTTGCGTGGTGGGCGTCACCGGCTTGGGGACTCCGCGCGGGCTGAAGCCACGCGGCTCGGGAGAACTTGTGTCGGCAACTTATAACCAGAATCGGTATGAGAAGGCAGTGTCGAGCACAGTCGGGCGGAGCCCGACCTACGGCGGCACGGTGGGCGATGCTCTCCCTACAGGCTGGGCGGGTCAGTCCCGGGCAACCTCTCGAATGATCTCCTCTTCAGTGAGCCGCCGGCTGAACAGTTTTCGGAACGTCTCGATTCGATTGATATAAAAGAGGACCGGCTCCGAAGAGGTCTCGATACCCGCGCCTGCGAGTGCTTTCTTAACTGCAGGGACAAAATGGTCCGTCGCCACCCAACCGCATCCCGGCAGGACCCGGAGGCGGTATCGCAGAATGGCTTGCCCGCCGGGTTCCGAAAACCGTCGCACCATCTCCGGCTCCTCTCGCACCGGCTCGATGCGCTGATTAATGCCGGGGCAGAGAGTGTCGATCACCTCCTTCGCCCGTTGCGAGTCGGCATCTGATTTGAGGGTGATGTCCACGTAGTTGTCCACGTAGCCGTCAGGGAAGCGCCGTGAGGGCACGCACCGGCTGTTGGGAATGTTGAACTCCTGCCCCGAGAGGGTGCGGATACGGGTGTGCTTGACGTTGAAATCCACCACGTATCCGTACTTGCCGTCGACCTCGATGAAGTCGCCGACGTCGTAGTGCCGGCCCGCGACGATGTCCAATCCTTTGACGAAGTCGATCACAATCTGCTGGAACATGCCGGCCATGATCAACCCGATCAGACCGATCGCCCCGCTGCTCTTCGCCGGGTCGATTCCAAACTCATTGAGGACCGCGACCGCTCCGAAAATCCAAATGAACAGCTTCAAGATGCTCCCGGCAAAGCCCAGCAGCGTGCCGATGCGCTTAACCGAGAAGCGTCGGCCGGTGATGGTGTTAAGAACGGCCGTAGCCCGCCGGATCGCCCATAACAGAAGTCGCACGGCATAAGAGGCGGCGATGACCGCCGCCAGGATCGCCAGCGAATCGATGATCTGTTTGTGTTGCTCCCAAAACGATTTCTCGGACGGAACGAGCACCTCCGCGCATCGGCCATAGAGGTCGGCCAGGTCTCGTGTCAGTGTCGCTCGCCGCAGCGTGGCGTAGGCGATGTTCTCCGCCGTAGCGACCTGCGAATCGACCTGCTGTCGCTCGGTGTCGAGTTGCCCGCGCATCCTCCGAACGTGCACCGCCAGCCTCTGGGCATCGGCGAAGCTTCCGGCTTCCCGGCGTCGCTCCTCCAGGGCCTGCTGCACAGCTTCCAAGCCGGGCAAGAGTTGCTGTAACGGTTTGATTTCCTTCTCTTCCGTCGCGGCCTGCTCGACCAGCGCTGCGGCCTCGGTGATCGCCGCATCTTTCCGGTCTCTGTACCCTGCGGCTTGCTCCCGGCGTTCCTCTGGGGTCATTTCAAAGCGCCGCCTCCGGAGCTGTTCCAGGCTCGTGCCTGTGTCTTCAATGCGCTGGCGAAGCTGTCCAATCGCTTCCTTTTGCTGGGCGGATCGCTTGTGCAGTTCAGCCTGCTGGAGCCGGCGCCGTTCATAGCCTTCCACCCGTTTGAGGTACTCGCGCTCATTCTCCAGCCTTGCCGTTTCGAGCCCCTCGTGCTCCCCCTGCTCCAGTTCCCGCTGAATGTCGTCGAGACGCAAACGCACGAACTCGAGGCGGTCTCGCGCTTCCGCATCGAGCTGCTCGGCCAGCCGCTGCTTGTTAAGGGCATCCGCCTCGTCGGCGGCGGGTGCCTGGACGGCTTTCTCGGCCTGATCTTCGGACACGTCGCCGAGGACTTCGCGGGCGGCAGCCAGTCTGACCTCGAGCAACGCCCGTTCAGCGTCGCCGGCAGCGCGCTTGTGCCGCGTGGATTCGGACTCAGCCGACAATGCAGCTTGCTCAGCCTCGAGTACGGCCTTGTCCCGGGCCTCCTCCGTAAGGTGCGCATCGCCCACCTCCTCGGTAGGGTGGGCATCGCCCACCTCCCGGATCAGTTGCTCCAGTTCTGCAAGGCGTCCCGCGCGGACCGCCTCGGCCTCCTGCAGGGCGTCCCGGGCGTTTTGGAGCTGATCGAGCTGGGCCGAAATGGCGGTGAGGTCACCGGCAACGAACCGGTCGGCCTCGTGCTGACCGTTGGATTGAAACTGCTCCACTTCCTCGCGAAAGCGTGCGGCACTTTGGCATGCGTCCAGGGCCGCCTGCCAGGCGGTCCGGGCTGCCTCGAGGAACTTCAACTCATCCTGCAGGGCCGCCCGCTTGGCGAAGAGTTGCTCCTTATGCTCGGCCGACTCCGCCGCCGGCGCGGATTCAGGCTCATCTTCAAGCTGTTTAAGATTCTCCACAACAGCCTCGAGCCGTTGTCGAAGCTGGGAACCGTGGTCAGCCAGCACCTGCTCCGACTCACCGAGGTGTTGCTGCAGGTCCTCACATCCATCGACCGCGGCGGCTGCGGTCGTCGGCACCGGTTGGGTTGCGGGGTCGCTCGTGGAGCCTGCGCAAACCACCAAACACGTAGCTATTGCGAACCATTGAAGAAGCATACGCCACCTCGTTTGGCACGATGTGCCGTGCCATTTCCAGACCCTCGCTTGAGGACCCGACGACCACCCCCCCTGCCCAATCGTGGCTCCATTCTCCGCGCGTGACAATACGCCGCAAGTGTTGGTGTCCCCGTGTCTTTCTCTTGACACTCTTGTTGGCAAGTCGGCATGGGAAAGCTGATCTTTGTGCTCCGAAGATCGACCCCGAGGGGTTGAGTGTGGGCCGTCTTGTCGATAGCCGCGTGAGTTGTTTCCAGAGCGCCGCGGCGCGTGCCCGGTAGTTGGTGCGCCGGCGTCTGGGCCCCGAGCGAGCGCCGGCCACGGGGATAGCGGCTTTCCGGTCGGCTTTTCCTCGTTCCGGCTCTTGATTTCACGGCGGGAGCGGGGGTATAATGCGGCTTCTGGTGGGTTCATCCGATTCCGCCGGAGGGGCAACGAGGCTTCCCCGTCGAGTCGAGGCGGTGTGACATTGATGGGCCTTTCCGAGAGGAGAGCATGAGATGAAATCGCGAAGACTGATGGCGGTATTGGCTTTGGCGACCGGGCCGGTCCTGTTCGGGGCCACGGCGCCGGTGTGGGCGGACGACACAGATGGCGACGGCGTCGACGATGCGTTCGACGTGTGCAACAACACGCCCGCGGGCACCGCGGTTGACCCCGAGGGGCGTCCGTTTGCTGACGCCGACAAGGATTGCGACACGGACCTGCACGACTTCGCCCTGTTCCAGCAGGGAATTACGGGCCCGCTCGCGCCTCCCGGCATGGTCCTGATCCCGGGCGGCGAGTTTGCGATGGGCTGCCACGCGGATACAGGCGAGACCTGCGTTGACAATGAACTACCTGTGCACGACGTAAACGTGGACTCCTTCTACATGAACGTCGACCAGGTTAACAACCAGGAGTATTGCGCCTACCTCAACTCAGCCTACGCGCAGGATTTGATCGATAATCCGGATCTTCACGGGGGCGTGGTATACAAGGCCGGCGACAGCGAGCCGTACTGCGATACAGACACCGCCGACAGTCTGAGCCGGATTCAGTGGGACGGCTGCACGTTCAGCATCACGGCAGGCAAAGAAGGCCATCCCATGGTCCTGGTGACTTGGTACGGCGCGGTGGCGTACTGCAACTGGCGGAGTGCCCAGCATGGACGAACGCCCTGCTACGACCTGTCCGCCTGGACGTGCGACTTTGATGCCAACGGGTATCGCCTGCCTACGGAGGCGGAATGGGAGTACGCCGCTCGCGGGGGTGAGCACGATCCGTACTACGCGTACCCGTGGGGCAACACCATCGACGGCTCCATGGCGAACTACGACGGTTCCGGCGACCCGTATGAAGGCGTAAGTCCGGAGACAACTCCGGTGGGCTACTACGACGGCAATCAGGAACCACCGGGGGTGGACATGCCCAACGGGTACGGCCTGTACGACGTGGCCGGCAACGTTTGGGAGTGGTGCAACGATTGGTACGATTACGACTACTACTCCTCCAGCCCTTACGACAATCCGCAGGGTCCGCCCAGCGGCGAGGAGCGTGCTCTTCGTGGCGCGTCGTGGCATAATGAAGACAGCGCCTTACGTTGTGCGGATCGCAGCGGCGGCGGCGTCCCAGACCTCCGCTGCCACTACTGCGGGTTCCGTGTTGCGGCGGGGACTTAGACTTTGCTCTTTAACCCTCTTACCCCTTGCCAGGGGGCGCAAGCCCCCTGGTCGCGGTCCGTACGGCCGCGCAGCGTACAAAAATGGCCAAAGACGAGCTGCTGGTCATCGATCGGATGTACGAGTTGGTGAAATGGTATCTCGGGCGCCTGGAGAAGTTCCCGCGCTCGCACCGCTATGGATTCGGGCAGCGAATCGAACCTCGCTGTCACAGTCTCCACCGACTCACCCGAGGCTGGATCGATCGGTGCGGTGACCGCACCGTCCGCGATCGTCCGCCCTGGTGATAGCCTCCGGCGGTATGGCCACGTCCAGGTCGAAGGTCAACTCGACCTCTGCCAAGCCGCTGGATTCAAGTCCGGACTGTCGGCGGCTCGCCCTGACTGTAGATACGCGACCGGTATACCTTTAGCCCCTCAGGTACATCGGTCGCGCTGGAGACGGCCCCCAGCCCGGCGGACGACCTCGATCACTCCCCCTTGCCGTCCGCCGACCGCCTCCCAGTAACCCCCAAGACCCTACCGTATTGCTGTCCAGTCACAGGCGCCGGCGTCAGTGTCCAGCGAAAGCCTGTCATCGTTCGGTCGCCCCGGACCGGCCGCAGCATCAAGACCCCTCATACGAGTTCATAATTAAGCAAGAACCGTGCCAGGCCAAGTCAGGCCACCCGCCTGCCGGAAACCGCCTCTAACGCCCTTCCTGGCCAGGGTCATCGCGTTCACCTGTCGCGCGACCTTCGACAAACTGGGGACCCAGTCCCCACTTTCCCCACCCCAGTTCTCGGAGAGATAAAGGGGATCTCGCCAAGAAAGCCGCCCAACCGTTCTCTAAAGGTGACACTATCTAAAGGCGACCGAGGTTCTGCGCTGAGTTGCAGGGTTCTGCGCTGAGTGTATAATGCGAGAATCCCCAGGGGGGCTTGCCTTCGTCCCGAAGGCAGGTCACCTGGGGTCGCGTCGGGGTGCAAATCGAGGCGGGCATAAGCCCGCAACGATCGGGGCATCTAATGGCCCCGGCTGTTCTGGAAGCTACCGAGGTTCTGCGCAGATGTCCGTTGCTCGTAAAGGGTTGTGGGGTAAGAGGTTAACGCGGAAAACGGGGATTCTAGGTTTTGCGCTGCGCAAGCCGAAATCGGGGGGCGCGGCTACCGGTGCAGAACCTGTCCGATGCTCGTAAGTCATTGTGGCACAAAGAGCTAGCGTGTCCAGCGCAGAACCTCGAGCAACGGCCATCGGACGTGCAACGGACATGGTTCGCGTTCGGACGTGTTGCGTATGCGGACACCGTGGACCACCGGACTTGACGGGCGGATCGGCGCGGTTGGGCGCGGTTGGGCGCCGATGCGGGGCCGTTTGTTAGGTGTCTGAGCAGGCTGTGAGTTGTTCTGCGGAGCACGGTGGGGAAAGGCGCCGCGAGGTGCGGAGTTTCGATCGGGGTTCGATCAGGGATCGAAGGGCAATCGACGCCGGATCGGAAAGCCGGGCCGGTTCTGCCCACGTCCGCTGTTTCGCCCGGCGTCGGCCGGGGCCAAGTCGGCGTCAACGAATCCGTTTGTATGTATGTCGAATGACAAACACCGAGGGACGGGGAGACGGTCCAGGCCCACGGTGGACCGTCCGCGGCCATTCCGTTTGAAGGCCACGCCAAACCAGCGAAACAACGCGTCCATGGCACGGGGGCGGGTCGCACCATCGGGGGGGCGGTGTCTCGATACGCCCGGGTGGGGCGATCGAGCATGTCTCGGGCGCCTGCGATGGCTCGGTTTTGCGACAAGCTTTCCATGCCACGGAGCGCGTCGTCGGTCCACCCGGCTGTGGCCGGTTAGGACGTGGTAAAGTCCAAGGACAGACAGTATTGCCAGTATCCGTAGGTCAGGCGATATCTCGCCCGCAGCCCATAGATGTACTTCTCTCGCATGAAGCCCTCGTCCGAGTCACCCTCGAGGGCGGTGAACTCGATCGCCTCGCGGTCCTGGAAGATCAGGGCTCGGACGGGGACGTCGGTCTTCATCAGGTAGAACTTGCTCAAATCGGTAAGCCTGGGGAACGCGAGCACCTGGGCGGCTTGAGCCAGGACGTTAGTGGTCGATGCTACGATCGTGGCGTTAAGGGCCTCAAGGGCTGTGATGTACATCGCCGGTGGGACGATGGCGATCAGACCCTCGGCATTCATACTCATCGGTTCGCCCTGGCTGTCGTTGAGCGAAAGCAGCCGGGCGATCCCCGCGGCCATGGCGGTGCGGAACTCGGCCGTCGTCGGTGCGTCGCCGTCGACGGCAGCGGGGGTGAGGATGTTCGACTGGCTGCCGGATTCGCCGGTGACGTGGGCGGCATTAAAGAACGTGAGGCCGTCGTAACTGTTGAACCCGGCGGTCGCACCGTTGACCAAAAGCTCGGAGACCAGCTTGTCCTTGTGGGTGGCTGCACGGGCCGCCATTTCGCGGACGCGGGTCATAATGGCCCCGGTCTGGTCGTCCGAGATCTCGTCGCGGTCGACCTCCATCGTGGTTTCGTACTTGAGGTTTTCGACGTCGAACTTCTCGTCGAACAGCCCGCGGGCGACCCGGCCCGTGCCCCACTCGCGCATTTGCGGCACGTTGCCCAAAAACCCGTGAGTCTCCTTTCCGGTGGTGGACGGTATGCGGGTGGTCAGGTCCTGGAAGTAGGTCTTGGTTCCGTCGAACGCCTTAAAGAACTCCGGGCGGATCCCCGAAAGGGTCATGGCCGTAGAAACAACAGTCATCGTGAGATTCCTTTCACTGTCGGTGACACCGGCGTGTCCCTGCCGGCGGTCAATCCATACCTACTGAATCCGGCTCCTACGTCCGGGCACCAGCCACGCGCAGCTTGACGATACGAATCTTGGCGGTGGTGGCGTCGGCCGTCTTTTCCGCGTTGACGATGGCCCCGAGCACCGCGGTGGAGCGCACCGCAAACGTGGTCGAGGACAGCACGCGGACGCCGTCGATGTAGAACTCCGCCGATCCATCGGTGCGGATGATGATCTTGAAGTCCTTGAAGCTCCCCGCGGCAACCACGTTGACGATCGTGGTGTCGACCGGGGAGACGTCGGTCGTGTTATCGTCGCTCTCCGCGAGGATGGCAGCGGCGTTGCCGTCCATGTGGAACAGGGCCAGGTCGGTGGCGTCGGTGTGATCCATGCTCGCCCGGCTGTTGGCGGTGATCCCGTCGACCAGGCCCCAGACCGCGTCGAAGGCGGCAGCGTCGGCGATGTCGGGCAGGTGCAGGCGAGCCTCGAAGGTGACGCCCCCGCTGGCCTTGAAGACCTCCGGGGTCTCGATGGACGCCTGGGCGATCTCAGCCTGGGCGTCAAATTCGAGATCGGCCCCGCCGTTGGCCCCGGCTACGTTCTTGACGCCGAGCCCCAGGGCGGAGACCAGGCGGAGCCCGTCGTAGTTCGTCACCGTGCCACCGCCGGCGGCGCCTGTTTCCACAAGCGGGGCGACGAAGTCGCGGACGATTTCGAGCGAGCCGGTGTCCTGCGGTCCGGGCTTTTCGCCGGGACCTTTCATGCGGATAACCGCTTTGTTGGCTTCGTACTTGTGAACCACGCGGCCAACGAAGGCATCCGGGTGGCCGGTGAGGGACACCGCGTTGTCCGCGGTGGCATAGACGGCCAGGCCGGCGTGTTTCGGCGAGACGCTGGTCAGGGTGAAGACAAAGTCGGTCTGGACGGCGACCTTGACTTTCTTGGCCGCGTCGGCCCCGCTGCTGTTGTCCGACTCCGCGTAGGCGATCCCGGCGAACTCGTCGCCGGGAATGAAGGGCTTGACGTAGCCGGCCACGCTGAGGCCGAGCAGGGCTCCACGGTAGACGTGGGCGGCGGCGGCGACCTCGAATTCGCGTAGCTCCTGGTCAATAAGTCGATCGACGTTTGCGTTCGCTGACAGTGTCATAGTGTGTCATCCTTGACTGGGACGCTCGCCATCCTTGGCGGGCGTGAGGTTACTCGCTTGCGGTGTCGTCGCTTTCCTTGGGCTCCTCGGCGAACCTGGGCCATCCCCTGGGGAAGCCGCCTTCAACTACATCGGCGTACGCGCCAAGAACCCCGCCGAAGTCCTCCACGCTGTTACGCCAGCCTTGTTGGCGGGCCTTGCAGTGGGCGATGTCCTCGTCGGGAAGCTTGAGCTGTTCTGCGCTGTCGACCATCCTCGCGAGGAGGGTCTCGGGAATGTCCTCGGCCGCCATGTCGCCGCGTTCCATCATTACGGCGATGCGCATCCAGAGGGACTGCGGCCCCAGGGTTGCATGAGGGGACGGCTCGTCGAAACCCTCGAACAGGTAGCGAACCAACGCGGCACTCACGATGCGTGTGAAACTCGCGCCCGATTTCTGCTCGAGGATCGTTACGAGTTTGCCGAGATCGTCGTTCAGGTAGAAGGTCTTCTGCGTCTTCGCCATTGTTGCGTTCTCTGGTGACTCAGCCAGCATTTCGATCCTCCCAGATAATAAGGGCCGCGTGGCCACCACGAAAGGTGGAATAGGGCAGCCGCGGGCAAATAAAGTTCTTGACTCCAACCACATTATGCGCCATAATGTAGGTGGAGTCAACTGCATTTTTGTGTGGAAGTGGCTCCAGCGAGGCTGCATCGTGACCGGAATCGACCGAAACCGCCCGAAATGCCCTGGAAAGCCGCTCGGCAGCACCGCTCGCCCGGCGATGAAGACCTTTGCAATAGGCGAAATGCCGGCCCCGCGGGAGTCGGCGGAGCTGACCGCGAACGTCGATTTCGCCTGGATCCGGGCGGGAATCGACGCCGGACACGCGGTGGCGATCGCGGTGACCCCGGCGGACGACGAGGCTCTCAAGGACATGATCCAGGGCCGGCTGGGGTTCGACGTGGTCGTGCGACAGGATGAACCCGGCTGCGTGTGGGTCTGTCGGCCCGGCGCCCTGCCATGGTCAAAAGTAGCCGATACGACGCGAAATAGAGTCTGAGACAATGGCCAAAGCAACGAAATCCAAGCCCCGAGCCCGGCGAAACGGCGGGAACGGCAAGCCGGACACCCCGAGCGTGTTCCAATTCGTCCCGGGGGACCCCGAGCACGACGAGTCAAGGGCGGCCGGACCCGACACGGGCAGCAAGTCGAAAGATGCGTTGCTCATCGGGATCATGCGGGTGCTGAATTCATGGCCCGAAGAGCAGATTGCGGAAGTTCTGCTTGCGCTCTCGTCCGCCACGCGCTGGACAGTGGTGCCCAGCGCGTGGCGGACGACGGACCCGGGACCGCCCCCGGCTCGCAAGCGCGAGCGTGAGGCACAAGAGGAGTAACCCTATGAGCACGAAGGCGAAATCGAAATCGAAAGGAACGACCAGGCGGGTGAGTCGAAAGCCGTTTAGCGGCCCCAACCTGTTGGACCTCCCGTCGTTTGGGGCTCCGCTGCCGTTTCGCATCGTCGGCAGCGGGGCGTGCTCGCCCGATTGTCTTCCTCGGGAACGCGACCGCGACGACTACGATTGGTGCCGGAATCAATCCCGCGTGGCCGATGCGGCGCTCCGGGCCGGGTTCCACCTAATGGTTCCGGCCGCCGCGGAGGGGATCGTTCAGGCAGTCTGTGCGGTGATGCGAGCAATTGGCCGGCCAGTCTGTGCTGGCTACCGCTCTGACCTGGAGCAACTGATACTTTGGGACGCGGAGGCCATGGACCGGGAAGACGGGGGCGAATAGCCGACCATGAAACGAAGATCCCCAAAGCGGCCGGTCAAGCTACCGAAGATCTCTGCCCGAGACGTGGGTAGGCGGATAGCTGCAGCACAAAAGAGGTTCGGCTGGCAGCAGGTCGATTTGGCAGCCCGGGCCGGGCTCTCGTCGCGCACGATCAGCGCTTTCGAGCTGGGCAATAGACTGCCCTGCAGAGACTCTCTGGTGCGGATCTCCGTGGCCTTGCGGCGCTCTATGATGTTCCTGCTGTTGGGCCGAGGGGCCAGGGCAAAGGCGTCGGCACGGGGCGGTGGGAGGGTCTGACCGGGTCCGCTCCGCCGGCTCGGCCGGCGCTTTGATTGAGTGTTCTCCTTTGTAGGTCCGCGGGGCCGCGTCCGACTCCTACGCGGCCATCGCGGACCGGTGGATGTCCGTTGCGGAGTGGGAGAGAGGCAACTGCCATACCGGGGCCGACCGGGTGACCATGTCCACCCGGTCGGCGGTATGGCCGCTTACAACGAAGGGAGTGACCCCCGGTGAATGGATTCACCACCGATCATCCCGTGGAAGCGTGTCCGTGCCGTGTGCCCGCTACAAGCGACGCGCTGAAACACATTCTGCTGCTTCCCGATGGACTTAGCCGGTCCAAGAAGGGGCAAGTGATTTTGGACCGGGCCGGTGCAAGGGCTGCCATCCTGGCCTTCGAGCAACACGGAACGTCTTTGATAGTCGACTACGAGCATGCGTCCATGGGGGGCGATTTCGCTCCCCGTAGCGGGGAAGCCCCCGCGGCTGGTTGGATTGAACGCCTGGAATACGTTCCCGGTCGGGGGCTCTTTGGACTCGTCAGGTGGACCGATCGGGCCAGGTCGCTGATTCGGGCAGACGAGTACCGGTACATTTCGCCCGAGCTGCTGATCGGGACTTCGGATCGGCGTGTAATTGGGATTCAAGCGGCTGCGCTGGTGAACCGGCCGGCCCTACCGAACCTACCAAGGGTCGCGGCTTCGGCCCGGCCCGGCAATATGGAGAGTCTACAAATGGGCACTACAGGTGACCCGGAGCAGGGTGGCGAAACGCGGAGCGACACGCCCGAGGATCTGCTCGCTGAGATTGCGAAGGCGCTCGGGATCAAGGTTGAGGGATCGGACGTGAGGGATTGGCTGCAAGCCATCCTGGAAGCGATCGAGAAGCTTACCGGCAAACAGGCTTCGGTTACGGCGTCGATGGCGGAGGGTTCCGGCGGCGAGGCTATGGACTGGCTGCGGGCGATCGCCAAGGTACTCGGGATGACCGGGAAAACGGCGACCGAGGTTTTGAGGGCGGTGCTCGAAAAGCTGAAACAGGACACGCTGTCAGTCGGGGAAGACGGCAGCAAGGACGCCGAAGTAGCGGCGAGCGTGCGCGGTCGGCTCGGGTTGGACCCGCAAGCCGGGGTGCACGAAGTAAGCCTGGCAATGTCGATGCGCGAACAGCGCGCCGACGCGGAGGTATACCAGGCCGAACGCGAGAAGGGGGCGGTCGCTATGGTCGATCATTTACTGGCCGAGGGCAAAATCAATCCACGCGACACCGAGTGCAAAGAAGCCGCCCTGGCGTTGGCGCTCGAGTCCCCCGACCGCCTGGTCGCTCTCTTTGACAAAGCCCCCAGCGTGCTGCCACCGCAGGGCAAGACGCAAGCCCCGCCCGAGGCGTCGACCAGACGCGGCCAGTGCATCCGCTTGGCCTGTGCAACCTTCGGGGGTGACGAGCGACTGCAGCGGACAACTTCGCTTGAGGCATACGTAGCCTGCGCATTGCGCGACAATGAGTTTCCGAAACTGGAGCAGGGCGAGATCGCCCGCTGGGTTTGAGCCGGTCCCTACTGAGCCCGTAACAGCCAAGAGGAGCGATGATGCCGCAAGAGCACAAGGCAACCGTAAGAGCGGAAGTCAAAGGGGCCGACCAGGCTGCCAAGGGCGTCGAGAAGATCGTCCAGGCGGAGGAGAAGCTCGCCGACCAGACCAAGCGGGCGGCGGACGCGGCGGAGGGTGCGGCGGGCAGTCTGAAGGGTTTGATGGATCGGACTGCTGAGCTGGCGGGGGCTACGCGGGCGCTGTTCGTGGAACTCGGCAAGACCTTCCTGGTGATGAAGGGCGGGTTCGTGGTCGTCCGGCGGCTGCGCGACGGGGTGTCGTCGCTGACGAAGGGGTGGTGGAGCCTTGTAGGGGCTCTGAGGACGCACCGCAATGTGCTGTTGCGGGGCGTCGCGGCGATCAGAGCGACCATATTCGCCGTGCGTACGATCAGGGCGGAGCTCAGACGGGAGATCGAGGAGCGCACACGGCTCGCAGCGGTCATACGCGATCAGGTCGCCGCGATGAATGAGCTGAAGGCCAAGCAGCGAGATCAAAAGCAGAGCATTGAAGACATCTCCGATGCGCGGAGAGAGGGGGGCTTCGACGCGCAGACGGCGGAAGAGGCTGCATCGAGGGCGACGGCCATCGGCAGGAAATTCGAGAAGCTCGGCGAGGGCGCGGCCGACAGGATTATGGGGCTCTTGGGGGATGCGGGGCTGTCGATGGAGCAGCTCGTCGATGCTGCGATTCTGGAGCGTCTGCCCGGCAAGCTTCAAATCACCGGGGACATGGCACCGGGGCAGAGGGTAGCAGGGCTGGAGCAGGCGCGGAAACGCTACAGCGAGACGATAGCAGCCTTTAGGAAGCGGGAAACCGTCCAGGGTGAAGGCGTCGGGGATGAGCAGTTCAGGCCGGCTGTCACCGAGCGATCGGCAGCGGTCGCCAAGCAGCTTTTTACGAAGGGCGAGGCGACCGACCTGGTACTCGCAGCACTGAAAGAACGGCTGCCGCCGGGAGTCACCCCAGAGACAGCGCTGGGGTTGGCACGGATGTACGGCAGTGCCGAGGGTGTGAAAGGAGCGGAGATAGGCATGATGACCCGGCGCCCGCTTGCCATTGCCGGCAAGAAGATGGCGGGTGACGTGGACGTCGGCCTGATAGACCAGCCGGGATATAAGAATCAACTGATGGAGGCGCTGGGAATTCGCGCGGCAGTCGTGACTATGCAGCGCGAGCAGTTCCAGGGGATGCTGGCGACGTACGAGCAGATTTCCAAAGAGGGCTTGGCGGGGTTTGGCAAGGAACGGTCCGACCCGGAATTGATTGCGAAGATCACCCAGGTTGTTGATGAGGTGCAGAGTTCGATTGAGAAGTTCCTGGCCCAAGGGGGCAAGATCCCCCGGGAAGAAATCCTCGCGATGGTGGAACGGCGGCTCAATTGGCGTGGTTTGATTCCCGAAAGCTCAACGGCGGGGGTTACGGAGACGGAGTGGAAAGCGGCTCAGCGCGTTGAAGACAGGGACGGGTTCAAGCCGGGCAGCCTGAGGGAGTTACTCAGAGAGGGCGTCAAAGAGGGAGTGAAGGAAGGCGTGAAAGAGGGCATGGCGGAAGCGCAGGCACAAGGCGGCGGGCAGACGGTGATCCACCAGCAACACGCCCGCTTTACCTACCCCGATGCGGCATCGCAGCGGCGGGAAATCATTAACGGGCAGAGCGACCAGATGCGGAGAGAAAAGGGGTAGGCACCGCGGACTCTGTCGCCATGGAAACCAGCGACGATGCCAGCACGATCGGCACACCGATCAGGGAACCTCCCGCTAGACCCAAGAGCCCGGAGGAGCGTCGGTACTGGGCGGAGCGGTTCCTGCACTTGTGCCGGATCAATCCGGGCCTACCGCAGATCACGCTTGCGGCACGCGTCGCAACTGGCGCCCGGGTTAACCCCAAGACCGTTATAGCGTGGGCCCAGCAGGTAGACGGTTGCAACGTAGGGAGCAAAACTATGAGCAAGAGCAGCAAACGGAAGCCGGCTCCGAGCACAGAGACAGGGGCATCCAGCCAGGCGATCGCCCCCGTCCCCGAGCCCGCCCCCGCAGCGGTGGCGGTTGCCCACGTGCACGGTCCGCGCAAACCGCGCGGCGGTGTGTTCGGTGTCGATCGGCTCCGCCAGGTGATGTCGGCGTCGGCCGAACTGCGCACCGAGACTCTGTGCGACGATGCGGCGAGCGAGCTTGAGAAGCTCCGTCAGCGGGCCGACAAGCCGGCCCCGTGGAGCGAGGATAGATAAAAACGGGGCCGCGATCGAAGGGGCTCCGAAACGCTCTCGATCGCGGCCCGTTCACGAACTCACAGCGCCAACGGCGCGACAGCTCTAAAGGCGACCGAGGTTCTGCGCTGAGTTGCGGGGTTCTGCGCTGGAGGTGGGGCGCAAGAAACCCCCGCGCGACCCGGGGATGCACCAAGAACGGGTCGACGGGGGCATTTCTCGAACGGCTTTCGAACCGGCTTCGAAAGCGCTTCAGACGGGGCTCGGTTGGGCCCCGGTGCGAGTCACGTCAACAGCTCATGCTTTCATCTCCACCAGTCCAAAGGCCGGTTGTGGGCGGGGGGGAAGCCCCAGGCGGCCTTGTGGCTCTTGAACGCCGGGCGGGCGCCGACTTGCCCGAGTTTTGGGATAGGCTCTCAATCGAAATCGGACAAGTCGTTCGACTCATCGCGGTTTGGACTGCGCCGTCTCTGCGTGTCGTACCGCCGGTGGATTATCACCGGCTCCCCCCATATTCTTCCGAAACGGTGAATTTCTTCATACTCGTCAAGAAACGGGGAACCACCCCGGAGGAGGTTTGCGGTGTAGAATCGCGAATTGACCACGAAGTCGGGCTTCAGAGTCATCACCATGTTCGTTGGGGTGAGATTGTTCCCCTTATTGTAGCAGTTGCCTTCCGAATCGCGAATATCCCACTCTGGAGGCGGATAGAAGTCCAGAGATTCCGGCGAACAGAGGCCGATCGCGTCGATGACCTCTCCCGGGTACTCATAGCCGAAGACTCCCACTTCACTGATAAGTACGACATCCGACGGAGCGGCCCGAGCCCCTACGTACTGGGCGGCCTCCCGGTAGTAAGTGGCCCGCTGGATCTCCCATAAGTCCCACAAGCTCCCCCATGGGTTGACCGGGAAGACCACCCCTCTGTGCATGTGGTCATATTCCCCACGGTTGATCTTGTAGTTGTTCACCGTCACAAACACAAGGAACATAACGATGAGGAAGGCTTGCGGAGCCTTCCAGCGCAGCGCCCGGTTGCCGGCGGTGGATGTGAGCTTGGCCACAGCGTAATCATGGACCCGGACCCAGCCACAAAACAAAACAAGTACCGAGAACGTGACAAATGACGGGAAATACCACTGCTGCGTATGCCCGATCCATCCGAACAAGAGCAGGAACAGCGGTGCGTAGAGAAGATAGATGATTCGCCCATCGGGTCTGCGCACACACGACGCAAGAGCCAGTGGCAACCCCATAAGCATGATCCACCGCCTGCCCTTCTGTAGGGGGGTCTCAAAATCGCCCGAGGTTGAACCGGTGAGGAGCAAAGAACCGGCCTGATAGTCCCACAGGTTGGCGGCGTGGGAGAGGAGACCGGGCAGCCGGGCAATGAGATCCACCTCGTCTCCACTATAGGGTTTGTATATCGCGGGGAACTTCGCCTTCGCCCGTATGGCATGGGGAATGGGCGAGCCATAATACGCGGTGGAAAAAGCGAGCCAGAGCAGTGGAATCGGAATGTAGGCCAGCAGAAGCTTCTTCTTGAACCGTCTTCGCCAGAGAATGTACCCCCACACCAGAGGGGTGACCAGAATTCCTTCCGGGCGGATCAATGGAGCGAGGGAAGCCAAGACCAGGGATACACCGTCGCGCTCAACGCGGGCGAAATACAGACAACCCAGCAGGGCGACCAGGAACATGGCGCTCTCAAAGCCGGCGGAAAAGACGTACACATTGACCGCGCTCAGGCCGATCAGCAGGGCCAGGAGGAGCGAGGGCAGCAGCCCGGAAAACATATCCTTGGCGACCAGAAAGGCCAGGATGACAATCAGGAAGTGGAAAACGGCATTGAGATACAAGGCAGCCTGGTCGATCTGATCCAGCTGGAAGACCGTGCAGAAAAGAGCAAGGGCAAACACGAATCCCGGCGCGGTTGAACCCAGGACCGGATCGCCGCTCAGGTTCCACGCCGGCCTGCCGTGCTGAAGAAGATTGCGTACGTGACGAAAAGTGATGTAGGCATCGTCCGACGGCTGGAGCTTCTGCAACACCAGGAAAAGAGAACAAAGAAGAGCGAGCGTCGCAACGAGCCAAAAGACACCTAGCGATCCGAACACGCGCCTGATGTGTCCTGCCAGCAATCTGATCCGCGCCCGCATCATACGTCGCCCATGCGGCCTTCCACGCTCATTGCCCCAGGCGCGTTTCCTCTTTGGAGGCAAACCGCAGGGGGATCGCCCCGGTTTCCGCGGTGCGAACGATTTGCTGCCCTTCCGGGCTGATCGCGAAGCGGACCAGCTCTCTTGGAACTCCGGTGGGCTGCCCCAACACGGGCAGGGCCGTCAGCATAAGCGTCAAGACACAACAGAGCATCCCCGTGCAGCGCATAGGCCGACCCTCCCATCGAATACGTCACCCACAATAAGTAGCGAAGGCATCCTGCCTGCTTTGTTCACCAAACACGCTGGAAGCGTGCGCTACGCGGTGACGCTACAATCGCAGGTGTCTATCCCAGGCGATACCCCATAACAACCGGAATATTCCCGGGAAGCACCGCGGACGGCGGCGTTACCGTGACGGCCAGTTCCACAGCTCCCGGGGTCTCCTCCGATGGCCGAGTCTGGACTGAGACCTGCTCCGCAGTCGGCTCCCCCTCAAACGGCAACCAGTCCACAATGTGTTTGGTTACCAGCGGCACCAGCTTCTCCGGAGACATGCCGATCAGGTGCGGCTTGAGGGCGAAGAGCAACACCGACAGCCGCGCGGCAAAGAGCTGATACGGCAGACTCACCTCCAGGAGGGCGTTTGCGTCGTCGCGGGACACCCGGGCAGCGGTCAGACCGTTCCACACGAGCACGTGATCATGATTGGGAATCCCCGCGATCACGTTGATTCCAGCGATGCCGAGTTCCTCGATTTTGGCCTGGGGGAGCGGGCTATCACTGGGACCGAGCTTCTTGTCGCCCTTCTTGTCTCCCATTGCGGTTTTGAAGCCGTCCACGCGGCCGTGCACGAAACCGGACATCGCCGTGGGCCAACCCGAGTCAGCCACACTGCGGGCGATCGTCGTGGCGGCGCCGATCGGTCCGTTGGCCCATACGAGGTCCTTGTCGGCTGCGCATGGTTCGCGGAAGCAGAAATCGAGGTTGCCACCGGCGGCTGCCCTCGGGTCAGGCTCAGCACCATTGCTCTGCCCGTATGGGGTTCGCAGAAGGCACCTGCCCAGCACCACACCTAAAGAACGGGCGTAGGGCTGGCTGCGAAGCGTCTTCCACTTGGTGAACTGCCACTGGTCGAACAGGTTCCTTATCGTCGGGAGCGTGGCGATTTGCCACGGGAATCTTGCCCCGAAGAACCGCGGCGAGACTCCGGCAAGGGCAACCGCCGGCAGGCTGGCGGCATGCTGGGCCAGCCCATCGAGGGCTTCCAAGTCCGGGGCGGAATTGCCGAACTGGCGATCCACAACGATCAAATCCGGAGCATCAGCCCCCTCGTCAAACACCGGATCGATCAGCCTGGTTCTAAGTCGCACCGGGAGTTCGCCGTCCGGTGCGTGAAGAAGCGACAGACGCAGGCCCTTGCGAAACTCCATCTGCGACATGAGGAAGGCAAGCGATCGCCAGGCTGCCTCGACGGACTGAACCTGCGGGGAATGGAGTACCGCGGTCAGCCAGGTTGAGATTCGACGATCAACCTCCGCCAGCGTTCGCCTAAGCGCCGATGCTTCCTCCATGGGGATTGTGCTGCCGTCCGCCGCCGCCGCCACCATTTTGCCAATAGGAGATTTCGGTGTAGGCCCGGACTCCGCGGGGGAATCGCCTCCCAGATCGAGCTGGCCGAGCAGGTCATCGACGGCGTCGGGATCGGCTTTCTGCGGCGCGGGAGTCCACTTCAGTGACTGCTGCAACCACTCGAGGCTGGGGTCGGCGGCAATCGCACTTCCAACCGCAGCGCTTAGTGCTTCCGCGCCGAGTTTGCCGTGCAAACGGTTGACGATGCTCTCACGCAAGGTTGCCAGCGACCTGGCGGCGGGGATCAGGGCGACCAGATTCTTCGGGTCAAACGCCTTGAGCGAATCAAAGGTGATGTTCACTTCCGCCATGACGTTGCCGGAAGCCAGCGGGTCGGTGGTCTTGTAGGCAACCGTCGGCCGGGCCGTTTGCATGAGTTCGCCCAGCGAGTCAGCCCCCGCGTTGACCACGCCCTCGCTCAGCGGGCCCGACAGGGTCCCCGCGTCCGAGCCGGCGAAGTTGCTTACAAGAAGGATATGATAGGGCTGATCCGCAGTAACTCGCAGCCCTTCGGGCACCGAATCGGTTATTTCCAATTCAGGCGGCTCAGAATGATCGGCCATCGAACTATCTCCCGACATGTATTGTCATCAGAATGGCGAATGAAGAATCGTGAATGGCGAATTGGGTCGTCCTCCTCCTTTGGGATTGGCCATTCCACATTCTGAATCCTCTCGCCATTCGCAATTCGCTATTCGCAATTCCTCACATCCCCAAATGCGGGGTTGTACGAATCCAGCGGTCCAGGGTCCGCTTCAAGACGTATTCGTCCACGGCGCTCCCCGCCCCGCCGCCCAGGGCTCTATCGACGACGAATGAAGCCACGTTCGCGTCCGGCCCGGCGGAGAGGCCGGCGAACCCGAACTTTCGGTCCAAATCGTGCCCCGCCGTTCGGGCGGCGGTGCGCATGTTAAACACAATAGCCCCGCAATCGTACGGCCCGTACCTCAACTGTTTCTTCAGATAACCCTTGACTCTCTCTTCCACGAGCGAATTCATTTCACTTCTCCCATTAGTACGTCTCAACGATTTCCTTTGACACTCTCTTGCACCGCTGCGCGGCTCCGTCCTACGGACACACCAGCCTGACCGGGCCTGAAGGTCAGTAATTCCTCCCCACCTTGACCTTCGCAGTAAATCGCGGCGATCGGACCGAAAAACCGCCTGACTTCATCGGCTGTACAATTCGGAAGAAACACACGCAGGACTCTCGGATCGTAGAAACGGAAAAAGTACTTCCGGCCATCCTCGTGCCGAACGATCAGCAGCGTCCGCAGGTGCGTTCTAAGCTCAGCCAACTCTACCGCGGCCTCCAATAGCACGCCCACGCTCTTACCCCACCGCCCGAACCACCATCGGGCGAATTGCGATCGATCCCGAAACTCGACGAGGTAGGGAGCGACATCACGCAGCCTCCCCCCCAATTCCCCCGCCAGCAGCGACCGAAACGGCAACCCGGCCTGCTCGGCTTGGCTGGGCCCATCGGGCTCTCGGGCCGCGTCAATGACCGCGTACAAGGGTGCGCGTGCAGCAACCGCACGCCGAAAGACGATTTCACCTGTTGGCTGATGCGTGTCCATTGCCGCCGCCATGCTCATACCCGAAACCGTGCTCGAACCACGCCCTCAAGACCGATGCCGGAAGCCCCTAATGCGTTTCAGACATACTGCTCGACCGTCGGCACGCCAGGCGCACTCGCGTTCTTCCTCGTTCTACGGTGACGCTACCCCGGCCCCAGCGTTGTTGTGCGTCCGCGGCGATGACTTCGTACTCACCCGTTGCGATTCCCTGGAACTCCGCTCGCCCGGAAAAACTGCTCACCGCTCGTTCGACGACCGGCCCGGAAATCTGCACGCTTGCGGCGACGACCGGCCTGTCCGTTTCCGCGTCGATTAGCGTGACGGTCAAGCTGCCGGTGGCCAAGGCGGGTCGTTCCGCCGCAGGGGCACCTACCTTCGCATCCGGCCGGGAAGTTATCGGCGGCACCTCAAGGTCGGCCAGCGACTGATTGTACGCCGACATCCAGGCCTGGCGATACTCGCAGTCCGCAGCATCCATGGTCAATTGGGCCGGATCAACTCCCGGATACTCCGCGCGAATCTCCGAATCGGCCGCCTGGCCCGCATCGGGGTGGACCCGCCGCGGGATTCGTCCCGCGCGGGATGAACTTCGCTGCTCGGAGGGCCGCTCTCCAAACAGGACGAACTCGCAGATACGGTCCAGCTTCTCGTCGGGCGACAATGATACGTCGGTCAGTATGTTTCTCGCCCACGGCGTCTCATCGCTGTCATCAAAAGCCGGGGAAAGGACGAGCATCAGTTCCAGATACCGGGCAACGTCGCGCTCCAAAACGATGCCGTGCTCGGCAGCCTGATCGATACCAACCTGGATCAGTTTGCGCACCCAGGCGTCGTCGCGCCCCGCCAGCACGTCCCCGTACTCCTGACGGAGGTGGGCCAGCATCTCGTCTTCGAAGCGCAGGCGCTGCTGCTGGGAGAACGCTTCGATGTGGGCCTCGGTTGTCTTGAATCGTCTGGGCATAACCGCTTGGTCTCAGCCGACCGGTGGAGGTTCGGGCAGGTTCCGCCGGCCTATGTTCCGGAAGGGCATGGTAATCGGGTCGACGAAGGACATCTTGCTGATGTCCACCAAGCCGGTCACCTCTCTGTCCGTCAGGTCACCGACGGCCAGAATCTTCTTGCCGGAGTTAGAGAATCTTCTCTTCCGCAGGCAGATTCCATTACACGCTCCGTCATCCAGCACCTCTTTGCCGGCGCTCTTGTATGGCAGGTCCGGCGTGGTCGCCCCAGCCTGTCCGCCGTCGCAACTGATCAGCGTGATCGACTTGTCCGACTTTGGCGTATCGATCTCGGTCACCGCGAGGACGTGCTGACTCCCATAGTAATCGCTCTTCTCATCGATGTTGTTGATGAAGATCACGTCGCCGACCTGCGGGTTGAAGTTCTCCCAGGTCAGACGCGGAACCGTGATGCCCTTCCCCTCGTTTGGCCCCAGCCCCCCCTTATCCCGGGCAGTGGCCAATACGCCGCCGGTCATCCCCGTGAACGCTCCGGAAATTATGGCGAAAGCCCGAAGAAACGTCATCACGGACTCGGGTTTGTACGGTGGATTCACGAGGTCGTGCCTGGCACCCAGCAGGAGCCACAACGCCCGAACAACCAGGCCGCACGACGAATGGTGACCTCCGGTCTTGGGCTTGTCCCGAGCCTTGGCGTACGTGCTGTTGAAGCTCTTGTCCCCCGCGAACGCAAAGAGAATATCCCCATAGGCCTGGGGACGGCCATCCGGCGGCCTATCGTCGGTCTTGATCTCACCCACCCCGAAGCCATTGAACGACTTGACGATCGCCGCGATCACCGCTCGCAGCCCCGAATAATCGGGGGGGTCCGGCGGATCGGCGTATGGATCGGGCTCGGCGACCAGATCCTCGAGCTTGAAGTACGCTGGAAGAAACCACATGAGATCCTTCGCGTGAGGTACGCCCAGCGGCAGACTCGAGACCGGCAAGATGTCCGCATCGCCCACATCGTCCTCGTCGGCGTGCATGACAACGTCTGGAGGCTCGTTACCCGAGGTAACGGGGACCAACGCCATGTGGTCACCGGTTGCCCGGATGGTCAACTGCTCGTTGGGCCCACCGGAACGGTACAGCGTCACCATGACGGTCTGGTGATCCACCGTCTCGGCCGACCTATTGAACGCGGACAGCTTGTACCAGGTGTCTTCCACAGGCGTAACAGCCACCTCTCCACGATTGATCGCGCCTGGGTTGGCCAACCGTCCGTTGTCGGGCAGGGGCAATTTGTGCGTGGCCCCGTCGTTGGTGGAGGTCGCCTGGATCTCGATACGGTCGGCCCCGATGACCGACCAGTGCAGGACGATGCCGCTGCCCGCGGGTATGACCAGGTTGTGCGGCTGTTCGATCCGGTCGTCGTGCTCGGTGGGTAGGCCGAAGAACTCGATGATCTCCAACGCCTGGAGGTACCCCGGCTTGTGTTCGTGGCTGCACTTGTGGGCGATACTGTCGTAGAAGCTGCAGCGGAACGTCGGCTTGTGCCGTGGGGCGAGCTCTACCATTTGCCGTTTACAAGGAACCAAGCTGCGGTGCTTGCAGGGCAGTTCCGGCAGGCGGTCCTTGTGGAACAGGTAGAACATCACCCGCCGGTTGGGTTCGTGCTCCCCCTCGACGTCGTCCACCGGGCTGAACTCGCCGCAGCCCATATGTCTGGGTTCCATGAACTTCTCGGGGGCGAGCATAACGTCGTGCCGGCCGGTCATGTACTCGGTGAACATCTGCCGGCGGGTCTCGGGGCCGGCGTCTCCGTCCACGGCCAGCCCGCGGTCGGCCTGGTATCGTTCGATCGCCGCGGTGGTCCTGGCGTCCTTGACCCCGTCGGTGCGTCCGGGGTCATAGGGTGGGCCGAAATCCTGCAGGATCTGCTGGATGACCCGCATGCCCCACCGCTCCTGGTTGTAAAGTTGCTCCCAGGTATCGACATCGTTGACGATGAAGGCATACACGCTCTTGGCCCGCCGCTCGCTCAGCGCTTTGTTGTACTGCTCGGGGCCGACCTTGTCGGTGTGCCCGAAGATCATGACCTTGGCGTCCGGGTGTCGCCCTGCCGCCGCCGCCAGCATCTTGATCTGATCTACGACGGCCGGGCGGACGAACGACTTATCGAACTCGAAGGTGATCCCTGGGATGCAGAGGCATTCCAGGAACTGCGGGGGGCAGTCTTTCTTTTTGACCCGCAGGGTATGGACCTTGTCCACCGACAGGCCGTTGCGGGTGAACCGTTGCGGGATGAGTAATTCACCGCGGCCGACGTCATCAACAGCCATCGCGAAGTCGTTGTCCGGATCGCGCTTGCGACAGCCCAGCTCGTCGCGCAGGCACTCGTTGACCGTGTCGGGATCGTCAGCTCCGAAGTTGAACCTGGCCAGGTCCCGGGCGGTCAGCTCGTTGCCGGCGGCGGTCTCCCGCTCGGCGATGGTCTCGAGCGTATCGCCCTCCTGCCGGACGTACTTCTTGGCCAACTCCCGTTTTTCAAAACCCATTACCCGTCTCGCAAACAGCGCTGACCGCGGCTATTCAACGCCCACGACCTCGTAGGCCTCCGCATCGTCCATGGCAAGAATGTCACAGGTGCCCGGCTCGAGGTCGTCGATCCTGATCATCCCGTTGCCGTCGGTGACGTGGGTCTCCACTTCGCCGTCGGGCACCCTGATCGCCAGCTTGACGCCGGCGATAGGCTGGCCGGTCTCGTCGTCAACCACGCGCACGGCGAAGACCGACTGGCTGTCCTCGGCCGTTTCATCCTCCGGCGGATCCGCAACCAGAGCCGTCCCGCTAATGGACGCACTGACCATCGCGGCCTGGATCGACACCGGATCGATGGCCTCCGATGCCGGAGGCTCTTCAGTTGTGGCTGTCTCCCCACCACCACCGGCGGCGCCGCCACCGCCGCCGCCGCTGCCGGAGTCGCCGATCATCGTCGTCATGTGGCCCAGCACAATGACCCCACCGTGGGCGGTGTTGTCGCCCATCCGGGCGGCGGGCATGCCCCCGATGATTACCGTAGGCGAGCCCTTGACGATCACATCCGGCGGGCCCACGCAGGTCAGCATGTCACCTATCCGAGCGGCCGGCAGCCCCCCGATGATGGTCATGGGGTGCCCCGCCGGCAGGATCGGCCCACCCACGTGCGGCACCACACCCGTCACCATCGGGCAAGTGTGCATGTCAGTAACACGTGCGGCTGGTGGCATCCGATTCACTCGCTCCTACACATTATGGTTCCGAACAAGATGCCGTTCGGCGTTTCGGCCCCAGACGCCCTCTCACGGAGCAGCGATGCCTGGGGGATCGTCCCCCTCTCCAGGGACCGTCCCATCGCCGATGCGAAAGCTGTCTCGTCATCAGCCATGCTTTCCACCTCACCCGCGGGACTGGGATCGTCCGGAGCGCGGGACTTGTCGCAAGAGGCTTCCCAATTATTCGGGGTCAACTCATGTAGTTCCGAGCGCCTCCTCCGGATAATCACCGCTCGTCTTGTCCATCTTCGTCTGCCTGTGCCCATCTTGCAACACTATGGAATACAATGTTCTCACACCGCCAGGGCCCACCAACGAATACGGCGCCAACCGGCTTCCACCCCACGCAACTTCGCCAATCCTCTCTGTATCGAACGCCTTCACGAATAGTCATCAGAGGTGCCAAAGGCGTTAAGAAAGGTTGACGCGGGGCCGTCGTACTCCACCCCGGGTGGTGGCGTCAGGAACTTGACGGCATGGACCGTACTCAATTCAGCGCACGTGCAATCAGCCGGACCGTTCTTGCCGGAGAGTGCCCAATAGTCCCAGAGCATGAAGAAACTGCGAATTCTTCGCGTGGAGTAGTTGACTCCCAAATGCTCGCGCCATAAGGACCTACGATATTGCGTGACCGCGTAACGATCATGGATGACGATGTTCATTTCGCCATCGGTGGCCGCGAACCCGCGCCCATTCGTGTTCGCTGATCCAATGATGGCCCATGTGTCGTCAACAATCATGGTCTTGGAGTGCGGATAGATCATCGCGCCTGAAGTCATACCACCGGCACAGCCGGCAAGCCCGAATACACCCACCCGATTTACGGCATTCGACACAGCCCTCAACTCGGTAATCATCTGCGCCTGCAAATACTCGCCGTGACGCTGAATACGCCTCGTAAGTTCCGCGTCATCGAATGCGCCCTCCGACCACACATACGACGTAGGTTCAGGACCACCCCTTCCAATGGCCTCTTCTGTCATGAAAGGAATAACGACAATCAATTGCAGGGCGCTGTTGTCCTCTAATGCGGTCAGCAGCATGCTCCTTAGATCCGTAGAGGAGAAATACTGATTCTCAATATAAATGTAGTGTCGGGCCTCGAGGATAGCTTGCTTGTACGCATCCTTCGTGCCGCGCATCGTCCGCAGTTCTGTTCCCCTTCCAGGGCCTAGCGACCTCGATACCTGGTCGCTCTTGACCACCTGAATGTTACTGTAGCTCCTGCTTGCACGCGGCATTCGGAGAGGCACCGTGTTGCCCGACGGTGCCGCCACGTTCCAGCGCCGAACATAGTCCCGCTCGAGGTATTCGACGACCGGTCCCTCGACCTTCACACCACAGTCATGCCACAACATGAACTCTCTGCCGAAAACCGCCCCCCCCAGTCTGGCGTGTCGTGCGTTACCTTGTGCCCGAAAAAACGTGTAGTTAAAGCGCCACGCGTGAGTTTGAGGCTGATATCGCTCCGGGTGTACGTCGATCCCGCCGACGACCGCCTTGTCTCCGTCTACGATACAGTACTTCTCGTGATAAGTTCCCATCTGCGTACCAAGGAGCGTTTCCGGGTGCGTTGAAACCTTTACTACGATATTGGCGTGACTTACCCATGAATCAAACAGTTGCTTCTGAGATCTTCCGTTAAAATAGTCCAGCATAACGTAAACTTTTACACCCCGTCCCGCGGCGGACAAGAGTGCAGCTGAGAATAGAGTCCCGGTAGTAAGTGGGCCACCGTCCAGGGGCGTATCCGGCCACGTTGACCACCCATGAAAGTAGATGTGGTCGGCAGCGCCATTCAAGAGACTGAGCAGTTCGGCGAAAAAGGCCTCCCCGTCAACTAGCGGAACGATGGCCGTCGCGTGAGTCTTCTTCATTTCAAGGTTGTCGGACGGTGTCGCCCACCATCTTATCGCCTTGATGACAGGCGACCGGCTCGTCAGGGACAACGAACCGTCGGTCACTGTGACGACGCAGTAGTACTCGAGCTGGTCCGTTTCCGCGCCGCTACCGAAGTCCGTGTAGAGGTTCAGCTCAGTCAGCAAGTAAGTGTTGGCACCGCGCTTTTCGAAAAGGATCTTCTGCCTCATATCGCGTCGCGTGACGTGAGTGGTGGAGCCCGGCGGTCTCGGATTTGTCCCGATGTACTCGACCTCGAGCAGCGGGAATTGTCGCGCCCCGCGACGAAAATCGCCTGGGTCGGGATGGCCTCCCGGCACGGTCCCGCCAGTTGGGTAACTATGGACCAGACGCTCCTCGTCATCCGGGTCAAAGATGGTACCATCGCGTTCCATTAGAGCTATGCTGACCTTTGCCGATGACGATATTTGAAAATGTCGTATCTGGATCCTTATCTGAACGTCATCTTGCATGAAGGCCCGCCTGGTTGGCCAGTCCAAGAACCTTTCAGGGCGGGGCGGCACCTCCGGTTCCATGACCCAATCGACGGTCATCGTGGGAGTTAACCTGTGCGTGTTCGTTCGCGGCGAAGACGTCGCATCTGCCATCGGTACATGAACCATTATTTCTTCTCGCGTATCAAGAAAGACCAAGGGACAAACGCGTGCGCGGCGTCCGCTGCCCAACGTCTTGCGTCTGCCGTACAAGCGGCGCGCCCTGGGGCGCGCCCGTCAGTTTCGCGAGAGGTGAGTCCCTTCGGACGGATGTTCCGGTGCGCGAATGTGGCCGGCGGGCTTGCAACGTCCAGGTCCATGCCCCAGCCGCGGCGCATCGGCGCCGCCTGGCGGTGCGCATCCGCTCGCCGCAAGGGCGGCGCCTTTGTAAGGTTGGCTGCGGCAATCATACGTGCTCTCGCGAAATATATATTACGTTGCGTCGCTGCGCCACCCGCTGCGCCCTTTCTGACTCCGGTAGCGGCGGTGCGGGAAGCACTTTGGCCACTGTTTCGTCGTCGGAGGGTACTGTAGGTTGGGTCGGCGGAAGTGGTTCCTCGAACTCCTGTCCATCCAAGTGCAGCTCGGTTTGATCGTCGTGCTCCGCCTCGTCGGCAGGAGCGTCCGCCTCGGGAAGGGCGGACTCGTCCGGGCTCGGGTCCGGAATCATGACGACGTCACCCGGGTGGATCAGATTAGGATTAGGCCTACGCCTTCGAAAATCAGCATTCTCGGCGTGGTCATAGATATCCCGCCAGTTGCTCAGCCGGTGTGCTCTTGCAATCTTACTTAGGTTGTCACCGCGCTGTACGGTGTAGGGAGTCGTCATGCGTTGCGCCTTTCAAACTGTCTGATCCGCCGACGAGAGCGTGGACTTGGGAACATTGACTGCTCAATCCTACTCGCTGTGTGCGTGGGAAACCTCCCTCGCAATGTTCGCATCGCATTCATATATACCTAGCACCCGTGTTCCTCCTCAAGCTTCTTTTCGGTTTCCGGGTCGAGCGTCCCTGTAGGTTCAATCTCGTGGGCGGCCTGGAATCGTTTGATGGCTTCCTCAGGACATTCCCTGTCATCGATGCTTTCGTTTTCCTTCAGCCCGCCAAGATTGCTCAAGCGTTTCATCGCTCCATCGCACTCGGAGCCGGGGTCGAGGCACCCGAATTCCAGCTCGTATTCTTCCGTTCCGTCAACGCTTCCAAGTGCAAACAGAAGCGTTCCTCTGTGCACACCTGGTGGGATAAAAAAGTAGAGTTTGCCCTCTTCGTCGGTCCGATCGGAGACGGAATCCGATCCGATGTGTAACTCAAAAGGCACGTGGTTTCGCGGCGTTCCGTCGCATTTCAGCATACGCAGGACGAATTTCACCGGCTCCCCGAGACGTCGAAACCGATGAAGCTGTTCAGTCGCTCCCGGCTCGTGCTTGGGAACCCGTTCCCGAATCGCAACGCGGTCCCCAGGAAAGAGAACGTTGGGATCCTCACGCAGTTCCCGCAACTCCGAATTAGCGCTATCGCCCCAAAGCGTTCCCCAATGATGGCCAGTCTCGTGAGCGATTGAGCTCATGCAGTCACCCTGCTGTACCTCATGCGTGGTATAGCCAGGTAACTCCTGATTGTCACCTCTTTGTGGGGCCTGCCCGGAACCACCCACGGCATCCGTTCCGCCAATTGAATTCGATTCCGGAGCAATGTTGCTGCTATGGTCAGTAGGTTCTTCTGCCATCATGCCCTCTCCCATGCTTCCGCGTCCATTCGTGGAAAACCGATATCGTAGGATCCCGGTTCAAGTCCGGTGACGCGAGCATGTCCGTTTTCATCCAAGATTCCACATGCTATGATCTCGTCGCCCCGTTTTAGCTCGAACGGTTCACGAGGAACGGGCAGGTCCGCCTCGTCGACCAGCTCGATTTCGAGCCAGGTAGTTTCTTTCTCCTCGGCCTCCTGACCTGCCACTTGCTCTTCCGGCTCGGCTTCCACAAGCTGCCCGACCCCACCGTAACGCGTATCTCGCCCGTGCTCGACCTCGTCGGCCGCGGTTGGCTCCTCCGGTGCCTCCGGCGCGGTCGCTTGGGCCGTCGGGGCGGTGACCGGTGGACCTGCCCCGGTGTTGATGTTCACCAGCGGGCCGCCGACGATGAAGATCGCCGCGGGGGTGAGCACGATGCTGGACCCACCGCACTTAAGTTCGATCCCGGTCGAGGCCTCTATCTTGACGGCCAGGGCCTTGAGGGCGTAGGTCATGGTGACCTCGTGCTTGTGCCCCGCCCCGAATTTCTCGACCACGTCGCTGCCCACGTCGGTCGAGTGCGTGCCCCCAACCTTGATCGACACCTTGCCGCCCACCGCCAGAGACTGATCGCCCCCCACCTCGATGTTTAAGTTCTCCTCCTTGACCTTGAGGTGGTAGTTCTTCTTGATCGTCTCGAATCGGTCGTTGCCCACCGTCAGATGGCGGTTGGCTCCGATGGTTTCAACGCGATCGTTCTCGGCCCGGATGTGAATATCCTTTTGGCCGTAGATGAGGATCTGTTCCTTGTCCTTTAGATCCTCGAAACGGATTTCGTTGGATCCTCCGCCGCCGGTGCTGCTGCGCGTCTTGATGACACTCTTGGTCTTCTCCTTGGGTAGTTCGTACGGTGGCATGTGGTCGGCGTTGTAGACTCGACCGACAATTAGCGGCTTGTCGGGGTCGCCCTCGAGAAAGTCGACAACGACCTCCTGCCCGATGCGCGGCAAGAACATGATACCATAGTTGCCCCCCGCCAGTCCCTGGCTTACGCGGATCCAGCAGGAGGAGTTCTCGTCATGTTTGCCCTCGCGATCCCAGGGGAAGTGCACTTTAACGCGCCCGTACTCGTCGGGATAGATCTCCTCTCCCTCGGGGCCGGTCACCTGTGCGGTCTGAACGCCGCGCATCACCGGCCAGGGGGTTATGCGGGGTGGCCGATAGGTGACGTCAGCCGGGATGCACTCGAATCTGCATTCGTAGATCGGAGCGTCGGAATCCACCACGCTCGATGCGGCAATGTCTTCAACAAGGTTGGGAATGGTCAGCCACTCGAGCGGGTTGCTGCCCGTCGCACTTGCGGTGCTCGCCAGGTTCCGTACCACCTGCCCGCCGTGGTAAAGCCAATGGGTAAGCTCCCGCCGGGCGGTGGGATCGCCGGAGCCCAAGCGGGAGGCGACCTGCAGCAATCCCTCCGCCAGCTCTCGAATCGCCGGGGTCTCGTGCCTTTGGGCAGCCAGCAGCGACTGGTGCACGCGGGCGTCCAGTATGCTGGTTCGCCCCCGCTCTCCGGTTGCGGTCCGATGGATTGCCTGCTTCCCCTGATGCAGTGCCGAGGTCACCAGGTACGACGCGTTGAAGCTCTCCGAGGGGTGTTCTGCCAGCTCGAAGGTCCGGGCGGGACTGATCCGCCGGGAGTTGCTCTGCCCGATGCCCCGGACCCGGCTGGCGGCGAATTCCTCCGCCCGAATCGTCGCCAACGCCGCGCCCCGGGCCTGATCCGAGTATTCGCCGGGATAATCACTGAACTCCAGGCCGGGGGACCGTCCGTTGTCCGCGGTGGCCTCGAGATTCAGGGCGGGGTTTTCAAAGTTGAAGTCACTGAGCACCACCTTGCCCTGGCGGGTTGACTGGCTCACCCGGAAGCGGAAGACGTGCTCCTCCTCCACGTTCAGCCCCGTTACCGGGCGATAGGGAAGCGAAGCCTCTCCCTCGATCGGTTTGTACCCTGCGGTCGAGTCCGCCATCATGAGCATGTGCTTGTCCTGGGACTGCTCGAAGTACCACCAGATTCCTTCCTCCTCCATGAGCCGGCAAATGAAGTTGTAGTCCGTCTCGCGGTACTGAACGCAGTACTCCCGGGGGTCGTAGGTCCCGCTCAGGTTGCCCATGTCAAACCGGTCTGAGGGGAGTCCGCCCTGGGTGAGGACCGCGGTGATGATCTGCTTGACAGACCTTTCCTGGAAGATCCGCGAGTTGTACCGATGGGTCAGAAACCACAGGCTGGGCACCAGCTCGGCCCGGAAGTAGGAAAGCCCGTGCGTCTCGCCGGTCATCTCGAAGCGGCCGATCACTCCGTGGAACCAGCGTTCGCCCTGGCTGGTGTTGATGCTCAAAACCGCCGGCTTGCCGATGATGTCCTCGAGAGTGGTCCCTTCCTCGTGCGAGGCGAGATCGATCTCGAAACGATACAACTGGCAGAGCCCCTCCGTGCCGCGGTAGCGGATGACCTCGAATTCGTCGATGTCCCTCCCAACGATCTGGAAGGCCAATTGCGCTTTACTTAAGTCACGTACTATAGCCATCGTCTGGACTCTAGTAGGGTGGGCACTGCCCACCATCCTCGTCGGCGATGATACAAATGGTGGGCAATGCCCACCCTACTACTCCGAAAAGGAGTACATGAAATCGCCTTTGTCGTTCACCCCCATGGTGACCGCCGCGGGCATCTGAGACTCACCCATCATCTCCAGGACCCGGCGGGATAGCTCCGGCAGGATCACCTGGTCGAGAACGTGGTCGATCTGCCTGGCCCCCACGTCGACCTGGTTGCAGCGTTTGGCGATCTCCCCGTACACGGAATCCTCCACCTCAAAGGACATCTTGTGCGCTTCAGTCAATCGTCCACCCACCTTGCCGAGCTTCATCCGGGCAATCGATTCAAGGATGGACTGCCCCAGCGTCCTAAACGGGATCACCGTCATGCGCGCCACCAGGGCGGGTTTGAAGTGCTCCCGCAGGTAAGGATAAATGGCTTCCTTGAGCTCCACCGGATCAATGTCCTCGTCGGATTCACACATCCCCTGAATCACGTCAGTACCGAGGTTGCTGGTCAGCATGACCACGGTATTCCTGAAGTTGATCACCCGGCCCTCGCCGTCGGCCAGCGAGCCCTTGTCAAACACCTGGTAAAACAGGTTCATCACGTCGGGGTGAGCCTTCTCCACCTCGTCCAGCAGGATCACCGAGTGCGGATGCTGGCGCACCGCCTCGGTCAAAACGCCGCCCTCTCCGTAGCCGACGTAACCCGGCGGCGATCCCTTCAACTGCGAGACGGTGTGGGACTCCATGAATTCCGACATGTTGATCGTGGTGAGAAAACGGTCCCCGCCGAAAAGCAGGTCGGCCACCGCCAAGCCAAGCTCCGTCTTGCCCACCCCGCTGGGCCCGACACACATGAACACCCCCAGCGGATGATCGGGGTTCCCCAGCCCGGCCTTGCCGGTGCGCAGCTTCTGGGCAATGATCGAAATCGCGTAATCCTGACCGACCACCCGTTCCCTCAGCGTATCCTCCATATGCAGCGTTGCGCTGATCTCATCCTTGACCATGCTGCCGACGGGAATCCCCGTCCAATCGGAGACCACCGCAGCCACTGCGGAAGTGTCCACGTGCGGGTGGAGCAGCGGGGCATCGCCCTGAATCTCGCCGAGGGAATCCATGGCCTGACCGATCTGATCGCGAATGGCGTCTGCCCCGGCCCTTTCTCCGCCTTCGGTGGACTCCGCCCTCTCCTCCTCGTCGGCGGACTCGCCGCGGGCTTGGGTCTCTTCGGTCTTGTCCGCGGGTTCTTCGGGCGAGGTAAACTCCTTGAGCTGCCCGCGCAGCTCGCGGATCCGATTCACCGCCTCGAGCTCCGTTTTCCAGCGTTTCTCGACCGCTTCCTGTTCTTCGACGATCGACTTGCGGGTTGTCTCCATCTCCGCGAGCATGCCAACGTCGGGCGGCATGCCGCTGGCCTCATCACGCTTGATTGCCGAAATCGCGGTGTCCAAGTGGTCGATCCGGCGATCGAGATCCTCCAGCAGGGCAGGTCTGGTGGTCAGTCCAACCGCGACCCTCGCGGCGGAGGTGTCCAAAAGATCGACCGCCTTGTCGGGCAGGAACCGACCGCTGATGTACCTGTTGGAAAGCTTGACCGCCGCGGAGACCGCCTCATCGAGGATCACCACCTTATGATGCTTCTCGTAGCGGTCCTTCAGGCCTCTTAGCATCACGGTGGCGTTTTCCGTGGTCGGCTCATCGCAACGAACCAGTTGGAATCTCCGGGCTAAGGCGGCATCCTTCTCGAAGTACTTCTTGTATTCCGCCCAGGTGGTGGCGGCCACGGTACGCAGCTCTCCCCGGGCGAGGGCGGGCTTGAGCAGGTTGGCGGCGTCCGAGCTACCGGCCCCGGCACCACCGCCGATCAGTGTATGAGCCTCGTCAATGAACGTGATGATCGGCTGCTTACTGGCCTTTATTTCCTTGATGATGTTCTTGAGACGGTTCTCGAACTCACCTTTCACCCCCGCACCCGCCTGCAGCAGCCCGAGGTCCAGCAGGATGAGCTTCACTCCCTTCAGCGCCGGGGGCACGTCGCCCTCCACGATCCTAAGGGCCAGTCCTTCGACGATGGCGGTCTTTCCGGTCCCCGGTTCGCCCACCAGAATGGGGTTGTTCTTCCGCCGCCGGGCGAAGATGTCGATCTGCTGGCGGATCTCCTGATCCCGACCGAACACCGGATCGATCTCCCCGGCGGCTGCTTTGGCGGTAAGATCAACCGTGAACTGGGCCAGGGCCTCACCTTCGCCCCCGCCGACTCCCACCGGCGCCTCCCCCGGGGCGGGTTCTGCGGCTGGTCCAAGGACGATCTCGCGAAAGTGGTCGCGAAGCTGATCCACGTCGATCCGGTCGAGCTCAGGGGTGAACTCGCCCAACCGGGTGTGCGACGGGTTCAACGCCAGGGCCAGAATCAACAGACCGGAACGGATCTGGTCAAAACCGAACTCGTCGGCCATGACCGCCGCCGATGAGAACAACTCCACCACCTTGGGCGACAAGGCGGGCTTGCCGGTGTGTCCGACGGGCAACTCCTGGAGGATATGCTGCAAAGCCCGGCGGATCTGGGCGCGGTCCACCTTGAAGGTGTTGAATATCTGCGGCAGATCACCGGCGGTATCGTCCAGCATTCTCAAAAGCAGATGCTCGGGAGTTACCTCAAAGTGTCTTCGCGACTGGCACAGGGTGGTCGCACCCTGGAATGATCGGATGCAACTCGGGTCGAACCGACCGATCAGTTTTCGCAGATCCTCAGCTTTCGGGACAATCGACATGTTCGTTTGGTCCTCATCCAAAAGGTCAAAGGTTACAGGGCACGTAGGTCGGGCTGTGCCCGACGCGACCCTAGCCCGATCAGTTGGCGGGCTGAGCCCACCCTACCGTGGTTCGACCTTTCAACCTGCAACTTTGAAGGTCACCGAAGTCTCCGGCATCTCCTCCGTCCGCACCCAACTGGTAAACCCGAGCCTGCTGCCCTCCTCCCCCGAGGCGAGCACCATCTCGGGCGCTTCGCCGGCTCTTAGCCGAAGTTCAATCGTGAAGGTCAAAGGGTCGGTGCAGAATCGCTGCACCAACGCGCATGTCTCCGCGTACCGCGGACCTCCCGGCAGGAAGGAGACGTAAGTGGTCCAGTCCATCGGCCCAAGCGTGGTGGCGAAGGACCCGGTCAGGTCGTACACCTGCTCGCCGACGGTCAGGTCGAATCCCAGCCCGCAGTTGGCCAGGCCGATGCAGTTTCGATCGGCCGGCGGCACCGGCACCCAACGCCCGACACATTGCTCAACCTTGACCGAAAGATCCTCCCAGTAGTCCAGCAACATGCCTTGCAGCATGATCGCCGACCTCGGACGCTGCGTCAGACTCCCCGCGTAGCGCAGCAACTGAATCGGTGACACGCCCAGCGTCGCCTTGTCACTGTCAGGAGCGTAACCGATGAGCCACAGAAGGTAATCGGTGATGACGTCGCGCCCCGGCAGGCCGAAGCTGCGGTTGTAACGGTACTTCAGCCAACTGCGGTAGAAAAGAGAGATCAGACGATGGTGGAAAACGTCCAGGAAGTCCCGCACGGGAGGCGAGTGCGTGCCCGGATCGGCCGGATGAGCAGCGTCCCCCGGGGCTGCCTCCTGCGGGTCGGGGGCCACATTCGCCTGGTAAACCGACCTGAGCAAATCAATCGCATAGTGCAGGGGAAGCGGCGTACTTACGCCGTAAAGCCCCAGGAAAGTCACTTCAAAAAGGTAGCTCGACCTGTCCCCCGTCGAGTCGGTGTGCTGCGTGACGCGGCGCAGGTCGGTCGGGGGGAAGCCCACCGATATATCCGGGCGGAAACGGAGGCTCTCTTTACCCACCGGGCCGCGCCCGCCCACCGGCACGTCGAGCGCCCCGTATCGCTCCAGAAGCCACACCGCCTGAAAGAAATCGAACTCAAAACCGCGGGCAAGAAGACGCTCAAGAAGCGGGTCGCTGCCTGTGGCGGTCGGCGCCGTTATGGTGTTCGCTTCAGCCACCATGCTATCCCGTCGCCCTCGTTCCCGCCGGGGTCAGCTGCTCTCCCCAGCGGGGAGGGAAGGAATACTCCTGCCCGCTTCGCTCGAAGTGGACCGTCAACTGACTGTACGCGTTGACCGTGGCATAGAGCCCCATGAAACGATCGAGGATCGCAGAGAACAGATAGGCGTCGCCCTCTCCGGCAAAATGATCCTCGTTCAACTCGATTTCGATCCGCGCGCCGCGCACCGCAGCCCCGCGAATCAGCCGTTCGTCAAACGACGTCTTGACGGAGCGGATACCGTCCAACATCCGCTGATGGGCGATAGCCCGCTGGGCATCATGCTCCGACTGGAAGTCATAAACCCGCAGCAACTCCTTGAAGTGCTTGGCATCGCCCAAGGAGACGTAGTTCAACGACAAGTGTGAGATAAGCCGCCAGTGCAGGGACTTGCCCAGCGGCGGGCTGATGGTGGCCGTCGGCTTGAGGAGGTTGCCGAACTTCGTGCCGGGCGGGGAGCTGTCCGTCGGTTGGCAGATGTCGCCGGCCCGCAGCCCCGCCGGAAGATCGCGGTTCGTACAGGTAAGTTCGATCGAGACCGTTTCCTCCGCAGGCAGGAGACCCGCTCTCGCCCCGGCGACAAATGAGATATAAGTATCCGTCCCGCGGCGGGGATCCGGGTCGAGCACGTTGGGAGTAACGTGGGTCTGGTAGTATGTCGCCTCCCGCGCGTCCGCCGCCCCGAAATGATGGAACGAGTAAAACGCCTCATACGTGCGGGACTCCAGGCCTTCCCCATGGACCACTCCGGTGACCGAATCGACCGAGTAAACCTCCAGGTGACGGCGATTGGCCGTCCCCGACCTGGTCGGTTGAATCAGGTACTGCGTTCGATCATGCTTAACCCGAATCGGGTCCGCACTGTTGGAAAACAAGTTGACGATGGGCACGCAATGGAGGCGAATGTTCTCCCGCGAAACCAGCGGGAACGACTCCAACCGCCGGTTGAACGTGATCGCCACCTCCAGGACGTTGTCCAGCCCGAGTTCACCTACCGCCCCCTCGAGGCCCGAAAGGTCGACGAAGAGGAATCTCTCCTTGAACGCGAAGTATTCTTGCAGCAGGCGATACCCCGGAAACGAGCGGGAAGGGTAGGGCAGCACGCCCTCATCGCTGCCCAGCCCTCCGGGCGCCACGTGCTTGGAACCCAGCAGCACCTCGCGACGGCTATGGTCCGCCGACCCGTCGCTCACCGCCACGTTCTCGACGTGCGCCGAAAGAAGAAGGTAGAGGGCAAACGCCGTTCGAGCATCACCGGCCATGTGCAGACGCAGAGGATCAAGCTGGAGGGCGTCCAGGGTGACCTTCTCCGATGCCCGCAGGCGTAGGACAAGCCGAACGGGCGCCGCGGCCGCGGTCTCCAGACGAACCTCCTCAATCCGCCAGGGCCGAAGCATCACCGGCCAGCAGGTGCGGTAGACGCAGCTCGTTCCTTCGATCGGAACGCTGGCCACCTCACTGCCCGCCTCCACGACCAGCGGAGCTTGCATGGCCTCGATCTGCGGAACGAACTCCAAAATAGTGGTCGAAGGGATAGGTCTCAGATAGTGCGGCCAGAGCAGCGACATCATGTTGGTGGTCAGCTCCGGCAGCTCGTCGTCCAGCTTCTGGCGGATACGCCCGCACAGAAAGGCCGTCCCTTCCAGCAGACGCTCGACGTCCGGGTCAGACCCCGGGTCCGCCAAAAAGCGGGCGATCTCCGGGTTGGCCCGGGCGAACTCCGGCCCCACTTCCCGCAGGTAGCGAAGCTCATCTTGATAGTATACGTTGCTCACGATATCCGGCGAATGTCGAATTGCGAATAGCAAATAGCGAATGGGCTCTTGCCCCTCTTTCGCCATTCGCTATTGGACATTCTGAAGTCTTCCGCCATTCGCCATTACTCCGATACATCGAACTCGCGGTTACCTTTCATGGTCGTCTCGTAGTAGACGCGGTGCTGCCCCGCTCTGCCCACCAGGGTCGCGTCAATCCTGAACGACAACGTCTGTCGGGCTTCTTCCTCCGCGATTCGCGTCACGCGTACCCGGCGAAGTCTGGGCTCGTACTTTTCGATCGCCACACGGATCGCATCCTGCACCGAACACACGTAGTCGTCCGCGCTGAGCGACAAATCAGTGAGCGCGGGCAGGCCGTAGTCAGGCATCGCCTCGCTGAAACCGTGGCGGGCGTTCAGCAATCGGGCCAGGTTGCCGCGAACCGAGTCCATCAAGCTCTCCATGTCCTCGGTGGCCGACAATTCGTAGCCGCCGCGACGCAACTCACCCATTGCTGCGATACGGTCCAGAAGCATCTTTCTTTTCAACGACCGCCGCCACCCGCCACGCGGCGTGGGTTCGCTCGGCGGTTTCGGTGCCTCAAAGCGCTCTGCGTTCTTGCGTAGTCCCGGCGCGCCGGAGCCCCGCGTGGCGGCCGTGGAAAGCCGCTTGTCGTTCCCTTGTAGCCCCGCCATACGAAAACGAAGAATGTTGTAGTGAGCGGCACCGGTTGCCGCGGGTCGGCAGGTCAAACCCTTCCCACGGGGATATAGGCTATCCTAACTCATCCGGGCGCTAACACGTCATACGAATTACGAATCACGAGCCTAATGAACCCGGTCGACCTCTGTCTCGTAATTCGTAATTCGTAATTCGTAATTCGTAATTCGTAATTCGTAATTCGTAATTCGTAATTCGTAATTCGTAATTCGTAATTCGTAATTCGTAATT
>SDBU01000306.1_pt1 | contig 69472 bp, 59 predicted proteins | sample 2277071 | NCBI WGS metagenome assembly SDBU01 (sample SAMN10397929, study PRJNA504765) | marine sediment metagenome | isolation source: marine sediment core GS08_GC12, 126 cmbsf | place: Arctic Ocean: Gakkel Ridge, Loki's castle | collected 2008 | reverse complement strand
CCCCAAGGCGATCAACCAATTTCGGATTGAATTATTAAATATGACATAGTTCAAAAAACCCATGTTTCTCCTTCCTTTTATCTTATGTGTATCCAGCAGTCACACTGAATTATTTCATGAGTGCCGAATTCCCAACCCGGGAAGATTCCAATTAGGTTACAAGCCAGGTTATAGTAAGCTTACTTACGGTTTTCATTCATCCACTCCACCGCAAAATCAACCAACTTCCGCTGAGGAATCAACTCCCCGCGGGCATTTCCAACCTGCCCTGCTAGAACCTTGCCACCTGATTTTTGGTAGGCTTTGCCTATTTCGTCAAATTCCTCGCTGTTTTCTTCCAGTTCATTCAACTTCATCCAGCGTCGGACCCCATTCTGAATGATTGGCGCTCCCTGCTGTATTTCTTTTTTACCTGGATAATCAGCCCGGTATTCAGCCAGGTGCAGGCTGGTATTGTTTTCATGACCCACACCCAGGAACAAAATCCAGCCCTCCAGTTCATAGACTCTGGCTAAAGGGGAATCCTCACCCAACCCAAAATGGAGACCATGATTCTCAGTAATGAACTCCGCTCGTTTGCCCCTAGCTGTGAAAGAGACATGAGGATGGTTACTCCGCCGCACACCAGCTTGTTTCCGGAAAGCTTCCGGTATTCTTCCCATCCCGCGGGTAGGTGTAAAGTCAGGGTCAAAGGCCGGCATGGTTTGCCGGATAATTTCCTTCCATCTCTCAGGTACAGGCGGATTTTCCCATTTCTCAGGATCGGTTAAATCCCCCGAATGGGTGGGCATTACCAATGTGCCTTCCGGACCGAGCACTTCCTCAAGAGCAAGGATAACCCCCACCGGTCCGCCGCTTACCCAACCCAGGGAACTTAGTGAGGAATGAACCAGCAGCACCATACCTTCCAAGACACCAAGGTCCAGCAAATCTTTTTTGATCGAATCAACCGTTACCGGTCCATCTTTGGTGTTTTTTATGACATCCAATTCACTCATCAGGTTCCTCTGTAATAATTTCTCATCCATCATACCAGATTTCTTTTACCGGTAGGTTTTACGGCATAACTTCCCTTGATTAATTCGGTGAATACTTAATGATAACCGAATCTGTTTTGCCCGGAACATGCTGATCCATCCACGCTCACCAAGACGAACATACCTGGATAGCTAAAACTAGAGAGTTTACTACCGCTCCAGAATAGTTAAACAAATCTGGTTCAACCCAATATCCAGCAGGCGAATGGGTTCTATTCACAGGAAACCAGGGAAAGTTAATCTCAAGGAGAGTTAATGGATTTTGTAAAAATGAGGAGTATCGAAATCTGCGGATAAAACCTCAGGTCCCCCAGGTCAGGATAAAGAGAATAGTAAACAAACTACTGATGATCAATTGCCTGATTCCGATTCTCGTAGGTTTAACCCCTATAGCTGGAGAATAAATTCCCCGGAATGTCTCACTCCACTGGAGAAGATAAGGAGCAAATATCCAGGTCGGAACAATGCCTGCACCAGATAAGAGGATTGCTGCCAGGAGGTTAAAACTAGTGTAAAGTGCAGCCCGCCAACCCAACCGGAAGCGGTCTTTGAGTGAAGGGATCTGTTTTTGCTCACGTTGCGCCAACTGTAAATATACATAAACAATTGATGCGGCTGATTGGAACCAGGTTAATCCCCACAACCACCAGCCTAGCCCAGAAAACCCACCAACACCGATCCAGTACCCTGCTGGAGCAGTGAGTGCCAGGACACCGCTGGCTACAATTTCAATACCCATCTTTCCACGTTCAGCCCGATTGTATACCAGATATAAGTGCCAGATAAACACCAAGATACCAGGTACAACAAGAATCAATAAATAGCTTAATCCACGTAGAACCAAGCCTCCAACCATTAAAACCCCCACAAGGCTGTAAATGAGTATCGCCCAGCCCGCTGGGCGTAGATCTGCTTTCGATCTTCGGCCACTCAAGACTTTCACTGCTATAGTAACCGGATGACGGATTAAAAACCCAACCAGCACACCCAAAACAAGAATTGCCGCGTCTAAAGACCAACTTTTCCCGGCAAAGAGCCCGATTAATAACGGACTGAGTAGGAAAACCCAGGATCCGTGTTCATTGGTGATAAAGATTTGGCGCTGAAATATTTTCTGATATTGAGTCATGCGGTTTAACACCATAATTATGTTGGAATTGGTCAAGAAAGTATACTATAGTCATACTCTGAAATCATGAGGAAATATTAAGGAAGGAAACCAGGTAGCCAGGATCTTTCTGCCGCTGGTAAATATCTTTTCCATTTGAAGGGAAAAAGACGCTGAAACGTCATCTACTCGGCAAGCTCGGAAGAAATTGATTATATTAGTGAAAAATATTTCAGCCAGAATAAACTAGCTTTGCCTGACTTTCCCAAACAATGTAACGCTTTCAGAGGGGGACACTTGTGGTAGGATTAACAAACTTATTAAAACTAGATAATTCTCCTTTCCCTGAGACATGGAACTTTCTTCAACAATTTTTCTAGTACTGTCAATTCTTTTCCTTTCCACTTTTATTCGGTCAGCCTTAGGGTTTGGCGACGCATTGATTGCAATGCCCCTCCTGGCAATGGTAGTTGGCTTGCAAGTAGCAACCCCTCTGGTAGCGATGGGTGCATCAACAATCGCCTTCACTATCCTCCTGAAATCATGGCGAAAAGTAGAAATCAAAGCAGCTTGGCGTCTGGTCCTTTCAACCTGGATCGGAATCCCTATCGGAATCTATTTCCTGAAAGCAGCTCCGGAACTACTCGTAAAATCCCTTTTGGGAATCCTCTTGATAGGATTTGGATCGTACAACTTGTTTGTTCCTACTCTCCCCAGATTACTCAATGAAAAATGGGCTTATTTAACCGGTCTTATTGCAGGAATTTTAGGTGGTGCCTATAACACAAACGGACCACCGGTAGTTGTCTATGGCATCTTGCGCCGCTGGGATCAAGAAAAATTCCGGGCTACCCTGCAGGGATATTTCCTTCCTACTGGCTTTGCCATTTTAATCACCCATGGTTTAGCGGGAATGTGGACTTCACAAGTGGTTCGCCTCTACGGATATAGTTTGCCCATCATCATCGGAGCGGTTTTGTTGGGTGAAAAAGCAAACCAGATCATACCCCAGGGAAAATTCGATAAAATTATCTATGGGTTTTTGGTTGTAATTGGATTTTTTCTAATCATTCGCTAAGCGAATCCCTTCCCTTTCAACACATTTGATACCCAAACCAAACCCTCCTTCTCAAACAAAACAGAAGGAGGGCTGAATGGATTTCTATTGAAACTAATTTAATGCTGTATGATTTGAGACAAGAACAACTTTGTACGTTCTTGTTGAGGATTATTGTAGATTTCCTCTGGCGTACCACTTTCTACAATTAGCCCTTCATCAAAAAAGTACATTCGATCTGCTACTGATCGGGCAAAACCCATTTCGTGAGTAACTACAATCATGGTCATACCGGATTCAGCAAGATCAGTCATGGTGTCAAGAACTTCCTTGATCATTTCTGGATCGAGAGCTGATGTCGGTTCATCAAAGAGCATGATTTTAGGCTGCATAGCTAATGCTCGCGCAATGGCCACCCGCTGCTGTTGTCCACCGGAAAGATTGCCAGGGAATTTAAGCGCCTGCTCAGGGATTCCTACAAGTTCCAAGAGCTCCATGGCTACTTTGTCTGCTTTCTCTTTGGGCCATTTCCGGACCCAAATCGGTGCCAAGGTGACATTTTGCAACACACTCAGGTGGGGAAATAAGTTGAATTGCTGAAATACCATCCCAGTTTCCATTCGGATACGCTCAATATTCCGCACATCATGCGTAAGTTCAATACCATCTACGACAATTTGACCTTCCTGATGTTCTTCCAGGCGATTGATGGTACGAATAAAGGTTGATTTCCCAGAACCAGATGGCCCAAAGATTACAATCACTTCTCCCAGGAATACTTCCATATCAATGCCGCGCAAAGCATGAAAGTCATCATACCATTTGTGGACATTCTTACAATAAATGATCGGTTCTTCTGTCATATTGTGGTCTCCTACAAATTATTACTCATTCCCATTGCAGCTTCCATACGCCGGCTGGCAAGCGACATCAGATAACTAAAAATCCAATAGACAACGGCCATAAAAATGTAAACCTCAGTCCGCATCTGAACAAACTCAGGATCAGAATTAATAATCGAGCGACCGATTCCCAGAAAATCATTAATGCCAATGATAACCACTAGAGTAGTATCCTTAAACAGGGAAATGAACTGCCCTACAATGGCTGGAAGCACCGCTTTTAATGCCTGAGGTAATACAATAAATATCGTCGTTTTGAAGTTACCCATTCCAAGTGCTTTGGCTGCTTCGATTTGCCCCAGGGGAACAGCTTGCAGACCTCCACGGACATTTTCCGCAGAATAAGCTGCACTAAATACTGTCACTGCCATCAGAGCCCTTACCAGGCGGTCAATCCTGGATTCCACCGGCAAGAATAAAGCCAGGATGATAGAAAACATAAAAAGGATCGTCACCAGCGGGACACCCCGGATAACTTCGATAAAAAGAGTTGAGAAGGCACTGACAACTGGGAGAGAAGAACGACGTCCAAAGGCTAAGGCGATTCCCAGGGGAAAAGAGAGAAATATTCCTCCCGCCGCAAGTAGAATGGTCACTAACAATCCACCCCAGAGGGTAGTGGAGACATTCGGGATTAACTCACTGGCCTCGAACCCTACTAAAAGAACAATCCCGCAAACAGGAACAAGTAACCAGCCAACAAAAATATAAATATTCTTAATAGCGGTTTTGCTCCCAATGAGATAACCCACCAGAATGATCAGGAGATTCGATCCAAGGAAGAGGCGCATACTCAAATCAAGTGCTGGATGTTGAACGGGCAAAAGAGCCGTGACAAGCATAATGAATCCAGCGGCAAAAGAAATGGATTTTAGTAATCCTCCCCATCTACCCCAACTAATACCGAGGAAAAGGAATAATCCAGAGAGGATGATTCCTACCCGCCAAATTTGATCTCTTGGATATTGACCCACTGCATACAAAAGTGGAAATTGGGTAACAGCACGCCACTCAGCAGCGAAAAATACCCATTTGTAAACCGCAAATAAGAAGTAAGAGATGAGGGGGATCAGCAGGATTGTCAAAACAGTATTAAAAATACTGCTGAAAAGATTTTCCTTCATCCACTTGAAAAATCCAGGAGGCTGAGGAGGTCGGATATGATCTTGTTCGATAGCTATATTAACCATGATTACCTCAACACAAATTGGATCCTTCGGTTATAGATATTAAGGACAAATGAGGTTAATAAACTTAGACTAAGGTATGTAAGCATAATCAGGGCAAAGATTGGTACAGCTCGTCCAGCCTGGTTAATCGCGATTTTCCCAACAGCAAATACCTCTTGAAAACCTATTGCCAGAGCCAGACTGGAGTTTTTAGTCAGGTTGAGATATTGACTGATCATCGGGGGGATGATAATTCGCAAAGCCTGCGGCATGATCACAAGGCTGAGAACTTGAAATTGAGAAAGCCCGACAGCCCGGGAAGCTTCAATTTGTCCCCGATCGACTGCCTGAATCCCTCCCCGTACAACTTCAGCGATAAAAGCAGCGGTATATAAACTCAAGCTGAGAAACATTCCAGCAAATTCAGGAGTAAGCCTCAATCCACCCTGATAATTAAATCCCTTTAAATATGGGATATCCAATTGGAAAGGGGTTCCCCCGGAGAGAAACCATCCACCCAGGGAGAATATCATCAAGAGAAAAAGGCTGATAGGGATATAATACGTTTCTTTACCGGTGATTTTCCGCCGCTCCCGGAGCATGGTAAAAGCGAGAATGGAAACCAGAAATCCAATGACAACCAATATGATAAAAATGCCCCCTGTCTCCGTCAAGCGCGGCCAGGCAAGATAGACTCCTCGCTTATTAACAAAAATCGGGCCCGGCCATTGGAGACTTTCTTTCACCGGTGGGACGAATCCGAAGACCACAAAATACCAGATAAATAACAATACCAGGAGAGGAATATTACGGTGAAATTCGATAAATACCAGCGCTATACGACTTAATAACCAGTTTGAAGAGAGTCGGGCTAACGCGGTCAAAGTACCAATAATCGTTGCAGCAATAATGCCAATACCAGATATGAGCAAAGTATTTATTAGGCCAGCCTGGAAGGCACGAATATAAGGCATTCCGGGTTCATAATCTATAGGGGGATTACTGATAGGGAATCCGGCGGCTTCTTTAAGAAAGCCAAATGTCAGTGTCATATTGCGTGCTTCAGCAGCCTTGAAGAAGTTAATAATCGCCCAGATGAGAATACCTATGATTATCACAGTAGAAAGGACTTGAGCAAAAATCATAATGATACGTTCATCACGATAAAAAGGGATCTTATCTTTACTAGAAATTGATGGTTGATTGTTAGTCATCTCATGCTTCCATTTATAAAAAGGATGCGGCTGGAGACGCCGCATCCTTTCGATTAAATATTGGTAGCTAGAACATTATTTAACTGGCGGGGCGTAAATCAAGCCGCCGTTAGACCATAATTTATTGGGACCACGTGGGAGTGTGAATGACATTCCTTCCGGACCCATGTAGCGGTCATAAATCTCTCCATAGTTTCCTACTGCAAGGATGGCATTTGCTAACGCATCAGCTGTCAGACCTAAATCAGTATAACCCCAGTCACCCTCTTCTCCCAAGAGACGCAGGACATTGATATTATTACTGCTCTTCATTTCCTCAACATTTGCCTGGGTAACTCCCAACTCCTCAGCATTGATCAGAGCAAATGACACCAATTTTACGATATCGAACCAGGTATCATCTCCTTGCGGTACGGCAGGAGTGAGCGGTTCTTTGGAAATAGTGATATCAAGGATGATGTGAGCCTCAGGATCAGCGAAACCGCTTCTGACAGAAGCTAATTGGGATTTATCACTTGTGGTAATATCGCAGCGTCCTTCTTCATATGCACCGTAGACTGCAGATGATTCTTCGAAAATAACAGCTTCATAATCCATTTCGTTCTGGCGGAAGAAATCTGACAAGTTCTGTTCCGTCGTGGTACCGCTGGTCACACATACTGTCGCGCCATCAAAATCATCTGTTGATGTAATACCACTATCCTTCCGGATCATAAAGCCCTGGCCGTCAAAGAACATGACAGTGGTAAAATTCCCCCACTGAGCATCACGGCTTGAGGTCCAGGTTACGTTGCGGGATAAAATATCTACTTCAGCAGTCTGGAGAGCGGGTCCCCGATCTGCTGCTGTGAGAGGAACAACTTCAACTGCATCGGGATCACCAAATACTGCGGCAGCCACAGCCCGACAAAAATCAATATCAAACCCGATGTTTTTTCCATCTGCATCTAACATCCCAAACCCGGCTAAGTCTGTGCGACCTCCACAGACGATTTTGCCGCGTTCCAGGACACGGCTGAAGATATTTTCTTCTACTGGTGCAGCTTCAACCGGTTCAGCGGCAACTTCAACGGGAACTTCAACAGTCACAATGACTGTTTCAACTACTGTGATTGGTTCACCAACGGCGGGTTGTTCAGTAGTTCCACAAGCAGTAAGGACGAGCGCCAAGACAATGAATATAGCTAAAACGGGAAAATACTTTCGATACATGTTTATCTCCTTAGGCAATAGAAAGAATGAATGATCAGATAGAATCTTGTCTTATATAGCCTCCTTGATAGGATTAATTGAAAATACATATGATAAAAAAGAATTCCCCCCGATTAAATCAATTATATGTTAATAAAAAAAATTGTGCAAGGATTCATTTCTGATATTTTTCCTTAGAGGACTGCCTCATTCTTCCCGAAAATGTTTCATAGTGAGTTAAAAAATCCATTCGCCTTATTGAAAAATGTGTGGTCCTGGTTCCTAGTAATGTACACCCAAAACTATGTATCCGGGTCAAAAAATTCTTGCATGAATAGCCGTTTTACGGTATGGTATAACTATTAATCATGGAGGAGAGCAGAGTATTTTACCCCCCTAAACGAACTGGTACAATTGTCCACCTCCTGCTGATTTTGTTCTTTTCCAGTGGAGGAGCTTGGGGCATCTGGGGCACATCAAATGTCCAAGTTGCCCCTCAACTGCTGCCTTATCTGACTCTGATTCTGCTTTTCCTGATTACGGTTCCCTATCTGATTTATCGATTGTATGCACTACACCGCTCCGGATATTCCCTGGAGAGAGGGGGCATTCAACTGCAGTGGGGATGGAGATCAGAAAATATACCCATGGACCAAGTGAGATGGGTTCACAAAGCGGAAGATCTGGAAATTCCACCTCAACCCCCACTGATCCACTGGCCTGGTTCGGTAATTGGATTCAGACGTTTTCTGCGGGGACCTTCGGTAGAGTTCATGGCATCGAGAGTGAAAGGATTGGTGATTATCGCCGCCAGGGAAGGGTACTTCGCCATCTCACCCCTCCAGGGAGAAGACTTTATTCTCTCGTACAATTCCCTCACCGAGCTAGGATCAATTTCTCTACTGACAACCCAATCATCCCGACCTTCTCTTATCCTGACCGAAATCACCAGCAGAAAACCTTTACTCTGGATATTCCTGACCGGGGCAATTTTAAACATCACGCTGCTGATTTGGACGCTGCTGGTCATCCCATCCCGGGAGAAAGTATCGCTTGGGTTTACTCCAGGGGGGATACCACACGAACCTCTGGAGAGTGTGCGCCTGATCCTGTTCCCAATCATCAATACCACAGCGTATCTGGGTAATCTTGTTTTAGGTTTGTTCCTTTTCAGGAACGAAGAAAACCGGATCCTGGCTTATATTCTCTGGGTAGGAAGTCTGCTCATTGCCATCATTTTCCACATCGGGATGTTATTTATCCTCCAATAATCCCCAGTTTATCCCCAGATCAAGCCAGTTATCCACAACTATTCCTTGTTTATCCCCAAATTTATCCAGATCTTAAAGCCTGAACATTCTTTCTCTCCGGGAAAAGATTTGGTACACTAAAACGAGTTAGGAGCTGGATTCCCCTTAACGCAAGATTATGATGACTCTTGAGATGTGGATCACCATTGGTTTATTATCTGGAGCGATACTGCTGTTCATCACCGAATGGCTGCAGGTGGATCTGGTTGCTCTGGGAGTGGTGATCGGTTTAATGGTGAGTGGAATCCTCACCCCTGATGAGGCCCTGGCAGGTTTTTCCAGCCCGATCGTGATCACGGTAGCCGCCCTCTTTGTCGTCGGAGGTGCTGTGATGGAAACCGGCCTGGCGGATACCATCAGTCAAAAGATCGTTCATTTTGCGGGAGAGAGCAGATTCCGGCTGCTGGTTTTGATCATGGGGACTGTTGCTTTACTCTCCGGTTTTATCAGCGATACCGGGACAGTAGCGGTAATGGCGCCAGCAATCATCAGCATCAGCCGGAAAAAAGGCATAAATCCTTCAAAATTATTAATCCCGCTCTCCTTTGGATCGCTTCTTGGCGGTGCAATGACGTTAATCGGAACACCTCCCAATATTATCGTCAGCGATCTCCTGTTGGAAAATGGCTACACCCCTTTTCAATTTTTCGATTTTACACCTATTGGATTGACACTGCTTATTTCCGGGATCCTTTTCCTGGCTCTCACCAGCCGCTGGCTTCTTCCAGACCATAAACCAAAGACGGAACTGCAGCGGGTGGATTCCCCCGAAGAATTGGTCCAAGTCTATAAACTTCCAGAAGATCTTTATCGTCTGCGCGTACGAACCCAATCCCCCCTGGCGGGAAAAACTCTTTTACAAAGCGATCTGCGAAGCGCTTTTGAAGTGACCGTACTGGAAATCCTGCGTTCCGGATCAAGGGTTGGAGATAAACGTCTAAACTTACTTGAAAATGACTTTGTAAGTATCAAACTATCTCCCGATACAGTGGTTTATCCAAATGACATCTTGATCTGTCAAGGGAAAATCAATGACATCACCTACGCTGCTGCAACCCTCCAGCTTGGTGTGCAGCCTGCAGAAGCAAAAGACCAGAAATCTTTAGTCAATAATGAAGTGGGTGTAGCTGAAATTCTACTCCCTCCCCGCTCCCGGTTGATAGGAAAAACTCTCGTATCAGTGCGATTCGGCAGCCTCTACCAATTAACGGTATTAGCAATCAACCGCCCTGGGGCTGAGGGCAGTTTATCTCTCAAAGAAACAAAACTCCAGTTTGGCGACACCTTGTTTGTTCAGGGACCCTGGAAAAATATTCGTGCGCTTACTGATCAGCGCCGTGACTTTGTGGTTGTGGGTCAACCGGAAGCGTTGAAGGGTACCCCTCCCCGCTTAAAAATGATCCTGTCATCCTTGATTTTGGCAGGGATGTTAATTTTTCTGGTTACAAATTGGCTACCAGTTTCCACCACAGCGTTAATTGCCGCATTTTTAATGATCATCACTGGCTGTCTGGATATGAAGGACGCCTATAACAGTGTGGATTGGAAAAGCATTATTCTGATCGCCGGCATGCTGCCGATGACTACCGCCTTACAAAAAGTTGGCCTAGTAGAAGTTGGTTCAGATTGGATGGCATCCACACTGGGAGGTTTGGGGGAATTGCCAACCTTGGCAACCTTGTTCCTGATTACTGCTCTATTTACCCAGGTGATTTCCAACACAGCCACGACTGTTCTGATCGCCCCCATTGCGTTTTCTTTGGCTCTCCGCTTGGGATATCAACCCCAGGCATTCCTGATGCTGGTTGCCATTGCAGCCTCCACGGCATATGCTTCGCCGGTTGCATCCCCGGTCAACACACTGGTGATGGGATCAGGCAATTACAGCTTCAGAGACTACTTAAGGGTCGGTATTCCGCTGATTTTGATCTCAATGTTAATCACAATTCTGCTGCTCCCCCTGCTCTGGCCGTTATCCTGAAAAAAATTGGAGTATACTGGTCATTCCCCCATTATTGCATCACTCGGTTACGATAATCCTTTCAGGAACTTGATCCAGAATTATTTGCGTTTCGCTAAGGGTTAATTTCCTGCTGGTATTTTAGATTGCAGCAACAACCAGGCAACACCAACCCACAATAAAGTCATCCCGGGCATGATCATTCGGCTGAATCCTCCACCTAACCACCAATCCATACCATGTACTTGATCAAATGCAAATACATAATAAATAATAATGATGACCACAAGGCTGGAGACAGATGTCATCCATAAAATCCAAAGTTTACTGTCCGGTTTATGAGCAGACAGGAAAAATCCTATGATCGCAATTAAAGAGCCGAGGCCAACCGCTCCCCAAGTTTGAAAATCATATAGCAGTCTCAAGAAATATTTCAAGATCAGGATAAACTCCCCTTGGTGAAAATTACTTAATGAGAATTGATGGACGAGTTTTTCTATATTTCCTTCCACTGGATCAATGACAACATAAAACCTGCTGCTGGTCACTTTCCACCCCACCCATAATAGAAGTGGAATTATACCTACCAACCAAACTTTGTGGACATTTTTAAACTCTCCTGACAAGAATAGCCAGGTTAGACCAGCAATCATTATCCCGATCACCAACCACAAACCTTCTGGGCGCGTCCAAATCGCCAGCGCAAAGAAAGCACCCGACACCAACCATAACACACGCTGAGAATTTGAATGTGATTCAGATAGCGCCCGGACAAATAAAATCACCCCAACAACCAGGTAAAAAGTAAGGGGCAGATTTGCATATCCTACCCTGGCATGGCGAGCCAGGATGGGCATTGTTGCCAAGACAAGCGTGCTTAGACCAGCCAGCATAGAATCTGATCTTTCTTTCAAAAATCCATACACTACCAATAAAAGGCTCAAGTAGTAAATAGGGAAGATTAACTTTGAGGCTGGCAGTGTGTCTCCAAATGTATCCATTAACATCCCAATCAGCAGAGGAATATGTAAAGGATATGCCGTCGTATTCGTTCCTCGCGTGATCACTCCACTTAAGCCCTCGGAAGCGAGCCCTGCACCTTTTGCACCCCATAATACATAGGAATCGGTTGCATGAAATCCTGCACCAACAGCTAGAAAGATGTATAAACCACCCAAAACAACAATTAGGATTGTCCAAATTTCCAACGTTGAACCCCAAACGAATAAATCAGTAATAATGCCCAAGTGTACTTTCTTTGTTAACAAAGCAGCAACCAGGATTATCACAGATAAACCAAATAACAAGGAAAAGCAAAGGGTTAAGTTTTCAATCCAACCCAGGTAAAGAAATATGTACCCGGAAACTGAAAACACTCCCATTAAAACTCCAAAACCAATTCCCAATCTAGACCAGGGTGGTAATCCAGGAAGAATCATGGAAGCGGAATAATAACCAATAAATATCAATAAGATGAAGGAGAATAATGGAAGGAATATATCCGTTGCCAAGATTTCAAACCTGGTGAGATCAACAGGTGGTGACCCTTTCCCGAGACCATCTTCGGGACCATAGACACCCCAGGTATCATTGTGCATCCGGATGTTTACCGTCTGGTTTTGAATAATTTCGCCTGGAAATTGACTTAAGCCCATGATCAGGATATAGGTATTTTCTCCTCCTATATAATAAGCACCACAATCGATGGTCGTACAATTCTTAATTTCTCTCGGATCAAGGAAAAATTGCATGGCGTGCGTGTTGGAAAGCGTCCACATGCTAACTTCTGCGGGCGGTATGACTACAATTCCGGTATCAGGAATTTCTGCCCGGAGAAACATTATATAATCTGCAAAATTTTCACTTCGGGCAAATCGAGCCCCACGCCAGGTACCCGTACGGTCTAGGTTTGAGAGTATTCCCAAGCCAAAGGAACCCATATCGGGCACAATATATATCAGGTTGACAACAATCAATATACCAAATAGCCCAATCACGATGGATCTTTTTATCCGCTGGAACAGAGGCATCATATTTAATCAAACCCTGAATTATAAATATTGTCGAGTAATATCATGTTTTCTTTAATGGCTTGCTAAATCCCCTCTATTTGCTTTAGTAACCCTTGGCATTATATATTTCATAAATAGAAACCCCCGAAAAGTACAGATAAATATTCATTCGCCAGATATAAACTATACAAAATATCTAACTCTTAAAGTTCAGCAATTTGGATTTGTTTTTGATCAACATCTGACATTAGCTGAGGCAGCCAAAAAGCCCCAACAGAAGATATTATTACCATGAATAATCTTGTAATTAAGGCTAACAATGTTGCCTCTATAATCGTAGATCCCAGAGATACATATAATGTGGTCATAACAAGTTCTCGAATCCCAAATCCATTAAAGGAAATGGGAATTAAGGCGAAGATATATACTATTGATGCTATTTGAATAACTTCAAATATGCTTACCTTAATCCCTAAATTCACCGCCATTAGGTATGTTCCACTAAAGGAAAACAATAAAGCAATAACCGCAACAAATAAAGCCAAGAACAAGGATTTTGGATTTTTCCAATAAATTTCGATCAACGAAATTGTTTCTCGGATTTGATTTTTAATCTTGGGAATGAATACGCCCAGAATATTAACTTGAGAGAATTGGATTATTCGTGATCCAAATTCATTTTCATCATCGAATAGTTTTTGAAATAATTGCACAATTTCAGGCACAAAAGCAAAAAACGCAAACGGTAAGATAAGAAACATAACTAGAATATTCAGGAGTCTATCGATAATAATTGAAGCAAGGCATATTCTTTTCCTTGTATCGTACCTTAGTAAGCTAGCAAATCTAACCCCATCTCCCCCTATTGTTGATGGTAAAAAATTTGACACAAATGATCCCACGTAAGCAATTTTGAATACCTCGACAAGGGGTACTTCAATTTCTGCAATATTTAATAATATCATCCAGCGTAATCCTTTTAATAGAGTACCTCCGAAATGGAGAAGAAATACAGCTAACAGACTAATTATTGACAATTGTTTCAGCAAAGAAAATACGATTTCCCAATCTTGTTGTAACATCAGAGACACAATTAAGATCAGGGATACCAGAGATCCTATTATTTTTATTAGATTTCTATACTTAGAGAATTTCATTCTTGACAACTTCCATGAAGACAGTTTCATAAAAAGAGACTTATACAATTAATATCAAATGCCTTGGATTTAATGAGTGAATCTTGACGATATTTAGACAGTAGAATTTCATCTGAAAGTAACATCTTCAACTTTGCGAGATATGATTCCAAACTACCTGTATTACATAGGTACCCATTTTCTCCATGCTCAACAATATCCATAAAACCTCAAATATCACTGACTATTAAAGCCAAACCAGATGCCAGAGCTTGGACACCTACAACAGGTAAACCCTCTGATTTTGAGGGCAAAAATAATATATCACTTTGCTGAAATTCCTTCTTTACATCATCAGGGTGTACCCAACCAGAGAATTTTACTCGATCCTCTAATCCATGTTTTTTGGCTTCCTCTTTCGTCTCTTTAAACAGCGTACCATCTCCCAACATGACTAACTCCCACACATATTCATCTAGTTCAGCCAAAGTTTGAATAACTAAAATTGGATATTTTTGGGGTACAAAACGCCCCGCAAAAATAATCCTGGGAGGGTTGTGGACAGCCATTCTTTCAGGTTTAAATTTCCAAATATCCACTCCATTATGGATTACCTTGATTGGAACTTGATAGTGGTTTTGGGCTAACCTGCGAGTAAACTGACTTACAGCAATGACCTGCTTAGCATGCTTCCAGATGGGAAAGGTAAATGGCTGAATAAATCGAAACCACCGGTCAGTTTTATCTGGTGTCCCGCCAAGAATATCACCTAAATGCACGGTTAACACATAAGGAATTCCAGTCAATTTTGACAGCACCCAAGCTGTCGGACCAGCGGGAACCGCAAAATGAACATGGATCACTTCAGGTTTCGAACGCTTACAAAGAAAAAATCCCCTGAAAACCGAATTGATAATGTAAGAGACCATGGCCAATATGCTTGCCCTGGAAGGATCCCTTCTCAGAGTGGGCACCCTTATTATTTCATACGCTTTTTCAGAACTTCCAGTTCCCCCGTGGATACCACTCAGGATACCAGCAGAAAGAATCTTAATCTCATGACCTAATTCCGATAGACCTTGACAAAGATCTTTCGCGACATGACCTCCTCCTCCCACCGGGGGAAATTCACCCGTTAAAACCAATATTCGCATCAATTATCCTCGTTGATTATTTTGCGAATTGCATAGGTAGGTTTATTTTGAGCTTCATGATATGTGCGAACCAACAACTCAGCAATAAGCCCCATTAAGATTGATTGAAATCCCATTATTACAATCATAATTGAGGCAGGGAAGAGGGGAGACGAAAAGGGAGATATACCTAAACCTATGCGGCGGATCAATAGGAAAAACAAGATAGCAATACCACCTAGCAACAAGAATAATCCAAGTCCTCCAAATAGATACAGGGGGTTTTGAGAATAACTGATCAAAAACTTTACAGTGAAAAGATCCAAGACAACCTTTAAAGTCCGTTCCAAACCATACTTGGTTTTTCCAGACCTTCGTGGGTGATGCTTTACTTCAATTTCTGTTATCCTTGCTCCAACATGAGCTGCATAAGCTGGAATAAAGCGATGCATTTCACCATACAAGCGAAAACCAGTCAGAATGTCTTTTCGATATGCCTTTAGGGAACAACCATAATCATGTAAATGTACTCCCGTCACCCATGAAATAAGTTTATTAGCAATTTTTGATGGAATAATCCGGGTGAATATTTTATCTTTCCGGTTTACTCTCCAACCGCTAACTACATCGTACCCTTCATCAATCTTCTTCAATAAAAGAGGAATGTCGGTGGGATCGTTTTGCATATCTGCATCCATAAGGACAAGAATATCACCAGTAGCATAATCAATTCCAGCCGCGATAGCTGCAGTTTGGCCAAAGTTCCTTCGCAAGGAAATCACAATAATATGCTCAGGGTTTTCTTCTGCAATAGATTTCAATTGCTGAAAACTCCCATCGCTGCTCCCATCATCAATGAAAAGGATTTCCCAACTATACAGTTGGTCTCGTAGGGTATTAAACAGAGTTTCAACTAATTCTGATAATGTCTCGCGTTCATTATATACAGGAATAATCACTGAAACCTTCATCGTCTTCTCCAGGAGATAAAAAGCTCGAACTTAAGAAAATCGCAAACATTGGTTTAGTCTACGTTTAGATTCGATATTTGAATTAAATGCCACCATATACTCAGGTTTTTCAATTCTAGATAAATTATAAGCCATTCCTAATATGATTGACAGCATAAAAAAATACTCCGTCAGTAAACGCAAAAATTATCTTTGAAATGGATCTGTGTATCCATATCTCAAACTATTCAATATCTACAATAATTAATACACCTTCAGGTGTGCCACTCGTTTTATAAATGCATCAAAAAGGCAGTGACCAATCAGGGATATGAGGTACTATTGGGAAAAATCTCCACAACTGTATTCCTGCATTAGTTAATTGTAATAAGTGAAGGGATATCATATAATTTGTTTATTACTCACATCTATGATCGAAATTTTGATAACAAAAGATAATAAACATCATTAATTTATTCTTTCCGTAAGGACGATTCTGTGATGAAGAATATTATTTCAAAACACTTTCTCTTCATATTATTAATTACATTCAATATTCTATTTGCGGTTTTCTTCGGGGGTGATTTTGGAGACTCTACTGACGAGAATGTGAGATATGAATATGCTCTAGAATCAATTGTTAGGTATTCAAACCTAGAGCCCAATCCAAGGATTAAAGATAAAGGACCTATTTATTTTGTTTTGGCAAAATTCGGAGGAGATTTGATACGTTTGATAAATCCCAATTTATCAAATATTCAGGCATGGCATCATATCCATTTCCTATCATTTATCCTGGCAATAATCGCATTTTACTCTATCTGTTTACATTTTCTTTCACCGCAATTAGCCTTTATTACTTCTGCCTTGTTCAATACTCAACCCCTCCTCTTTGGCCATGCTTTTATTAATCCTAAAGACATACCTTTTATGTCATTATTTTTATTAACCGTGTCCTCTGGGTTAATAATGGTAAACAAACTGAAAGATACTAATAAAGACATCAACGTAAGTGAATTTCTACCGGTCATATCAAGATCCATTCGTCAAGATTGGTTTAAATTGAAAAAACATCAACAGATACTCTGCTTTCTTATGATCTTCTTTCATCTTACTGGTATCTTACTGCTTTTAACGTTTGCAGAACAAGTCCAGCTAAAAATTCAATCAATGATAAATAATCTCGATTACGGTTGGGCTTACAACTTCATAAATAGACTTGCCCAAACCCTTTTCAATGGAGATATCAGTAATGGTGTTTCCATCCAAAATGTTAAAACTGTTTATCCATATATATTGGTTTTTCTCATAATCGCTCTACTGCTTCTTATCCTCGTGTTATCTATCTTATATTTTCCAAAAAGCTTTGGATTGATATCGGGCTTTTCGTCAAGAAAGGAAATCTTTTCTGATTTTTCTATTGTCTTGAAAAACAAGTGGCTTTATCTTTCGGGATTAATCTTGGGTATATCGATCACAAATCGCTCACTAGGAATGACAGCAGGATTATTTATCCTATTCTATTTATGGGTAAAGGACCGGTCAAAATTTTTATCAACTTCGATAATATATCTGGGAATTACCCTAACAGTTGTCTATATAACTTGGCCGGGCTTATGGGGAAATCCAGTTCTCGGGATCTTTCAAAGTCTACTCAGCGTTTCTACTTTTTCATGGGGCGGCAAGGTTCTTTTCTTTGGTGAAACCATCTCTCCGAACAATTTGCCCGCAATATACATACCCACCTTGATATCCATTCAAATTACGATTCCAGCGCTGATCCTTTTCGTTGTGGGAGTAATTGTATTCCTGTTTAAAAGATATGAGAATGAGCTAGATAAAACTTTATTCTTCATAATTGCAACCTGGTTTATCTTACCATTATTGGCAATCTTGATAGTAAAACCAACAATCTATGATAATTTCCGCCACTTTTTATTTATTACCCCTCCTATTTTTCTATTTGCAGGTTTAGGTTTCGAGTTTATCTTATCCAATATTAACAAAAAAACATATTCAATTCTATTAACCTTAGCAATATTGCTCCCGGGAATTATCGCTATCGTTAATCTTCATCCATATCAATACATCTATTACAATAGTTTCATAGGGGGGACAGAGGGAGCTTTCCGGAAATTTGAAACCGATTATTGGTATACATCCTATTACGAAAGTACAAATTATATAAATCAGGTGTCATCAAAAAATGATACTATTTTAGTATATGGACCTTCACATATTGTTGAAAATTATGCTAGGGAAGACTTAACAATACTAAAATACAACAAGAAACATGCGGAAAGCCAATTTGAAGAATCTGATTATGCAATTATCTCTAGCAGAGGAAACAAAGATCTATACTTACTGTCGGATGAACAATTAATTTACACCATTGAAGAGTCAGGAGCAACCTTAGTGGTTGTGAGAAAATTAAAATAGCTTTATGGGACTATCTAGAATTTTGGAATGATAGATAAGAAATATCTGGGTCAATTCTGATCGATCAAATCAATGATAAATCTCAAATCTAATCTGGATAGCCTACTCTTCAGTAGAAGCCACTAGTTTTAAAAAAAGAACCGGGTTCATCGAGGAACCCGGTTCTTTTTCTTACTTCCCAATCTCCCTCAAATGCGGGAACAACAACACTTCCCTGATTGTTTGTTGATCCGTAAGCAACATTACCAGCCGATCCACTCCCATGCCGAAACCTCCACTGGGAGGCATTCCGTAGCGCATCGCCCGCAGATAATCTTCATCAAGCGGGTGGTGTTCGTCATCAGCTTCTGTATAGGAGCGGCTCATTTCCAGGAAACGCTCCTCCTGATCCAGAGGATCATTGATTTCTGTAAACGCATTGCAGAGCTCGAGTCCGCCCATAAATCCTTCAAACCGCTCTACTGTACCAGGGTCTCCTTCTTTGGTCTTTGCCAGCGGGGAGATTTCTCTCGGATAATCATATACAAAAGTGGGCTGGATGAAAGTAGGTTCCAGGAAATGACCCAGAAGGTCATCGATAAGCTTGCCGCGGGGAGCTTTAGGATTAAACTCCATATCCAGGGATTTCATTTTTTTGGACAGATCTGCAGCCGTTTCGTGTTGATGGATATCAATCCCGATCTGATCAATAATGCCTTCTCTGAGATCTACTCGCTGCCATGGTTGGTCCAATCGAATTTCCTGGCCCCTATAGGTAAAAGATTTCGCTCCTAAAACCTCTTCAACCACAAAGGAAAACATCTCTTCCGTAAGCGACATCACATCCTGGTAATCAGCATAAGCCCAGTAAAATTCCATCTGTGTAAACTCAGGATTGTGCTTAAAGGAAACACCTTCATTTCGGAAATCCCGACCGATTTCGTACACTTTCTCAAACCCGCCTACCAGCAATCGTTTTAAGTACAGCTCAAAGGAAATTCTCAGGTAGAGATCCTGTTTAAGTTGGTTGTGATGGGTGATAAACGGCTGCGCGGCTGCTCCGCCATAAATGGGCTGAAGGATCGGGGTTTCCACCTCCAAGAATCCCTTTGAGTCCATAAAATGCTGAATAGCCCGGATGGTTTTTGTTCGGATCCGAAATACTTCTCTCACCTCCCGATTCACGGCTAGATCTGCATAACGCTGCCGGTAGCGTGTTTCGGGATCTGTCAGGGTCGCATGCTGGACAACCTCGCCCTCCACAACCTCATCTTTTGCTGCAGGAAGCGGTGTGATTGCTTTTGCCAGCATGGCATATTCTGAGATCCAGAGTGATACTTCCCCCGATCGGGTGCGAAAAATTTTTCCGGCGGCCTGAATAAAATCCCCCAGATCAAAATAATCCTTAAAGAAATTTATCTGGTCCTCACCGATGTCATTGGCTCTGAAAAAGAGCTGAATTCTTGCGGTGCCATCTTCGATATGGGCAAAGATGATTTTTCCCATCGGACGGACGGAGCGGATCCTGCCAGTCAGGATTGCCCGGATTGGCTCATGATCCTGATCTTTTTCAACCGCAAGGAAGTCCTCAGTTGCTTCCTGAATTGTATGGGTCCGTTTTGTCCGCCTTGGATAGGGATCTACACCCAAGTCTTTTAATTGGTTAAGTTTTTCCAGACGAACTTTTTCCAGATTAGAATAATCTGCCATAAAAACTTCCTTGTGATTAAAAAAAACCCGTGCGGTGTTTCAGCGCACGGGGGAGAATTCAAATCAAACGGTTCAGCCAATTTTCAGGATTTTCACCGTGAAGACCCCTCCCGGGGCAGGAACATCCACCTTATCCCCTTTAGCATGTCCCATTAACGCGTTTCCTAATGGTGATTCGTAGGAAATTTTCCCTTCCACAGGATCAGATTCTGCGCGACCGACAACGATGTACTTTTCCTTCTCTTTTTCGGTTGTTTCAATCGTTACTTTTGTCCCGATCTGAACCACATCGGTGTCAGCCAGGTCATCAACGATTTCAGCCTGCGCAAGAATACTCTGCAAATATTGGATACGGCCTTCTACAAATGCCTGGGCATTTTTTGCCGCATCAACTTCCACGTCTGCATCCACGCCGAGAGGACTGCCATCCAGGGCTTCTCTCAACCGGTCAGCGACTTCCTGCCTTCTTTCCGATCGGAGGTATTCAAGTTCTGTCTTTAGTTTATCATACCCCTCTTGGGTTAATAACGATGGTGCCATAAGGTTTTCCTGCACTTTCCCGGGATTTCATCTATTAATAGAAAAAGAGCTTTTATAAGAGGTTTTACACCCTTAAAAGCCCTACCCTGTGAAAAGTGGGGTTATTTTATCATAGACAATCTAAGCCTGCAAGGGAGTAATACTTCCTCAATAATCAGTCTTTTTCAACCGTTTTCCACAACCTTACACCCCCCATAGTGGATGAATATGCCTTTATTTCTTCCTTTAATGCCCCTTCATTCTCCCAAAAGATGGAAGTTTGGGATTGATAGAACTGCGATGCCTCTTGCCAACCCTGACACCCTTTTTCGGAAATAAGGAAGATTTCCTGCTCCCAATCTGCAGACCCTGCCATGAAATTCAGGATTTCTTTTCCACTAGACTCCCTGACATACGGGTAATCTGCATAGTAATAGAGAGGAATTCCCAAACGGCTGGCGGCTTTTCGGGTTAATTCGTGATCTACATGATTTCCAATGCCTAGCGGGACAATTATCCGAGCATCGGCAGGAAGCTGGTTTTTCAAATCTTCAGTCAGAGAAATAATTAATTTTGCCTCTCTCGGATCCAATCCACCAAATAGATCATGATCACTCAAATAATAATAATCACCTGAGTCTGATTTTCGATAAATACAATCAAAATATGAAAAATAACGAGGTACTGCACCGACAACCTTGCTGGCCTTCCGATCCTCTTCTCTGCGGATCTGGATTGCGTTCTCCCCTAAGCCCCAATTCTGATGCAGGGTTTCAGCAAAGGGCGACAATGGTTCACCTGGAGGATCAGCAGCACAAATGGTCCAGATTTCAACTTCCTGACCAGCCCGGGTTTGTTCCCAAATTAATCCACCACAAGAGTATATAACATCATCTAAATGAGGGGAGAGATAGATCCATTTCATAGTTAATTTGTATCACATTCAATCCAGCTTTTCTACCTGGACCCACATCTGAAAACCATCAGTTGTAATCTGTATAGATCCATGTTGATCCGTCCGCAGCAAGGAATACCCCGCCAGGCTGTCTATCAATCCTCTGTCCGGGAGCCCCTGACTGTCTTTTATCCCCACACTTAATAAAAAGCTCTGGGGATTCAGGTTTCTTATCCACTTAGAAGGATTGCTGGATTGGTACCCATTGTCTGCCAGCAGGAGTAGGGTCACCTCCCCCAAATCACGTCCCATTCTCGTTTCCTCCCGATAATCTTCCGTGATTCCAAAAGGAAAAAGGGCTCGAAAGTATTTATATTCAACCAGGAGAGTTCCTCCCCGACGGCTTTCAGAAAGCACGGTGATTTTTGCACCATCACCCAATTCCAGAACCTGTCCGGGTTCCCCGTAGATAGTCCGAACATTATTCTTCTCCAATTCATTTCTCAGGTTTTCTGCTTCCCAGCAGAGAGAATCTGCACCCAGCCAGTACACTACATCCGGCGGAAAACGGGGAAGAATTCCAGCAAGAGCATCGATGTCCTGTTCCAGAGGAGAGGCAATCAGGAGATAATTCAGCCCTCTTCGAAAGGGCGGCTGTCTGCGCCCCAGGTGGTCGGAAAGGCGTTTTGGGCTGGGACCTCCATTAATCAGTACTTTTTGTCCTGAAGGAGTAACGACATATACCGCGCTACCGGTCCCAACATCCAGCAAGAAAATATGCAGCCGTCCATCTGGAGCGTTGAATACTGCCCGCCAGCTTACTATCAAGGCTATACCCAAGCCGGCTGAAATCAGCGATGGTGTTAAGGCAGCGGCGATCCGGGTAAAAAAGGACCCTCCGAAGGTTACAACTGCCAGACTAAGGTAAATCAACACGATCCATCCCTTCGCCACTTCTCCAGTATAAAAGGTTCTGATAGGCATTGTGCTGAACCACTCTACTACCCGAATTGTGTAGAGCACAAAAGGATAAACCAACGGAGCAGATAACTTTCCCAGCGGGAACCAGATCAATCCTAAAATCAACGCCAATCCCCCTGCCAGCATAATAGGCGGCTGTACTGGAAGGATTGCAGGGTTCGCCAAGAAGGTGATGAGTGAAAAGGAATGAAAATGAAACAACATGACCGGAAAAGTTGCCAGCTGCGCTGCAAAGGTAAACAGAACGTATTCACTAACCGGTTGAGTAATTCGTTGAGAAGTTTCTAAAGGCAGAACCTTGGATGAGAATTCTAAAAATTTCTGAGCAAATGGATCAGCATATAAAATTAATCCCAAAGTTGCAGAAAGAGAAAGCTGGAACGAGATATCCCAGGGAAGTTGGGGATTCAACAGAATCATGATCAGACTCGCCAAGGCAGCTGCATTTACTCCGTGCTGGCGCCGTCCAATTTGCTGGGCAAAGATTGACAAACCGCCCATCACAGCTGCCCTGACAACTGCGGCATCTGCGCCCACCAGCAGAGTATAAACTCCAATCCCGATCACAGCCGCAAAAGCTCCCTGGCGTGGATTAAGCATCCGGCTAAAAAATCGAGAAAATAACCCTGCCACAATGGTGATGTTAAACCCGGAAATGGCGATAATATGCGAAGTACCAGTATCCCGGAAAGCCTGCTGGACATGATCAGGAATTCCAGTTTCAACACCCAATAATATTCCCGCCAGCAGGGAAGCTTCCGGATCTGGCCAGAGCTGGTATAAAACAGCCATCGCTCTGGATTTCAGCCCAAAAATAACCCGCATCAAGAAACTTCCCTGCCTGGACTCCACTATTTCAACATCGGCATTGGGTAGATATACATAAATGCCCTGGCGTTTCAGATAATCCCGATACGAAAAGTCTTCTCCTTCCGGAGGTGTTTCCAAGTATCCAGTCAGGATTACCCGATCACCATATTGAACCTGTTCTTCTACTTGAATTTTCGCCAGCAGCAGCCCATGGACAACGAGAATTTCACCATTCTGGGAGATTTGAATATGTTCGGTTTTTATCTGAAGATTGGTCATCTGATCTCGAGAATCTGGAAAATCATTAACCAAGCCAGTGAGAGTTACTGGGGAATCCTTGTCAGCAAAATTTGTTAGATAAGATGGGTTTTGGAAATCCGGAAGTGCCAAAAGGTAGCGGATGCCGCCGGCGGTAAACACTAAAAAGAGGCAAAGAATCAAAACCTTCGGAATGTTTGACAATCTCTGGTGACCGGGAAATTTAAGCCATAGAAGACCGCCCAGAACCAGACTGCCTCCAACCCCAAAAAGAATCCAGACAAGGATACTCCAGGAAAGGGCATCGGCTGCTATGACTCCCGCAAAAAAAGAGCTGGTAATCCAGATAATCTGCATCTTATTCCCCCAACACCGTCGATTTAAATAACAAATCCCCCTAAAACCTCAAATTGTGCTGCCGCAGATTTTATTCAATATTTACGAGGATAAAATTATCCCGTAGAACACGCTTCTCATCGTTGGCTTCATTAGCCCGATACATCAACTGCTGCGCTAGAATCGCTGTTCCAAACACAAACAGGCGTCTGGGTGAGGGGTTTTCTTCCCGCAGGATTACTTCATCCGGGATTTTTAGTCTTTTACAAAGGTCTCGAATTTCCATTTCCGCGAAGTTACCCTCCCCCATATCGCGAATAAACCGGTTCCGTATGTGCCAGATCAGGACCAAGTCATGATACTCTGTCCTGCTGATTAAACCAAATCCAAAGGCTGCTTTGATTCTGGCTTCAAAAGTACCCAGCGGATTTTCTTCCCCCAATAACATCTTGGAAATCTTTTCATCGTCAACAATAAAACACTCAAGCAGCCGAGACAAATGAGTATTCAAATAGGTGGTCCCTAGAATTGCTACAGCCCGGTCACTCTTCTTTTGAAATTCATCAACCAACCGCTTCCATTCCCGGATAGATCCGGATTTTTGGTCTTCCATCTCTACTTTCCTCAGACAAAACGATCAAATTATTATCAGGTCTATTTATTATACATGACAACTTGAGTTCAGGTTAAGTAGAAAACCCTCTCCAATCGGATTTGTTCAATGGATCTTCCCTTCACTAAATATCCATTCAAACTCTCTTATGTAGACCTCCGCAATTTGCTCACTGTAAATTACCAACGTGTTCTCATCATTAATTGTTTCTGCGCTACGGGTGAGATTATAGGAACCGGTGACCACAATCCGTTCATCCAGAATAATCACTTTATGGTGCATCTTTTCCGGATGCCCGTCTAATAGAACCTCCAGGTTATGGTCACGCAACCTACTGTATTCAGATCCCAGCCCTGAACGCTCCTGGTAAGCATCAACCACACCCCGGATAATAATACCCCGGCCTGCCTGATAAATGAGCGCATCGGCAATCGGGTCTGACGTGAACGCATAAAACATAAAATCAATCGACCTCTCCGCCTCCAGTATCAGCTCGATAATCCGCTCAGCTGTGGAATCGTCCGGTGAAAAATAAGTTTCCATCTGTATACTGTCAATAGTTAACACTGGATGGGGAGTATTTTCCAATATTGTTTCTCCAAAAAACCCTTCCAGGTACATTTCTTCAAATTCAGCCGTGTAATTTTCCGCCACCAGAGTGGAACGGATACGGACCAGATTGTTAAGGTGGCGATAAGCGCCGTTAATAGTCAAGTTCATCGAGCCAGTCCAAACTTCTGACTGATCAATGATAAAAAATTTGTTGTGCATTAATCCTTCAGCGTGGTCAGGGACGATTATAATTCCAGCAACAATCAACTCCTGGATCTCAGGCCGGTCTATTGAGTCCTCTTCCACCACTATCCTGACAATAACTCCTCTTTTATAAGCTCGAATCAACGCATTCTTGATTGTCCACAAGTTAAGATCATACAATGCAGCATCAATTTGATACCGGGCATCATCCAGTGAGTCGGCCAGCAGCCGGTCTGGTCCGTCCCGAAAATCATCATTAACCGGTGCAGTAAAGTAGACACTGAAAAGCTGATTGGGCGAGGAAAACACCGCCGGTGTGGTACTGGGAACAGGATCCAGCCAGCTGGCAGCATCCGGGCTGCATGCCCCAAGGCAAATAACCAGGCAAAACAACAACCCAGTATAAAAAACTGGTTCTTTTTTGATATTCCTGAAATTCAATTTATCCCCCTCAGGCTGCTTTTAAGCAGCGGATGAGCACATTTCTCCGATGCGGTTGAGTCCTGTGTTCAAACAGGTATACCCCCTGCCAAGTTCCGAGATGAAGATCTCCCCCGTCAATAGGAATGCTTAAACTGGTTGCAGTCAGTATGGATCTCATGTGGGAAGGAGAATCATCCTTACCTTCCAAAGTATGACGGTACCAGGATTCCCCCTCGGGTACAAGATGTTCCAAAAAAAACTCTAAATCCTGTCGGGCTGTTGGATCATAACTCTCATTGATCACCAGAGATGCGCTGGTATGAGGGATAAATAGATGGCAAATACCTTCCATAACTGCCCAATCCTGAATCAACGGGGAAATTTGATGTGTGATTGGATAAAGTCCTTTCCCCCGGGTTTCTATTTGTATCGTTTCTTTAAACCAATTCACAATCTTCCCTCCCTCTTCCAATTGTACCGGAAAATGGATGCAGAAAACAAAAAGGGCAGCGATTTCCCGCTGCCCTTTTGACTGTTTTTAGTGGATTAACTAGGAATCGCTGTCGGAATCATCGTCGGAATCATCGTCGGAATCATCGTCGGAATCTTCGTCCGAATCATCGTCCGAATCATCGTCCGAATCATCATCGGAATCTTCGTCGGAATCATCGTCGGAATCTTCGTCGGAATCATCGTCGGAATCATCGTCGGAATCATCGTCGGAATCATCGTCGGAATCATCGTCGGAATCATCGTCGGAATCATCGTCGGAATCATCGTCGAAATCATCGTCGAAATCATCGTCGGATTCGTCGTCGGATTCGTCGTCGGAATCAGCGCTGAAAATGTCTGCGCTGTCTTCCGGTCCGGTGCTGAAAGAAGTCACGCTCTCGCCCAGGGGTTGAACATCCTGTGCCTGCGGTCCTTTGTCGCTTTCAACAACATCAAATTCAACCCGCTGACCCTCGTCAAGCGTTTTGAAGCCGGCTCCGTTGATCGCGCTATAGTGGACGAATACATCGCCTTCACCATTATCGCGCTCAATAAAACCGTAGCCTTTTCCTGCGTTAAACCATTTTACAGTGCCGGTCTCACGCTCTGCCATAAAAATCTCCTTCGTACTAAATGATATGAACTCAGCAGGGCGTTCCCCCTCGTTCTAAACAAAATAATTGCTCAAGAAACGTACGTTCTGCTACTGCAGCGGTATTTCTCCAACTACATTGAATTAATATAGCATGAACAATGAAGATCGTCAACTTAACAACGATGAATTGACTATACAACTTTATTATTCACCTAAACGGGGGGGGCATGGATTAGCGGTCAAAACTGGTTAAAATCGAGGGACTATCAAGAAAATTCAAGGCTGCTTCTATAATTAAGAAAAAATTATTTATTTATTTATTTTTACTCAGTCTGGTAAACACCGCTATAATTAAACTGGCTCACAAAATAATGATCTACTTAATCAAGACAAGAATTACAGGGAACAAGTTTATGAATTTCATCACTACGATAATCCTCTTAGGTATCTCAGCGAGTTTTTTCATATTTAGTTTTGCATTTGTGATTACCTCTCTCCGGGAGGGGGAACAAAAAGCTTCAACCTGGTCAGCTGGGATCACCCTGACAGGAACAGCCCTCCTTTCGAGCTCCCTCATGCTTCCTCTGCAAGGGAGAATGATTTTTATCGGAATTCTGCTGGGTTTGGGGTTGATTACAACGCTGGTCTTTAACTTCCCACTTGGGGAAGAATCCGGAGAGGACTCTGATCCTCTCCATCAGGTTGATGAACGGGAAATCATCTTCGCCCGGACTCGGTTAATTCCAGGTTCCGTCGAATATGAGGCATATTACCGGCTCCATCCCAAACATCAGGAACAGGATGATGCCTCACGGGAAAAACCGGGTTTGCTCTCTCCTGAAGCCAGCTACACAGATCCTCTGCACTCAGCTGCTGCGGGAGCCAGTTTTTACCTGACAAATGCACTACGGGAAGCAGTGGACGGTCCTGTCGCGGAAGTTAAGAAGGATTATTCCCCGGAAATCCTGACCCGGACAGTGAAATACCTAACAAAATATTACGGCGCCCTGGACTGCGGGGTAACTATCCTGAAATCTATCCATATCTACTCCCATATCGGCCGCGGCAGCGGAAAATATGGCGCACCGGTCAAGTTAAAACACCAATTCGCTATCGCCTTCACGGTAGAGATGGATTATCAGATGACCAGCTCAGCCCCCTACCCGCCGATCACCATGGAATCCGGCAGGCAATATGTTGAATCGGCTCGGGTTGCCATACAGCTGGCAGCTGCAATCCGCTCCCTGGGTTTTCCTGCCCGGGCTCACATTGACGGAAACTATCGGGTTATTGCTCCGTTGGTTGCCAGAGATGCAGGTTTAGGAGAAATCGGCCGGATGGGATTGCTGATGACTCCCCGTCAGGGTCCCCGTGTGCGGGTGGGAGTGGTTACAACCGATCTACCCTTGATCGCAGACAGTTATCAGGCGGAAAGAAGTTTGTTTGGTTTCTGCAGGATCTGCCAAAAATGTGCCGATAACTGCCCCAGCCAATCCATCTCCCTCGGAGACCGGGAGATAAACAACGGCGTTCTGCGCTGGAAAATTAACCCGGAATCCTGCTACCATTACTGGACAATTATCGGAACTGACTGCGGGCGGTGTTTGGCAGTCTGTCCCTATTCACATCCTGATAATTGGGCTCATAACCTGGTACGCTGGGGAATAACCAAATCCGGCACCTTCCGAAGGGCAGCGCTGGTATTGGATGACTTCTTCTACGGAAAAAAACCAAGTTCCAGGTTCAAATCTGTTTTACCCCAACATCAAAAAAACGACTCTGACAAGATAAACTTGATCCCTCTAAATAAGGTAAAATAATTACCATGACGGTCTGCCCCTTCAGGATTGGCTGAGATGCAAACATTAAGATCCTTTGCGGACTGAAATATATCTATAAAGGAGAGCTGCTTATGATTCCTGTTACGTTGGCTAGATGGCAGTTCGCAATCGTCACCATCTACCATTTCTTTTTTGTCCCTGTTACGCTGGGATTAGCGATCTTCCTGGCTATGCTGGAGACTCGCTATGTAATCAGCGGCGATGAGATTTATAAACGAATGGTCAAGTTCTGGGGGAAAATATTCCTGATCAACTTTGCCATTGGTGTAGTAACTGGCCTCGTTCAGGAATTCCAATTTGGTCTCAACTGGTCGGAATATTCCCGCTTCATGGGCGACATTTTTGGCGCCCCGCTGGCTATTGAAGGATTGCTAGCCTTTTACCTGGAATCCACCTTCATCGGTATCTGGATCTTTGGGTGGGATAAACTCTCGAAAGAAGCCCATTTAGCTGCCATCTGGATGGTCGCTATTGGTTCCAATATGTCCGCCTTTTGGATCCTGGTAGCAAATTCATTTATGCAGAATCCTGTGGGCTACACCATTCGCAACGGTCGGGCAGAAATGACAGATTTTTGGGCTCTGGTCGGGAATCCAAATGTCTGGCATCAATTCCCGCACGTTTTGACTGCAGGCATCTCAGTGGGTGGTTTCCTGGTGATGGCATTCAGCGCTTATCACTTATTAAAGAGAAATCCCCAGACTCAGGATTTTTTCCAGCGTTCTTTCCGCTGGGCTGCCGTTTTTGCACTGGTGGGATCAGTGCTGGTGGGATTGATCGGACACGCTCAAGGTCAATTCCTGGCGAAAAACCAGTCAATGAAAATCTCAGCCATGGAAGGACACTGGGATACTGAACAGCCGGGATCTTTCTCTGTGATCGCAATTATTGATGAAAAGAATCAAGAAAACACCTTTGATTTAAAAATCCCTTACGCCCTTTCTTTCCTGCTCTATAATGACTTCAGCAGCGAGGTAGTGGGAATCAAGGAGCTGCAAGCCAAATCAGAAGCCCTCTACGGACCGGGAAACTATATTCCGCCAGTCACTTTGAGCTATTGGTCCTCAAGGACCATGATTGGAATCGGAATGCTGATGGTCCTGATATCCGGACTCGCGGTGTTCTGGTCCCAAAAGAATACTCTTGAAAAGCAGACTTGGTTCATTAAACTCCTCATTCCTGCCGGGCTGCTGCCCACAATTGCTATCACTTCAGGCTGGTTGATAGCAGAAACCGGTCGCTGGCCCTGGATCGTACACGGCTTACAGAAAATTGAGGATGCAGTTTCCCCAAATGTCAGTTCTGGAAATATCATCTTCTCCCTGGTCAGCTTTTCACTGATTTATGGGGTGATGCTAATTGTGGGTGTATCGCTGGCGTTAAAATACGGTAAAAGCGACCCACCTCCAGCGGATGTCAGAGGAGAGTAATCATGGACTTAAACACAATCTGGTTTATTCTGATCACAATCTTGTTTATGGGATTCTTCTTTTTAGAAGGATTTGATTACGGCGTTGGCATCCTACTCCTGATAATCGCGAAAAAGGATAACGAGCGCAGAGCAGTCATCAACAGTATTGGACCTATTTGGGACGGCAATGAGGTCTGGATGATTACCGCCGCCGCCGCTTTGTTCGCCTCTTTTCCTCATGTATACGCCACCCTCTTCAGCGGCTTCTATATCCCGCTGATCATCATGCTGTTGGGATTGATCATGCGAGGTGTGGCTTTTGAATTCCGCAGCAAACGGGAGGATCAAGTCTGGCGTAACTGCTGGGATTGGGCACTTTCCATAGGCAGCCTGATTCCCGCTCTGCTCTGGGGTGTGACTATTTCCAACATGATGCGTGGATTTGCTATTGAGGCTGATATGAACTACTACGGGGGGATGCTGCCTCTTCTTAATCCTTACTCCCTGCTGGGCGGTTTGGTCTTCCTGGGTTTATTCACGCTTCACGGAGCCAGCTTCCTGGGATTAAAACTGGAAGGAGAGCTCAATCAAAAAGCAAAAGATATCGCCCGAAAAATCTGGATTCCCGTAGTGGTCCTGGCAGTAGGATTCCTGGTTTGGACCTACTTTAAAACGGACATTCTTAACAATCCAGGGTATGACGGGTTAATCCCGGCAGTTCTGGCAGCTGTCTCATTGTTGGCATACGGTTGGTTCCTGCGAAAAGGAAAGGAAGGTCTCACTTTCATCTTCGGTGGATTGGCCATTTTGTTGGTCACAATCATGGTATTCTCCGGTCTTTTCCCACGGATTTTAATCTCAACAATTGATCCCGCCTATAGCCTGAACATTTACAATGCCTCTTCAAGTCAATACACACTGAAAGTATTGACCATTGTGGTGGCGATTTTCATGCCGATTATCTTGATTTACCAAGGGTGGGCTATCTGGATCTTCAGAAAAAGGCTCAGCCCGGAAAGCAGTGATCTGCACTACTAAAAAAAAGAGGTTGATGATTTGAAGTGCACCCAAAAAGGTGAATAAATAAAAACACTCCAATACAAGAGATGTTTTTATTTCGTGTCCGGTTTCAGGGTGTCATTTCAATTGCCAACTTTTTTTTTAATTTTATTTTTCCAAGACTCAACAACTATTTTGGACTACAGCGCGTTGACCACCTGCAGGATATCATCTGCGACTTCATCTATCAGCTGATCTCCGTTGACCTCGTGCAGGATTCCACGTGCCCGGTAATACTCTATCAAAGGACTCGTCTGAGCCTGATAAACCGCAAAACGGTTCCTGACAGTCTCCGGTTTGTCATCCTCCCGCTGGTACAGTTCACCCCCATCTTTGTCACATATTCCAAGTTCCTTTGGTGGGTCAAACTTCAAGTGGTAGGATTGACCGCAAGTCCGGCAAATCCGCCGGCCGCTGGCGCGCTCCACCAGGACATCTTCCGGCACGGCTACTGAAATCACTGCTGACAGGGATGCGCTTACTCCTGCTAGAATTTCATCCAAAGCTTCCGCCTGGGGGATGGTCCGAGGGAATCCGTCCAGCAGGGCACCTCCAAGGCAATCCTCCCGGTGCAGCCGTTCTTTTACCATCCCGATGGTGACCTCATCCGGCACCAGGTCTCCGCGGTCCATATATTTTTTTACATCCAATCCCAGATTAGTTTGATTTTTTATATTGTCCCGGAATAAATCCCCAGAAGAGATCTGGGGGATGCCAAACAATTGGGTTAGACGGGCAGCCTGGGTGCCTTTCCCTGACATCGGCGGTCCAAGCAATATTAAAAACCGACTTTCTTCGGGCATGCTGCTGCCTCCTGGTGAACACTTAAAAGGATCTAAAAAAAGTATAGCACGATTCCCCATTTGTTCAGGTTCAATCAAAAATAACACTCCAAATCGGGTCAATTTGAGAGATAAACGAATGTGATACTATAATGAAGAATGTTTCAGGTCTGAAATATGCTTCCAAACTCTCGTCTTCTTCGTCTGGCTGAAAAAAGCCGCCTCTGGCTGGCGCTCACTATCAGTCTGGGATTCTTTTCCGGACTGCTCATCATTGGACAGGCGCGATTTATCAGCCAAATCGTTAGCAGAGTTTTTCTGGATCAAGAAGGCTTAATCGAGGTCTGGGGATTGATGCAGCTCACCCTGGTATTTTTCACACTGCGGGCACTTCTCTCCTGGTTAAGCAGCGTCAGTGCCAAAACCATTGCCGTGCAGGTTAAAAGCCGGGTTAGAACCCTGCTGCTGAATCACTTGGAAGAACTAGGACCCGCGTATACCCAGAAGGAGCAAAGCGGGGAAATCAGCGCTACCATAGTGGAAGGAGTAGAAGCGCTTGACGCTTATTACAGTCAATACCTTCCCCAACTGGTGCTTTCTGCCCTGGTTCCCCTGACAATTTTAATTTTTGTTTTTCCTATGGATTTGCTTTCCGGCCTGGTGCTGTTGGTAACTGCGCCATTGATTCCATTTTTCATGTACTTGATTGGGAAAAGCGCCCAAACGATCACAGATCGGCAGTTCAGTACCCTCAGCCGGTTGGCTGCCAAATTCCTGGACAGTTTGCACGGCTTAACGACACTGAAATTATTTAACCAAGCTCAGTCACAAACAGAGAAGATCAAAGAGACCAGCGACCAGTACCGGAAAACCACCATGAAGGTCCTTCAGGTGACCTTCCTCTCTGCCCTGGTTTTGGAATTGGTGGCAACTCTCAGCACAGCCATTGTGGCAGTGGAAATAGGACTGCGGCTGCTGTATTTCCGTGTTACTTTGGAACATGCATTGTTCCTATTAATGATCGCCCCTGAATTTTATATCCCGCTGCGGCAGCTGGGTCTGCGGTTTCATGCCGGGATGGAAGGGCAAAGCGCGGCGGTGAGAATCTTTGAAATCCTTGATACAGAGCCAATTAACTATAAATTATCTCTGACTTCCTCAGATAATAAATCTTCTCCTCCTTGGCAGCAATTGACTCTGGAAAAAGTCAGCTTTGGCTATCCGGGAGAGGATCAAATCGCCCTAAATAATATTTCCCTAACCATTAATCAAGGAGATCAAATTGCTCTGGTGGGAGAGAGCGGCGCCGGGAAAAGCACCCTGGCCAATCTGATCCTGGGATTTTTCCCCCCCGAAAAAGGGGAAATCCGAATCAACGGAGAATTGCTGAGTAAAGATAATTTGGCGGGATGGCGAAGCCAGATCGCCTGGGTGCCCCAGGAGCCGGTCCTCTTCCAGGACACGATTGCTGCAAATATCCGGCTGGCTCGACCTGACGCAGATCTGGGCGCTGTGGCTTCAGCGGCTTCCGCTGCCCACCTTGCCGAGTTCATCGACTCCCTGCCCGAGGGTTACGAGACCTTAATCGGCGAAGGTGGTGCCCGCCTGTCCGGCGGGCAGGCACAGCGCCTCGCCCTGGCACGGGCTTTTTTGAAAGACGCACCAATCCTTTTGATGGACGAGCCCACCTCTCAGCTTGATCCAGTTACAGAATCACAGCTGGCGGATTCAACCCGGAGCTTGATGGCGGGGCGGACTGTGATTACCATCGCCCACCGGCTCAACACTATCTACAAGGCAGACCGGATCCTGGTTCTCCAGGGGGGCTCTATCGTGGAAGTAGGATCCCACCAGGAACTGATGAGGAAAGATGGAATCTACACTGATCTGGTCCAGGCTTACACTGGTGAATCATTCACTCACTTCCCCCCAGAAAGTACGGGGAATAAATTAATCTCACCTCCGAACTACCTTCACCCAGTCTCCCAGTCTCCACCTCTCCAAGTCTCACCATCTCCCCCTCTCCAGGCCTCCACGTCTTCACCTCACCCCCTCTCTGTCCAACCAACCCCCGAATCTCGGACCACTCCCCAACAGCCCAGCTGGCAGCGCCTGGTAGGTTTTTTAAGCGAACATTGGGGCCAGGTACTTTTATCGGTGCTGCTCGGGTTTCTGACCATTGGCTCCAGTATCGGGTTGATGGGCACATCCGCTTGGCTGATTTCCACCGCTGCATTGCATCCTTCGATCGCGACACTGCAAATAGCCATTGTCGGAGTGCGTTTTTTTGGCATTTTACGCGGCATCAGCCGATATTTAGAGCGCCTGGTATCGCACAATGTGACCTTTGAAGTTCTCACAAAGCTGCGAGTTTGGTTTTATAAGTCCCTCGTTCCTCTGGCACCCGCTCGGCTGCTTTACTTTCGGTCCGGTGATCTGCTGAGCCGGATTATTTCAGATATCAAATCCTTGGAAGATTTTTATGTCCGCTCGGCTGCCCCGCCTCTGGTTGCCCTATTTATCGGACTGGGTACATCCTTATTCTTGAACAGGTATCATTCTACTTTTGGAATCTTGCTGGCGGGATTTTTTATACTCAACGGCTTGATCCTTCCCCTGCTGATTCGGATTTTGGCCCGGAACCAGGGAGTAAAGTTGGTCTTAGAGCGCTCCCGGTTAACTGAGGGTCTGGTCAATTTTATCCACGGTCTGCCCGATTTAATAGTCTATGGTCAGTCAGAGGAGAAACAAAATCAGCTAAAAGATATAAATCAGCGATATAACACCGCCCAACTAAGATTAGCGCGAATCAGCGGTCTGAACGCAGGATTAACGATTCTATTAAGCAATCTGGCTATGTGGCTGGCCTTGATCACTGCCATCCCGTTAATTCAAAACGGCGAGATTCCTGGAGTGATGCTGGCTGCCCTAGCTCTGATAACTCTGACGTCGTTTGAAGCTGTTCAACCTCTGCCCCAGGCGATGGAAACACTCTCTAGCTCCCTGAAAGCCGGTTCCAGGCTGTTCGAAGTAGTGGATGCTGAACCCCTTGTGGTTGACCCGGTCGACCCGGTTTCATTCCCTGAACACTTCTCTTTGGCAGTAGAAAATCTGAGATTTTTTTATCCCGGCAGCCACCAGCCAGCCCTGGATGGGATCAACTTCCGGCTTCGCGAGGGAGAAACGCTGGCAATCGTCGGACCAAGTGGTGGTGGCAAATCAACTTTGACCCATCTGCTGCTGCGTTTCTGGGGAGATTATCAAGGAAAACTGTTGCTTGGGGAGGAGAAGATATCATTATCTTCGTTGACTCAAGAGGCAATTCGACAGCAAATCAGTGTGGTATCCCAAACTGGCTATCTCTTCCACGATACAATCCGGGCAAACATAAACCTAGGTAATCCAGGTGCCGGAAATGAGGAAATCATTACTGCTGCCAAGAAAGCCAGAATTCATAAAATGATCCAATCGCTCCCGAATGGATATCACACCATTGTTGGTGAACGCGGTCAGCGATTGAGCGCCGGAGAGCGCCAGCGAATCCTGATTGCCCGGGCAGTTCTTAAGGATGCGCCGGTTTTTTTACTGGACGAACCTACTGCCAACCTGGATCCACTGACAGAGCGGGAAGTGTTGGATACGTTATTTGAGATCCTGAAGAACAAAACTGCCCTGCTGGTGACACACCGTCTGGTTGGATTATCCCAGGTGGACCAGATCCTGGTTCTGAGCCAGGGAAGAATCGTGGAGAGGGGAACCGAATCGGCACTGCTTTCGGGAAACAGCTTATACCGTTTGATGTGGTCTCATCAAAACCGCATCCTCCAATACTGATAAATCGTATTGATTAGCGACAATAATCAAAGTCTACTTGTTTCCCATTTAAATCAAATTTTATTAAGGGCATGATCAATATTACAAGGTACGTATTTGACCTTTTGACCCAAATCAAAAGCCAACCAGTGATCAATCGGGACAACTATAATAAATAAGCGTTCCCCAAACTCACACTTAAAAGAGGAATCCCATGATAGGAAATACTGAGCTGCTAACAATCCTGTCAATCCTGTTATTTGTTATTATCTTTCTTTTCTTAATTCGTGCCTCTCGAAAGAACGGGGAAGAAAAAACAATTCAGGCGCATGCCCCGAGATTTGAACCGCTGGCAGAGCAACCTCCGGAACTGCTGGCACGCTTGGAAGAACTCTTTAAAAACCAGCCTAACAAAAAAGTAGAACTCCGCAACCTCTACCCCCAGAGAGAGTTCGACCGGGATTTATATTTGGATGATTTGGTGAATACTCACCATGAGGATACTTCAAGTGAAACTGAGGTATTTGGAGTAATCTCCCGCCACTGGCGCTACCTCGGTTTTCCCTTTTCTCACTTCCTCCTCTGGATACCCAAAGGATGCTGGGAAACCTGATGAGGTAAAAAAAAATTGCTAAGTTTTTCGATTGGGTTGGAAAATATCAGGAGCTTACCCGGGTAGAATTCCCCGACCAACCAGGCTTTGATGAAAAATTTGTGGTTTTCGGGGGGGGGGATAAATATGCCCTCAGGAATCTTTTTTCAGGAACCATTGCCAGGGATCTGTCCAGGAGTATGACTCCCTTCCAGTTGGCAGGATCCGGCAACTTCCTGGCTATCGATTACAGCTCTAACAGCTCTCTAAAAAGCCAGGAATCGATTTTACGAACCCAATACCAGGAATTTCTGAACCTGGTACAGACCTTTGAGGAGAGATAATGAATAAACACAATGCGGTATTTTGGCTGCGAGTCTCTTTCTGGATTGGTGTAGTAATTGATTTAATCGCTGCCATCGCCATGCTGTTTCCAAAATTCACCCAAATTATTCTAGGTTTCGAACCCATACCGGATCCTGCCTATCGGTTTGCAATGGGCATGGCTTCAGCCCTGATGCTGGGTTGGACAACCCTGCTGCTCTGGGCAGACCAGGATCCCCTGGCCCGGAAAGGCGTACTGCTGATCACGGTCTTTCCTGTAATATTTGGTTTTGTCGGTACGGAGATCGATGCAGTTGCCAGCGGATTCATACCTCTGGGTAAGATGGTCCCCACCTGGATGCTGCAAATCCTGATAATATCCCTGTTCGCTGCCAGCTATCTTAATGCAGTTCACTACGAGCGGAAAGACCTGCGTTCTTAATAATTGAACTACGGGGGATCCAATGGTTTAAAAAACATCAACTCTTTTTCCTGGGATTTGTTTCACTAGTTTTAACCCTGGCTGTTCTGGCCTATGAAAACGGCTGCAGGACGCCCTTAAAAAATTTCTGGATATTCTGGTGAGATCCGGGTCAAGATGAACGAAACAGATGAGACTGATCAAACCTGTGTGGAAATTAACGAAAAATTACAACCACGAAAGAGTTTCTTTTACAGCAAACCTGCTCGTGGAAACCAGCAGCTGTCAGGTATTATTAATTGGTCAGGACGGCAACCTTGATCAGGTTGAATGCTTCTGTGGACAGCCCGGTTGAAGTATTCGGCGATTTGGTTTCAGATGATTTTGGTGAAATCACGCTGGAAACAGCAACACAAGGCGAAAAATATGTTGACCTCACCTTCAATTTTTCCCTTAAATAAGATTGTTGAATCCTTTAGACAAGAATGATAAACTCTCCCTGGCCAGTAAGGAAATCCTGCAGAAATCTTATATATATGTGTGAACACGGGTGTTACAATAATATCACCTGGTTAATACTAGACATCAAAGGAGAGATAATGACTGAAAAGAAAGGGTTATTTGGAGGCAAGAAAGAGAAAGAAGAACTTAAAAAAGCCGATGCCCGAGACAAGAACCTGGAAGGAAAACTTCGGAAAGATGAATTGGACAAAGGCCGAGTAGAAATTCTCAAGGCACGGGAAAAAATGCTCAAAGAGCAAGCAGAGAAAAAAGCTGTGAAAAAACACATTGTCGTCAGCGGCGATACCTTAAGCGGGATCGCTAAAAAATACTATGCCGATGCCGGCAAATACCTGGCGATTTACGAAGCCAACAAAGAGCTCATTGGAGACAACCCGGATCTGATCCAGCCCGGCATGGAATTGGTCATTCCCAAACAATAAAAAATACCTAAAACCTTCCCCAAACCTGGGAAGGTTTTTTATCAATAAAGGTTTACGCTGAAATTTGGCGAAATAAGGAGTTAGTCATGGCAAAATTGGAACAAGTTGAAGGAATTGGTACAAAATACGCCGGTCAGCTGCGGAAAGCAGGCGTCCGGAGCACTAAGAGTTTATTGGAGAAAGGCGCCAGCACCAGAGGCCGGGATGAAATTGCCCGGGCAGCAAACATCGGCGGTAAATTGATCCTGGAATGGGTCAATCATGTCGATTTGTTCCGGATTAAAGGAGTGGGAGAAGAATATTCCGACCTGCTGGAAGAAGCCGGTGTGGACACCGTGGTTGAATTGGCTCAGCGCGACCCCGCTAACCTGCATAAGGCCATCCTGGATACCAATGCCAGGAAGAAATTAGTCCGCCGGCCACCGTCTAAAAAGATGGTTAAAGATTGGGTGGATAACGCCAAAAAACTTCCTCGCAAAGTTTATTACTAAACCCGTCCTGACATTAAAATATTTGGCAGCGGATTCCGCTGCCTTTTCTATTTAAGGAAAAAAACCCACAAGAAGCGGGGTCTCTTAATTCACAGCTGGTTTTCCCAGAGTTACTGCATACCACTCATCAAGGTCTGAAGCAGCACATCAGCAACCAACTTACTGGACTGAGCCCGGTGAGGTGTTTCTCCCATTTTACTAGCTGAGATAACCGCATCCACCGCGGCTTCCAGGTTGCTGTCCCTCTCCTGTTTGGATTGCATAAAAGCAGCGCCGGCGCTGAGGATATCGCCAAAATCCAGGCCGTCGTCTCCGCCCAAACTTCCCATAATAGAATTCAGCAAGCCGCCGGCTCCCTGAGAGACGAACGCTTCACCTCCACCCAGCATGGTCTGCAGTAAAGGCAGCAGCTGAGTAGCATCCAGATCCTGTCCCTGGAAATATTCTGCTGCCTGGGCCAGACCTTTGGCATACATCGCCGCGGATCCGCTTTGTTTCCCGGCGAGCAGTTCACTGGCTTTGGCAAGCCCGCTGGTCACATCCCCGCTGGGGGAATCTTTCATGGCACCGGAGACCAACTCGAAAATTTCCACCATGTGGTCGCTTTGATCCTGGTTGTATTCATCAGCTTTGTTGAGAGATGCCTGATTTTCTACCATCGTATCTGCGACAGCTGAAAATATTTTTACAAGGTCAATATTACTGCTCATTTTCTATTTCCTCCTGGACTATGAATAAAGAATTTACTTCTTGCGGGGGATTTTCAGGACCATACCAATTTTAATCTGGTCCGGATTGTCACCAATTAGGTCTTTGTTGGATTCATAGATGTCCTGATAAGTTGACTCAGAATCCTTGCCATAAAATTTCTCGGCAATGGCGCTCAGGGTATCCCCGGCTTTGACAGTATAGGTCTGGGAGGTAATGAGCGGCTTGGGATCAATAAATTTTCCCTTTTCTCCTCGATCGTTGAGTTTGTCTTCTTTTTCCATTGAATTTCTCCTTTTTGTGGGGATTTTATGGAGGAAATTATAACTGTTGGCTAAGAGTCGTTCAATGAAAATGGGGGAATCTACACTGTCAGTCCAAATACTGAGTTTATTTGAATTAATATATTAATGAACAAGCTCCCGGAGGTTCAGAACCTCCGGGAGCTTTGCCCCCTTTCCCCCTACAGAATTTGGTAGTTATTCTCATGGGTTTTTTTTAAGTAACCCGGTCAGGTTAGAATCAGGGATATAACCACACATCCAAATATGCCCCAACTAACTGATCGGTTTTCTTTTCATCTTTATATATACGACCTACTACGACCACTCGCAGTTTTACAGGTTTGGTTTGATCCTCAATGATTGGGATAATTGATGCAGCTCCATTATTAAATGGACTCTCACTATGTGGATATAACAATACCTCACCATCGTTTCGAGTTTCTGGCACATTATCAAGTTCAACCCAGATATATTCCTTTTTTTGATATGCAGCTATATTATAGTTCCGTGAAAATATAATTGGATCATCACACATAACGTCTACTGCGAAGGATATTGGTTCACCTATTGTAAAAGTATTCCAACCATCTGGAGCATAAATAACAATTTGCGAATTAATATTACTTTGATCTATTTCATAGCCTGGGAACTTGCTCAAGATCTGAACTGTGGAGCAACTAGGAATAAGAAGAATGATCAATGCTCCAAAAATAATTAGGATTAACTTAGCCTTTACCTTATTTTTCATTAGAAAAATCATGGACAATATACCCAAATCGTTCTGATTCAGATTTCAACTGAATAATGATTTTCCCCGTTGATCCTGTCGTGATAATTACTGGGGGAATTACATTAATCTTCGTTATAGTATTCGGATTGATAATTGAGTAATTTATGTTAGTGATAATTGTTGTCTCTGGAGGATAAATATTAATCACTTTGCGTGAACTGTCTTCATTTACCCCATTTACAATATTTATTCGTATATCTTGAATAGTTAAAACCTCATTTCCCGTATTTGTTACCTGGATCTCATCAATCACTTTATTTGTGCCATCTTCAGTATAAAGAATCATAGCCTGAGCATCCGGTTTTCCACCCATGCGCTCGATGATCTTGGTATTATCCCTGATCCAGACCAGAATCATGCTTAATAAACCAAAAGCGCGCATGGCAGGCAGGGATTCCCCACCAGAGGAATGTTTTGTATATCCATCCTCTGCTATTTCTCGATAATATTTAGCTCCCGGCCCCCCTTTTAGATATACCACATCGGTCACTTCAAATTTTTTATCAAAAGCCTTCAGTTGAGGTATTCCAAATAATTCATCCAATCTCTGCTGATCTTTTTTGGTAACATCCGGATCCTTCACCTCGTGTCGCGGAATTTCGTCATATCCCACCTGGATCTGCACCGTCTGATAATTCGGCACCTGCCGGGTTACAGTTTTGGTGCCAACCTGGACCCGCCGTTCCTCGTAAACCGGTTTGGTTTCGGTAACAGTCTTGTACCCTGCCACAATTCTTTTTTGTTCATATTTGGGCACCTTTTCCGTCACAGTCCTGTATCCCTTAAGGAACCGTCTGTTCTCGTACACCGGGACCTGTCTGGTGATGGTTTTGGTGCTTTGATACCGCACGCGTTTTATCGCTGGCACTTTTTTCCAGCGGGTTTCTTTCCGGGTTCCTATCATGATTCTCTTTGAACCAATTTTCCGGTAAACAGGGATTTTCTTGGTGATCTTTTTCCATTCCATCACCTTTTTGTTGCGATAGCGGGTTACTGGAATCTGTTGTTTTATTGTTTTGGTCCCGACTCTGACCCGTTTGGTGATATATTCCGGTATCTTTTTGGAGACTGTTTCAAAGCCAACCTGAACTCGTCTGGTCTCATAAATCGGGATCTTCTTTTTAATACCCCGAAATCCCACCTTAATTTCTTTAGTCTCATACACCGGGACTTCCAGTGTCACTGTTTTAAGTCCCCGGTAAACAATTTTTGTCTCATATCGCGGCACCTTTATTATTTCCGGTTCCAGATCCACCGGGGCAGCGAGTCCCCCTCCAATCCCTTTTCTTTTGGGGTCGGTCAATTTACGCCGAAGATCATCAAAACCCAAGTTTTTTCCAGAAGCTCCTGATCTGTTTAAAACAAGCGTGAGCATTGATAATGCGCTGAAAAATCCCATCCAGGGCAGCATGGGATCTACTCCCTCAGGCAGAGCTTCCTTTTGCACGATCAATCCAGGATTCCCCTGGTTCCTCCATTGGTCCAGGAACTCATCTGCCGGTACGGTCATTCTCCCCAAGAGGGGATCATTATAGACCACCCAGCGTCCGTCATCTGAAATTCCAATGACGGTCACAAAATGTCCTGGGCGATCTGGGCCATATGCACTCAGGGGGACAACCACCGGTATACCCAGACGGAGGTGTTCGGTCAGCTGTTTCAAGGTCCAGTTATGGAAAGCATAACTTCCGGAATATCCGAATGCCCGGGCGGTAAAGGCCAACTCCTCCACCCCAGTACCCCACTCATAAAGCAAGCCTTGACTGGAAACGTAAGAGACCAACTGATCATCAGTCGGAACCGCTTCTCCGGATAAAAGGTCCATAAAATCCATCACCATGCCCAATGCCTGGACACCGCAGGTCATTTTACCTGTGTCCTGGGTCCGGAGCGGCACTGCCAGGCTCATGACATCTGTCATGGAGTCCTGGATTGGTAAAGGTTTTAATTGAACGTACTCGGGTAGATTAACAAGATAAGGCAGCTGGATCTCAAAAGCTGAAAGAATGTCGGAGGGATGGGTTTCCCCCTGATTTCCCTCCGACAATACGACGTCCGGGTTAACCCCGAAAATCTCTGGTGCGGTAACCCGTTCCGGAGGCAGTGGAGTGGGTGAAGCGAGAGAATCCCCCTCCGCGCTGACCAATGACGGACCGGCAACCGTTGCCATTAACAAAAGTAAAACCCCCTGAAGCCCTATTCTTTTTCCCATGGATTCCCCTCACCATGTGGACCCAATCCAGCTGTGATGAGTTTTTTTATGGGTCGCTGATAAAGATTGTCCCGGACTGATGAAATTCCCCTTTCCGTCCGGGACATAATTCCAGTTTACAACAACAATCCTTTCCTGTCAATAGCGTAACTGTTTCAAGATTTTATTGCAATGTTATTATCTAGCACTTAGTGTCATTAAAAGAAAGCCATAGGCTTTCATGGCAATCTCCCCATTAATAGGTGTAAGGGTGCCCCTTGTCCTGCGACCAGAGGAAGTGTCGAAGGGCACCGGGTCACCCCTAGTAATCAGATCATTATTCATTATCTTTCAAAGTCCCATCAATTCGAAAAACTCAAGACAGGCAGGATAAAATCAGGACGTCAGGTTTAATATTAAATTTGTAATTAAAAGGAGGGAAGCGCAGCTTCCCGACACTTCGACGAAGTTTATCCCGAAGCTCTTCGCTAAGCCCGTCCTGAGTGCTCTGAGCGGATTTTCGCGAAGAGTGTATCGAAGGGTGATTGGTTCGGACTTATCTGTAAATGTGAGCCCTTTGTTAAAATCTCCCAGATCGTACATTTTGCGAGAGCGAATTGGAAATCGAAGGGCAGACGCGGCAATCTCTACATTAATGAAAGATCGCTTCGTCGGTTATTCACCTTCTCGCGATGACAGACACTAGTTTAGAATCAAAAAATGCCGGTCCTTACAGACCGGCATTTTCTATTCCTGAGAAACGTTTACCTGCTGAAACTGGCGGCAATCAGTTCTATTAACTCAGCGTAAACCGGAGCCAACTCGGGGTCATCCCCGATCAGGAAAAAGAAAACATTAGATTCACCGGAAACAATTTCCAGAGTAAAGCGCCATTGATAATAGCCTTCGGTATTTGTCCATTCGAAAGCATTCAGGTAGGCGTCATCTCCGGTGGGAACAGACCAGGGTGAATTTTCAATAATCTTAAATGTTCCACTCTCGGCATCGGCCTGCAGGTATTCAATCACATCGGATGAAACTTGAGCTGCTGTAGTTCCATTCTCAACCAGTTCCTCACCTACGAAAAGGATCGTGAAGCTGTCCGGATCATAAAATGTTACTCGGTAATCTTCTACTTCAATATCCCAATCCTCAGGATAGTAGAAGACCGCCGAAAAGTCCTCTGCATAATAGGTTTCCAGGTTGATCTCCCGGGCTTCCTGTGCAGGCCTCGTAGGGGCAAGCGGACCCGGGGTGGGGAAAGCTAAAGCAGGATCATCCTCATCAATAAATGAGTCGAACTCGTCATCTAATAATCCTGGGATATCCAACTGATCCTCGATTAAAGTTTGCCAGTCCAAGAATTCACCTATGCGGTCTTTCAAGTCCAACTCGAGTGGATCAAAATCGGTCACAAATGGCAGGACAACAAGCGTGCAAAGGCAGCATAATACTAAGAGGAAAAGCAAGGAAACTATCAAGCAACCCCGCAGGAAGCAGTTGGACTTTTTAGGATTCCCGTCTAAGGGAGCGGGAGCAGGTGTTGATGCGGGTGATATCTGATCGTTCATTTATTTCCTCCTTGGGAAGCACCGCAGTGGCTGCAGATTTTTTCATCCGATTTAAGTTTTTCCCCGCAACTGGTACAAACTTTTGGGGAGGTTTTTTTCTTAGCTGGTTTTGCCGCCTTTTTCTCCGGCGGAGAAACCGAAGCACTGGATTTTGTTTCTGGGGGAGGTGATACCGCAGGACTGTCGGTCAGTACCTCCTGACTTGCTTTTTTCATGCGCCGATTGAGAAAAACAACGGCGCCTATCACAATCCCCAATCCCAACAGACAGAGCAGGGAGCCCCCGCAGATCCAGAGCCAGTTGGGGAATAAACCTCCGGAACTGCCCTCCTCTGCAGCCTGCTTAAGGGCTTCGGTGAGCTGGATCTCGTCATCTGCCTGGTAATAATTGCCCAGTCCAGCCGCGGCAACAGCTCGCAACTGAGTTTCCGCCTCAGAACCGGGTTCAATATCAAATCCAACTACATGAAGTGTAATCGTTCCCGTACCCTGGGCAAGAACACTCGGTATAAATAAGTTTTTAATTAAACCCCCTACCGTGAAAACTTCCCGGGGCAAGGTGGAGGAAGTGCTGTTCAGCTGGCCGGCAGCATTTACCGGATCACCATAGCAGGTTTCCTCTCCATCCGATAACAAGATCATCACCATATCCCTGGTGCTGGCATTGGCCCGCATATATGATCCACCCTGGGTGATGGCTTCAGCCAGCGGGGTGTCCCCCCAAGCGTTTGCGCCGGCTATCACCTGGCTGGCTGCCCCATGATCGAGGGTAAAATCTTGCACCACCGAGACATCACATCCGTACACACCAAAAAACTGCACCGCCACTTCAGTTGTGGGGAGCAGGCTGCTGAGTGTGGATTGAGCAGAACTAATCGCAGCTGCGATACGGAAGCCGTCCATGCTGCCGGAGTTGTCAATCAGGAACATGCGGGAGGAGGTCGCCTTTCCGCTGCTAGATGATTTCTGGGTCGCGGCTGGCGCCTGGGTTGCAGTAGGCCCCGGGGTGGGAGTCCCTCCGCATTTTTCCAGCAGGCCGGAGGATTCATATAATCCTCGCAAAGTGGCCGGATCAGGCACTTGAAAACCAGTCAGCTGTGCCAGCTGTGTCTTGCCTTCTGGAGGTATTCTTCCATATGTGCCAAAATCAATCGCCGTTCTGGTCACGAACATGTTATAGCGGGTCCAGTTGCGCTCCAGCTCCTCGGGATCGCAATCCGGACTGCGAAGCTCGTTCTCAAAAGCCATCAGATGGTGCAGCCCGCGGATTTGCCCTTCCATGTACCAGGTATAGATCTCGTCGTTGGTTACCTTCAAGGCACCATCATCGGCATCAAAGATGGCGTGCATAACCTCGTGCCATACTGTGACTCCGGCAACATTGGCCGGTTGGGTCGCAAATACCAGGTCGTTAAAATACCCCAGGCCGGCGTTGGTGTAATCAACATAAGCTGCATTGGCTTGGGTTTCATTGAGGTAATCGGGGTCAATATAAGCTTCCACATCCCATTGATCCAGCCGGGCGCGGGCTTTGCCCAGATCACCGATCGTGATCCAGCCCCGCTGAGTAAATTCGAATCCACTGAAGGTAGCGAACCAGGCTGAGAGAGCATCAATCACCGATTGGGTGGTGATTTCAGTTTGGGGGAGAGGGGCTGCTACTGCGGATGAGATAAACACAGCAGAACTGAGGGAGAATAATAAATATATAAAAATCAAGATACCGCCCACCCAAGACGCTGGGGGTCGAGAGCGGTGGGAAGGGTTTTTTTTCATGGGGCTCTCCTCGGGGATCAGATAGGTAGTAGGGGTTTATTTAAATTTTAACACTGAAATGATGATTATCGTTAATAACCGCCTAGAGATTAATTCCACTTAAATGAAAAAAGCACTCCAGGGATTGGAATGTTTCTTCAATATTACAACAACTGGTATTAAATTGAGATATGAAGTGTATTGCAGCTTAATCTTATTTACAGATATTTCTATGTGCTAAATCCTGTTCTGGATTGGTTATCCCAAGGTTGTCGAAGGTGTATAGAAGGGTGATTTGTATAGCTAAATCTGTCATTGCGAGCCCCCGCTGATGGGGCGCGGGAATCTCCTGTTTATCTCCACCCTCAGTGGGGGACTGAAGTCCCAGCTTAGATCCAAACTGAGGTCAGATGAGGAGAGTCCCAACGAAGGATCCATAAAACAGTATTCAGTAATCAGTGGTCAGTGTTTTCAGGACGGGTCATTTGTAGGAAGCCATCGGAACTTCGCTCAAGGGAAAGAGCCAGCTTTCCCGGGCTGATTAATCGCGGGGGAGCTGACCATACGGTTTCACTCAGGACAGACTCTCCCGCTCAAGCGTTGAGTATCCTGTTTATTTAGGCGGTAAGTTCAATAAACCAAGATGATAGCTTGGCTACAAAGAAAAACTGCATCCTGGTTCGCCCTGTTATTAATCCCAGGACTAATCAAAGCAATTAGGTAGCAGACCTCCAGGTGTACCAATTCTATAGCCCATTCCCCATCTTTTACCGGCGAATTAATTCGCGACTTGTGGCTTACGCCGAGCCCTCGACGAAGGTCGACGTTACAGTATCGTGGGAACTTTCTTAATTGTGAAATAATTATGCATCCCTGGAGAGGGGTTCAGGATGCCTGTCCAGAGCTTGCCATTGGGTTTCGCAAATTCGCGGGCTATGTAAGGTAAGTCCCTCTCCGGAGGGACTTCTGTAGTTACTCTAATAGTAAAAATCATCAACCTTTAAACCTTCAACATTTAAACACATATCACTCAGTCTCACCGTCACAAAATCCCCCGGTCATTAACAAAACCCGCTAACTTTCAACCTTCAAACGATCTCCCCATCACCAAGTCACCTTGTCACAAAATCTCTTTGTCCCCAAATCTCCCCTTCTCCCAGTCTCCCCCTCCCAAGTCTCCCTCCCTTAAACCCACTCATTAGTTTCCTGACATCTCCGATCATCACTCAATAATTTAGTGTAAAATCAAAACAACTTATTTGTACCCAAACGGAGGATTAAAATGTCCGTCAATAAAAAGATCATCCTTGTCCTTGCTGTTCTGCTCCTGGCCTCCCTGGCCTGTGAGTACCTGCCCGCTCCCACACCAACCCCAAATGTGGACGTCGTGGCAACTGCAGTAGCTGGAACTCAAACCGCAGTGGCTGCTGTCGACCCGGTAACAAATACACCCGAACCCACCGCGGAACTCACTGTGGAGCCCCCACCCTTCCTGCAAGTTGTTTATGTTAAGGACGGGAATGTCTGGTACTGGGATGAAGATGGGGTAAACCTGCAATTGACCTCCCTGGGAGATGTGACCTCGGTTGTGCTCTCCGATGATGGTCAAGTCGCCGCCTTCGTTCGCGGGACGGATTATATTCACGAGCAGCTGGGGGCGGTGAACACGGACGGCACTAATCTGCGAACCCTGGTCAGTTTAGCAGACTTTGTGACGATGATTGCCCATCCCGATGCGCTCTCCGCGGTTCCCTACCGATTGGCGTGGATACCGGGAACGCATACTCTGGCATTTAACACCCGCATGACCTTTGAAGGACCCGGGCTTATTCTGCCCGACGAACTGCGTCAGGTAGATGCAGATACTTTAACCATCAGTACCTTGCTGCCCGCCGGGCAAGCTGGAGATTTTTATTATTCACCTGACGGCTCTCAAATCGCCCTGGTAACCGGAACCCTGATCAGCGTGGTGGACGCGGATGGATCCAACCGCCGGGATCTGCTCACCTTCCCAATCGTCATCACCTACAGCGAATACAATTATTATCCACCGGTGGTCTGGGCACCGGGGAGCGACGCAATACGGGCATCGATTCCGCCCCACGACCCCCTGGCTGATCCGCCAGAAGTTACTACGATATGGCACCTGCCTTCTGATGGATCACCTCCCAGCACACTGATGACTTTGACAACCGTGCCATTTTTCCAGGAAATTGCTGCCTTATCCCCAGACGTGAACAAAGTGGCCTACCTGACGGTGATCACCCCTGGGGCTCCTCCGATTGTAGAGCTGCATGTTATCAATGCAGATGGCAGCGGAGATGTAATCTACGATACCGGGGGGTTCCGATTTGAAGCCTGGTCAATAAATGGGGAGCATTTCTTCTATACTCAGAACGGGCACAACCCCAAGATCGGACGGATCGGGTATCCGCCGCTTGATTTCACCGGGGTAACTTTGATGGTAGATGTTCAGTGGGTGGATGAAACCCACTTCCTGTATCTCAATCGCCTCAGCGCCAGCTGGGAATTATGGCTGGGAGAATTGGGTGCGCCGGGAATTTTAATCGACAGCACCAGCGGGGATCGGATCTGGTATGATTTTGTGCGGTAATACCAGTGTTCAGTAGTCAGTAATCTGTGTTTATTGTTTTGAAGGAAGTCATCAGTACCTCGCTCAAGGGAAAGAGCCTGTCCTGCGACCGAAGGAAGTATCGAAGGGCCAGCTTTCCCGGGTTTATTAATCGCGGCAATCTTCTCGTAAAAACAAATCCTTCCGATTTGTTTATCCCAAGGGACTGCCCCCGCCAGGGTGTTTCGCAAAAGTCCCGGCTTGGGGCTCTGCCGGGCCCTTCGACAAGCTCAAGATGCACGTCGACCCTTCGACGTTGTTCACTTCGACAGGCTCAGTTCAGGCAGACAGGCCTGCGTCGACGCTTCGATTTCCTGGATATCCTGTCGACTGTGGAATCAATACGTGTCCCTGGAGAGAAAGTTTACCCTGAGTTTATCGAAGGGCTCAGCCCAGCTCCTGCTATGCCTTGAGTTGCAGGAAAATAGCCGGATGATTAAACTTCACAACAACCCGTCAAAAAACCTTCTGATCTGAAAAATATCCTTGGGGCTGGTAAATAAAAAGCACTCCATGTGGGAGTGCTTTTCTGCCGAGTGGAAGGTAAAAGGCTAGATCATTTTCTGGCTATTTATCCTTGTCCTTTTTGTCTTTTACCTTATCATCTTTATCCTTTACTTTATCGTCTTTATCCTTGACTATATCGTCTTTATCCTGGACCTTATCGTCTTTATCCTTGACTTTATCGTCATTATCCTGGACCTTATCGTCTTTATCCTGGACCTTATCGTCTTTATCCTTTACTTTATCGTCTTTATCCTTGACCTTATCATCATCCAAGTCGTCAACCTCCACGGAAATTTCCGAAGCCTGGAGGGTACCATCCTCTTGAGTGGTTGCAGCTACATCTACCTCAGATCCGATTTCCGGATCGCCTTTCATTTCGGTGACTGGGGCGATTTGAACTGAGAATCCTTTGATAATCCAGATGGATTCGCCTTTATGCTCAATGACACCGCCAAACTCAACTTCTTCTTCACGTCCTGTCTCCAGCAATAATTCCACCTCTGACACGCGTTCTTTCTCAAACTCCAGCGCCAGATCCTGCCTGGCATCCTGATCAAATATGAAAAAGATCCGGGCCTGTTCCAATCCCAGTTTGAGATCATAAAGAACATCTCCCGGGAGACTGGATGCAGAGGCGTTGACAGTAAGAAAACCTCCCATCAAGATCAACACCAAACCAACCACCGCAAATCGATAAATTGGCGTCAGGCTCGTAGTTCTCTTAACCTGAATTAGTCTCGTTATCCTACCCAACCAGCGCTTTGTCAGACGGGATGAATCTGGATTGTATCTATTTTGTCTGAAAGTATTCGCCTGCTGTATTTTATTCATCTCTGCCAGCACCATGTTTTTCCCAATCCGGAATCCATCACTGCTCGGCACAGGTTTTGGCAGACTCCTGCCCATCAAGGCTACCCGAAGAAGAGGTTCTAAATGACTTTCCAATGCAGGATAGGAATCCACAACCTCCGGAAGCGATTCACCCCGGTCTATACGGCTTAAACAATCCTCCAAGATGAGGTCAAATCTATATCTGTTCATAGGCACTCTTCCTAATGAACATCTTTTCCAGGGATCGGAGAGCTCGACTCTGCAGAGATCGTACCGCTTTTTCGCTTTTATTGATCAGTTCAGCTATATCCTGGATAGAACGACCCTCAACCAGGCGAAGGATGATTACGTGCTTCTGCTGCTCGTCCAGGTGGCGCATAGCTCTCTGGAAGCAGTCCACTGAATCCTGGGAATGAACAGTTCCCACTGGATCACGCTGCTTACCCCCGAGAAGCCATTTCTTAATAGACTTTTGATCACTTCTATCCTGGGTTCGATAATAATCAATCACCACTTGCTTTGAAATGGTGTACAGAAATGATAAAAAGGATTTACTCTGATCGAAATAGGTTGGAAGGCGGCGGAGCATGCGGATAAATACTATTGAAGTTAAAATCTCAGCAGTGACTTTGTCACTTAGCCGATAAAAAATATAGGTATAAATCTCTTGATAATAGCACTCAAATAAAGTTCCGGCGGCTCCCCGATCTCCCGCCTGGACGCGATACAAGAGCGCTTTCTCATTGATATCCATCTGGAATAATATTCCTTGTATATCGGAAAATTAGCTGATTTGTACCGTAAATTCTACTAACAATGTTTTTTCATTCTAACATAAGTGAAATGTGAGCAGAGTAATCCGTTGCCACTAAATTGCAAGGGGTTTGCAATGCTGGTGTGTTTTCTGAGGACAGGCATCTTGAATCGCTTCCTGGTGTTTTAGCACCTAACAAAGTTGTAATCTGTGGCTGGGCCAAACACTTCGACGTAGTTTATCCTGAGTAAAAAAGAAGGGCTCGGGGAAGGCCCTTCGGTACTTTTTCACTCTGCTCAAACTACTCAGGATGAACGCGTCAATCTCCCGAATATATCAGGAGATCGCTTCGTCGGCTGCAAGCCTCTTCACTAAATTATACCTAGGAGTTGTCCAACTATTATAGACACAGAGGGCTTTCGCCAAACTGGTTGCCTTTTAACCACCTTGCCCCTGCCCTCACCTTCCATTACACTTAGACTTATACTTATTTGTTGTTGTAATCCACAAATGGCGGGAGCATTAAGATGAAATATTGGGTAGGGGTAACCGACAATGATTGGTATCACTATCTCGCGGAAAGGAAGCCGGATGAGGTCAATTTTTGGCGACCGGGGGGTGGTCAATTTCGAGCAATCCAGCAATACAAACCTTTTTTATTCAAATTGCATAGCCCATATAATTTCATAGTTGGTGGAGGTTTCTTTGTCCGGTCAACCGAATTACCTCTCTCTTTAGCTTGGGATGTTTTTCTCGAAAAAAACGGTACAGAGACTCATGAAGCCTTCTTACAGAAAATAAAACACTACCGGGATCAGCATGGCACTATGACTCCCAACCCTATCATAGGATGCATTATACTCACCCAGCCTTTCTTCTTTCCAGAGAAGGATTGGATACCAATCCCCGAAGATTGGGCAGCAAACATCGTTCGGGGAAAAACCTACGATACAGAAGATGCAATTGGCAATAAATTGTGGGATCAAGTCCAAATCAGGTTAAAAGATATTCCCATCGAATCTAGTAAAAATGCAATCGCCGATAAACCACGCTTTGGTGAAGATTATTTTATAAAACCAAGGCTGGGGCAGGGTGGGTTTAGAGTAGTGGTAACTGATGCCTACCAGAGACGCTGTGCTATGACCGGGGAAAAAGCCCTGCCAGTACTTCAGGCATCCCATATTAAACCATACGCAAAATCAGGTCCCCATGATATCCAAAATGGTCTACTTTTACGGGCTGATTTGCATATCCTCTTTGACCAAGGCTACCTCACTGTCACAAATGACCATCACGTTGAAACCAGCCGCCGCATGAAAGACGATTTTGACAATGGAAAAGAATATCTTAAACTACAAGGTCAACAATTAAATACCTTGCCCAACAGGTTTGAAGATCTTCCCTCTCAGGAATACCTGAGCTGGCATCAAGATAATATTTTCCGGAGCTAAATCAACCTTCACCACAGGACAAACCAACATGGAAAAATTAATTACCCAAATCAAAGATTTCATCCACGAACGCGACTGGGAGCAGTATCACGCGCCCAAAAACCTGGCCATGGCGCTCAATGTAGAGGCGGCCGAGATCGTGGAGATCTTCCAGTGGAAAAGGCCCGATGACCCACTCAACGAAGAAGAAGGGGAAGCGCTGCGCCAGGAGATTGGGGACGTGTTGATTTATCTTATCGAACTGGCGGATAAGTTCGAGATTGATATCATCGAAGCGGCCAAGTATAAGCTGACTCTCAATCAGAAAAAATATCCGGCAAATCTGGTACGGGGGAAAGCGAAAAAGTATACCGAGTATGAGTAAACGCAGAAAAGTTAGAAGGTTGAAAGTATATACGTTTACATTTTTTCTATCATTGTGATCCTTTCGTTAAAAACCCCAGAGCGGACACGTTTTGACCCCGAGCACTTCCTTTGGCCGCAAGACAAACACCGGGCGAGAAGTAGAAAAATTTCTTCCCGATCTTATTTATTGACATTCTGTACACTTTGTATATAATGTATATATGTTACAGTTTTTAACCAGGAGATTTAGATGGAAAAGAAAATCGGTCTAGCTCAGGCGAGGAAAGAATTCAGTAAGGTCATTAATAACGTTCAGTATCAGGGAGAATCCTACATAATCAGCCGCCATGGTGAAGACGCCGCGGCAGTTGTTCCGCTGCAAGTCTATCAAAATTGGATCAAGCAGCGTGAAAAATTTTTCAACTCAATTCGTGAAATCCAGTCAGTAGCGAACCTAGACCCCAAACAGGCCAAGAAGTTGGCCGAAGAAGCTGTAGCACACACCCGTAAATCCGGGGAGTAGGGAGAGATGATCGTTGTCCTGGACAACAATCTGATTATCAGTGCCCTGCTCTCCCCGCAAGGCACTCCGGCCAACATTATCGACCGTTGGGAAGAGGGTGAATTTGATGTCGCTGTTTCAGATCCTCTGCTGGATGAATTAGAGCGTGCTTTAGGATATGACCGGATTAAAAAATATTTCCGGGGGACTGATTTTAATAAAAACATTTTTATCAAACACCTGCAGGAAACAACAATCCTCGTTAAACCACTGATTAGGTTAAAGGTGATCACAGACGATCCGGATGATAATCGGCTGCTCGAATGTGCTGTTACGTCGGGATCGTCTTATATCATCTCTGGAGATCAGCATCTTCTTGATCTTAAAGAATATCAAGGCATCCAGATCCTCTCTCCTGCCGGGTTTGTCGTTTTATTAGAGTTGTAATATTTGATGGAAAATCTCCTTTAACAAAACTTTGTTAACTTCCAACCTGCAATCTTTGTTTTCCTGTCTTCGTGAGCACTTCGTCAGTTCCTTCTATCGCAAGGTAGGCCCTTTTAGCCCGGGCGATTACCCTCACCAGAATGTATCATCCTGAGTTCATCAAAGCGCTGCGTAAAAACCGCGGGTACAAAAAGGAAGTCCCACGATCGGCCGACCCTTCGTCTTCAACCAAGCGGAGCTTGGTTTTCGCTCAGGACAGGCCCCAGCGAAGGATCCAGAAGGCGATCCAATAAACACCAAGTTGATGGATGGCAACTTAGTTTTCAACGAGCCCTATCCGCCCTGCCATAAATGACAGGGCTAAAAACTGCGCCCCCGGTGGGGGCTTTCCATTTTAGCTGTCATTGCGAGCGCAGCGCGGCAATCTCCTGTTAATCTCCATTCTCAGCGGGGGATTAAAATCCCAGCTCGGGGCTGCGCCGAACGTCGACCTCGTCGACGTTTAAGGTTTGGTTCATCAAAAATTAACTGAGGGTACGAATCGAGAACTGTAATAATGAAAATCCCACCGGAGAGGGACTTCTGTAGTTAATCTAATAGTTGAAATGGTCAACTATTAAACCTTCTAACTTTCAACCTTCAAGCGTTTTTCACTCCGTCGCCCATCCCCAGGTATTGGATAAAAAACGGTTCTCCAGAATTAGTAAGGGAGTGTTGGAAAAGGGACCTCCCGGGGTTATGATTGATATCAATCTATATTTTCGCCACAGCCGGGAAGATCCACACTTAAACCGGAGGATTTATGAAAAATAAACTGGTACTTATCGTGGTCTGGAGTCTGGGAATTATCGGTTTTTTTATCGGTGTTTGGTGGGTCAATCGGTCCGACCAACCGGTTCTGCCAGCAGAGGAACCCGTGGTCTACGCTGGATTTACCTTTCCTGCCACAGCCGATGAGATCAACTGGGAGGACCGCGAGGTCTTTAAAAGCGGACTGACAGTTGACGCTCAATCCATTCTAGAAAAACTCCCTCAGGCCAGTACCTACTATATCTCTCTGGAAATTACCCAGGAAATCAACCAGGATATCTCTGGACACCAGATCGTGCGCTACTTCAATACCGAGGGTGAGCTCCTGGAAGAGATTTACTTCCGGCTCTTCCCCAACTTTGAAGGTGGAAGCATCACCATCTCCAACCTGACTGTGGGCGGCGCTGAAGCCAAATCAACCTTAGAATCTTCCGATTCCGCCCTGCGTGTGGAGCTCCCTGAATCCTTGGAACCCGGCGAATCGGTCGTGTTTGAACTGGACTTCACCCTGGGCATCCCCACCGAGATGGGCAGCAACTACGGTTTGTTCGGCTACTTTGATGACGTGTTGGTATTGGACGTCTTTTATCCTGTGATCCCTGCCTTCGACAAGGACGGATGGTACAGCCAGGATCCCCAAAATAACGGGGACCTGACCTACCAGGATGCCAGTTTTTATATCGTTCAGGTCCAGGCGCCAGCCGACATGACCCTCGCCTCCTCCGGTGTGGCAGTGGACCACAAGGAGGATGGAACATGGCAGACAGTTGTCTTTGCCGCCGGTCCGGCGCGGGATTTTTACCTGGCGGGAAGCCAGCAATTTGTTGAACTTAAGAAACAGGTGGGCGATTTAACGGTTAAGGTTCACACTAAAAAAGAATATGAATTACACCAGGGATACGCTCTGGATTATTCCCTGAAAGCGATTGAGATCCTCAGTGAGCGGGTGGGTGATTATCCCTATACCGAATTCGAGGTCATCAGCTCTCCCATGCGAGCCCTTGGCGTTGAATACCCCGGGATCACCAGCATCGTGGTCGATGAATTTGTACCTGGGGGAGAGATGTACGGCCTTCCAACTGAACTGGTTCTTGAACAAACCCTGGCCCACGAAGTAGGTCACATGTGGTTCTACAACGTGGTTGGTAATGACCAGCAAAATGAACCCTGGGTGGATGAAGCCCTGGTGCAGTACATGACTTACATTTATTTCCTCGACTCCCAGGGGAAAAGCGGGGGACAGGGCTACATCGACTCCTTTGACTACCGCTGGAACCGGGTGGAGTTTGAAAAAATACCGATTGGAATGCCAGCGGGGGAATACGTAGGTGCCGAGTACAGCGCCATCGTTTACGGCCGGGGTCCGTTGTTTTTCCTGGAGCTGGAGAAGGAGCTGGGTCTAAAAACTGTGATGGCTGCCATCGAGGACTATTATGATACCTACTTGTGGCAGAACGCCAGCGCGGAAGATCTACGGGCAGCATTTGAGGAAGCGTGTGGATGTGACCTCAGCACCCAATTCGAAGAATGGGTTTACGAGAATGAGTAACCAGTAAGTAGTAAATTGTAAGCAGTAGGGGCGGCCCGGAAACCAGTAAGCAGTAAGTAGTAATCAGTTTTAAGGTTTCAACAAACCAGGCATCCTGAGTAGCGGTTGCGAAGCAAACGCGTATCGAAGGGAGCCTGGTTCCATTTAAACTGTAATTGCGAGTTCTCCCTGGGAAGACCCCGAGTTCTTGCGAGGAGGTAATCGAAGGGAGGCAGGGCAATCTTCCCATATATTCAAAAAATACCGGGGGGACTAAAATCCCAGCTTAGGGCAAAGCCGGGCGTCAACCTCCGTCGACGCTTAAAGTTCCGACCAACCAGGCATCCTGATTGACAGTTAATCTTCACTGATCTATACTGGAATAAGCTCAACAACCATACCTGGAAAATGGAGGATCGCTGTCGGACAAAATTCTACATATCCAGCTTTTAGGGAACTTTTACCTCGTCTACGGCGATGAAGGGGTCACAGGCGTGGATTCTCCACGTCTGCAATCGTTTTTCGCCTACTTATTGATCAACCGCAAATCCCCCCTGTCACGCCAGCGGTTATCCTATCTATTCTGGCCAGATTCTTCCGAATCACAGGCTCGCACAAACCTCAGAAACTTACTCTATCGCCTTCGGGAATCGCTTCCCGATGCGGATCGTTTTCTGGATGTCGGTTCAAAGACTCTCTGGTGGCAGCCTGATGCTCCCTTCACAATAGATCTTGATGATTTTGAGCATGCCTCGGCGCAAGCTGAAAAAGCCCAAGAATCAGGGGAGCCTGAAAGCCTTCGGAAGGCATTGGAAGAGGCGGTGGATTGTTATGGAGGCGATCTGCTTCCCAGTTGTTATGATGATTGGATCTTCCCCGAGCGAGAGCGAATAAGTCAGGCCTATCTGAGAGTTTTGGAACAGCTTGTTGAAATCCTCGAGGAAAATCAAGAATACGCTTCTGCAATAAAGAGTGCTCAACAGCTTTTGCGGCATGACCGACTGCATGAGGTTTCCTACCGTCGACTGATGCGCTTGTTTGTTATGAATGGGGAAAAAGCCCGGGCATTACGCACCTACCATACCTGCGTTGATGCCCTGGAGAAAGAATTGGGGATGGATCCCAGCCCCGCAACCAGGGAGTTATATGAGCAGCTGCTTGATCGGGAAATAGAGGTGGAAAAACCTTCCCGGGTTGCTGAAAAGGGAGCAGAACTGGTAGGCCGGGATGGCGCCTGGGGGAACTTACAAAAGGCATGGCGTGATCTGAAGAGTCAGCCTCACTTTGTTTTGATCAAGGGAGAAGCAGGCATAGGAAAAACTCATTTGGCGGAAGAATTTTTGCGCTGGACACGCCGGGGTGGAATTAACTCTGTTAAGGCCCGATCTTTTCCGTTCGAGGGAGAATTGGCCTACACTCCGGTAACAGCTTTGTTGAGAAGTGAAACAGTCAGGGCAAAATTTACAGCTCTGGAAAAAACCTGGCTCACTGAATTAACCAGGCTGTTGCCCGAACTGCGGGTTGATTTCCCAGACCTTCCTGACCCTGAGCAGTTGAGCGAGAACTGGCAGCGTCAGAGGATGTTTGAAGCAAGTGCACGGGCTATCCTTCAAGGAGAACAGAAGCTGGTAGTCCTACTGGATGACCTGCAATGGTGCGATCGGGAGACTCTGGCCTGGCTGCGGTACATGATGGAGTTTGATTCAAAAACAAAATTGATATTTATCGGGACCATAAGAACTGAGGAGATCACCACAGATGATCCCTTGAACACGTTGTTTTCCGACCTGCGGCGAAGCGGGAAGATCACTGAAATTGAGCTCGATCCCCTGGATAAAGAAGCAACTAACAAACTCGCTTCTACTCTCTGGGGTGATCAATTAGATGACCTGACTGCTGATCGCCTTTTCCAGGAGACAGAAGGAAATCCGCTCTTTGTGGTGGAAGTGGTGCGTTCTGGATTTTTAAAAGATGGGATGAAGGGCCCAGATACCAAAAAATTGCCGCCAAAGGTACAGGCTGTAATAGAAACACGCTTGGGTGCACTATCCCCGGAAACCCGGGAGTTAACAACCATTGCCGCAGTAATAGGACGGGAATTTGGGTTTGACATGCTATTCCGCGCGGCGGAATTGAATGAAGAAACAGTTATGCAGGGTTTAGACGAGCTCTGGCTCAGGCGTGTCGTTCGGGATGAGGGAGCTGAGGGTTACAACTTCAGTCATGATAAGTTTCGACAAGTCATCTACCAGAATCTGAGTCCTCACCGCCGGGTATATCTGCATCGGAAAGTTGCTGAAGCCCTGGAGGAGCTTCATCAGGACGGGATGGAGGAAATAGCCTCTCAGCTTGCACATCATTATGATTTGGCAGGAAAACCAGATAAGGCGATCAATAATTTTATTATGGCAGGTGATCATGCGCGCCGGGTTTACGCCAGACAGGATGCTATAGACTACTATCAACGGGCGGCAGTTTTATTAGGGGATAAGAAGGACTCACGCGCAATCAGTCTTTACCAGGGATGGGGGAATGCTCTTCTGAAAGAAGCCCGGTATGAGGAAGCCGCCGAAGCCTATCGGGAGATGCGCCTTTCTGCAAAAGATATTCAGGATGGTGAGGCGGAAGCCCAGGCCTGGTTGGCGTTAGGCAAGGTCAAGGATCGCCAGGGGGATAATACCGCTGCCCTGGAATGTGCTGAACAGGCAGCAGCGGTGGCTCAGAAGAATAAGTGCATTAAGGAGAAAGCGGCTGCAGTGTTGATGCAGGGCCAGACCCATTACCGCCTGGGAAATACGAAGAAAGCCCAAAACCTGGTAGAACAAGCCCTGGAGTTGAGCAAAGGACAGGAGGATCAATTCACAACCGGCCGCTGTTTGAATTTATTGGGTCTTATCCAGGATGTGCTGGGGGATTATCAGCAAGCCCAGGGGCATAAAGAGCATGCCCTGGCAATATTCGAGGAGATAAACAGCCATCAATCAAAATGGTGGGTTGGGAATGTCTATAATAACCTTGCCAATACAGCCAATCTGCGGGGGGAATTTGAAGAAGCTGTGAATCTCTATCAGAAAGCTTTAGAGATTATGAGGGAGATAAGTGATCAGGACTGGAATATCATGTGTCACCTCAACCTGGGTGCTGCCCGGGTCGGGATGGGGGTTTATGATCTTGCAGAACGGGATCTGCAGCGAGTTTTGGAACTCACCGAATCCTCAGACTGGTTGGGACTTTCCCTGACTTATTATTTCCTGGCTGAGGCTTTCCTGGGTCAAGGGATAGTAGAGGATGCGCTTGCTGCAGCCAAAAAAGCCCTAGAATATGGACAAGAGACAGGCGCCCAGGAGTCTTTGGGAGCAGCCTGGCGGGCACTCGGGAAAGTGGCATCCAGAAGAGCTGAGGGAGTGACCGTTGAAGGACAAACCTTTGAGACGGAGGAATGTTTCAAGAAAAGTGAAAAGATTTTTGTGGACGTTGGAGCCAATGGGGAACGAGCCCACACCCTGAAGGCCTGGGCGGAGTTTGAAATGGAGTCTGGCGACAAGGAACAAGGGAAGAAAATGTGGGGTGAAGCCAAAGACATTTTCCAACGGCTGGATATGCCAGCTGAGGTAAAAAGGATGGAACAAGATTAATAACGTCCAGGATCCACTCAAGGAAAATAGCAATAGTAAAAGACCTGCTTTCGCAGGTCTTTTTTTTAGCAATTGTATATCTATTGATTAATAATTAACCTTCCAGAATGATAATGGTATTTAACAGCCGCCAATCAAGGGGTCTTTTAGTTTATTAATATATAGAACCAGGTAACCATTTGGATCTCCACCCGTCCCCGGTTTGATGGCATTGATTATTCTTTTCTTTTTGAACTCTACCCAGCGATCAGCCCATTTTTTATTTTTGTTTTTTCTGACCAAGTAGGCAATTCTGGGGCGATCGAATTTTTTCGCTTTATCATTTTTCAGGGCTTGTTCCCAATCGGCAGCAGAATACTTTATATGAAATATGAGAGGGAGACTAAAATTATTGATTTCATCACCACTGGTTGGATCTAAAACGGAGAAATAGGCCATCAGCCGGGAAATCTTAATACCACTATCGCTCGGTTTTCCTTCCGCATCTAGTTTCTCAGTCTCACTCAATGTTAATTCTACAACCTTATATTTTTGATCATCATAAGTTATTGAAATTTTACCTGATACGCCCCCTACAGCAGAGAATTGCTTTGTTTTCATTTCTTCCTCCATTCTGGGATTGGCTGGTACTCCTTGTACTGTCGCCTATAGAAACACACGACAAATCATATCGCGACCATTAAGATGCAGTGTTAATTTATTTTTCTTTCCCCCTGGAGTGGAACAGGATTGGACAGCTATTGTGGTGCTTATTTAGGGTAGCATAGGCAGGGCAGGATAACAAGACCCTTTTATTTCAGTCAAGAAATGCACCTCTTTTACAATTTCTATTCCGGAAACGTTTTCTGAAACGCTTTGGAAACGCTCCCTTTTGTATACTGCGGGTGTAAGTTCAAGTAAACAGTAGAAATAAGGAGAAAACCGATGTTATCCTGGAATGATTATTACGTTCAAGAACAAATGAGAGAAGACCGGATGGCCGAAGCTGAACATGAAAGATTGGTAAAGCTGGTCAGCTCTCAGAAGGAATCCTCCCTCAAGAAGTTTTCCACTCATCTCCTAGAATCCCTCGGTTCCCGTTTGGTGAGTTGGGGTGATAGCCTGCTCAATCGCTGTGCAAATATGTCCCTGGTTAGCAGAGGCCAGTCATCACAATCCAATCTCTAATGGCTAAAAGGGTCCTCATAACAAGCCCGGAGCGCTGAAAGGTGCTCTGGGGTTTTCTAGTCAGGGGAATGTTCCGGCACGGTTTTAGGTTGTAGACGAGACTGTGAAAAAGCTTTTTGTGAGAGCAAAAATGATCGAAAATGAAGGAATGACCTACCCCCCAGCCCCCTTCCAGCTGGAAGGGGAGCGTACTATTTGGAGCTGGTTGGGTACTGATAGACCGGGGAATATCCCGATACAAATGGGTCTATATTTGATAGCTTTCAACTTTCAAATATGTTCTCCGAGTTTCCACTTACCACCCAACGGCTACCCTTCGATACGCGCTCCTTTGTCGCACTACTCAGGATGCCTGTCCTGAGTAGACCGAAGGTCATAACGAAGGGCTATGCAAAATCCCGGCTAGGGGCCTTCGACGAAGTTTATCCCGAGTTTATCGAGGGGCTCAGGCCGGGCGTCGACCCTTCAACGTTGTTCACTTCGACAGGCTCAGTACAGGCAGGACAGGCCTGCATCGACGCTTAAGGTTTGGTTTATCAAAAATTAACTGAGGATACGAATCGAGAACTGTAATGATGAAAGTCCCTCCGGTAAGGAACTTCTGTACTTAATCTAATAGTTGAAATGGTCAACCTTTAAACCTTCAAACCTTCAACATTTAAACACATATCCATCACTAGAAAGGTCTTCATCATAATACTGAAGAACAACCCCCGGCTGCTTCAGACGACCAATAAAACTGTAAGGTCAGCTTTGTCCCCCTGGATATTAATATTCTCCTGAGAGATGTATAATTCAAACCAGTGCTGACTGTTTCAATTCACATCATTTCAATACTCAATTCTTATCAATGAAAAGGAGCGGATTAATGGCTAGCAAATTTAAGCAAATATCTATCATCGGAATCCCCCTTCTTGTCACCCTGATTTTCTTATCAACTTTGTTGTCTGGGTGTCTGCTTCCTACTACGGACAACTCAGCCCAGGCAACCAACATGGCCCTTGCTTTGCAAGTCACACTCAATGCCATAGAAAAAGAACAAAGCACCAGCGCCGATATTGCCAATAGGCAGCTTACCCAGGTGGCAGAGGCTGTTCAGGCAACTTTGAATGCTGCTCAACCCTCACCCAATCCGCCTACAATAGAAGTGATTGTAGAATCCGCTTCCACCCCTGAGCCTGAGTCCGATCCGGAGAAGGAGTTGGCAGAATTCGAAATATGGCTAAAATCGGCTGACATTCTACTCTTTGAAGACATGTCGAGCAGCTACACCACCATCCGCTACATCATGGAGACCCTGGATTCCATGGGATTGGATTATGTCGACGTCAAAGATGCTATAGGGCATTTTAAGGAGCAGCTCCTCTCCGGGGGTCCAGGAGGAGAAGGCTGGGATTTGATCATCTTCGCCATTGAAGTCCGCCAAGAAGGGGGCGGTTTCTGGTTGAGAGGTGAATATTATCAGTATATCAATGATGCTTTCACCGATGGCAGTTCAGTGATCATTGAGGAATACCAACTGGAATCCATTGTAAATGGGAAAATCAGCATGCTTATAAATCGATGTGACTTAGAATTCCAGGAACAATGGGCTTGGGACCCGCTTAAACATCAACTGCTCTGGCAGGTGGACGGCAGTTTGCCAATCCATCATCAACCCAATGAAGGGATTGCCCTCACCAATCCAACCGGGTACTGGCCATCCTCAGATATAGGTGACTTTATGCGTTTGGCCCCGGGAAGTAAATCTGAGCCACTCTGGACTGCCCGCACAAATGTCAAGGATACTTATCTGACAGCGGTCAGCTGCCTGGACAACCGCCTGATCCTTCAAACATACTCCTCCCATAACTATGGGAAAGCTCGCGTGGTTCGGATGTGGGAAAACTACATTTATAATGCCTTGCTCGCCAGATACCGGCTGCTGAATGAATAAAAACCCCCATCACAGATGATATTAAAACCGGGCAGAATACTGCCCGGTTTTTTTATTCGGATCGTAATCCAATTTCCTCCCTGCCGATAGACTCAATCTCATGCCTCCCTATTCATCATTTCGCCTGTTGTCAGGGATAGACGCAGAAATCGGTTTATATTTTCATAAATACCAAGCTTATTGAAAATTAAAGTCCTCGCTCTTGACCTGGAGTGTGCGCTAATCACAATTGTATGGGTTCCAACTTCACTCAGTCTCCCCATCACCCAGTCACAAAGGCACCCCTTCCTTAAGTCTCCCAGTAACAAAATCCCATGCTATACTTCTTAAAAGAAGCCCAATTTTCCCCTATCTACCAATTCAACAATGACAGAAAGTATCTAAAATCAACGGCTAATAGGAGGTAATCTCATGGAACAAACTGATTTTAAAGTCTATGGTTATCGATGGGTCGTGCTGGTCGCATTTATGTTTGTGGTCGCTATCAATCAACTTTTGTGGATAACCTTTGCTCCCATCACGGGCAATGCTGCCACGTATTACGGAGTCTCAGATCTCAGCATTGGTCTCCTGTCCATGGTCTTCATGATCGTATATATCATTGTCTCGATTCCTGCTTCCTGGGTGATAGACACCTATGGCGTCCGGATCGCTGTTGGAATTGGCGCCGTACTGACAGGAGTCTTCGGCTTAATGCGAGGTATTTTATCACCCAACTACACCTATGTGCTGATTGCGCAGATCGGGATCGCCATCGGGCAGCCCTTCATCCTTAATGCTGTGACTACCGTGGCTGCGCGCTGGTTTCCTATCAAGGAGCGAGCCACTGCCGCAGGCCTGGGATCATTGGCGATGTACCTGGGCATCGTAGCGGCCCTGGTGCTGACTCCTTATCTGACGCTCACGTCCCAGATTAGCGGCATGTTAACAATCTACGGGATCGTTTCTGTGATCAGCGTGATAGTATTTTTTGTATTTGTAAAGGAACGTCCTCCCACAGCTCCCTGCCGGCCTGATCAAGAAGAACGCTCCCTTGTTTTTGAAGGTCTGAAGGAATCCCTGAGAATTAAGAATTTTCTTTATCTACTGGTGGTCTTTTTTGTTGGTTTGGGCGTATTCAACGCGGTAACAACCTGGATCGAGGATATTGTCAGACCGAGGGGATTCTCAATCATCGAGGCAGGCGCCATCGGGGGTGTGATGATCGTGGGGGGAATTATTGGGGCGGTACTTATCCCCATGCTCTCTGACCATTATCGTAAAAGAACTCCCTATTTAATAGCATCTGTGATCGGTGCCATACTGGGATTAGTCGGCCTTACCTTTGCCTTAAGCTATTGGCTGATGCTGGTCTCGGGCTTTGTGTTTGGTTTTTTCTTGTTAAGTGCTGGTCCAGTTGGATTCCAGTATGGGGCCGAAATAACCCATCCAACCCCAGAGGGCACCTCCAACGGTCTGCTTTTGATGATGGGACAAATCTCGGGAATCGTTTTTATCCTTGCCATGGACATATTTAAAAGCCCGGTCACTGGGTCAATGACCACCCCTTTGCTGGTGCTGATCGGTCTGATGGTTCTCAGCCTGCTGTTTGCTGCCAGGCTTAAGGAAGCGACAACCATCCTGACCGATTCCGGGAGCGGATAAAACGCTCCCTGGTTGAGATAACCACAAAATCGCCGGCTAGATGAATCAAGTCCCTCCGGAGAGGGACTTCTGTAGTTATAATAATGGTAAAAATCGTCAACCTTTAAACCTTAAACCTTAAACCCAGTATCCCCCTTCACAATGCCTCCTGATCCTGAGTAGCTGACATAGAATGGCAACGTATCGAAGGGCCCCTCTCAATAATATGGCTGATACCAATCAATCACCATTCATCGAATTATCCGACTACTGGCTTTCCATCACCAGGAAGGATTATCCGATCCGGGGCTTCGGCAAGTGGATACTGCCTACCGGGGAACCCCACCGCCTCTATCAGATCCTGAGAGAGGGGCTGCTGTCCGGGGCGCTGAAAGATGCCAGTTCAATGAAAACTAAGGCGGAGCCGCCGGGTGGCGCGGGTGCGGGTGCGGTCTATATCCACACAGCGCCTTACACTGACCAGGAGAAGCTGCTGAGGTTGGCGGAGGAGCTGGGGGAACTGGACGGGGCACACCAGTTCCGGTTGGTGGGGCCGCTGATATTCACTACCGATCTGCACAACACCTGGAAGGAAACCCTCTCCCACCCTGGAGACGGCTATTACGAGCTGCTTCATGAACAGAACTGGCTCTACCGATATGAGGGCGGGGTGCTGGTAGTAAACGCTGCTATCCAAGCCCTGCATCAGGCCATGGAAGATCCGCCTGAGAATGCGGATCCGGAGTTTGCCATCATCAGGTCGATGCTGCCGGAGGAAGTGTTTGCGAGGGAAGAAAGTTAGCAGGTTGAAGGTTGAAAGTTGAAAGTTGAAGGTTGAAAGTTGAAGGTTTAAGGTTAGTACATTCACCTTAAAAGGGATTATTGATTGAGAGAGAACAATTATGATAGAAGATAAAAACGGAAAGGCAATAAATTCAATGGAAGATTGGGCGGAGATTTACGCTGCAGGAAACAAGGCGAAACACTGGAAAGTTGGCAGAAGTTCTCATGCCATCGCTGATTATATCCTCAATCGAAACGGCATCGATAAAATCCGGCAGCGGCTGGCAGAGATTTACAAACAAGATATTTATTTTCAAAAAGCTGTTCCGGAGCTTGAGATTACATTTGACAAATACGGAAAGGGCAGAGTACATGACCTGGCAATAGAAGGGGTCACTCAGTCCGATTCAACCCTTTTCGTGGGAGTTGAATCAAAGGTGGATGAGTCTTTCGGCAATATGATTTCCGATGTTTATCTCGAAGCGAAAGCAAGGCAGATTGCTGGCGAATCTACAAAAGCTCCAGAACGTATAGAAGAACTGCTCGGATTGCATTTCAGGAAACCAGACAGACATGTATTTAATCTTAGATACCAGCTGCTCTATGCGACACAGGGGACTATAGCGGCGGGCGCTAATAAATCGGTTTTATATATCCTGGTTTTTAAAACAGATCTCTATGATGATATAAAAGGAATCGATAACTTCCGCGATTACATCACCTTCCTGAATGCACTCAACGCCGAAGAACTGGAATGCAGCCGGCAGGATTCACGCGTGCACCGCTTGTCTATCGGGGATAAAGAACTCATTTCTATCTATGAACAGGTGGATTTGAAATCATAAGACTAATAGCTGCGCCATCTTCCCCTCGACTACCTCCCGAGTTCGTAGAGATGTATCACGGCGTTGGCGTTTTCCCCGACCAGGATCCGAAATTTCCCGATGTGATCATCGATGATGCTATTGGCGAGGCACCCTTCCTTGCAGTGGATGCGGGTCCTTGACCATCTGAGAAATGATTCTTCTTTGCTTAGAATATAAATATTATATTATTTAATGGCAGTTCTGGATCGATTCAATAATACACACACTGCTCTATAGTAAAATACTAGCAGCCCAGGATTCTACAGCATTTCAAATATCGGTGTCTTAACGGTGATCCCCATCAATTCAATATCAACCTGATTCAAGGAGCATCCCATGTCCTCTCAGGACCCTGTCTTGGTGATTGGCGCCGGCATCGCCGGTTTAACCGCAGCTTACCAGCTCCAGAAAGCCGGCCATGAGGTGATCGTGCTGGAAGCCCGGGATTCAGTCGGGGGACGAATGACCACTGTGGACTGGGAAGGTTTTAAGGTCGACGTGGGAGCCAAATTCGTCACCAGCAGCGACAAGACTCTCTTAAAGGTGGTCGAAGAAGTCGGCCTGACGGACCAGCTTGTCAGAGAAGAAGAAGGCTTAACCATCACTATTTACCGCGACGGGGAACTGCACTCAGCTAACTTCCTGAACCTATTCTCTTATTTCCGTTGGAGCGGGGTGTCATTCAAAGCCCGAATGGCAATGCTGAAATTGATTCCCAAGTTCCTTCCACTAATGGGATTTAAGGATGTCTATCATCTAGAACGAAATCCGCTGCCTGACACGGATGTGACCTATGAGGAGTTCTTTAAGAACGAGATTAGCGAGGAGATGTTCGAATACTGGGCCATCCCCATGTTTGAAACCATGTGCTCCTACGGCGGTGAGGATGTTTCAAGGACTGCCTTTTTAGCCCTGATGGCTTCCTACTTAAACGCTGATTCTGTCACTTTCAAGGAAGGCATCGGCGCTCTGCCGGATGCCCTGGCCAATAGACTGAATGTCGAAACCGGTGCCAGGGTCCAGAAGGTAGGTCTGCTTCCGGACGGCAGCGGAGTCCGGGTGAATTACACCCGGGGTGGAACAGATAAAACCCTCACTGCTCCCCTGGTGGTAGTGGCGATTCCCGCCAACCATGTACTGAAGTTATTCCAGGATCCCCGCCCAGCCTGGAAGGAATTCTTCCCCCAGGTTAATTACAGCCGCGGGGCTCTGCATTACCATATATTGGAGACCGACTACCAGCCTGAGGTGCTGGGCACGATGATCCCCCGGGCTTTAGGGCTGCCGCTGAACGGAATTTCTTTTGAGGTTTACAAAGAAGGACGCTGGTTATTTATGACCGACCCCAGCAAGTCCCACTTCCTGGTGGGAAAACCCGAGGAAGTCTATGAACGGGAAGCGATGGAGACTGCGGTGATAGTCTATCCGGAGATCAAGGGAACATTCCGGGCTCACCGGCTCTTTGCCTGGGATGAAAAAGTGCCCACCTTCCGCCCCGGGTATTTAAACGCGTTGGCGGACTTTTGGGAGGATCCCCAGGAGGGGCCGGTTTATTTCTGCGGGGACTACTTTGCTGGACCTTCTACTGGTGGTGCACTTTACACGGGTATGGAATGTGCGCAACGGATTGAATTGAAAATATAAAATTGAAAATAGTATAAAAGTTGTTTTAAAGAGCAATCAGCGAGAAGGAACAGTTAGTGATATGCTATTTATTAGAATTAATGAAGAGTATAAAGTTGAAGGTTTAAAGGTTGTAGAGTATTTCAATTAAACCTTCAAACCTTTTATCCATTTAGGTAAGGCATGATGAAATGAACAAAAAATCAAACCTGGTATCTTATTTCGTTATCATTTTTTTCATCGGGGTGATTTCAACGATCCTCAACAGCGATATCCCCTTCGGAGGGATGATCCAGAACTGGAAAAACTATGATATTGAGGTCCTGCTGGAATACCTCAGTATCGGCCTGGGATTCCTGGCTATAGGCAGCATATTTATCTACCTGATTGTGCGGGCTGCCAGGGGAAAGGAAGTTTCCTGGCTGGAACAAGTCCTGCGTGATAAACAGGAAGATGATCAATCTAATATTGAAAATTGAAAATGGTTTAAAAGTTGTGATAGGTAAGATCTAGCAGAAATAAATTGGTAGAAAATTGATGGGAACCCGCACTTATCCTGGGTTTCCCCCAGTCCCAAAGTCTCAATAATATGACAAAAACCGACCCTTCACCATTCATCGAATTATCCGACTACCGGCTTTCCATCACCCGGAAAGTACTGCGGGCACTGGACGGGGTATATCATTTCCGGTTGGAGCGGCCGCTGACATTTTAGATCTATAATCGGAGGCTGATATGCAAAAACGAATTGCTCTAATGTGTATTCTATTTTTCCTATTATCAGCTTGCGGTAGTAACTTAACCTCAACAGATGAAAAAGGGGCACAGCAATCCCAATCACCAATTCCGACTAAAGGGATTCCGCCAACTTTCACAAAGTCCGGAAATTTGCAGCTGGAGGAATACCCTCTGGCCGCGGCTCCTGAACCGATACCTCTGATTTTCCAGCCTGAGGGAACCACGCAGGATGCGGTGCTGGCCCGGCACGCCCAGTTACGAGAGAAGGTTTATCAAAAACCGGTCACAACCATCGAGGGATTCCCCGCGATGACGTCCCTTGGAGAGGGCGAGAAATTAACCGCAGTAATGAGGGTCGCAGTTGAGGATCCACTCCGCCAGATCGTAGATCTGATGCGGGGGAACGAGTTAATTTTCAGCACTGATGCCGGCCTGCCATCCCCCGCTCTTCCCCAGCAGGGATTGTGGACTTATGGCAATCACTGGGTCCTGGAGATCCTGCTTGCGGAGGACGAAATCTGGATGGGAGAGATTTTCCAGGATGGTGAGCTGATCAATGACCTCAAGGGATATGAGGAGGCTTTTGGATTCCAATTGCTGTCGGGAGAGCCCTTCTTCTTCTACCAGCGGGACGGCCAGCTAGGATTCTCTTATGCAGGCCAAGAAACCAATCTGCCCTACGACCATATCCCCCACTATTACTGCTGCGCCGAAGATACCCTCAACCCGGTCCAGGCTGAACAAATGGTGGCTTTCTTTGCCAAACAGGGCGAGCAATGGTTCTATGTTGAGCTGGGAGATTTTTAAGGGAAATCCTGATTTCCGGTAGAATCCAACTACTCAACAAATAACCAGGGGTCTGCCCCGCCAGGGTGCTTCGCAAAAGTCCCGGCTAGGGGCCTTCGGCGAAGTTTATCCCGAGCCCTTCGATACGCTGTCGCTGTGCGTCAGCTACTCAGGACAGGCTTTTCGAGGGGCTCAGGCCGGGCTTGCTGCAATCTGCTAATAAAACCGAAGAGTTAGATTTTTATTTCCTTGGGGACTGAAGTCCCAGCTAGGGGCCTTCGGCTGCGCTCAGGCCGGGCGTCGACGGAGGTCGACGCTTAAGGTTTGGTTCATCAAAAATTAACTGAGGATACGAATCGAGAACTGTAATAATGAAACTCTATTAGTCGAAATCGCCAACTTTTAAACCTTTTAACCTTCAACCTTCAACATAATCTTTCCGTCTCCTGTCCCCGGTCGGGAGCTTTGCTCCCCCGGTTATTTCATCCAATCTTCAATTTTCAATCTTATATTTTATATTGTCCTTCCCGGTCTTCCGTCCCCTGTC